>Ga0268299_1001375_pt1 | contig 44163 bp, 37 predicted proteins | sample NOBtaG_FD_193484 | JGI IMG/M metagenome (GOLD analysis project Ga0268299, IMG submission 193484) | Activated sludge microbial communities from bioreactor in Nijmegen, Gelderland, Netherland - NOB reactor | ecosystem: Engineered > Bioreactor > Aerobic > Activated sludge | place: Netherlands... | reverse complement strand
CGCACGCAGCGAGCGCCAGCGAGCGGAGAAAGCGGTGCTTGAACTTCCCGTCAGGGCGGCGACCGCTTACTCCGCTCGAAGACTCGCTGCGTGCGCGGCTCCGACGAGCCGCAAACCGGGTCATCGGTCGTTTCCGGCTTCCGCGCTCGGCGGCGACTTCAGCCCCGCGGTGTTCACCGCGACGACGCGATAGACGTGTCGCTTGCCGGGCTCCGCCTTCGCGTCGGTGAACCGCAGCGGCACGAGCGGCTGCGGCGGCGTGTCGCTGTATTGCAGCCCCTGAAAGACCGGCCGGCCGAACGGGTTCTTGCCCGGCTCCGGCACGGCGGCGAGCGGTTGGCCGTCGCGCTCGATGACGAATCCCGCCAGGCCGCTCTCCGGGTCGGCCTCCGCGTCCCAGGTGAGCGTGTCGCCCTTGAGGCGGACGTTCGTCGGCGCGGCCGGCGGCGTCGCGTCGGTCACCTTGGTGTCCTTGACATACTCCGCCCACGACTTCGCGATGGCCGCGTTCGGCAGCCAGCCGGCCTTCTTCGGGTCGTCCATGTACTTGTCGGCCGGCACCGCCTCGCCGCCGAGCGGCGGCGCGAGCCAGACGCCCTCCGCCGGCATGGCCCGGAGCGGCTCGCCGGTGCCCTTCGGCAGACGGGCGGCCAGGCAGGCGTCGAGCCAGCGGATGGCGAGGTAGCGCTGGTTGCCGCACTCGTGGCTCGACAGCGGATCGACCGCGACGCCGACGAGGCCGCCCTTGCCGCGCACCTCGTTGAAGAACGCCTCGTTCGCCGGCCAGACGCCGCCGAAGCGGTCGCCCTTGACCGTGACGCCTTCCTTCGTGCCGAGGTTGCACATCTGCGGCACCGCCAACGCCGCGTCCGGGAGGGTGTGTGCCTTGACGCCGGTGCGGGCGGGGTCGGCCTGCAGGAGCGGCACCCCCGACCGCAGCCATGCCGCGGCGACGCGGTCGGGGTGGAGCAGCACCATGCCGCCAGCCCAGTGGCCGCCGCCGCTGTGGCCCCACAACGCCCACGGCACCTTGTCCAGTTCGGGGTGGCTGGACTTCGCGCCGAGGTCGGCGAGGGCCTTGCGGAACGCGGCGTCGGAGCCGTTGCGCGGGTCGCACCACATCTGGCAGTCGGCCTTGTCCGGCTGCTCGTACGCCGGCGAGAGCAGGGCGCAGTCGTACTTCCGCGCCAGGGCCTGCCAGTGGAGGTCGTACGCCCCGGTCAGGCCGGACTTGCACGAGCCCTCGCCGCAGCCGTGCTGGTGGACGACGACGCCGCGTAGCGTCTTCACGCCCGGCGGGATCCAGACCGTGTAGTTGACGGGATAGACGAGTTCCCCCTTGTTGGTCGAAGCCTCGTACCGCACGCGGTAGTATGGCGGCTTGGCGGCCGGGAAGACGTCGTACGGCGGGGCCTGGGCCGGCAGCGTCGCGGTTGCAACGATGAACCCGAGACAGAACAGGAGGAGGCCGCGCACGGCGGATCGGAGCATGGGTTGAACCCTCCGGGCGACGGGACTCAGCCCAGTATAGGGAAGGCGCTCAGGCCAGCGTCGTCCAGCCGCGTTCGACCTGGCGGCGCAGCGAGACGTCGCGCCACCAGTACATGCGCCAGCACTCGCCGATCGGCTCGACGCCCAGGAGCCAGGTCGAGTCGTCCCGGCGGTGCCGGCCCCAGCGTCGCGCCACCTCGACGTACAGTTCGACCGGCTCGCACCGGGTGCCGCCCGCCGGGAAGAGCTTCTCGCCGTCGAGGTGCCAGCCCCACAGCTGCTCGACCGTGGCCGGGTTGCGCACCTGGGCGTGGACGCCCGGTGGCGGCGGGTAGGCGAGGTCGAGGATCCGCGTCGAGGTGAAGAGTACCCGGCCGTCCGCGAACCGGCGGACGAAGCGGAAGCGGAACGCCCCGCTCAGCGGGTTGAACAGGACGAACGCGACGGCCGAGTATTCCTCGTGCCGCCAGGAGCCGACGTGCGTCTCGTCGAAGTTGTCGAGCGAGAACCAGCCGTCCTCCCGGAAGCCGAGGCCGGCGAGGGCAGTGCGCAGCGCTTCCAGCTCGGCGGCCTGCTCCGGGGTCAGACCCGGCCCGTCGATGCGCCGCAGGCCGGGCAGCCCGCGCGACGCCTCGACCACTTCGAGGTAGACCGCGAAGTACGGCGCGACGATCAGCAGCAGGATCAGGCCCAGGACGAGCAGCGTCTCGCCGATGGCCCAGAAGGCCCGCTTCCGCCCGTGGGCGTCCTCGTCCACGGCCAGATGGTCCGCCCGGGGGTCGTCGCGGGCCAGGACCTCCGCGGTCTGGAACAACCGGAACGCCTCCGGCTCGGCGTCCGCCCACGGCAGGAACGTCAGACTGGGGCCGTCGTGGGCGTAGAAGGTGACCGGCCGGGCCTCCGCACCGCCGGGGAGGTTCCACCGGTTGGAAAAGCCCCGGGCCTCCCTCCCCCGCGAGACGGCGACCAGCCCCGAGGCGGTGAGCCGTTCATCGACCGTGTCGCCGCGGCGGGTCAACTCGCGGACGTACTCCTCGTGGGAGGCATACGGCCGCGAGGACTGGAGGGCGTCGTCGAACAGTCGGGGCGACGCCGGGCTCGCCACGCCGAGGAAGGCCCCCTCGGGGTTGAACAGCCCGGCCGTGTGCCGGTGGTACTCGGCACGCCATCCCGGCGGGAGGTCGATGCGAACGACGTGCGGGCTGCCCTTGTCCGCGAGGACGACGAAGCCGTCGGCCCGCGGCGCGCGGTCCTGGATGCCGGCGCTGCCGGCCATCAGCACGCCGCCGGCCAGGCAGGCCAGGAACAACGGCACCGGCGTATATCGGAGCAGCCCCATCAGCCGGGACCGCGGGTTGCGTTCAGAGGTCGCCATACGGCCCTCGCGAAGGTCGCGCGACGGTAGCGGGTCTCGCACGGATCTCCCCAGGGTACTTCGTCCGGGCGGCGGAAAAAATGGGGCGATGGGAAGAAATTCGGGGGAAGGGTCGCCGCTGGCGTGGGACGCTGGCCGGGTTGGTCGCCGTCCCGTAGGGTGGGGCTAACCAAAATGCCACGGAGGAAGCCATGCTCTCGCTGCGTTCCTGCGTTGTCGTCGGCGTGCTTTGCCTGTTTGGCCGTCCGGCCGTGGCCGAGGAGAAGGCGGCCGAGGCCCCGCTGGTGACGCGCGGCCGCGTCCAGTTGAACCTGGCCGGGGCGGAGATGATCCTGGCCGAGGCGCTGAAGAAGGCGGCGGAGCTGAAGCTGAAGGTGAACGTCGCTGTGGTGGACGACGGCGGCCATCTGCTCGCGTTCGCCCGGATGGACGGAGCCCGGCCGGCGAGCGGCTACACGGCCATGACGAAGGCGGTCACGGCGGCGACGTTCCGGCAGGAGACGGGGCCGCTGCCGGCGATGGGCGAGCCGGACGTGCTGCTGAACCTGAGCCTACAGAACGCGGCCGCGGCGAGCGGCGGCAAGGTGACGACGCTGAAGGGCGGCGTCCCGGTGGTGCTCGACGGCCAGGTCGTCGGGGCGGTCGGCGTCGGCGGCGCGACCGGCGAGCAGGACGCCGAGGTCGCGAAGGCGGGGATCAAGCGGCTGATCGAAGCCGTCGGGAAGTGACATTGATGTGGGCGGGTCGGCCTGATCTGGCCGCCCGCCGGCATTCCACTGCTACGTACCGCCTTGGCAGTTCCGCCTGGCGACGCAACTCAACTTGGCGAGATTGCACCTCCCGTTCTCAAGCCCGCACTTCTCACCGCAGAATCAGCCGCAGATTGGCCATGCGGTGTCCTCGAGCCTTGCCGCGATAGACCTCGAAAGCTCCGACGACGCCGACGAACCCGGCGTCGATCTCGCCTTCCGCACCCTCCGGCAACAGCATGTCCGCGGTCAACTCGCGGCGCGGCAAGCATCCTTTCACCGCCTTGCAGACCATCTCGGCGTGGCGGCGCAGCGCTTGGCCGCGCTGCCTCCGGTGCCGGACGACGGCATCGAGATCCTGGTTCCAGAACAGGGCGAACTCGCCGAACTTCTCCAGCCCCCGCGTCACCAAGCCGCGAACGAGTTGGAAGTCGCCAAGGGTATCGGGGTTCCCGACCTCGCCATATTCATCGAGGTTGAGGATGCCGACGTTGGCCAGTTCGGGCGATTCGAGCTGTTCGTACAGATTGCCGGCGACCCATTTCAAGTCGGGCCGCTGTTCCCGGAAGCCATCAATCCGGGGCGCGTCGAGGTCGATGCCGACAAAGCCGCCTGGTGCCAGTGCTTTTTCGCGTTCGAGCAGGTCAAGGGTGAGGAAACCGGTGTTGCCCATCAATTCACACCAGTCACAGCGGAGACGGCGGCGGTCGCCGTCCACCCAGAGGAGGTAGGCGGCTTCGCGCAGGACGCGGAGATTACCAGCCCGGCACGCTGCTTTCGCGGGATTGTCGAAGGCATCGTGGTGTCGGTCAGAGACGGTGGGCACGGTCCTGTCCCTTTCACGGGGTCAGCAAGTCGCTCAGGATGACGAAGGTGAGGCCGACCACGCCCCGGAAGCCAGCGTCGTTGGTGACGAAGAGAACACAGCCTGCGTTCAACGCCGTCGCGGCGTGTAGCGCGTCGGGTGTCTTGATTTTGGTCGTCGTCCGCAGCCGGGCCGCCTCGCGGAGGATGGCATGCGTGATGGGGACGAGGCGCTTTTGGGCCTGTTGGAAGAGTTGCTCGTAGGCAAGGGCCAGAGCCGTGTTCGCGGATTTCAAAGGCCCGATCAACACCTCCATCAGCACCAGATCGCTGCTGACGATCTCGATCGTTTTCCCTTGTGCCGCTTGCCAGAGGGGCTTGAGGAGCGGCCAATAATCGGGATGCTTCTCCACGCTGTAGATCACGGAGTTCGCATCCAGGTAAACCAGCCCAGAGGAGGGAATTGTCAGCGTTCCCATGCGTCCTTTTCCTCCTGCAAGTGGCGCTCGTATTCCTCCCAGGACGGGAACGCACGCGGGCCGGCCGGCAGCGATTCCAGGAACTCCAAAGCCGAGCCGAATTGCGGTTCCACCGTCTCCGGCAACACCACGATGACCTCGACCCTGGCCCCCTCGGGTAGCTCGGGAGCAGTGATCTCGAGGCGATGGCCGGGCAGGATTGTCGTCACTGTTCGCAAGGCGGCTTGCATGAAAGTTTCCTCTCTTGATCGGTTGAAGCGGGAGGGATTGCAATTTGTGAATCGGGACTACCTCAGGTAGTCGCGCCACGATGCTCACGGATCAGACGGGCCAGTGAAGAGCCTCCGGAAAGTCCCCGAAGTCCAATTCGCAAAGCATTATCTATGTGTCTCCAGGTATCCCCAGGAGCTTCGAGGATTGGGCCAGACAGGACTTTGGGCCATTGCCCTGTCCGCTCCTGATGCTTGTCAACCCAGGTAAGGAGTTGATGTTCGGCCAGTTTGGGCGGGTTCTTGATATTGCGGATACCTCGATGTTCCGCCAGCAGATCAGCGAGTGAGCAGGAAGTCGGCAAGCCGCGCGAACCACGAAGGAGGACGTGATTAATCCCTGCCCAGGTTTCACCTGGGTGACCAATGATAGGTCCTGTCATGAGTGTTGGCCATTCGCCAGTACACTCGTGATGCTCATCGACCCACTCTAGAATTTGCAGGACGGTCAAATCCACAAGCCTTTTGCGATTTCGCACCCCTCGATGTTCATCGAGCAACTGGGCTAAAGTTGAGCCACCTGGCAGTCCCCGAGTACCACGTCGAAGAGCCGAATCGACGCCGCGCCACGTTTCGTTTGGGGCTTCAGCAATCGCCCCCATTTTTCCACTGGGCCACTTGCCTACTCGGGTAACTTCAGCGTCCGCCCATTGAAGAATCTGGTCTATCGTCAGTGGGGGAAGTGCACCGAGGTGCCGAACGTCGCGCTGCTCCGCGAGTAACCGAGCTAGCGATGAACCTCCGGGGAGTCCACGGTTCCCTTTGATCAGAGCCATATCAACCCCTTTCCAGGTTTCACCGGGCGCGTCGAGAACCGCCCCTGAATTCGCCGTAGGCCACCGGCCTGTACGCTCGAAGTCTTTGTCAGCCCAGACAATGATCATTTCTGTAGACAAGTCTGGAAGGTCCATGCGGTTTCGCACTCCGCGCTCTCTGGCGAGCATTTTGGCGAGCGTCGAATTACCCGGCAGGCCGCGTGTGCCATTGGTAAGGGCGGCGTCAATGTTCGCCCAAACCTCTCCAGGGACCCCCTCAACGGATCCAGAAGCTACGTTTGGCCAGCGGCCTGTCCGGTCATAATGTGCCTCGGCCCACGCAAGTATTTGTGCCTCGGTCAGGGGTGGGAGGTCCTTTGGGTTGCGTTTTCCCCGGCAGGCTGCCAGAAGCCGAGCTAACGAGGATCCTCCTGACAAACCTCGACTGCCGTTCACAAGTGCCTGGTGAATCGCCAGCCAGGTATCCCCAGAGGAGTCTTCGATTGCTCCTGACGTGACTTGGGGCCAATTACCCATCCGCTCATTATATGAGTCGGCCCAAGACAGGATCTGCTCCTCGGTCAGCGGCCTCGGTGCGGCGTCGCGCAGCCGCCGAGCGAACTCCTGCATCTGTCCACCAGTAACCCCATGAACCTGTCGCCCGACGCTTTCAAGCACGGCCGAGTCTTGAAGCGTCACATCTCGAAACTCCTCAAGCACAACCGCGAACGCCTCCTCCATCGCCTCCTTTACCCTCGGGTCGATCCGTAACCGCCTGGCGACTTCCTGCCGAATCACTTCCCGAACGGCAGCACCGCTCGGAGTCGTCTGAGCAGCGAGAATCTCAGCGGCAACCCGCTGCAAGGCCGTCTCGGGCAAGTCGGGCCGCGTCTGCGCTGCCAGTCGCACCACCTCGCCGACCGTCGGTTCACCGCCATCGCTGACGATCTGTTCGCGAGCCGTGGCCATCACCAGTTCGACCTCGGCGCGAACCTCCGGGGCGAGCGGTTCATCCGCCTCATTCTCGGCATCGGCCGCAGCGGAATTCTCGGCGGGCTTGCCCAGCGCGGACTCGATTCCGTGGCGAACCTCGCGCAGCACAATCCACTCCTGGCCGACTTCGTGGTCGGCCAGGAAGCAGCACGTCAAGAGGGCATGGCGGCTATGGTCGAGGGACAGGTCGGCCAAGGCCGCGCCACCGCCGCACGGGACGAAAAAGACCAGCCGGGCCCGGTCTCGCTGGGCGGCGGGATAGTCCTCGCCCTTGCGTCGCATCGCCCGGCCGAGGAACTGGACCACCGTATTCAGCGATCCCGGCATCCCCACACAGTAGACCGCACTGCATACCGGCCAGTCGGTCCCTTCCAGCACTCGCTGGATGCCGATCATGACATCGAAAATAGACGTGGCATAAGTCCGGCTCTTCTCGGCTTCCAGGCCGGTCAGGAACCGCTGCTTATCAGCCGCGCTGGTGCCGGTGGCGTCGAGAACCCTGGCACCCAGAGACGAAAAGGCTTGCCCCAGACGGCTGACCAGGTCGCCTCCGCGTCCACCCTTCATGGGCGGCACGCGGACGATCGTCTTGGGTTGGCCATCCTCCGACCAGCGGCAGCAAATCGCCGCAATCAAGCCGTCGAAATAAGAACGCGGCGGTGCCTCTTCGCCGGTGAACTGGCCGGCCGTGATCGCGTCGCCCGGTTGACCGAGGGCCACGATTTCGCTTTCGAGGTGCCGGGGAGCATACCCTTCCGCCATGTGTTCGGCCAGCGAGCGCCGAAACACCCTCATGCCTTCGAGCCGGACCGGACGACCATCGCCGCGGTACGGAGTGGCCGTGAAGAAGAACAGTTGTCCGCCGCGCTGCTGCCAGGTCGTGACGACCTCCGACAGGCCATCCGCCGAGGCGTGGTGGGCCTCGTCTAGGAACAAGGCTTTCCCCGTCAAGTCGTCGGGCAACTCCTCGGCCGTCAGCTTATTCAGCGCGGCGTGCGTACAGGCGAGGGCATGGTCTGGAGATCCCGTCTGCCGCAGATAGGCGAGAAGACGTCTGACCGAGCCGAGGCCGCTCTGCCGTGATCCAAGGATGAGTTCTCGCTCTGCTTCGAAGTCGGGGACGGCCACACCCGCCGATGTCGGGAAGGCGACCAGACGGTAATCCCGCTCGACGAAGCCGTGCTCGATTTGCTGTTGCGGGGCGGCGATGACGGCGTGGGTATAGCGTTTCCCTAATTGCTTCGCGACCAGGGCGACTATCTGAAGCGTCTTGCCGGAGCCGGTAGGCTGCTCGACGAGGACGTGGCCCTCCGCACGGCACACGTCGGTGATCAGCCGCGCTTGGTAGTCACGGAGCAGTTTGCGCGAGGGCACGCTCACGACGAATTCTCGATGCGGATGACTGTTCTACTAATGAGTCTAACGTGGCCGGCAGGTATACGGAAGAGCAGTTAGCGTTCCGGAGTAGGGAGGTGGAATCCCCTCGTGGTTGTCGATCAGCACCACCATCGCCGTCTCGACCGCCACCTCCAGCGGCTTGTTCGCGGGCACCGCGACCAGGCTTCTCGACCCGCAGGTCCGTCCAGCCCCGGCTCAGGAAAGCCGGCCGAGTCCCCGACGATGTCGCGCTGCCGTGTCCAGCTCAACCTCGCCGGGGCGGAGATGATCCTCGCCGAGGCCAGAAGAAAGCGGCGGAGATGAACTTCTAGGTCAGCCGGGCAGAGAGACGTTGTGGTAGATTTCTTGCACGTCGTCGCAGTCGTTCAGCATGCCCAGGAACCGCTCGAACAAGGCCAGTTCGTCCCCGGCGAGCACCTTCGTCTCGCGGGGCAGGAAGGTGATCTCCTGCACCTCCAGCTCGAGGTCCGGGAACGCCTCGAGTAGGGCCGTCTTGGCCTTGTAGAACTCGACGGGCGGGGCGAAGACCGTCACGTGGCCGTCCTTGCACTCGACCTCCTCGACGGCGACGTCCGCGGCGAACAGGGCCTCCAGCACCTTCTCCTCGTTGTCCCCCTTGAACGAGAGGACCGCCAGGTGCTCGAACGACATCACCACCGACCCGCTTGCCGCCAGCTTGGCCCCGGTCTTGGTGAAGCAGTTGCGGATGTCGGAGATGGTGCGCGTGTTGTTGTCGGTCAGGCAATCGACGATGACCAGGGAGCCGCCGGGGCCGAAGCCCTCGTACCGCGCGGGCTGGAAATCCTCGCCCCCCGCGCCGGCCGCCTTCTGGATCGCCTTGTCGATCACGTGGCTCGGCACGTTCTCGCGCTTCGCCCGTTCGACGAGGCTCCGCAGGGCCGGGTTGGCGTCCGGGTCGGGCACGCCGTTCTTGGCCGCCATGTACAGCTGTTTGCCGTACTTGGAGTAGAGCTTCGACCGATGAGCGGCGGTTTTGAAGATCGTCGCTTTGCGCTTCTCGAAGATTCGTCCCATGCGAGTCCCGCCTTTCCGTGGTCCCTGGCGAGCAGTTTACCAGATGCCGAAGGCGTCCGCCAGCGTCACGGGGCCACATACCTCTTCGGCAGTTCCGCCCCGGCGACGTAGCTCAGCTTGGCGATCTTGCACATCTGGTAGACGTTAATCCGGAAGTCGGGGCACGTGCTCACCAGGCAGTACGCGTCCGTCGCCGTCAGGCCGTGCTCGGCCACGAGCCAGTCGATCAGCAGCACCGTCGCCGTCTCGACCGCCACCTCCAGCGGCTTGTTCGCGTGGACCGCCACCAGGCTGTCCGGCTTCTCGATCCGCAGGCCCGGCACGCGGCGGCCCTTGACCACGTCGAGCCGCAGCCGGACCGTCGCGCACGTCTCGGCCGCCGTGCCGGTGAATTCCGTGTCGCCCTGGCTCGCGTGGACGTCGCCCAGGTAGAACAGGCCCCCGGTATGGTACACGGGAAGCAGGATGCGGTTGCCCGGGGCGCAGTCGCGGATGTCGAGGTTGCCGCCCCAGTCGCCCTGGCCGTCGATGCTCGTACACACCTCCCGGTCCGGGCTCGTCCCCAGCGTGCCGACGAACGGCGTGATCGGCCACGAGACCTTGTCGCTGAAGTGGATCGTCCCGTCGCGCATCGTCCCGCTCGGGCCGGCCGTGTGTCGGAGGATCTTCGTCGTGTACTTCGTGGACAGCTCCGGGAAGCGGGCCGAGTCGCCGAGCGGGCCGCGCCGCGGGCCGACTGCGATCCACGAGTAGTCCGCGACGACGATCTCCTCGATCGTCACCGCCAGCGTGTCGCCGCGCTCCACCCCGGCGACGAAGACCGGCCCGGCGATCGGGTTCGCCGTCGGCGGCACCCGGTCGAAGCCCTTGCGCAGCTTCGGGTCGGCCAGGTCGGTCTCGCTCTTGAAGTAGCCGGTCGAGGCGTCCCACGTCTCGACCTCGAACGTCTCGCCCGGCTCGACGCGCAAGAGCGGCTCGTCGCGCCAGTCGAAGGCGTACTTGCGGGCCAGGTCGCGGACGATGCGCTGCATGGGTCGCGTCTCCTGACAAGCGGAGAAAGCGAAGGCATTATCACGAAAGCACGAAAGGACGAAAGCACGAAAAAGACCACTTTCCTTTTCGTGCTTTCGTCCTTTCGTGCTTTCGTGATCCTCTTCTTCCTGGTCTCTGGGGCTCGCTACGGGCGCGGCTCTGGCGGAGCGACGACGTCGCGCCGGCCGATCGAGTAGTAGGTGAAGCCGTGCTGGGCCATGATCTTCGGCTCGTAGATGTTCCGGCCGTCGAAGACGACCTTTTCGGCGAGGAGGCGCTTCATCACCTCGAAGTCCGGCGTGCGGAACGCCGTCCACTCGGTGACGATGACCAGGCCGTCCGCCCCTTCGATCGCGCCGTAGGGCTTGTCGCAGTAGACGAGCTTGTCGCCGTAGGATGCCCGGACGTTCGGCATCGCCTCCGGGTCGTGGACGCGCACCTTCGCCCCGGCGGCGAGGAGGGCGTCGATCAGCACCAGGGCCGGGGCCTCGCGGATGTCGTCCGTCTTCGGCTTGAACGCCAGGCCCCAGACGGCGAGCGTCCGGCCGGCGAGCCGGTCGCCGTAGTGGGCCCGCACCTTCTTGATCAGGACCGTCTTCTGCGCCTCGTTCACGACATCGACCGACTCCATCAGCGTCAGGGGCGTGCCATGGTTGCTGCCCATGCTGATGATCGCCCGGACGTCTTTTGGGAAGCAGGAGCCCCCATATCCGGCACCCGGGTGGAGGAACTGGAACCCGATCCGCTGGTCGTGGCCGATGCCCTTGCGGACGTCGTTGACGTCGGCCCCCATGCGCTCGCACAGGTTCGCCATCTCGTTGATGAAGCTGATCTTCGTCGCCAGCATCGCGTTGGCGACGTACTTCGTCATCTCGGCGCTCTCCAGCGACATGACGACGAACGGCTTGTCGGTGCGGAGGAACGGGGCGTACAGCTCTCGCAACTTCTCGGCCGTCGCGGCGTTCTCGACGCCGACGACGACGCGGTCCGGCTTGGTGCAGTCGTCGATGGCGGCCCCCTCCTTGAGGAACTCCGGGTTGCTCGCCACCTCGACCGGGTGCTTGCACTTCGCGCGCAGCCGGGTCAGCACGCCGCGGTTGGTGCCGACCGGGACGGTGCTCTTCGTGACGACGATCTTCGGGCCGTTGATCGCCTCGGCCAGGGCGTCGGTCACCGCCCAGACGGTGCTCAGGTCGGCGGAGCCGTCCTGCGACTGCGGCGTGCCGACGGCGATGAAGACGATCTCCGCCTGGGCGACCCCGGCCTTGAGGTCGGTGGTGAAGGTGAGCCGGCCGTCGGCGAAGTTGCGGACGACGAGTTCCTCCAGGCCGGGCTCGTAGATCGGGATCTTGCCGTGCTTGAGGCCGTCGATCTTGGCGGCGTCCTTGTCGATGCAGACGACGTCGTTGCCGCAGTCGGCGAAGCAGGTGCCCGTGACCAGACCGACGTACCCCGTCCCGATGATGGCGAGCTTCATGGACCCGGCTCCGGCGTGGCGAGAAATCTATCCGACCGGAATAGTCTAGCTCACGTTCCGGGTCGGGCTAGTGGCCGGGGCGTGCACTCGCGCGGGAACTGGTCCGGGTTGTCGGTGAACACCGCATCGACCTTCCGCTCGCGCAGGAAGTACGCCATCTCCGACCGCACATCGGCGAACGCCTTGACTGATCCGCCTCATGGCGGGGGCGGGCAGGTCGTCCCGGCCGGGCCGCGTGGCGAGGTGGCCAGCCCGGTGCCCCAGCGCTCCTGTGGCGACTCGCGCGGCTCCACGCCGGGCGGGCTCCGGCGCCAGGCCGTCCCTTGCCTCACCTGGCGGACGCCCTCCTCGAACATGGCCGACATCTTGACCGGGTCGAAGTCCGTGTTCGACTTCGGGGCCGGGAACTCCTCCGGGATGGCCGCCTGGTGGTAGTTCATCCCGGTCAGCATGGAGATGAAGTAGAGCCGCTGCAGGTCGCCGCGCGTCTGGGCGTAGGCGACCGTGGACACGCTGTTCATCGCGATCGAGAGCGCCTGCGGCTTGACGACCTCCGGGTCGGCGAACAGCTTCCCGGCGATGATGACGTACAGGTCGGTGCCCGCCAGCGCCTCGGGCCCGCCCCCCTGGCCCGGCGGGGCGTACGGCGGGCGGAAGAAGACCGAGACGGACGTGCCGCCGTCGATGTGGTGCTCGACGCCGCCCTGCCCGTCGACGGTCACCGGGATCTTCGACGCCGGGAAGAACCCCGGGATGGCCGCCGAGCCGAGCAGGACCCGCTTGATCAGGTCCCGGTCGTCGGCCTGGCCGCGGCTGGCGATGGCTCCGATGTCCCAGACGATGAAGTTCCGGCCGTCCCGCTCCGTCGTCCCGACGTAGAGGCGCCGGCCCTTGCGGTGCTCCTCGGCGATCCGGCAGAGGACACACGGCGTGAGGATCTTGTCCAGTTGCCGAGCCAGCGGGGCGTTGCTTGCAAACGACTCGGTGAACAGGCCCCGGACGACCTGGAGCTGGAAGATGTCGCCCTTGTCGAGGGTGGTGTAGAACGTCTTGATCTCCTCGTCGTACTCCGGGCCGAGGAACGCCAGCGGGGCGACGAGCGACCCGGTGCTGATCCCGGAGACGACGTCGAACGTCGGCCGGGTGCCGGCCTGCGTCATGCCGTAGAGCACCCCGGCGGAGTAGGCCCCGTACGCCCCGCCGCCGGAGAGGCACAGCACGGACTTGCGCGGCCCGGGCGGCGGTGCCGGGACGTGCTGGCGGAGACGTTCGGCCAGCCGGAACAGGTCGGCGGTGTTGCCCAGGCGGTCCCCCTCGGCCTGGGCCGGCGGATCGACCACCTCCCGGGGGTGGAACCCGGCCGCGACGGGGGAGAGGTCCCCGCTGCCGAGTTGCTGGCAGCCGCTCCCCAGGGCCACCACCAGCACGACGCCAGTCATTCCGCGAATCCAGGCCGGTCGAGACGCCATGCCAACCACCTCGTTGCGCAAACCGCTACAACCCCGTCCTTGGGGCAGGTTGGGTATCGACCGGCGGATCCCGAACTGTTGAACGACCATGCCCGGAATACGGTACGGCCGCCCCTTCGACGAGGAGCCACGCCTCTGGTTTCAACCAGGTTTGCACCGCCCCCGGCCGATGTGAGAGAATGCGACGGGAGGGGAAAAACCCTATGCGCCTGCTCCACACCGGCGACTGGCACCTCGGCGACCGCCTAGGCCGGATCGACCGCACCGACGACCTCCGCCGCGCCGTCGAGCACATCGCCGCCTATTGCGCCAGTGAGGAGATCGACACCCTCCTCGTCGCCGGCGACCTGTTCAGCGAAATCGCCTCGCCCGACACGCTCCGCGAGTCGATCCGCCACCTCCAGGAGGTGTTCGAGAAGTTCATGGTCGAGGGCGGCACCGTCGTCGCCATCACCGGCAACCACGACCGCGAACCCTTCTGTCAGACGCTCCGCCTGGCGATGGGCCTCGCCGCCCCGCTCGGCCCCAAGCTGGGCGACCTGGGCCAGACGCACCGGTTCTACCTCGCCACCGGGCCGACGTTCTTCCGCATCCCGGACCGCCGCACCGGCGGCGAGGTGCAGTTCGTGCTGCTGCCGTACCCGACCGCGCAGCGCTACCTCACCCGCGACGAACTGCAGGCGTACAATTCCCTCCAGGAGAAGAACCGCCACCTCACGACGGCGTACATGGCCAAGCTCGACGAGTTGCAGCGCCACTCCGCCTTCCGGCACAACCTGCCGACGGTCCTGTCCGCCCACATCGCCGTCGAGGGGGCGACGCTGTCCGGCTTCTTCCGCCTGTCGGAGGAGGAGGACATCGTCTTCGACGCGGCGTCGGTGCCGCTCGGCTTCGCCTACGTCGGCCTCGGCCACATCCACCGGCCGCAGGCGCTGTTCGGCCAGGAGTACCTCCGCTACTCCGGCTCGATCGAGCGCATGGACCTCGGCGAGAAGAACGACGACAAGTCCGTGGCCGTGGTCGATCTCGGCCCGCACGGCAGGGAAGGGGAGGTGCGTTTGCTCGACCTGCCCTCGACGCCGATCGCCGACCTCCAGATCGTCGATCCGGTCGCCCAGCTGCCCCGGCTCAAGGACGACTACCCGGAGCACGAGAAGATGCTCGTCCGCCTGTCGGTCTACTACACTGCCGGGGAGCAGAATCGCGAGGCGATCCTGCGCGAGCTGGAGGGGATCTTCCCGCGCTGGTACTTCCGCGAGCTGCACGAGCGGAACGAACTCGGCCAGACGCTCACCGCCGCGAGTGAGGGCGGCCAGGAGACGTTCGAGGAGACGGTGCGCGGCTACCTGCGCCAGGAGCTGATCCAGCACGACGAGGCGACGCGCGACCGCATCCTCGCCCGGGCCGAGGAACTGATGCGGGAGGTGCAGTCGTGATCCCGCTCAAGATCACGCTCAAGGGCTTCCTCTGCTACCGCGACGAGCGCACGGTCGCCCTCGACCCGACGTCGAGCCTGTGGATGCTCTCCGGCAACAACGGCAGCGGCAAGTCGACGATCTTCGACGGGATCACGTTCGCCCTGTTCGGCCACCACCGCGGCGGCGGCCGAGGGGCGGCCGACCTGATCAACCGCCAGAGCGACGGCCTCGCCGTCGAGTTCGTCTTCCAGCTCGGCGGCGAGGTGTTCCGCATCCGGCGGACCGCGAAGCTCAACGCCGCCGGCAGCGTCGTCTCGACGCAGCAGATCTACCAGGGCGAGCCGAAGGGCGACGGCGACTACAAGTGGGTCGCCGTCCCGAACACGACCAACCTCCGCGACGGCTTCCAGCCGTGGGTCCGCGACAAGATCGGCCTCACCTACGAGACGTTCACGTCGTCGGTCCTGTTGCTCCAGGGCCAGGCGGAGAAGCTCCTCTCCAGCAAGCCGGAGGAGCGCCGCCAGGTGCTGGCGAGCATCGTCGACCTGGAGCGCTACGAGGCGATGCACGAGAAGTCGGTCGCCCGCCGCAAGGAGGCCGACGCCCGGGCCGACGGCCTGCGCGACCGGCTCGGCCGCATCCCGGAGGTGACCGACGAGCAGATCGACGACGCGGTGACGCGCATCGGCCAGGCCCAGCAGCTCAAGGCCGGGGCGGCCGAGAAGCTGGAGCGGGCCGTCGAACTGGTCCGCAAGGCGCAGGAGTGGCAGAAGCTCCAGGGGGAGCTGGCCGAGGCACGCGCCCGCTGCGACGCGGCGACCCGCCTGCTCGACGACGCGCCGAAGATCGAGCGCGACGCGGCCCGGCTGCGCGAGCTGGACACCGTCCTGCCGCAGATCGGCACCATCCTCCAGGAACGCCAGCGCGCCGACGACGCCGGCAAGGCCCGTGCCCAGCACGAGAAGGAGCACCAGAAGCGCGACGCCGACCTGGCCGCGAAGGTGAGCCTCCGCCAGCAGACGGCCGGGCTGCGCCAGCGCGAGCAGGCCGCCATCGCCCAGGCGGAGAAGGATCTGCACGCCGCCCAGGCAGAGCTGCGTACCACCACGGAGCAAATGACTCGCCTGCGTCAGTGCGAGGCCCAGGAGACCGACCTTGCCGCCCTGGAGCGCCAGCTCGCCGACCTGCCGTCGGACCTCGACAAGCAGCTGACCGACCTGCGCCACGACCTGGACAAGGTCGAGGAGACGGCCCGGGCCTTGCCGCTGCTCGCCCGCTTCCACGCCGGCCGGGACGAGCTGGCCGAGGCGGTCCAGGCCGAGAGGCAGGCCGGCGAGAACCTCCAGCGCGTCCAGGCCCAGGGGACGAAGCTCAAGGAGGAGATCGACGCCCTGAAGCCGCAACTGGAGGAGGCCGAGCGCCAGGCCGAGCGCGCCAGCCAGGCCGTCACCCGGACCGAGACGCTCCTCGCCCAGGCGCGCGACGCCCTGAACGAACTCGACTCGCTCGGCGATTCGTCGCGCTGCCGGCACTGCGGCTCGGCGCTCACGCCGAAGCACCGCGACGAGGAGCGCGTCCGCCGCCAGGCCGAGATTCAGCGGACCGAGGAGGAGCTGAACGCCGCCCGGCGCAACGACAAAACGGCGACCCTGCTCCGCAAGAAGCAGCGCGAGCGGCTCGCCGCCCTGGAGGAGCAGCGCACCACCGCTCGCGACGCCTACTCGGAGGCGAAGAGCCAGCGGACGCAAGCGACGGCCGCCGTAGCCCGGCTGCGGCAGGAGCTGGCCCGGCTGCACGGCGAGGTCGAGCCGGCGTTCCGCGACCGGATCAGCAGCGGCCCGGTCGCCGACTGGCAGGCGACGACGTTCCCGACGGCCGACGAGTTGGCCCGCCTCCAGACGCAGGCCGGCCAGGCGGCGACCCTGCGGCAGCGGACCCGGATGCTCGAAGGCCAGCTCAACCAGCGGGCGACGCTCCAGGGCCGGGCCGCCGGGTTGGCGAAGGCAGTCGAGGAGTTGCGCGGCAAGCTGCCGCCGGACCGGGCCGCCCTGCGGCAGCGCCACCTCGACCTGGAGACGCGCGAGAAGGAGACGGCCTCGAACCTCGTAGCGCGTAAGCGTCAACTCGCCGAACACGAGGCGGCCCTGGACCGGCTCGACCGCGAATTGACGACGCTGCGTCAAGACCTGGCCCAGCTACAGACGAAGGTGCGCGAGCAGGAGTTGACCGAGCGGCACGCCCGCGAGATCGTCGAGCGCATCCGGGCCGCCCTGCCGGCCGGCTGGGCCGAGCAGGTCGTCACCTTGCGGCTAACGACCTGGGGCGGCTGGGACAGCGAACGGCAGAAGCTCGTCGCCGAGCGGATCGCCGAGCGCGAGGAGCAGCTGCGCGACGCCCGGGCGAACCTGAACCTGCTCAACGCCCAGCGGCAGAAGCTGGAGGACCGCGCCGCCGACTACCCGGCCGAGTGCCGCCAGGACGGCGCGGCGCTGGAGTCGGCCGTCGCCCAGGCGCGGCAGGAGCAGAAGGAGTGCGACCGGCAGCTATCCGAGGCGCACCAGCAGCAGTCACTCCTGGAGCAGCGCGTCCGCGACCGGCAGACCTGCACGACGGAGCTGACCGCCGCCGAGGGGGCCCAGGCGGAGGCGGAGTTGCTCGCCCGGCTATTGGGGAAAGACCGGCTCCAGCTGCACCTCGTGCGCCAGGCGGAGCGGCGCGTCGTCGAGTACGCGAACGTCGTCCTCGACCGCCTCTCCGGCGGCCAGCTGTACTTGCAGCTCCAGGGCGACAGCGGCGACGGTGCGGCGACGCGGGCCCTCGACCTGGTGTGCATCAACCGCCAGACGGACGACCGGCCGATAAACGTCGCGTTCCTGTCGGGGAGCCAGCGCTTCCGCGTCGCGGTGAGCGTCGCTCTGGGCATCGGCCAGTACGCGAGCCGGCAGCACCGGCCGCTGGAGTGCGTCATCATCGACGAGGGCTTCGGCTGCCTCGACCGGCAGGGTCGGCAGGTGATGATCCAGGAGTTGCAGAACCTGAGAGCCTGCCTGCGCTGCATCCTGCTCGTCTCGCACCAGGAGGAGTTCGCCGACGCGTTCCCCAACGGCTATCACTTCGCGCTGGTCGATGGCACGACCGAGGTGACACGGGTGCAGAGGTGACGCCGATGCTCGACGAACCGGATTTGATGTGCGCGAAGACCCTGCTGGCGAAGTACCTCGACCTGCTCGGTTACACGCCGGACGTGGCCGACTGGACGGAGGAGAAACTCGGCGACAACCCGCCACGATACCACCGCTTGCTTCGGCTTCAGGCCCTGTTCGCGGCCTACGGCCTACCGTGGGACGTGCCGGCCTTCCGGCAGGGCGAGTTTATCACCGACGTCGGCCGATACCAGCCGGTCTGGGAGCGGATGCTCGCGGAATATGACGACGACCGGATGAGGGAGCACAACGACGAACATGCGTTCCGATACTTCTTCCGGAGCCTCCTCGGGTATCGCGAGCGCGTCGATCGAGTGTTGGGCTATCATAGTGGCGTGATGATGGCGAGCGGCCTCTACGCCTACGCCTGCGTGAAAGTCCACGAAGTGAACGAGCCGCTCCGCCACCAGGTCGAGCCAATCGAAGACCTGCTCGCCGAGTTTATCAGCCCGACCTGGCAGACCTTCCCGCGCGCGGAGTTGGTCCGCGACTTCGGCTATTCCGACGTGGACCTGTGGGCCATCGACGCCGACTGGGCGTGATCTCGGGTTGAATCGCTTCGTAGGACGGACCTCCGGTCCGTTGTCTTGTCTGCCGTAGGACGGACCTCTGGTCCGTTGTTCCGGAGTGACGGACCGGAGGTCCGTCCTACGGAAGGCAACGGATCATTTCGATTCGGACCGACGCCGGCGGCGTCACGACCTCACCACCGAACCCCGACCCCGCCACCCGGGAAGCCGACGCCGACCCCGCCGCCGAACGGCCCCCAGCCGACCCGGACGCCGCCGCCCGGGAAGCCGACCCCGACACGGCCGAAGCCGCCGATCCCGCCGACGCCGACACCCACCTTGCCCGAGGCGACCGGCTCCAGGTCCGCGTCCGCCAGCTCGGCCAGGCTGTTCTCGTTCATGTCCTCTCCGGTTCGTGGGCTGGACGAGTCGGCCACGCGACGGGGCGACCGATCTTCTCCATCTTTCCCATGCTACGAGAAGCGGCCGACCCGAACAGTGTCGTCAACCTCGCCGCAAGCCCCTTCCTGGCCGGGCAGGCGTCCGCTCTCCGGAGAGCAGCACCGGCTCGCCGTTGACCCAGACGTGCTGCACGCCGACGGCCAGTTGCCGGCCGTCGGCGTAGGTCGAGCGGTCGGCGATCGTCGCCGGGTCGAAGACGACCACGTCGGCGGCCATGCCGCCGCGCAGCAGGCCGCGATCGCTCAGGCCGTAGCGCCGCGCGGCGTGCGACGTCAGCCGCATCACCGCCGTCTCCAGCGGCCAGGTCTTCGCCTCGCGGACGTGGTGGCCCAGGAACCGGGCGTAGCAGCCGTGGCCGCGCGGGTGCGGGTAGCGCCCGGTAAAAATGCCGTCGCTGCCGCCCATCATCGCCGGCGAGCGCATCAGGTCGCGGACGTCCTCCTCGCCGCGCGCCTTGTGCGGCACGACGCAGCCGACGGCCAACTCGCTCGCCCGCAGCAGCGTCACGACGAGGTCACCCATCACCTGCGGATCGTCGCTGCCGGCCGCCTCGGCGAGGGTCTTGCCCTCGAAGTGGCGGTACTCCGCCGCGGCGACGTAACCGAGGCGGATCGTCGCCAGGGGAAAGCGCGGCGACGCGAACGCCGGCTCCAGCGCCTGGCGCGTCGCCGGGTCGGCCAGGCGGACGAGCGTCGCGTCGAGGCCGCCCGCCTGGGCCTCCGGCGGCAGGGCGATCATGCCGAGGATCGTGCTGCCGGCCAGGTAGCAGTACAGGTCGAACGTCACGTCGAGGTCGGCCCGCTCCAGGGCCGGCAGGACGATGTCCGCCCGGCTGTTGAAGTGCGAGATGTGGCCGCCGACGCCCGCCTCGCGGGTGATGCGGAACACCTCGTCCATCGCCCACAGGACGTTGTCGGGCGTGTAGCCACGCATGTGCGTGACGTAGACGCCGCCGTAGCGGGCCATCGGCTTGCACAGCTCGACCAGCTCGTCGGTCGTCGCGTACCGGCTCGGGATGTAGTCCAGGCCGGTCGAAAGGCCGACCGCGCCTTCGTCCATGCCCTGCTCGACCATGCGCTGCATCCGCCGCAGCTCGTCCGGCGTCGGCGGGCGCGTGTCCAGGCCCATGACGGCCAGGCGCAAGTTGCCGTTCGGGATGAGGACCGCCGCGTTGACGGCGCTGGCCCCGTCGAGGACGGCGAGGTACTCGGCGATGCTCGACCAGCGCGGCCGGTCGTCGCGTTCGAGCCAGGTCGCCCCGGCGCTGAAGCCGGCGGTGTAGCGGCACATGTAGCGCAGGATCGCGTCGTCGCACGGGGCCATCGCGACGCCGTCCTGGCCGACGACGTACGTCGTCACGCCCTGGCGGATGGCCGGCTCGTGGGCCGGGTCGAGCAGGAGCGGCAGGTCGCCGTGGACGTGCGTGTCGATGAACCCCGGCGACACGGCCAGGCCGGCGAGGTCGAGGCGGTGTTTCGCCTGGGCGTCGCCGAGCCGGCCGACCGCGGCGATCCGGTCGCCGCGCAGGCCGACGTCGCCGGCGAACCACGGGTTGCCGGTGCCGTCGTAGACCCGGCCGTTGCAAAGGAGCCAGTCGAACGGTTCGTGGGAGGGCGGCATGGCGGCCTCGTGCGGGGTGGCGATGGTTGTGTCGTCATGGTACGGCATTTTGGAGCGTGCGCGTCTGCCCGGTCTGCGCGAACCGCGACCCCGGCCTTGGCGGGTCGCGCTGTCCGGTTTCGCTGGTGTGGGTATAATGACGCCTTATCACTCGTCGCCCCGAGGAAAGGTCGCCGCATGCCGTTAGACTGGTCGCCGTTCGTCGCCCTGGTGGAGCGTCATCAACGCTTCCTGCTCACGGCCCACATCCGGCCCGACGGCGACGCCCTCGGCTCGCTCCTCGCCCTGGCCGATGGGTTAGAGGCGAAGGGCAAGACCGTCCAGGCCGCCATCGCCAGCAGCATCCCGCCGCGCTACGACTTCCTCGACCCGGAGAAGCGCGTCGTGCCGTTCCGCGCCCCCGGCGACGAGTACCGCCACGCCGAGGTCGTCGTCGTCCTCGACACCGGCACCTGGAACCAGCTCGGCGACTTCGGCGCGCTGCTGAAGGCGCACGCCGGGCCGCGCGTCGTCATCGACCACCACCTGACCCAGGACGACCTCGGCGCGACGCGCTTCGTCGATACGAAGGCCGAGGCGTGCGGCCGGCTCGCCTACGACGCGCTGACCGCCCTCGGTGCGCCGATCGGGCCGAAGACCGCCGAGCGGCTGCTCGTCGCCCTCGGCATGGACACCGGCTGGTTCCGCCACCAAAACACCAGCCCGGCGACATTCGACCTCGCGTCCCGCCTCGTCGCCGCCGGGGCGGTGCCGACCCGGATTTATGAGCTGCTCTTCGAGCAGAACTCGCTCGGCCGGGTTCGCCTGACCGGCCTGGTCCTGTCGCGTATGGAGGTGCTCCACGCCGGCCGGATCGCCATCACCGAGGTCCGCCGCGGCGACTACGAGGCGACCGGGGCGACGCCGCAGGACAGCGAGGACCTCGTCAACTACACGCGCAGCATCGCCGGCGTCGAGGTCGGCCTGTTCCTGCTCGAGCAGCCGCGCGGCGGGGTGAAGGTCAGCTTCCGGTCGCGCGACGCGGTCGACGTGTCGCGCCTCGCGGAGCGCTTCGGAGGCGGCGGCCACCGCCTCGCGTCCGGGGCGATCGTCGACGCCCCGCTCGCCGACGTCCGCGCCCGCGTCCTGGCCGCCGTCCAGGCCGCGATCGACGCCTCCCTCCCGTGACTCCCACTTTGCCGGAGACCCGTCCGATGTCATCCTCCACGCCGTCCGCCTGGCCGACCGTCCGCGACCTGCCGCTCATCGCCCGGGTCGTCCTGGCGATCTACCTCGTCTCGTTCGGGTTCGGCTACATCTCCGCCCTGGTGCAGATGCACTTCCAGGAGGCGTCGCCCGGCGAGGTCCTGCCGACGTACGACGACGTCCTCGACCACTACAGCGGCGGCAAGACGAAGGGCCAGTTCGAGCGGCTCATCACCGCCCACGAGTTGAAGCCGTTCAACGCCTCCGGGACGATGCGGCCGGCGTTCACGTACCGCTCCGGCGGCTGGAAGGGCGCGATCCGCCGCTGGGCCAAGGAGAACAACATCTCCGAGGTCGAGGCGGAGAAGGAGATGCGCGAGCGCAACCTGCTCCAGGCCGACGCCCTCGTCGCCTGGATTCACGGCGGCTACACGAAGGAGACCTACGAGGACGGCTTCAAGTTCAAGGCCGGGTCGAAGGAGGCGAAGGCGTTCGACAAGTGGCTCGAAGCCGAGCAGAAGCGCGTCAAGGCCCGCGGCAAGGACGAGGTCGTCTTCCCCGACGAGATCGAGTTCGACGGGAACGACACCTGGACGGCGAACATCAAGCCGATCATCGACGCGCGCTGCGCCCGCTGCCACGAGCCGAATGCCGGCGGGGCGGCCGGCAAGATCCACCTCGACGAGTACGACGCCGTCGTGTCGTACATCACCCCGGTCGAGGACCCGGCGTCGCGCGGCGTGTCGCTGCGGCACCTGGCCCAATCGACGCACGCCCACCTGCTCAGCTTCACGATGCTGTACACGATCTCCGGCTTCTTCTTCGCCTTCACCAGCTATCCGCTCTGGGTGCGGTTCGCGATCGCGCCGCTGCCGCTATTCGCGCAGCTGTTCGAGATCGCGTGCTGGTGGCTGGCCCGGATGGAGCCGCCGTACGGGCCGACCTTCGCGTTCGGCATCATGGCCCTGGGCGGGATCGTCGGCATCGGGGTCATGCTCCAAATCGTCCTGGGGCTGTTCGACCTGTTCGGTGCCGTGGGGCGGGTGGTGCTGCTCGGGCTGGTCGTCGTCGTGCTCGCGCTCGGCGTCGTGTTCGTCAAGCCGATCGTCGAGCGGCAGCTCGCCATCGAGCGGACGATGCCGACGCTGCACGGGATCGAGGAGCCCGCGGGGCCGTGACGTGCGGGGAGCACATCCCCAAGGCCGGGCGTGGGAACGCCCGGGGCAAGTCTCCCCGGGCGTTCCCACGCCCGGCCTTGTGAGAGGGTTGACGGCGGCGCACGCCTCACGGCGGGTCGTAGCCCCCCATGCACCACGGGTTGCAGCGGCAGATGCGCCACACGCCCTTCGCCGCGCCGCAGACCGGGCCGTACTTCTTGACCGCCTGGAGGAAGTACTCGCTACAGCTCGGCTCGAACCGGCACAACGGCGGCAGCATCGGGCGGATGACGCCGCGGTAGAAGAACACGAACAGGATCAGCAGCCAGGTGAGCGGCCACGCTAGCAACCGGCCCAGGAACGCGATCATGTCGGCCGCTCCTTCGCCTCCAGGCGTCGGGCGGCGTTGCGCACCAGGCGCGGGAACGCCTCGATCATGTCCACCAACGGCGGCAGGTCGGCCTTGCGCGGGACGAGGACGAGGTCGAGCCCGCTCGGCAGGTCCGGCCGGCTGAGGCGGAACATCTCGCGGTAGAGGCGGCGCATCCGGTTGCGGACGACCGCGCCGCCCCACTTCCGGCCGACCGACATGCCGAGGCGCGAATAGGGCAGGTCGTTCTCGCAGGCGTAGACGATGAGCCATTCGTTGCTCGCCGACCGGCGGCGGGCGAAGACGCGCTGGAAGTCGGCCGGGCGGCGGACGTGCTCGTGCGGTCGGAAGCGCTGGTCGGTCATCGGCTCATTCCCAGGGCGGCCCCGTGCGCGGGTTCTGTGGGTTGAGACGGGCGAACTCCTCGAGAAGTTCGCGGCTCTTCTCGTCGAGCTTCGCTGGGACGACGACCTTCACCTCCAAATAAAGGTCGCCGCCGGCGACGCCCTGGCCCTTGATGCGGATGCGCTTGCCGGTCGAGGTGCCCGGCGGCACCTTGACGGTGCCGCGCGTCCCGGCCGGCGTCGGCACGTCGACCTTCGTGCCGAGGGCGGCCTCGGCGATGGTGAGCGGGAGCGTCAGGATCAGGTCGTTGCCCTCGCGGCGGTAGTTCGGGTCCGGCTCGACGCGGATCGTGATGAAGATGTCGGCCCCGCCCGGCCCCTGGCCGGCGACGCGCAGCCGCTGGCCGTCGGCGATGCCGGCCGGGATCGTCACCTCGACCGTCGTGTCGCCGACGCCGAGGCTGAGTTTGCCGCCCTGGACCGCCGTCTCGAACGGCACGTTCGCCTCCAACTCGACCGGGGCGGCCTTGCGTCGGCCGCGACGGCTTCGGCCGGCCCGCGCCCCGCCGCCGAGGATGTCTTCCATCCCCGGCGGGACGCCGCCCATGCCGCCGATGCCGAACCGGCCGAGGATGCTCGCCAGCTCGGCCGGGTCGATCCCCTCGAAGCCGGCGAAGCCCGGGCCGCCGGCCCCGCCGCCCTCGAACGGGTGGGCCCCCCGGCCGACGAAGCCGAACCGGTCGTACTGGGCCCGCTTCTCCTTGTCGGAGAGCACCTCGTACGCCTCCTGGACCTCCTTGAACTTCTCCTCGGCGTCCTTGTCGCCGGGGTTGCGGTCCGGGTGGTACTGCTTGCTCAGGGCGTTGTACGCCTTCTTGATCTCGCCCGGCGACGCCGTCCGGGCGACGCCGAGCACCTCGTAGTAGTCGCGCGGCATGGCGAGCGTCACTCCCGCGGCGGCGTGAAGTCGGCGATGTACACCTGGGCCGGCGACCGGCCGTCGCGCGTCGAGGACCAGACCACCTTCGTCCCGTCCGGGCTGAAGACCGGCAGTACGTCCGCCCCCGGGGCGTGCGTCAGCCGCGTCGTCTTGCCGGTCTCGACGTTCATCCAGTACAGGTCGTAGTTCGGCCGGGCGAGCGGGTTCGAGTGGTCCGCCGCCGCGTAGGCGATGTGCTTGCCGTCCTTGTACCAGTACGGCCCCCAGCAGACCCAGTTCAGGTCCTTGGTCAGCTGGCGCTCGTTCTTGCCATCGACGTCGATGACGTAGAGCTGGAGTTGGTCCTTCTTCTCGCGGTCGCTGCGGAAGATGACCTTCTTGCCGTCCGGCGAGAAGAACGGCCCGCCGTTGTAGCAGTTCGGGGCGTTCGTCAGCCGGCGGACGTTCTTTCCGTCGGCGTCCATGATGTAGAGCTGGAGCGACTTCTCGTCGTCGCGGTTGGAGCAGAAGACGATCGACTTGCCGTCGGGCGAGTACGCTCCCTCGGCGTGGTAGCCCTTGCCGTCGGTGAGGCGCTTGACGCCGGTGCCGTCCGGGTTCGCCTCGTAGATGGCCATGTGCGGGTCGAAGTCCCACTGGTAGCGCCGCCGCTTGCCGCTGGCCTTCTCGTCGTCGCGGGCTTTCTGCTCCTTGGCGTACTCGTCCCTGGCGTTGGGGTCCTCGTGGCTGCTGGCGAAGATGACCTTCTTGCCGTCGGGCGAGAAGTACGAGCAGGTCGTCTTGCCGACGCCGGGGCTGACGCGGGCGAAGCGCTTCGTCTCCAGGTCGAGGGTGAAGATCTGGTAGAACGGGTTGCCGGTCCCCTTCTCCTCGGCCTGGAAGATGAGCTTCTTGCCGTCGGGGGAGAAGTACGCCTCGCCGGCCCGGGCGAAGTCGAACGTCAGCTGGGCGACGTTCTTCAGGTGGGCCTCCTCGGCCTTCTTCCAGTCGTCGGCCGGGGCCGGCTGGGCAGCCACCAAGAGGGTCGGCAACAGCAGTGCGTGCATGGACGGCGCTCCAGTTCGCGTCGGAATCGCTGGCGTGTCTTGATCGGGCGGGCCTCACCGCGGATCATTATAACGAGGACGTCCCGCGACCACCCAACGAGAACCGTCCCATGCTCGCCGTCCTGCTCGCCGACGCGCTGCCGCCGGAGCCGGTCGCGCCGTCGAACTTCCCCGTACTGCCCGTCGCCATCGGCGCGGTGGTAGTCGGCGTCCTGCTCCTGTTCTTCGTCCTTTTCCGCCGGCGGGTCCGCCCGGTCGATACCGGCGTCCACGGGGAGTACCTCGCCGACTATCCGCCGCCGCCGCCGGTCGGGGACTGCCAGCTGTACTACCTCAACGAGCCGATGCGCGTCCGCCTGATCGTCCTGGCCCCGCTCGGCCGGCGCGACCTGCCGGAGGACGCGGAGGAACTCCTGGATCGGAGCGTACGCGGCCTCGGAACCGTCCTGGCCCAGGACAAGCCGGCGTGGCGGACCTGGCCGGCGCAGCTGAGCTGGAAGGGCTTCCTGCCGACGCTGACACGATACGTCCAGTTACCGGACGCCCCCGAAGAACCGACCGCATGGCAGATCGTCTGCGGCCAGATCCGCCTCGGCGGCCAGATGGTCGCGATCGGCCTCGTCCTCCTCGGCGACGAGGCGTACCACCGCCAAACGCGGTTGCTGGAGGCCCACCAGTGGGTCGAGCAGTGCCGCGTCGAGTGGTACGAGTGAACCTGTCACGCGGACCGCGGTTACACGTTGGATCGGTAAAGGAGTCGTCGTCCGAGGTTGTCATGAGTACCGCCCTGTTCTGCGGCCTGTGTGAGCGTCCATTCGAGCGGGCGCACTTGACGAAGCACCACTGCCTGCCGCGTTCCCGGGGCGGGACGGTCGAGGACGTGGCGTTAATCTGCGCCCAGTGCCACGGCGCGGTGCACGCCAACTTCACGAACCAGACGCTGGAGCGCGCCTACCCGACGATCGAGCTGCTGCGTGACGCGCCGGAGTTGGAAGGCTTCCTGAAGTGGGTCCGCAAGCAGCCGCCGACGCGGCGGAAGAAGAACCGGCCGCGACGGGCGAAGTTCTGAATGGTAGCCATCACGCTCCGCGGGATGGTCTTCGACAGCCCCATCCCGCGGAGCGAGATGGCTACTGTAGCAACCCCGCCAACCGCTCGTGCGTCGCCTTGTCTCCCAGGGCCGCCTTGCCGAAGCCCGGCAGCGCCCCCAGGGCGACCGCCTCGGCCTGCGCCTCGGGGTAGTTGCTGACCAACATCACCGGCAGGGCCGTCGTCGTGGCGTCGGCCTTGAGGCGGCGGATCAGGTCGAGTCCGCCATCGCCATCCACGTCGAAGACGCGGTTGACCAACACCAGGACAAACCCGCCCGTCCGCGCCGCCTCCACCGCCTCGACGGCCGTATCGACCGCGACGACATCGACCGGGTAGCGGCCCTGGAAGACGCCGCGCAACTTCGAGTCGTCAGCGGCGCACTGGCCGACGCTGAGCACCTTCTGTCTCATCCGTCCCCCCCGCGTCCCAGGTCCGCCAGCACGGCGAAATACTCCTCGGGCGACAGGCCATCGACCGTCGCCTCGGCCCGGCCGGTCTTGCCGTCGATCAGGCCGTCGCGGACGACGAGCCGGCGCAGTTCCTCCGCCTCGGCCGCCGGGTCGAACAGGTCGGCAGGCGGGGCAACGCCGCGCAGCCGATACACGGCCGCAGCCAGGGCGTACGCGCCCCAGTTGCTCACCCCGGCGACGATGAGGTGATCGACCGCGACCCGGCAGGCGATCGTCTCGCCGCCGGGGACGTTCCGGCCGATCACGTCGCGGCGGACCTTGCCCATGCCGAGTTCGTTGCCGCCGTCGCCGATGCCGATCGTCACGACGCCCGGCGGCCGGCCCGCCTCGAACCAGGCGTGGACCGGCGCGACGTGGGCCGTCACGTCGCTTCCGCGCATCGAGTAGCAACGCCCGTCACGCCACGACGGGCCGACACGCTCGATGCTTAGCAGGTGGGTCAGGTCGGCCGGCAGGGCCGGCAGCGGGTCTGTCAGGGCGAGGTCGGCCCCGGACCAGAACGGCTCCGCCGCGACGGTGACCCGGACGCCGAGCGGCGACAAAGCCCGGGCGAGGAAGCGCGCCCCGAGCGGGCCGTCCGTCTCGCCGCAGACGCCGCGGGGCCCGACGACCGGGAAGCCGGTCGCGACGAGCAGGTGCGGGCGGGGGTGCCACGCGACGCTGCGGGCGGCGTAGTTCAGGTCGTCCGGGCACGCGGTGAACAGGTTGTCGCCGGGGACAGTCGCCAGGCCCCGGCCGCCGACGTCGCGCTGGATCAAGTCGCGCAGGCAGGAGAGCCGGTGGATCACGGCCGCACCCCCTGGAGCAGGTAGGCGAACCGGCCGCGCCAGGTCCGCGGTACCTCGGCGACGAGCGTCACCGGCTCCGTCCGGGTCGGGTGCAGGAAGGTCAGCTCGCGGGCGTGCAGGCCGATCGCCGGCCCGAACGTGTGCAGGCCGCCGTACTTCGCGTCGCCGAAAATCGGGAAGCCGCGCGACGCGAGCTGGACGCGCAGCTGGTGCGTCCGCCCCGTCTGCGGCCGGATCTCCAGCCACGACACGCCGCCGTGGACCGCCTTGCGCGTGTAGTGCAGCACGGCCTGCCGCGCCCCCGGCGTCGACTCGGTGACGACCTCGACCCGGCCGGCGGCGTCGTTCTTGCGCAGCCAGTCGATCAGCGACCCGGCCGGCTCCGGCCACTCGCCCTCGACGACGGCCCAGTAGACCTTCTCGACGGTGCCCTCGCGGAACTGCTCGCTCAGCCGGGCGGCCGCCTTGCTCGTCCGGGCGAAGAGCAGCACGCCGGAGACCGGCCGGTCGAGCCGGTGGACGACGCCGAGGTAGACGTTGCCCGGCTTGTCGTACTTCGCCTTGAGGTAGGCGCGCACGTCGCGGTCGAGGGTCTCCTCGTCGCCGGCGTAGTGCGCGCTGAGCCGGCCCGCCTCCTTGCAAATCGCGAGGCAGTGGTTGTCCTCGAACAGCACCTCGAACGGCGGCTCCGGCACGGGCGGGCCCTCCGGGATTTGACTGCGGGGCATTGTACGAGGGGGAGCCGGGAGCGTCAGCGACCGGAGCGGGGCGATCCTGCTACAATAACACCCGGTCCAACGAGGTCTCGCGAACGGGGGTATTCGTGTTCTTCCTGGCGGCAGCGGAAGCCGGCGCGTCGCACTGGCTACTCGACGTCATTTACTTGCTGGCGATCCCCGCCCTCGTGGCACTGAACGGCCTGTTCGTCGCGGCGGAGTTCGCCCTGGTCGGCGTCCGCCGGACGCGCGTCGAGGAGCTGCTCAACCAGGGCATCCCCGGCGCGAAGGCCGTCGAGGCGGCGATCACCGACCTCGACAAGTCGATCGCGGCGACCCAGCTCGGCATCACCCTGGCGAGCATCGGCCTGGGCACCCTGACCGAGCCGGCCCTGGCCCGGCTCATCCTGCCGGCGTTCGCCTACCTGCCGGAGGGGATCTGGCAGGGCCTGGCGACGCACGGCACCGCCAGCGCGATCGCCTTCATCTTCATCACGTTCCTGCACGTCGTCTTCGGCGAGTTGATGCCGAAGACGATCGCGCTACAGATCCCGGACCGGACCGCCCTGTGGATCGCCCGGCCGCTGCTCTGGTTCACGGTGCTGACCCGGCCGCTCGTCGCGGCGATGAACGGCACCGGCAACTTCCTCCTCTGGCTGTGGGGCTTCCAGCCGGCCGGCCATGAGGCGCACCTGCACTCCGTCGAGGAACTGGAGCTGCTCATCGAGGATACCCAGGAGGCCGGCCTGATCGACCACGACCAGGCCGAGCTCCTCTCGAACGTGTTCGCCCTATCGGATCGGACCGTCGCGGAGTGCATGGTCCCGCGCGAGAAGATGGCCGTCCTCGCCGCGAACGCCGCCCCGGAGGCGATCCTCGACGCCGTCCGCCAGGGGGCCCACACGCGCATGCCGGTCTACGACGGCGACCTCGACGAGATCGTCGGCATCGTCAACACGAAGGACCTGTTCTACCTGTTCAGCCTCCAGGGGGTCGTCATCTTGCAGGACGCCCTCTACCCGCCGCTCTTCCTGCGCGCCGACGACAGCCTCGGCATCGCCCTGCGTACGCTGCGCAAGTCGCACCGCCACATGGCGCTGGTCCGCGACAACGCCGACCGGGTCGTCGGCCTCATCACGCTCGAGGACGTCATCGAAGAGATCATCGGCGAGATCGAGGACGAGCACGACCGGCCAGGCCCCCGGCTGCGCATCCGCCGCATCCGGGGCGGGCCGCCGCTGATCCGGCCGGCCGCCCCGCGCCCGGCCGGGCCGCCGTCAGGTCCGCGTCAGCCGCCAGGTGAGCAGCAGCCCCAGTGACCCGACGACTAGGTTCGCCCCGAAGACGAGCAGCCACGGGTTGAGCTTCCCCTCGCGCGCGATGCCCGTCCCGGCGAGCATGAGCGGGTAGTAGACGATCACCACCGGCAGGAAGCAGGTGATGAACGAGCTGAGGAAATCCGCCCGGTTGAACCAGATGCCGACCGGGCAGCCGATCAGGATGAAGCACAGGCAGCCGAAACTCAGCGACAGGCGCATGATGACCTCGACTTCGAGGTTCACCTTCTCCAGCCGGACGCGCTGGTGCGTGTTGCGCAAGTTCTCGACGTGGGCCGGCAGCGTCTCGCTCGCGCCGGGCTGGCCGACCTCGGCCTGCGTCGCGGCGATGTCCTGTTCGATGTCGCGGAGCTGCTCGCCCTTCTCGGCGGCGTTGGCGTGCAACTCTTCCCACGTCATCTCGCGCTGGCGCTTGACGCCCTGCTTGCCAAAGTTGTCGCCGAGCGGCACGTCGAAGGTGCGTTCCTCGAACCAGGCCGTGTCGCCGTTGTCGCTCGTCGCCTCGCCGTGGCGCATGTAGAGGTGGACGACGCGCTTCGCGAGGTTGACGCGCAGGTCGGCCTCCTTGCCGTAGGCGACCAGGTTCGGCCGGCCGTCCGGGCCGAGGTGTTTGAAGACCGGGTTGATGAGCTTGCGGCCCTGGACGCCCTTGACGTACATCGCGTACGGCAGGCTGTTGTGCTGGAGGACGCCCTGCCGCTTCAGGACGGTGTAGATCAGCTCCTCGGCGTCGCGGAAGACGAGCGACCGGAGCATGTGGTGCGTCTCGGGGATGACGCGAAAGTAGAGCAGCATCGTCACGGCCGTCATGGCGATCCCGAGCATGATCGCCGGGGCGACGACCGTGAAGAGGTTCACGCCGGCGGCGCGGATGGCGAGGACCTCGTTGTCGGCGGCGAGCCGGCCGTAGACGACGCAGACGGCGAAGAGCGTCGTCGCCGGGATGGTGTAGGGCAGGGTACTCGGGATGAGGAGCGGGATCGCCGAGAGGATCTGCTTCGGCCCGAGGCCCTGCTGCGTCGCCTCGGCGATGACGCCGGCGACGAGCAGGATGCCGGTGATGCCGACCAGGGCCAGCAGGAACACCTTGACCAGCTCCCAGAAGATCATCCGGAACAGGATGCCGCCGTACATGGTCGCCTCCGGTTCTGAAGCCCCTCGCCCCCCGGCTTTGCGGGGGGAGAGGGGTTGGGGTGAGGGGGGCGAAGGCGGCCCGTGGTGACAGCATCTTGTCCCCACGACCGGCCCACACCCCCCTCACCCCCGGCCCCTCTCCCCCCGCAAAGCCGGGGGGCGAGGGGAGGAAGAGTCAACTCCCGCCGATCGCCTGTTTCAGGGGGGCCATCATGCCCGGGATCAGTTCCTTCTCGTAGCGCAGTTGGTCGATCCGGCCGCGCACCTTGACCTGGAACAGCTGGTCGCCGAACCAGCGCGGCAGGTCGCTGATCCCCGGCGGCAGGAACTTGCCCCAATCGACGAAGATGTCGAGGGCGACGTTGCTGCCGTCGAGGTTCGCCGTCCCCGCGCCGCGCAGGCTGACCGGGTAGCCGGTCAGCTTCAGGTCCTCGACGACCATGCGCGGGCCCTCGAGCGCGAACGTGACGGACGCCTTGTCGAACGCGGTCTGGTCCGGGACGCGCAGGCTGATCGTCCGGAGCAGGTCGAGCATGACCGGCAGGCGGTAGATCCGGCCGTTCGGCACGTCGATCCGGCCGTTGCCGCGCAGGTCGCTCAGGTTGACGCCGTCGCCGACGAGGTGGAGGTCGGCCGTCGCCTGGCCCTGCAGCTCCGCCCCGGCGGCGGGGAAGTTGTGCTTGCCGAACTGCTCCAGTTCGACCTGCAACGCCATGAGCCGCAGGTCGTAGTGGAAGCTCGGCGCGAAGCGGACGTGCCCCTCCGCGGCGACGGTGCCGCCGAAGAGCGACCCCTTGACGTGCCGCAGTTGGAGCCGGTCCGGCTGGTCGGGCGTCACCTCGAACGTGCCGCGCAGATGGCGCAGCGGCTGGCGCAGGATGGTCGCCTGGTCCAGGAGGACGTTACCGTAGGCGACGTCGAGCTTCTGGCCGTTGTGTTTGCCGGAGCTGGAGAACTGGCCGGTGATGCCGGACACCTCGACGCCGAGGTCGACCCGGCCGTCGCGCAGGCCGAGGCCACCCTCCCACCAGACGGTCGGCGGGCCGTCCTTCTCGTCGGTCTCGATCACCAGGGCGGTCGTCGAGTTGAACGTGCCGCCGAGGCGGACCGCCTCGCAGATCTTGCGCAGCGGGGCGGGCAGCGCCTGGACGAACGCCGCCGTCGCCGGCATGTCGGTCACCAGGAGCTTGTCGAGCCGGGCCTGGAACCCGCCGGCCGGCTTGAGGAAGACGGTCGCCCCGGGCAGAGAAATCCGGCCCGGGGCGTGCGTCGCCTTGACGTCGAGGAGATCGACCCGGCCCTGGCTGAAGAGCACGGTGCCTTCCAGGCCGTCCATCGGCAGCTCGAAGAAACGCGGCTGGATGCGGCAGCCGGACACCGCGACGCCGACGGCGATGGCGTTGGGCAGGTCGGGCAGGTCGACCACCTCGGCGGCGAAGTTCAGCCGGCCGGACGGGTTCATCGTCTGCCACGCCTTCTGGAGCGGCCGGCGGGCCGGGACCGCCTCCGGGGCGATCGCCGCCTCCAGGTCGGCATCGACCGGGACGTTCGTGCCGCGCAGGCGCACCTGGACCGCGCCGACGGTGCGGACCGGGGCCAGGCCGACGCTCGGATGGGCCGGGGTACGCAGCTTGGCCGTCGGCCACTGGTCGAGCCGGCCGCCGGCCGGGACGTTCCGCGCCTCGACTTGGACCTCGGCCCCCTGGTGGAAGCCGCGCAGCTGGCGGGCCTCCCAGCGGGCGACGCCGGCCTCGGTCGTCACGTCCAGGTCGCCGGTCACGCGCTCCAGGGCGTACGGGAACAGGTCGTAGCGGAACGCCATGTCGCGGCAGCGGATCCGGTACCGGTTGCGGTAGTGCGGCGACCCGGCCGGCCGGAGGATGTTCACCTCCAGGCCCAGCTTGCCGGCCGGGTGGAACTGGCGGGCCAGCGCGCGGGACTTCTCCGGCAGGGCGTCGAGGAGTGCCTCCTCAACGGTGAGACCCTCGCCGGCGATGGTGAAGTCGATCGCCGACGGCGTCGGGCCGGTCATCGCCCCGGTCAGGCGCATCGTCGCGCCGGCGACCCGGCCGGTCAGGTCCGCCTTGAGGACCGGCTGGCCGGCCTGGGTGTTGACCCGATCGACCGTGCCGCACACGTCGCCCACCGGGTAGGGCCACTCGTGGTACCGGATGCGCGCCCCGTGGAACGCCGCGTTCCAGCGGCTGGTCCAGTCCGTGTCGGTCAGCCGCCGGAACACGTGCGTGATTGTCGCCGGCCCGCGCGGCTGGAAGTTCGGCTCGACGTCGCGGACCGACTCCGGCATCGCCGCCATCACCTTCTCGGTCAGGTCGAGGTTCTCGACCGCGCCCTCGATCGACGCATAAAGGTCGTGGCCGTCGATCGGGCCGAGCTTCTCCGGCACGGCGACGCCGACCGCGTCGAGGTGGACCTTCGTCGCCCCGGACCGGGCGTCGAGGTGGACCGCCGGTAGGTAGATGCCCAGCGGCGACCGCGGCCAGAGCGACTCCGGCGTGACGCGGTTGCTCGCCGTGAATGACAGGTTCACCTTCTCCAGCGTCAGGGGCAGGGCCGGGTGGGTAACCTCGCCGCGTTCGACCTTGACGCGGACGTCGAAGCCGACCGGCGTCGCGGCCCGCGGATCGACGTGCAGCCCGGCCTCGACCGACGCCAGGCCGCGGACGCCGCGCAGGTGGTCGGCCGCCGCGGGGGCGACCCGGCTGACGCGCTTCGCTAGTTCGGCCCCGAGTGGGATCGCGTCGAGGGTGACGGTCAGGTCGAGCGTCCCGGCGGTCCGGTTCGCGGTCGCCTGGACGCGGACCGGGCCGAGGACGTCCGTCGTGCCGCGGCCCTCGATGCGGATCGTGTCGATCGGGTCGTTGACGACGGTGACGTCGAGTTGTCGCAGCTCCAGCAGCGGCGTCCCCGGGGCGGCGGTCCGGTCCTCGAACTCGACGGTGGCCTGGCGGAGGACGACGGTCGGCAGGCGCTCGTCCGGCCGGCCGGGCCCGGCTAGGGCGGCGAGGTTGAACGTCCCGTCGCGCTCGCGGACGAGGCGGAGGCGCGGCTTGTCGAGTTCGAGCTTGCGGATGCCGACGAGGCCGTCGAGGAGGCGCTCCTTGTCGTGGAAGATGACGCCGGACGGGACGTAGAGGAAGTCGGCGGCGTCGAGGCCGTCGCGGCGGGCGAGGCGGAGTTCGCCGAACGAGATGCCGCCGAGGAGGCGCAGCTGGGCCGACTCGACCCGGACGCTGGCGGCCGGGAACTTGTCGCCGAGCTTGTCGAGAAGGAGTTGCCGGACGGCGCGCGGGTTCGTCCACCACTGGTAGAGGACCGCCCCGAGGGCGATCCCGACCAGGGCGACGACGACCGGCGTCCGGACGAGTAGAGTTCGCCACCCCATGCGCGTCCCTGCGCTCCTGGGCCGGGGCAAGGGGTACCCCGACGCGGGGCGGACTTTACGCGACACGTCGCGGCGAGTCAACTGCGTTCGGAAGCCCCTCTCTCCCCGGCTTTGCGGGGGGAGAGGGGTTGGGGTGAGGGGGGTAGAGGCGATGGCGTGGTGACCGCGTCATCCCATCACGAACAGCCCCCCCCTCACCCCCGACCCCTCTCCCCCCGTAAAGCCGGGGGGAGAGGGAAGGAAGATCCGGTCACTTCGCCCCGACGCAGTACAGGGCCTTCTCCGACCGGATGAACAGCCGGCCGCCGACGGCGACCGGGCTGGCGTTGAACATCCCGCGCGGCTCGATCGACTCGATCGTCGCCACGACCTCGAACTTCGGGACGGCCGGCACGACGAACGTCCGCCCGGTCCGGTCGAGGTAGTGGACCTTGCCGTCGGCCAGCAAGGCGGAGGCGTACGCCCCGACCGCCCGGCCGACCTGCTCCTTGTAAACCGCCTTGCCGGTCGCCGCCTCGACGCAATACGCGACGCCGGCCTTGTCGTTCATCCAGAAGACGTGGCCGGCGTGGTAGACCGGCGACGAGACGTTCGACCCGTCCTTCGACGTCCAGAGGCGGTGCGTCTTCGTCACGTCGCCGCGGCCGCCGGCCCGGACGGCGAGGGAGCCGTTCGTCCGGCCGCCGACGACGTAGACGACGCCGTCGTGGGCGATCGGGCTCGGGGCCATGTACGACTGGATCCCGGTATCGCAGCGCCACAGCTCCTCGCCGGTCGCCGGGTCGAAGGCGAGCAGCTTGCCGAAGATCGGCACGACGACCTCGGCCGCGACCTTGCCGGCGGGCACCGCCACGACGAGCGGCGTCGCCCACGACTCGGCGATGCCGCGCGCCCGCCACGCCTCCTTGCCGGTCTTGCGGTCCAGGGCGACGAGCGACCCGCTCTCGACGCTGGCGTTGACGAGGACGAAGTCGCCGTGGACGACCGGCGAGGCCCCGGTGCCCCAGCCGTTGAGCCCGTCGCCGATGTCGGCCCGCCAGAGCTGCTTGCCGGCGAGGTCGAACGCGAAGACGCCGGTCTTGCCGAAGAAGGCGTACAGCCGCTCGCCGTCGCAGGCGAGGGTGCTGGAGGCGTAGCCGTGGTTCTCGCGGATCTTGTCCTGCTCGGGGAGCTTGCCGGCGACGTCGGCGGTCCAGAGGGTCTTGCCGGTGGCGGCGTCGAGGCAGAGGACGTGGCGCTTCGCCGCGTCGGTGGCGGCGGTGAGGTAGACCTTGTCGCCGACGACGATCGGGCTCGACGTGCCGACGCCGGGGGGCGTCACCTGCCAGAGGAGGTTCTGCTTCGGCCCCCAGGCCGTCGGCAGGGCGGTCGCCGCGACGCCGGAGCCGCCCGGGCCGCGGAACTGCTTCCAGTCGTCGGCCGCCGGCGCCGGCCCGAGCGCGGCGACCAAGAACACACCGGCCAGGACACGCATCGACTTCATGTGGACCTCCTCCCCGGGCTCAACGGCGGGCCCGCTTCCGCGTCGTGGTCACGTCGAGGATCTTGCCCGTCTCTTCGACGGCGAGGTGGTAGCGCACGTCGCCCTCGATCCGGTGGACGGTCAGGTGGTAGGCGTCGTTCGCCGTCGCGAGGTACGGCCGGGACTCGGCCTTCTTCGGCACGCGCAGCCGGCCCCACGAGCCGTCGCCGAGGTAGACGATGCCGTTCGGGTCGCGCAGGCCGTCCTTCAGCGGATGGGTCCGCTTGAACGTGTGGTCGTGGTGTTCGAGGACGATATCGACGTTGTACCGCTCGAAGAGCGGCACCCAGTGCTTGCGGTTGCCGGAGCCGGTGCCGGTGTTCTTGTCGTCGGAGACGTCCGCCGCCCGGAACGACGGGTAGGCCGGGACGTGGTTGCAGACGAGCAGGTGCGGCCACTCGACCCGGGCGGCGAGGGCCTTGTCCAGCCAGGCGGTCTGCTCGCCCTCGATCTTGGCGGCGTGGCCGGTGTCCAGCAGGACGAGGCTGAGGTAGTCGCCGAAGTCGAGGGCGGCGTAGCTCGCGTCGGCGAACAGGCCGTCGTGCAGGGCGAAGAAGTACGGGGCCTCCTTGCGCGTCTTGCCGTAGCCGCCGTTGACCTCGTGGTTGCCGATGCAGACGACCATGGGGATGAGGCGGCCCTTGCCGTCGATCATCGTCTGGCTGTAGTTGCGCTGGAAGGCGAGGCTCGTCGATGCGGACCGGCCGTTGTCGTAGCCGAGGTCGCCGCCGAGCAGGGCGAACATCGGGTCCTGTTTCGCCGCGACGACGTTGTTCGCGACGGCGTGCGGGTTGACGCCGCAGTCGCCGCCGGAGACGAACGTGAACGCGTCGGTCAGCCTGGCCGGCATCGTCCGGAAGCGGAGCGGCTTCGCCCGGCCGCCGATGCCGAACTGATACTCGGTGCCGGGCGTCAGGCCGGTCAACTCGACGCGGAAAACCTTGTGGTCGGTCGTCGGGAACGGCGTGACGGTCGGCCGGGCCTGCTTCCAAAGCGGGAACCAGTCCGACCCGCCGAACGGGGCGTAGTGGACCGCGACGCCGGCGTGGTCCTTCTCCGGGCCGATCCACTGGATCGTCATGGTGGTGGTCGGGTCGCGTTGCCAGGTGAGGAACAGGGTGTCCGGCCGGGAGAGGTCTTTCGGCGGGCCGTTCGTGAACCACTGGCCTGCGAGCGGCCCGGCGGTGCCGAGCAGGCCGAGCCCGGCGAGGGAGGCCCCGAGGAAGTCGCGGCGGTCGAGGGTGGTCATCGGCGGGCCCGGGATGGAAGTTCGCGGCGGGTCGGTTGGTGGGTAGGATAACGCCGGCCGCCGCCCGACACAACGACGCGGTCGCGAATGACTGAAATCTGCACCGCGCCGGCGGAAGTGCCCCCGAGCAGGTCGCCCCCGGCCGCGCCGTCGGCACAAGCCGGACAACGCGACCGATGCGCCCCGGCGGAAGAACGATCCGGACCGGGTTGATTGACACGGCGGTCGGTGCCCCTTTAAACTGGAACGAATGGCGGGAGTTTCCCGTCTTTCCCTTCCGTACTCCCGATCCGGCCGAGGGCTTGACGATGGCAAGACAAAAAGGCGAGTCGAACCAGGGCATCGTCGTGTCCCTGGTCTTCTTCATCCTTCTCTCGCTCGCGCTCGGCGTGACGACGTACATGGGCTACTCCGGCCAGGACGGCTACGAGACGAAGGTCAAGGACGCCGCCGCGAAGGAGACCGCCGCCAAGGCGGACCGCGACTGGCAGAAGGCCCAGGCGATGGCCTACCGGGCGGCGATGGGCCGGCTGAAACTCAAGGCCCCCGAGGCGTTCGACGCCGCCTGGAAGGGCCTCGTCGATGGCAACCTGTCCAAGGGGGCCGCCGACAAGGACGAGGTCGTCGACGTCGATATCCTCGTGAAGGAGATCGAGGCCAAGTTCGGCTACAACGGGGCCGGCGGCTTCAAGAAGACGTGGGACTCGCGCCTCCGCGAGGAGGAGACCGAGAAGAAGAAGGTCATCGACGAGAACACCGCCAAGAAGGAAGAGCTGGCCACGAAGCAGAAGACGATCGACGCGCTGGACGCCCAGGTCAAGGCCCAGAAGGCCGACTTCGACGCCAAGCTCGCCAAGGCGAACAAGGACAACGCCGACGCGGCGAACGCCCGCGACAAGGCCCGCGAGGACCTCGAGAAGAAGGTCAAGGAACTGACCGACGCCTACAACGTCCTGCTCGCGACCAGCGCCGAGAAGGAGAAGAAGCTCTTCACCGACCTGAAGAAGGCCGTCGATTCGAGCGCCGAGGCGAAGAAGCTGCTCGTCGAGGCGAGCGACAAGCTGCTGGCCGAGCGGAACAAGACGACCGAGGCCACCGCCAAGGCGATCCGGCCGGACTGGAAGATCAACTCCATCTCCGGCAACAACCCGTACATCAACCTCGGTTCGGCCGACAACGTCAAGACGCAGCTGACGTTCAACATCCACGGCGTCGGTCCGGACGGACGGCCGATCAACGTCCCCAAGGGCAAGCTCGAGGTCGTCAACGTCATCGGGCCGCACCTGTCGATGGCCCGCATCACCGACGTCAAGGATCCGAACCGCGACCCGGTCCTGACCGGCGACGTGATCAGCAACCCGGCCTGGGACCCGTTCCAGAAGCGCCGCGTCGCCCTGGCCGGCTACATGGACATGTACGGCAACGGCCAGAACGACTTCGACCAGCTCAAGCGCGCCCTCGAGCGCCAGAACGTCCAGGTCGACGCGTTCCTCGACCTGAAGGACTTCACCGTCAAGGGGGCGATCACCCTCCAGACGGAGTACCTCGTCCTGGGCGACGGGCCGGAGACGCTGCCGATCAGCGTCCGCGAGCGCGACGGCTTCGGCAAGAAGCTCTCCGCCGGCATGGAGGAGATGCAGGCCGCCGCGAAGAAGAACGGCGTCCCGGTCATGGGCCTGCGCAAGTTCCTCGACACCATCGGCTACAAGGTGCCGCGGCCGGTCGAGACCGGGCGGTGACATCCGTCAAGCCGGGGCGAAATGAAGAGGGCCCGGGGAGTAGCCTCCCCGGGCCCTCTTCATTCGCGGTCCGCCGACGGCTCAGATGCCGCCCGGACGGCCGACCTTCAGCTCGAACTTCTCGCCGGACATCTCCTTCAGCTTGGTCTTCTGCGTATCGGTCAGAAGCTCGTTCGCCTTCTCCGTGGCGGCGGTGGTGATCTTCGTCGTCAACTCGCCGATCTTCTTGAAGTCCTTGCCGGCTTCCTTGCGGGCGTCGGCGATGTCCTTGGTCATGTCCTCGACCAGGCCCTTGACCTTCGTCTTCTGGTCGTCGGTCATCTTCAGGGCCGTGGCGAACTCGTCGGTGGTGAACACGCGCAGGCCGAGCACCTGGACCTGGATCTGCTTGAGGCGCTTCATCTGCTCCGGCTTGAGGAGCTTGTCGGCTTCCTTGGTGATCGCCTCGGTCGTCGCCTCGGTCACCTTCTTGTTGATCTCGCCGAACGCCTTGAAGTCCTTCGACTCCTTCAGCTTGGCGAACTCCTCCTTGAACTTCTCGCGGACGCCGTCGACGACGCCCTTGACCTTGCCGGTCTGCTCCTCGGTCAGCTTGAGCTCTTCCTGGACGCTCTTGTTCTGTAGCAGGCCGGCCAGGTCGGTCGGCCGGCCGAAGCCGCCCTGGCCGAACTGGGCCAGGACCGGCGTGACGGCGACCAGGCCGACGACCAACAGGGCCAGCCGATTCCACGACAGACGCATGATGTAGGCTCCTCCGCGGACGGGCGGGCCGGATACACGACAGGGAGGGAGTTCGAGTCGGGGCCCGCTCCGTGACCGATGGTCAAACCCCGTCTTCTCATTTTTGTCTCGCCGTCGCAAGCGACAATCCCGGCGGAATCGACAAAAAAGGCCCCGTCGCAACGACGGGGCCTCGGACGGGAATCGGCACCGCTACTGCCCGCGGATCAGCTTCGGCGTCCCGGTCTGTGGCGGGACGACCTCCATCTTCCAGCCGTCCGGCGGCTTCGGCGCGTCGAACGCGGCCCGGTTGATCTCGACCCCGGACTTGATCGCCGGGATGTCCCACGTCGTCGTGCTGCCGTTGTTCTCGAACCAGAGCATGCGCGGCAGGAACGAGCCCTTGTTCAGGACGACCTGCGCCTTGGTGAAGTCGGCCTTGTCCTCGGCCAGGCGCGGCAGGACGTCGATGTAGTAGTAGTGCTGGTCCTGCTTGCCGAGCTTGAGGTCGTAGCGGCGCTTCGCCTCCTGGGCGCGCATCCCGAACAGGAACGACAGGAAGTTGTCATTGGCGACCTGGCCCGGCGGCGGCTCCGGCATCTTCATCGCCCGGATGACCTGCTGCGCCGGCGAGAACTGGTACAGGTCCGTCCCGGTGCAGATGAACTTCTCGACGAGGACGGTCTTCTTCTCCTTCTCGCGCATGTCGAGCATGGCCAGGTTTACCGACTTCGGCCCGCCGGTCTTCATGTACTGGGCGAAGCCGGTGGATTCCTTCTTCGTCTTGAAGGCGAGGTCGGTCTCGACGCGGTCGAGCTGGGCGGCGAGGGTCTGGACCTTCATCATCTCGCCTTCCCACGCCATGAGGACGCTGTCGAGCGGGTCGTTCGGGTTGAGCGGCTGCAAAGGCGGCAGTTGCGGGCCTTCCTTGCCGAGGACCGGCTGGGGGATCGTCGGCGGGGTGCCCTTCGGCTGGCCGCCGAGCGGCTGACCGGTCAACGGCTGGCCGGGTTGCGCGCCGATCGGCTGGGCTCCGGTGCCGGGCTGGCCGGTGGCCTGGACCGGCTGGATCTGGGGCGGGTAGGTGGGTCGGGCGGGTTGCATCGGCTGCGCGGCGGGGCCTTGCGCGAAGGTGGCAATCGTGCCAAGCAGCCAGGCCGACAGGATCACGCCGTGCGTACGCATCTTCTCCTCCTGGGTTCGACCGGGCCGGCACGTCGCGGCGGGACGCGGAAGCCGGCCCAACCGCGCTTATAGCACGGCCGGCCAACGGTTCAAAGGCGAGCTTCACCCCGACCGGGCCGATCACTTCCCCAGCTTGACCCGGCGGACGCGATGATTGTTGGAATCGGCAATGTAGAGCGTCCCGTCCGGGCCGACGACGACGCCGTGCGGCCGGTCCATCTCCGCCTTGCGGGCGTCGCCGCCGTCGCCGCCGGTGCCCTTCTGGCCGCCGGCGACGGTCGTCACCTCGCCGGTCTTGCCGTCGATCTTGCGGATCGAGTGGTTCTCGGTATCGACGACGTAGACGTTGCCGGCCGCGTCGCAGCGGATCGCCTTCGGGCCGTTGAAGGTCGCCTCGCCGCCCTTGCCGTCCTGGGCCCCCTTCGCCCCGGTGCCGGCGACGGTGGTGATCGTGCCGGCGGCGTCCACCTTGCGGACGGCGTTGCCCTCGCGCTCGCAGATGTAGACGTTGCCCTTGCCGTCGGCGCAGACGGCGCGGGCCCCGACGACGACGGCCATCGCGGCCGGGCCGCCGTCGCCGATCTTCTGGCGGTCGATCTTGCCGGCCATCTTGCCGACGCCGGCGAAGGTGGTGAGGACGCCGGTCTTGAGATCGACGCGGCGGACGCGCCAGTCGGCGACGTCGGCGATGAGCAGGCCGCCCTTGCCGTCGAGGCAGACGTCGTTCGGCTCGACGAGGGACGTCGCGTTCGCCTGGCCGTTGTCGGGCATGTTGGTGGCCCCCTTCTTGCCGGTGCCGGCCACAGTCGAGACGCTGCCGGACTTCGCATCGACCTTGCGGACGGACGCGTTGAGCCGGTCGGCGATGTACAGGTCACCCTCCGGTGAGACGACGACGGCGTACGGCTCGTTGAACGTCGCGTCCCGGGCCGGACCGCCGTCGCCGGAGAAGCCCTTCTTGCCGGTGCCGGCGACGGTCGAGACGGTGCCGGTCTTGAGGTCGATGCGGCGGACGCAGTGGTTGAACGCCTCGGCGACGAGGAGGCCGCCCTTGCCGTCGAGTTCGCAGTGGAACGGCTGGTTCAGGGTGGCGTCCAACGCCTTGCCGCCGTCGCCGGTGAAGCCGGCCTTGCCGTTGCCGGCCAGGGTGTCGATCGTGTCGGCGAGGGCGGGGAAGGTGAGGGCCAGGACGAAGAGGGCTGCGAGGCGTCGCATTGGGGGTCTCCTTGGAGGTGCGGCTATTGTAAAGATTGACGGCCGATCGGTGCCGGGTGACAATCAGCGCAACGACCCCTCCCGATGCCGAGACGCGCCATGCCCACTCCGACGGTCGATGACCTGATGGCCCGCTGGCAGCAGGCCCGCGAGGCCGGCCCGCCCCTGTCGCCGGAGGAACTCTGCCGCGACTGCCCCGACCTCCTGCCCGAACTGCGCGCCCGCCTGGCGACCGTCCAGTCGGCGATCGACCACCTGCCCGTGACCGCCACGGCGACGCCGGCCGTCGTCGCGACGCCGGGCCGGCACCCGTCGCCGCCGTTGGCGTTGCCGCCGGCCGCGGATGCGCCGCCGCCGGACCTGTCGTTCCTCGAGCCGGCTCGCAGCCCCGGCGAACTGGGCCGGCTCGGGCCGTACCGCGTCCTCGCCGTGCTAGGGCAGGGCGGCCTCGGCGTCACCCTGCGCGGCGAGGACGCGACCAGCCGTCAGCCGGTCACCCTCAAGGCGATGTACCCCGTCCTGGCCAGGGACGCAACGATCCGCCAGCACTTCCTCCGCGAGGCGCGTAACGCCGCGACGCTCGACCACCCGCGCCTCGTCCACGTCCTCTCCGTCGATGAGGCGAACGGCGTCCCGTACCTGGTGATGCCGGCCCTGAAGGGCGAGCCGCTGATCCGCCGGCTCGGCAGTCGGCCGCTGCCGATGGGCGAGGTCGTCCGCCTCGGCAAGGCGATCGCCGCGGCGCTGGAGGCGGTCCACGTCCGCGGCCTGGCCCACCGCGACCTCAAGCCGGGCAACGTCTGGCTCCAGCCGGACGGCCAGGTGCTCCTGCTCGACTACGGCCTGGCCCGGTCGGTGGCCGACAGCCCGGAGCACTCGCGCGACAGCCGGCTGCTCGGCGTCGCGGCGTACCTCGCCCCGGAGCAGTTCCGCGACCCGGAGAAGGCCGACCGGCGGGCGGACTTCTTCGCCCTGGGCTGCCTGCTCTACGAGATGGCGACCGGGCGACGGGCGTTTCCCGGTGAGACGCTGCTGGACGTGCAGCTCGCGATCCGGTCCGAGTCGCCGCCCGATCCGCTGACGGTCAACCCGGACCTGCCACGCGAGCTGGCCTGGCTCGTCAAGAGCCTACTGCACAAGGTCCCGTCGCGCCGGCCGGAGACGGCCCGGCAGGTGCTCAACAAACTCGACGAGATCGAGCGCGTCCTTGCGCTGCCGAAGCAGGCGGAGCCGTTGCCGCGGTCGCGGGTGTGGGTGTGGGTCGTCGTCGCGGCGCTGGCGCTCGGCGCGGCGGCGGCGTGGTGGGTGTGGCCCCGCTGACCCTTGCACCGGGCCGCGGCGCGGCGTACCCTCAGTCCCATGCGAACCTACATCCTCCTTCCGCTGACCGTCGTCCTCGCCGCCGCCGTCGCGCCGGCCCAGGACACCCCGAAACCCAAGGACGCCGCCGTGGACGCCACGTACCTGCGCGACCACGCCCAGACGCGCGGCTTCCAGCTCGGCCGACCGGCCAAGGCGAAGTTCACCTTGGACGGCTCGGCCGTCCTGTTCCTCCGCGCCCAGCCGCGGGCGGCGAAGCAGTCCCTCTTCGCGTTCGACGTCGCGACCGGCAAGACGACCGAGCTGCTCACGCCGGAAAAACTCCTCGCCGGGGCGGAGGAGAAGCTCTCGCCGGAGGAGAAGGCCCGCCGCGAACGGCAGCGCGTCAGCGTCGGCGGCTTCACCGCGTTCCAGCTGTCGCCGGACGGCCGGCTCATCCTCGTCGGCCTGTCGGGCCGGCTCTACACCGTCGAGCGCGACGGCGGCAAGGCGACCGAGCTGGCCATGCCGATCCGGGTGACCGGCAAGGGCACCCTCGTCGATCCGAAGTTCTCGCCCGACGGCAAGCGCGTCAGCTACGTCCTCGACCACGACCTCTACACGCTCGACCTGGCGACGGGCAAGGAGACGCGCGTCACGACCGGCGGCACCGAGAGGAAGACTCACGCCCTGGCGGAGTTCGTCGCCCAGGAG
>Ga0268299_1001374_pt1 | contig 44214 bp, 48 predicted proteins | sample NOBtaG_FD_193484 | JGI IMG/M metagenome (GOLD analysis project Ga0268299, IMG submission 193484) | Activated sludge microbial communities from bioreactor in Nijmegen, Gelderland, Netherland - NOB reactor | ecosystem: Engineered > Bioreactor > Aerobic > Activated sludge | place: Netherlands... | reverse complement strand
CCGCGCTTGAAGGCGGCGAGCAGCGACAGGGGCACGGCGATTAGAACGGAGAGCGCGGTGCTAAAGCCGAGCAGCATCAGGGTCGGCCAGAGCTTCTCCAGCACCAGGGTCGCGACCGGCGCCTTCTGGATCAGGCTCATGCCGAGATCGCCGATCAGCGCATGTTTGAGGAAGGTGGCGTATTGCACGAGGATCGGCCGGTCCATACCGAGATCGGCATAGATCGCCGCCACCTCGGCATCGGTGATGCGACCATGCATCATGATCCGGATCGGGTCGCCCGGAACCAGGTGGATCGAAAGAAAGACGACGATCGTCACGCCCAGCAGCACCGGGATGGCGTGGAAGCAGCGTGCGACGATGTAGCGGAGGATCTGCATGGGCTCGCAGGCTAAGGGTCAAACGAAGAGTGGCGGCACCCGGCTCTTGAGCACCGGGTGCCGCCCGATCGCACGCTTACTTGTCAAGCCAGACGTCGCGCAGCCACCACCAACCGACGCTGATGTTGCGCCAGTTCTTCACGTGGTTTCGCACGCCGTTGACATAGGGCAGAAAGTTCAATGGAACGCTGTAGCCGTCGTTATAGACGATGTCCTGCACCCTGCCGTAGAGTTCGGCACGCTTCGCCTTGTCGCCGGTTTCGCGCGCTTGCGCCAAAAGCTTGGTCACTTCGTCGTTCTTGTAGTTCGAGAAGAACGCCGCCGTGGCGCCGGTGCCGTCGGCCTGGATGCTCGCCAGCTCATCGTCGTCGTTGATGTCCGAGGTGATGTAGCTGACATAGGCCTGGAACTCACCCTTCTGCGTCATGCTGAAGGCGGTGCCGACGTCATACTCGACGATCTCGACCTTGAAGCCGGCCTGCTGCCAGCCCTGCTGCAGGATCGTCGCCGCGGTGCGTGACGGCGCGTTGCCGGTATCGACCATGAGCTGGATCGGTGTGCCGTCATAGCCGGCCTCTTGGACGAGCGCCTTCGCTTTCTCGATGTCGAAGGGGATCTTGGCCACCTTGTCGGACCAGAAGTTCACCTTCGGCATGTAGGAGTTCGGAATCTCACCGAAGCCGAAATAGACCGCCTTCATGATGGCTTCGCGGTTGGCGGCGGAATTCAGCGCCAGCCGGATACGTTTGTCATCGAGCGGCTTCTTTGCGTGGTTGAGATAGACATAGTCGAGGCGATAGGAAGGCTGCACCTCGATCGTGATGCCGTCCATCTCCTTGACCGAATTGGCCTGATTGAGCGGCACGGCCAGGATCACATCCAGTTCGCCGTTCTGCAGGCCGAGCACGCGCGAGTTGCTCTCCGGCACGTATTTCAGCACGACCTTGTCGAGATAGGGCAGAGGCTTGCCGTCCACGCCCTTGCGCCAGTAGTTGGGATTGGCCTTCAGCACGACCTGGGTGCCGCGCTCATAGCTCTCGACCTCGAAGGGACCGGTGCAGACCGGGTTCTGACCGAAAGCGGCCGGATCCTTTTCGAAATCGGCCTTGGAGACGATCGATGAGGCGAAGAGTGACAGAGTCGATTCCAGCGCAGCATTGGGTCGCTTCAGCGAGATGCGCAACGTGGAATCATCGACCTTGTCGAAGGACTTCACAGCATCGAAGGCAAAACCGAATGAGGCCTTCGGATCGGAGACTTTCTGCAGCGAGAAGATGACATCCTCGACGGTGAGCGGATTGCCGTTGAAGAAGGTGACGCCCGGCCGCAGCTTGAAATCGACCGACAATCCGTCGGGCGCCACGGTCCAGGATTCTGCGAGGCCGGGTTCCAGCCCGGTGCCGGTGGCGTCGGCACTGATCAGCGGTTCGCAGACCTGCATGATGTTGTAGATCGAGCCATTGTCCGACGGCGTGAACGGATCGAAAGTGAGGGCCTCGTCGGGCCGCGCCAGGGTCAATGTGCCGCCACGTTTCACTTCCTCGGCTGAGGCCGTCATCGCCGCGGAAACGAGCGCGGTGCTCAGCATCAAGGCGGCGGACAGCAGTTTTCGTTCTTCCAGCATGGTTTCCACGTCCTTCCTGTCTCGTTGCGCGTCGTTCTTAGTTGGTCTGCGCGGTCCGCTTCTCGTCGGCGAAACGCGCGGGTGATAGCTGGTCCGCGGTGATGCCCTGATCCTGAATCTCCGCGGGGATTGCCTTGCCGGCGATTAGCGAGGCCGCAAGCTTTGCCATGGCTGGCGCGGTCTGGAAGCCATAGCCGCCTTGGCCGGTCAGCCAGAAGAAGCCGGTTGTGCTGGGATCGAATCCGACCACCGGCGTCTTGTCGGACGCGAAGGTCCGCAGCCCGGCCCATTTATGCTCGATGCGCCGGACCACGATTGTCGTGCGTTCGGCAAGCCGATCGGCGGCGATGGCGATGTCCATTTCCTCGGGCTGCGCATCGACCGGATCGCTCGGCGTTTCGTCCGCCGGAGAGATCAGCAGCTTCCCGGCGTCCGGCTTGAAGTACAAATCCTCATGCGCGCCGATGGTGAGCGGCCAGTCGCGTGTCTCCATGCCTTCCGGCGGCGCGATCAGAAAAGCAGTGCGTCGTTTCGGCACGAGGCCGACGGACTTCGCCCCGGCAAGTTTCGCAAGTGTATCGCCCCAAGCGCCGGCCGCATTCACCAGCACGCCCGCGCTGATCTCCTGACCTCCGGCGGCGATGCGCCAGCGGTTGCCCGCGCGTTCGACCGCGGTGACCGGCGCATCCAGCAGCATCTTGCCGTTGCCGCTGCGCACGCGGCGCAGAAATCCCTGCAGCAACCCGTTGGTGTCGATGTCGCGCGCATCGGGCTCGAAAACTCCGCCGCCTTCGACCGCCTCTCGCCGCATCGCCGGAACCTTGCGCAGAACCGCCGCCGGGGCGAGCCGTAAGACGGTCGGAGTCAGCCGATGCGCTGTTTCAAAAGCTCGGTTGAGCAATACCTCATCGCCGCGGCCGCCGACGTGCAGGGCGCCACGTGGGCTGAGGAGGGGCGAGGCCGCGAAATCGCTCGGCGGCGTTTCCAGAAACGCGCGGCTGGCGCGGGAAAGCGCGCGCACCGGCGCATTGCCATAGATCTCGGAGAACAGCGCGGCCGAACGTCCAGTCGCGTGATAACCGGGCTGCGCCTCGCGTTCGATGAGGACGACAGACGCGGTCGACACGAGATGCGCAGCGACGGACGCCCCTGCTATCCCACCACCAACGACGGCCACGTCGAAATCCATCGCACCATCCACACATGCTGCAACTGCGCAACAATGGCATGTGCATTTCTTTTTCGTCAACAAAATTTCGTATAGGAAAATTGCGTCGCTGGCTGCACACTTCAATCGTCATGGACGGGCGAGGATCGTTGCTTCAGGGGCGGTCGGCATCACCGTGAAGGTTGAGAAGCGTACTCTGTAGATTGAGCTGCGGGCTCGAGCAGACGCCAAGCACCAGCGCGTCTTTCTTGCTTACCGTGATATAGGCGTGCCCCATGTCGCTGTCGATATAGGTGCTCTCGCCAGTCTCGAGGCGGATAGGCTGATAATGCTCGGTGTGGACCTCGATCGCGCCTTCCACCACGAAGATGAATTCCTCACCCGAATGCTTGAGCAACGGCCCGAAATCATCAAGTGTACGTGCGCGGATGCGCGTCAGCACTGGAACCATGCGCTTCCGCGTGATGTCGGTGCTGAGATAGAGGTAATCGTAATTCGGCGTGGTCTGTCGCAATCCCTCTTCCTTGCGATTGACCGAGCGGCGCGCGAGGCCGGCGACTTCGGGTTCGTCGGCGGCCAGCAATTCGGCGAGGCTGAGTCCCAAGCCTTCGCTGATCTGCAGCAGTTTGTCGTAGGTCAGGGACATCTGGTCGTTTTCGACCTTGGACAGGGTGGAAACCGCGACCCCGGTCTGGCGGCTGACCTCTTGAAGCGTCCAGCCCTGTCTCTGACGCAGGGACTTGAGATTTTCGCCCAGTTTACGATTCGACATTATCGCACTCAACCTTTGCGGAAGTGGCTGGCTAAGCCCTAGCTAATTTCGCGACCTTAGACAAGTTAGCAGATCGGAAAATCGCCAAGGACGAGGCCCATCGTGCGATCGGCCTAGTGGAGGGCTTTCAACCATACCGAAGTGCACCGCCAGCTTGATTGCTAGGCGCTTCCATGAAGCTTGGTGAGGCGGGCAAGTTCTCTAAGCGCCTTCAGGCTGCCACACATGGAGCGCTGCGACTCTCTCAGCCAGTGCAGCATTTCTTCCGCCGCATCGCTCGCCCTACCTTGTGCCTTCAGCTCAGAGATCTTGTCGAGCTGCGCAACGATGCGCTTCTCAATTATAGCAATCCGACGAAACAACGTAGTGGAGCTGGCGTTCGCGCCTTTTTGCTGGATTGCATTGCATTCCAGATTTAACATTTGATAGTTGCTGCCGTTGCTTGCTGTGCGGATAAGACCGACGCAGTAGAGACTTGAATGGACTCCGCTGAAATATACGAAGCTAATGCCCATCGCTGCCGCGCGCTGGCCGCTCACCATGTTGAAGGGCTTGGCCGAGCGGCTCTGATCGATGCTGCCGAGCAATGGGAACTACTGGCGAAGATAGCCAAGACCCACGCCAATCCGCTGTACATGTCCTTCGCTCTTGAGCTTCCTCCGCCGCCACGGGCGCTGATCAAAAGTGGTCTGCCAGCCCATTCGCCTGAGGAGTTGCATGATTGTGCTATGGGAAAAATCGCTGAACTCAGCGACCTCATCGCACGACAGCAGACAGTTATCGGCAGATTTGTTGAGAACAGCGAAGCGGCAGACATAGCGCGGGCGGTTCTGGAGAGCTATGTGCAGTTGCGGAGCACATTGCTTAAGCACGTCCTGACGCTGAACGGTGAGGGCGATGATGGGCGTCGTTACTCCCCATCTCCTACCGACTCCCGCTAGATTTGCGTCGTCCCAGCTACCATTCAATTACGCCGCGGTGATCCCGGGCCCAGCGGGCACTGACGGCAAATCAGTATTCGGAGTCATTGTTCAATATCACCGGATGATTGGAAACCGACCCACTATCCGATTGCCTTCCCGAACCTCGATGGCGTCCAACTGGGGATATGCGTTGATCAGTTTTCCAATGTCGATGATCGCATCAGTATCGTTGGTGCATTGAATAATCTTGACCGCAGGTATGCTACCGCCTGCGAACAGGTAGCAGTGGTAGTCCCCGGGATCTTGCTGTCAGACGCGCCAACCGGGCTTTCCGAAGCTCCAGGTTGGACATGTAGGTCTCCAGGAGCGCCTCGAACAGTGTGGCAGAGCGATTTGCCTGTTTGAGCAGAGCGATCCTGTTCTTCAGTCCTTCGACGCGAATTTGAGCTTCCGCGACGTGGAGAACCTGCTTCTCAATTTCCGACAACGGTTCAGACATGCTCGAATCCTGCGCCTCGTCGAGTGGCTTGGCTACCCGAAAATGGAGGAAAGAACCGCACTTTAATCTTTACGAATGACCTGGGATTCACCAATCAAGTCGAGGCCTTGTCCGGCTCAATTGGTCCGGTGAGAACCGCGACATGTTGCTTTATCAGGCCCAACGTCTCCTGGAGCGACCTGAGAAGCTGGTCTGCCAGCTCCGTTGAGGCGCCGATCTTCCTCAAATATTCAATGCGCGCCTGTTGATCTGCGATCCGTTGCTCGAGCTGTTTGATATGAAGCAGGGACAGTTCCAGGTCGGCTTGATAATTCTGCATGGTGCAATTGTGGCGCTTCGCGCGGCCCCGTCATTAAAGAAAAAGTGAGTTGGGGTACGAGGCTAGAGACGTCATTCTTGCTCACCAGTTTCTCACAACTTGCGGCCTGTCGCAGCCTCTAGGCCGCTGGCTACGATGGGTTTATGCTTGGCCATCGCCGGCTTTCTTGGGTGGCTCGACCGGCGACTGAGAGAGAGATGCGCGCCCGCCGAACACCGGGGAGGTGCAAATGTCCAGGCCCCTCGCCGAATTCTGGCGTAACGCAAAGACCGGTTTGCAAGAGTGCCAATCGATCCGCGGCGGTTACAAACTTCACTCGCTAGAAGATGCGGCTCTCATCGAGAGCAGTCGACGCGCGTTGAAGGAATCGAGAGAGCTGTTGCGGCGTCTAAGGAAGATGCCCACAACCGACAGCTAGAAGCGGCGCGTGGGTTCTTTCTCTAAGCTAGTGCTGGACTGAGTTGCTAACTCTTGTTCCAGCCGATTGCAGTCCTGGACGTGCATAGCGAGCAGTTCCTCGAATTGAGCCAAGAGCTCCTTGGATTCTTCCGTGTCGTGCCCGTCGCGCGCCAGTCCGGCTACAAGCTCCCGTTGCCAGGTGACGCGCCGCGTCCCTTCCGCGACATGCCGCCTGGCAAGCTTCAAGTGATCGAGCAACATTCGCCGACTGACCATACTCCGCTCCAACCTCCATTGAACCGGCGCCCGGTTGGTCCCATGGGACCGGGGAGATCGATATGGTGCTGAAGTGGACCCCGGATTTGGGACCAGTGTGTTAGTTGGAGCGCGGGCCGTTCCGTCATGCTAGAGGGAGCGGATCATGACGAAGAAAGCGAGACGGAAGATCGACGCGGCCCTGAAGGCGAAGATCGCCTTGGAGGCGCTGCGGGAACAGGCGAGCGTGGCGGATCTGGCGCAGCGCTACCAGGTTCACCCGAATCAGATTTATTCCTGGAAGAAGCAGCTTCGGGATCAAGCGGCCCGGGCGTTCGAGACCGGGCCCGCGGATAGCGCGGCGGAGCGGGAGCGCGAGGTTGAGAAGCTGCACGCCAAGATTGGGCAGCTGATCGTGGAGCGGGATTTTTTAGCCAAGAGGTCCGGAAGATGAGCGCCCCGGATCGCCGAGCGCTCATCGACCGCGACGATAGTCGGCTCTCGATCCGCCGGCAGTGCCGCCTGCTTGGGATCGCCCGTTCCGGGGTCTACCGGCCGCCACGTCCGGCCAACGACAACGACCTTGGGCTGATGCGGCGGATCGACGAGTTGTTCACGGCCTGGCCGTTCCTGGGCTCGCGGCGGATGGCAGCGATGCTGCGGGCGCAGGGCCATGCCGTCAACCGCAAGCGGATGCAGCGGTTGATGCGCAAGATGGGGATCGCCGCGCTCGGGCCGAAGCCCAGGACGACGAAGCCGGCGCCGGGGCACAAGATATTCCCGTACCTGCTGCGCGGGCTGACGATCGACCGGCCGAACCAGGTGTGGGCGGCGGACATCACCTACATTCCGATCGGACGGGGCTTTCTCTACCTCGTCGCGGTCATCGACTGGGCCAGCCGGGCGGTGCTCAGCTGGCGCTTGTCGAACACGATGGAGGCATCGTTCTGCGTCGCGGCGCTCGAGGAGGCGCTGGCGCGCTTCGGGCGACCGGAGATATTCAACACCGACCAGGGCAGCCAGTTCACCAGCGCGGCGTTCACCGGCACGCTGGCCGCTTCCGGCATCCGCATCTCGATGGACGGACGCGGCCGGTGGATGGACAACGTCTTCATCGAGCGGCTCTGGCGTTCCCTCAAATACGAGGACATCTATCTCAAGGGCTACGCCGATGGCCGCGAGGCCAGGGCCGGGATCGCAGCGTGGATTGCCTTCTACAATCTCCAGCGCCCGCACCAGGCGCTGGGAAACCGCTCGCCGATGGTCGTCTGGCGCGAAGGCACAACCGACACAATCGGCCAGGCTGTGGATATGACGCTTCTCGTGCCGAGAAGCTTGGACAACGCTCACGCGTTGCCCACATACCCACAGCCGCAACAGCAGCAGGCAAGAGTGGCTTAAGGTCTTTGGGAAAAAGGAACGGCAGCGCTTCCAACTAAGAAACCGGCCTCAGTGGTCCTCGGCATGGGGTCCACTTCAGTGCAGCGGCTTGTCCAGCTCTGCGGACTGCTGATGGAGTTCCACTGCGGCCTTCAACGTAGCCCAGTGCGCCGCGATGGCATCGCCGACAATAGAGGGCTTGCGCCCTGTACGGAACTCCGTTGCTGCCTCTTCAACCATTGGCGCGCGTTGCTGCTCGCTGACGCTGCCGAGAAGGTACTTCAGCGCCAAACACAGTGCCAAACACAGTATTGAGAACGAGGCGCCTCGGCGGCCTTCGTGCGAAGTGGCGCTGTGGGATACGACTGTTGACATATCACATTCCTGTTAGGAATATGTCTTTCCTAAATACTGATGGGGATGTAGGCATGTCCGGAGAAAAACCTACTGAGGCACCAAAATGCGCGATCAACAGCGAAAGGCTGTGGTCAAGCATCATGGGAATGGCCGCCCTCGGCGGATTGCCGGGTGGTGGATGCGATCGGCAGGCTTTGACCGACACGGATCGAGCTGCGCGCGATCTGTTCGTAGAGTGGGCTAGGGCAGCCGGTTGTGCGATCAAGATCGATCAGTTCGGGAACATCTTCGCGATCCGACCGGGTGCCCGTCCTGAGGCGCCGGCCGTGCTGCTTGGTAGCCATCTGGACACGCAACCGCATGGCGGGCGGTTCGACGGAATCTATGGCGTGATGGCTGGCCTCGAAGTTGTTCGTGCAATGAATGATGCGCAGATCCTCACCGAATCGCCGATCGCCGTCGTGAATTGGACAAACGAGGAGGGCGTTCGGTTTGCACCGGGGCTCACTGGTTCAAAAGGTTTTGCTGGTATCCTGCCGCCAAGTGCGATCGCAGACATGAGGAGTCGTGATGGTGCCCGATTCACGGACGAGTTGGAGCGCATCGGCTATCGAGGAGACATGTCTTCTTCGACCCTCCCTGTCGCAGCATACTTAGAAGCACATATCGAGCAGGGGCCTGTGCTGGAGCGCGCAGGGACCCCAATCGGTGTGGTAACCGGTGTCCAGGGCGTCCGCTGGTTCCAGCTGACAGTTGAGGGCGCAGACCGTCACGCGGGCACTACCTCGATGGACGTGCGCCGCGACAGTTTTATGGCGACCGCTCGGATCATTCTCGAATTGCGGAACGCGGCATTGCAGTTGTCTGGTGATGTAAGGTTCACTGCCGGGCGGGTGAATGTCATGCCTGGATCCACCAACACGGTACCAGGGAAGACCGTTGTCGAGATCGATCTGCGCCATCCAGACGAGATTGTTCTTGATCGGATGGAAGTTCTGATTGCTCCGACGGCCGCGCGAATTGCCCTGGAGGAAAGGTGCATTGCGCGTGTTGAGCGGACCATGGACGTAAGACCCGTCCACTTTGACAGCAGAATCGTCGACTCGATTGCCGCGGCTGCAGCCGGCCGAAATGAACGCTTTACACGCCTCGCCAGCGGCGCCATGCATGATGCAAGTTCGATTGCGCAGATCGCGCCGAGCGCGATGGTTTTTGTGCCTTGCCGGGATGGAATCAGTCACGCGGAGGAGGAATGGGCGGAGCCGGAACATCTGGCGATAGGATGCGCGGTGCTGGCGGATGCCGCGTGCAATCTTGCGCGCGTCGTCCCTTAGGGCTCGCACAGATGCGATCCAACGGGCTTCGATCTCCAGGAAGAAACCGTGCCGCGTGATCGCTCGGTAACTTTGCCGGAGATGAGCGCACAGATTGGTGCGAAGCTCAAACATGGTCGGTTGCTCATGGGCATTAGTTTGACTGAGCTCGGTAAGCGGGTCGATCTGAGCGAAGGCTTCCTCTCCAAGCTGGAGAATGGGCATTCCCAGGCGTCGCTGGCGACCCTGCATAAGCTCATGCAGGCCCTAGGCACCAATATCAGCGATCTCTTCGTTCCCTCGAGCGATCGGGCTGGGCCGGTCCAAGTTGTTCGATCGACTGACCGGCCCCGACTGGAGACAGGACATCGACGGGCTGGAAACTACGTGGCGTTGGAGCGATTGGTTGCGAGCGGACCTGGCCAACTTCTTCAGGTCAATATTCATGTGGTTGCTCCAGGAGGCGGGAGTTCGGAGGCGATTAGCCACCCTGGCCAGGAATTCGGATATGTCCTGAGTGGGGCAATCGAACTCACGGTCGCAGGTCAATCGAACGTGATCGGAGAAGGAGATTCTTTCTCCTTCGACTCATCGTTGCCACACGCTTATCGAAATCCGGGTGACACCGAAGCCCGGATCCTTTGGGTCAACACGCCACCGACTTTCTGATCGGGCTCTGTTAAGCCGAAAGAGCCCTCGCCGTGTTTCGACCCTCGAGCTCATATGTAAAACGATCGGCCCGCGTGACATTGCGGCCGGCAAGAATGACCCGGCCATCGACGTCAGTGGGAAAGAAGCGGATGACCAGGAGAGGCGAACCAGTCAGCACGTCGAGCATGGTAGCCTGGGCTTCCGTCGCGGTCGTCGCTTCGATTTGATATTTGGTGTGGTCGATTAGAATTCCGAACTTCTCCAGAAGCGGAATGATGAACTGACCTTGGAGGTGGTTCTTAAGTTTGTCAGCGAGCGCGCGCGGTAGCCAGATCGTATCCAGACCCACCGCTTTCCCGTCCGCAAGCAGCATGCGCTCAAGCCGATAAACGCGCGCACTGGCAGGTGCCATGGCAGAGAGAAACGGTTCGTCAGTGGTTGGCACCACCGTCACGCCGAGGTCGTGAAGGCCTGGTTCAATCCCCGCAGCGCGCATGTCAGCTTCAATTGGTGACAGGTGGTCAGCGCTGATGGTTCTAACGATTCGTTTGTCGTCGGCGACAAATACGCCCAGGCCTTGTCGTCCTACTAGTAGTCCCTGCAGCGAGAGGTCCCGGATTGCACGGCGGATAGTGATGGTACTAACGCCAAAACCAGTGGCAAGTTCATCGACGCTCGGAATTCGTTCGCCACGCGGATAAACCGATGTGGTAATTCGGGTACGCAATTCATCCGTGATGGATTGATAGAGGAAGCGGCCACCCCCGGTAAATGACGCCGTCTTGTGCGAGATTGGTTTCTGTCCAGCCATGCTGCTATCAAAAATGTTCCTGTATCCTCGTGACTCGAAGCGGAAACGGGTCTTTTACAACCCCAACTATACACGCCGACGGGTGATTGCCAATCAGCGCCATCGCCGGCTCGTTATTCAAACTCCCACGATCGGATCGCCGCCATTTGGGGACAGCACCTGGCCAGTGATGAAACCCGCGTGGGGCGACGCGAGAAATGCGACCGCGTAGGCAATCTCCTCGGGCTCGGCCCAGCGCTTCAGCAGATTGAGATCAGCCTCTGCACGCAAAGGCCCGGGGCCGTGGCGATTCGTCATGTAGGTGTTGACGACGCCAGGAGCGACGGCGTTGACAAGAATACCGTGCGGAGCGAGTTCTCGCGCCCAGGCTTTGGTGAGACCCAAGAGCGCTGCCTTCGCAGCCGAGTAGTGGGAGCTAAGCGAGTGGCCAACCATGCCGCGGTTGGAGGAGATATTGATAATGCGTCCTGAGCCACGCTGTTTCATGCCATCGGCAACCGTCTGAGTCAGAAAGAAGGAGCCTTTGACGTGGATGCCCATCATCCGCTCGTAACCCGCCTCGTCGATTTGATCGAACGGAATCTCTCCGCCTGGAATTCCGGCGTTATTGACAAGGATATCGATTTGTCCGACCGATCCTTCGACGTCACGCGCCAGAGCGCGTAACGCGGCGATGTCCGTTACGTCACAACATAGTGGGTAGCCGTGACGGCCAAGTCTTCCGACCTCGGCCACTGTTGCCGAAACAGCGTCCGCATCAATATCTTGAACGATGATGTCGGCGCCTCGTGTGGCGAGAACGCGCGAGATTGCATGACCAATGCCACGCCCGGCTCCAGAGATCAGTGCAACTTGCCCCGAAAGTTCTCCCTTCATCATCCTACCCGGATGGTTCTACCAGTGGGGATACCCGACAAAGGCGCGTCCCAGAAGGGAAGCCGATCGGTTCGCGGTTTCCACCCCTGTTTCGCGCAAGTACGCGCATGCGCTGCAATTTCATCAAGCCGGGCGAACCAGACACCGCCTTTGGCTTGCATGTATTCGATGAGTTCAACCATGGCATCAAGGCGCGCCAAATGGCCTGAGACAAATGGATGCCAAACCGCAATCCACATGCCGCCATGCCGCCAGGCCGCATCAAACTCCGCTCGAAACACCTCCATCGCTCGCGCTGGCGAGGCGATCGGCATCGTATTGCCGAGATCCTTACTGCACACATATTGCGTCCAGTCGTCGAGCGTCATGTCGCTCGGCAGTTCGACCAAGCTGCCACGATCGTTTGCAATGAGGTGGGGAATGTCATGGCCAAGGAGGGATGCATCGTACTCGAATTTTTCGTCCAGCAGGTAATCCAAGGTGTAGCGCGAGAATGCATAAGACGGCGCGCGGTAGCCCGTGGGTCTCCGGCCTGTCGCCTTCACGATGCAGTCGATGCCTCTTTGGAGAAACTCGAGTTCCTCTTCGCGTGAAAGCTTGTTTGGGTTCTCGTGAATGTAGCTGTGGTGGCCGATCTCGTGCCCTCCGTTCAAAATCAGATCGACCGCGCGCGGGTAATTTTCCAAACACCACCCGGGCACAAAGAATGTCTGTTGCAAGCCATAGCGCTTGAACGCATCGACAATCCGCGGAACAGCGACTTCAGGTCCGTAGCGCAGCATCGACGCAAGCGCGACTCGATTGGGTGCAGTCTCTCCTTGATAAATATGGAGTAGGGACTCCGCATCCATGTCGAAGGTGAAGGCAACGGCACACCGCGCACCGTTCGGCCAGCGAATTGGATTCTCGATCATTCTTATCCCCTTCAGTCGGTTTATTGGGAGCATACGAGCACGGAACTCCCGATTCAGATCGTCAGTCAATCCACCTTGACATACTTAGTATACAAAGTATACGTTCATTGTGTCGAAGGCATGGTGCTGCGAGTGGGTCTTGGTTCGCTCGTGTGACCATGAACCGCTGCGGCAGTGAGACACGAAATGAAACGATCGCTTGAGAAGCGCGGTCCTTTGGGAGGGAAGAAGCAATGCAGAGGTTATCGAGGCGATTTGCGTCCACACTGGCGCTGATCACCGTTGTCGTAGCGCCCTTGAGTGCCTGGGCGCTGGATCTTAACGAAATCAAAGCGCGCGGGACGGTCGCGGTCGCGACGGAAGCAGCCTATGCGCCTTTCGAGTTCATCCAAGACGGCAAGATTGTGGGCTATGACAAGGACGTCCTCGACCGAGTCATATCCGGATGGGGTGTGCAGCTCGATCATCTCGACGTTCCTTTTGCAGGCATCCTGACCGGTCTCTTGCAGAAGAAATACGACTTCGTGTCCACAGCGCTCATCATCAATCCAGAGCGAGCCGCAAAATACGCCTTCACCATGCCAGTGGCGTCTGCGTCGGTGGTCATCGTTAAGCGGAAAGACGATAGCAGCTTTGCTTCAGTCGATGACCTGACCGGTAAGACAGTTGGCGGCCCAGTTCCGCCATCTGGGCCGACAGCTGTCTTGACCGGATACAGCAAGGATCTTGGCGGCAAAGGCGCCGAGAAGATCGCGCATTTCCAGAGTGACCCAGATTTGTTTCTCGCGCTGGCGAACGGGCAGATCGATGGCGCAGTTGAAACGACTCTCGTCGTCAATGAGCTTATGAAGAAGCAGCCTGAGACCTTCGAGGTTGTCGGCAAGATCGGTGAGCCGTTCTTCATCGGTTGGGTGACTCGCCCAGAAGACACCGCTCTTCGCGATGCCATCAACGCCGAAATTCGCAAGCTTCGCGATACCGGCGAACTCGCTCAACTGCAAAAGCAATGGTTTGGGGAAGAAATGACTATCCCAGACACGGGCTACCTTCCGGAAGGCGCCAAGTAGCGATTGCCTAAAGAGTGCCGCTTGGCTGCACTATGGGAGTGGCGGGGCCGGCTAAAACTCCGGCCTCGCCGACCCCAGCGGCGTCAATCTTGCCGCCAAGTTCCAGCCCGGAGAGGGATCTATGTCGAACCTATCAGCCCTTCTGCAGGGTGCGCTCACCACGGTCGAGGTTTGCGCCCTTGCTGTCATCCTCGGTTCTGTGCTCGGCGTTCTTCTCGCCGTCGCCTTTCAATCGGGCAGTAAGCTGCTGCAGTTCCTCGTGCGCTGCCAGGTGAGTTTCGCGCGCGGCACACCGTTGTTCATTCAGATCATGGTGATCTATTTCCTGTTGCCCGCGCTAGGCATCGATATTCCGCGCTTTTACGCAGGAGTTATCGCGCTGGGGTTCAACAGCAGCGCGTACATCTCCGAGATGATCCGCGGGGCCATCCTGACTATCCCGCCCGGCCAGGTCGAGGCGGCACGTGCATTGGCGCTACCAAAGCGGCTGATATGGGCTCACATCACGCTGCCTCAGGTCTTTGCGCTGATCCTTCCGCCGCTGACCGTAGAATTCGCGGCCTTACTCAAGGGATCGGCTCTTCTCTCTGTCATTGGCTTGGTTGAACTGACCCGTACTGCGCAACAGGTCATCGGCTATAGCTTTGCGCCAATTACAACCTGGCTTCAGGTCGGTTTGCTCTACTTCCTCATGTGTTACGCGCTAGCCTTTGCGACGCGTTACACACAGCGAATGACGAGCGCCTATCGTCCACGCGAGGCGATCTGATGTTTGATTTTTCAGTCGTCACCTTTGGCCTGCCCATTCTCATCGGTGGTCTTTTCAATACCATCCTCTTCTGCACGATCTCGATCGTGCTGGGCCTCGTCGTAGGAAGCTTAATTGCGATCGGCAGAGTATCGGGTGGGAGCTGGGTGCGCGTCCCCGCACAAGTATTTGTCGAGATCATGCGCAATACCCCGCTGCTGGTGCAGGCGTTCCTCGTCTACTTCGCGTTGCCGCAGATCGGTCTCAGGCTGAGTGCAACAGCAGCTGGGATCCTGGTGCTTTCCTTGTTCGCTGCCGCCAATTTTTCCGAGGCGATACGCAGCGGGATCCTCTCGGTACCCAAGGGGCAGATGGAAGCGGCACGGGCGGTCGGAATGCCGTACTTTGTCATGATGCGCCGCATCGTTTTTGCACAGATGCTGGGGTTCGTCATTCCGGCACTCACCAATCAAATCATCGGAGTGATCAAGGAGTCGGCCGCTTTATCCGTCATCACCGTCCCTGAGGTCGCGATGGCTGCGCAGGTTGTCGTCGGCGAGTCGTTCGGGCCTATCGAGGCATATCTGATGGTCGCGGTGCTCTATTGGCTGCTGACCGGAGTAGTTGCCTTCGGCATGGGTATCCTCGAACGGCACGTTACCGCCTTTCGATCGCCGCCGGGGAGCGGCCGCAATACCGGCAAGACAACCATCTCACTTGCGGAGTCCCATTCATGAGCCAGCTTCCAGAGGTTCCAATTCTCAAAGTAGAGGGGTTGGCCAAGTCGTTTGGTGATCTCCATGTCCTGAAGGGCATCGACCTAGCGGTGACTGCCGGCGAGAAGATATGCATCATCGGCCCCAGCGGATCGGGAAAAAGCACTTTGCTTCGGTGCATCAACCTGATGGAGGAGCCCGAAGATGGGCTCATTCGAGTTGATGGTCTGCCCATGGGGTACAACATCGATGCGCAAGGGCGCCGTGTCCGCGCGCCGGAGGTCGAAGTCAACCGATTGCGGATGGCGGTCGGCATGGTGTTTCAGAGCTTCAATCTTTGGACACACATGACTGTCCTCCAGAACATCATCGAAGCCCCAATTTATGTGCGCAAGGTCGGTCGTGCCGTCGCAATCGAGCGTGCCATGTCCCTCCTCGACCGCGTCGGTCTCGCGGCAAAGCGGGATGCCTATCCGAGCCAACTCTCTGGCGGACAGCAGCAGCGCGTGGCGATTGCGCGAGCCTTGGCAATGGAGCCGCGGATAATGCTGTTCGATGAACCGACCTCCTCGCTCGATCCGGAGTTGGTAGGCGAGGTGCTCGAAGTCATGCGTGATCTCGCGAGGGATGGGATGACAATGCTGGTCGTCACCCACGAGATGGGATTCGCCGCGGAAGTCGCCGACCGTGTCGTTTTCATGGACCGTGGCACGATCGTTGAGCAAGGCACGCCCAAAGCCTTCTTCCGTGCTCCAGCGACGGACAGAGCTAGCCAATTCCTGGCGGGCTTCTCTGGTCGGAGGGCCAGCGCATGACGCCTGCGGCAATCCTGATGGGTGGAGCTCCTTTGATCCAACAAGCGGTTGCGATCCGGCTGGCCAAGCACGGGCTTACCATCGCGGTTTTGGGCTCCGATAGCGTCACTCTACAGGAGACGGTGGATGCGGTAGCAACCAACGGACTCTCGCCCGTTCCCGTTGCCATGCAATGTCCAGATCATCAAAGCGTCAGGGATGCTCTCCAAAGCATTCGCAAGCGCTGTGGGCGTATTGCGACCTTTGTTATTGGACTTGATCAACAAAGTCTGGTTGGCGGTGCCTTGGGCCTCGACGGTCTCGCAACGGTCATGCGGGCAACCGAGGAGGGGGCAAGCCAACTTGAATCGCAGGGAAGTGGCCAGATCGTTTACATGCTTACGAGCACCGGACGTTATCGATCAGGATACTTCAAGATCGGCGCCAGTCGATTGAGCGAACAGGCAGCTGTGGAGGGGGCCCTTCTTGCTCAGATGCGCCAACTGGCGCTCGAGTTGGCTCCCCGTGGCGTGCGCGCGAACGCAGTGGCGGCCGGCTTGATCGAGGGAGCAATCGGTGAAGCCGAATGGCTCGTGACAACGGACAATGATCGCGAGGCAATTCTTGAAGAGATTTCCGTGGGACGACGCGGGACCCCGGATGAGGTTGCGGCGGTTGTAGAGTTTCTAGCCCTGGGGTCAAGCAGCTACATCACCGGCGCGACAATCGACGTAAATGGCGGCTGGTGGATGTCATGAGTCCTGCAAACCGCAAGCATGTTGCGATCGTTACTGGGGCGGCTAATGGGATTGGACGCGCTATCACGACGAGTTTTCTTAGCGCGGGAATCTCTGTGGCGGCTGTTGATCGGGATGCCGCTGGCCTGCAAGCGCTAACGCAGTGCGAAGGCGCCAGCAAGGATGCGCTGGTCACGGTCGAGGCAGACATCCTGGTCTCTGACACCCCTAAACGCGTCGCAGAACAAGTACTCCAGCAATTCGGCAGTATTGACATCCTGGTAAATAACGCCGGTGGCTCGATCGGTAATGGTAGCATTACGGCGCCGGTCACAGATTGGTCGTCGACGCTGAATCTCAATTTAACGAGCCACTTTCTCTTTTGTCAGGCTGTGGTACCGGCGATGATCGCGCAAGGGTTTGGTCGTATCATTAACGTAGCCTCAAACGCCGGCAAATTCCGCAGCAATACAGGCTCGTCTGGTCTGTCCTATGCAACGGCGAAGGGCGGCGTCATCCAGATGACGCGTAGTCTCGCCCATGCGTTGGGGCGTCACGGCATCACGGTCAATGCGCTCGCTCCGGGGAGCGTTTTGACCGGTCCGGGAATCAAGGAAGCCGCCGACATGCCCGTAGCGCTCAAGTCTCGGGTACTGAGAGAAACTCCGCTCGGATACTTCGCGGCGCCGGAGGAAATGGCGAGCGCTGTCCGATTCTTAGCATCCACCGACGCGAGCTACGTCACGGGGGTGACGCTTCTTGCCAATGGTGGATGGTGCACAGTCTGACGAAAGGGCGGGGAACGTGAAAAGTCAGCTTCTCGCGATGGTGGAGCGCGATCGCGCCGCCATAGTTGAGTTCATTCAGAATTTCGTCCGTTGCCGATCACCAAATCCACCGGGCAACACGGTTGAGGCAGCGCAGCACATCGCAGGCTTCCTTGGGACTCACGGTCTCAATTGCGAGTTCATTGCGCCTCAGGTTGAGATGCCAAATGTGGTGGCGATGACGAAGTTTGCTACTTCCGGACGTCACTTGGTTCTCAATGGTCACATCGACGTTTTCCCAGTCGAAAGCGAAGTAGGGTGGACGCATCGGCCATGGGGTGGCGACCTGGTCGACGGCAAGATCTATGGTCGCGGCGTCGCGGACATGAAAGTCGGCACTACGGCTGCAATCATGACTTACCGCTATCTGAGTGAGTTGAAAGGCCAGCTTAAGGGCAAGCTGAGCCTAGTGGCGGTTTCGGATGAAGAGACGTTTGGACCCTGGGGGGCTCGATATCTGTTCGACAATCGGCACGAAAGCGTCTTCGGCGATGCCTGCCTGATTGGGGAGCCAAGCGGTCCGCACACGGTCCGTTATGGGGAGAAGGGCACGCTCTGGATGAAGTTTACAGTGCGGACGAAGGGAGCTCATGGTGCCTATGTGCACATGAGCGAAAATGCGCTCCTCGTCGCTGCGGACGTGATCAAGGACTTGCGCAAACTCGAAGAGATTGAGGCGAAAGAAGCCAGTAACCTATCTGCGAGCCTCGATGCGGCGTCGTCGGCAATCGATCGATCATACGGGAACGGAGCCTTCCGTAACCTTCGTCGCATCACTGTCAACGTTGGCCGCCTGACCGCAGGCACAAAGATCAACATGGTGCCGGCGGAGTGCCAATTTGAAGTCGACATGCGCATTCCCAACGGGCTTACCGATGTTACCGTTGATGGTCATCTCGAGGCGATAAAATCCCGTTTCCCACAACTCGAGATCGATCGCATTACTTACAATCCACCAAGTTGGTCGGAGCCCGACGGGGCACTATTGCAGCACGTCCAGAACAATGCCTTGAGCATCTGCGGAATCAAGCCCGCACCGGTGATTGCCCTGACAGGCACAGACGCCAGGCTTTGGCGCTACCACGACATCCCAGCTTACGTATATGGGCCGGCCCCCAAGGGAATGGGAAGTTTTGATGAGCATGTAGACGTCGAGGAGGCGTTGAATGTCGTCAAATGCCATCTCTTGTCTGCTTGGGACTATTTGTCCGCGTAGCGTCGATCGCACATTAGGAGGAGTAAGAGGATGACCGGTTACCCCGAGTGGGAAGAGTTCCGCAACTCGCATTTTGTGCGACACAAGTTCTACCCCCGCATAGCCGAGGACATGCCGACCTTCTTGGGTGTGCCGCATGTACGTTCTGCCGCTGAGCTTCGTGGGGCCGACGTCGTTATCATCGGCGCACCATTCGCCGCTGGATGGGGCAAACAGTATGCAGGAGTCGACAAAGAACAGTGGTTGGCCGGGCCGAAGCGTGTTCGGCAGCAATCCATTCGCTACGGCACATACTTGCAGGACTTCGACATGGATCTTGCCGAAGAACTGAAGATTGTTGACTACGGTGACGCCGACATTCCGATTGAGGCGAACTTCGTGGCTAGCGTGGACAATGTGCTGCGAGCTCAAGCCGCTGTCGAGAAGAAGGTCGGTGAAGCGATCGACGCAGGAGCGGTGCCAATCGTTATTGGTCAGAACTCACCGTGTGGGTCTTATGCCGTTGCGAAACCAATTGCGGAGCGGGCGAAGGGGAAGGTTGGTGTCGTAAGCCTCGACACTCATTGGGACGCCGGCCCTGTTGATCGCGCTACGATGGACCCGCGGATCGCAGGCGCGGCGAGTTGGAAGCACAAGCTATATGAATGGCATGACAATCTGAGTGTGCCGAACCTGGTTGAGATTGGTGAGCGCGGGTTGCTCGAGGACAAAAATGTGGTGCGCCGTTTCCTAAGAGAGGGCGCCCAGTTCGTCCCGATGTGGAAAATTCGCACTGAAATCGGAATTGCGGGCGCATGTGATCTCCTGGCTCAGGCGTACGACAATACCAGTGACGTCTATGTTCACTTCGATATGGATGTCTTGGGCGGTGCAGGTCCGACGGACGGCGATATTCTTGGCGAGTTGGCGGAACCTATTGGCATGTCGGACTATGAGGTGATTCGGATTGCTCATGAGGTTGGACTGAGGGGCCTGACAGGAATGTCGTTCATTTGCATTCCCCCGGGATCCCCGGTGATCTATCGCACCATCGTGTATGTCATTACTTATCTCTTAGCTGGACTGGCTCGGAGACGCCGACGAGCGGCGTGACTTCAAGTCCTAGAGTCGTATAGCGCGCGGGAATGATTTATCCCTCCGGCGGTATTCGTTTGTGCGGCTTGATGCTACGATCAAGGCGATGCGATCAGAGCGATGTGATCACAATAGAAATTGTACAAGGTGAGCGATCGTGAGGGCATGTACCTCGGCCAAGTTCCAGACGACGCAGCGCGAGGTGCATTAGAAGAACTGCGAGAATTCTGACCGCAGCAGGAGAAGCCAAGAGCAAATCGATGCGTTCGCCGGATTGGTGGTGCTCAGGCTGTTGGCTGCCATTGTTCCATGTTCCGAACTGTAGGTAAAGAAAATAAAATTTGGAGGGTTGGTAAGCCCATGGACGGTGGAGAAGCCGGAAGTTTCCGGCCATCTTAAGACAAAACCATTTATTGGGAGACTGCTAGCGATGTGCGCTGGCTCACGAAATTGGAAGAGCCGACATCACCGCCACAAGAAGACCTCAACGCGTGAGCGAGTAACCAACGGATCGCACGGTGCGAATTGACCTGCCCCCATTGAAGTGGTCCAGCGAGTATCATCGTATGGCCATTGAGGAGGAGGCAGGAGATGCCACGGGCTCGCCGCAGATGCCCAGCGGCCCATCGTCTCCCGGTCAGCGCATTGGCAACCGTCCAGATCTCTGTCAACTCGTCGCGCGCGCACTGAGCTGATCCGCGAGATGCGTAGTGGGCAACCGATTGCGGTGGCTGCTTTTCTGTGATCGAAGTGAGATCAGCAGTTTGGGTCTAAGAGAGGAACTGACCGGACGAAGTCGATGACAGACACGCGAATCAACTCGTCAAGTAACCGAAAGGCGCTCGGAAAACTGTGTCATAGGATTTTGCGGTATCTAGGCAAATCAATGCGTTATCTCGGCAGATCTCGCCAATCTATGACACAGCTATTTGGCGCTATCGCTTTGTTTTGAAATGGAAAATCATGGTGGGCGGTACTGGGATTGAACCAGTGACCCCTACGATGTCAACGTAGTGCTCTCCCGCTGAGCTAACCGCCCGAACCTGGGTATGCGGGGCCGCCGGGCAGCAGAGGCCCGGCCGGCAGGACGGCTGGGCAAATAGCATCCCGGCTCCCGGATTGCAAGCTGGGGAAGGGGCGGTTGCGGGGCATTTCGTCCCAGGATCTCGTCCCAGGATTTCGCCCCAGGGTTCCCGGCCGCGCCGGCCCGGTCTTCAGGCGCAGAGCAGCTGGCGGACCTCGGTGACGAGGCGGTTCAGGTGGAACGGCTTGGACAGGCCCGGATTGCGCCGGCCGTCGGGGCCGGTGTCCCGGTTGAGGGCGACGGCGGCGAAGCCGGTGATGAACACGATCTTGAGCCCCGGCGCCACCCGCGCCGCGCGCTTGGCCAGTTCCACCCCGTCCAGGCCCGGCATTACCACATCGGCCAGCAGCAGGTCGAAACTCTGCTGCTCGAGCGCGCTGGCGGCGGTCTCGCCGTCTTCGGCCGCGCTGACGTCGTGGCCGGCGCGGCGCAGCGCCTGCGCGAGGAAGCGGCGCATTTCCAGATCGTCTTCGGCCAACAGGATGCGTGCCATGTCGCGGTCCGGTTCCTCCCTCGCCGCATGCAGCGGCCGTGAACCGGGCGGAGCGTAGCGCCGGCTTTCGAGTCGCCCGCAAGGGCTTGTGCGCCGTCCGGCGTCGCGCCGTGACAGGCCGCATCGTTTCGAGTAAATCTGCCACACCATGAATCTGACACCGGGCCCGGCTTCACCCCCATCCAGCATGGATTTCTCGGTCACCCGCGCCGATGCCGCGGAGATCGCGCGGCGTCCCTTCGTGGTGTCGCGGCCGTCGCGGGCGGCCAGCCCGCTGGTGCTGGCATCGCCGCATAGCGGGCGCTTCTATCCGCGCGAATTCATCGCCCAGTCCAGCCTGCCCGAAGCGGTCCTGCGCCAATCGGAGGATTGCTTCGTCGATCACCTGGTCGCCGCCGCGCCGGACCTGGGCGTGCCGCTCATCGCCGCGCAATTTCCCCGGGTCTATGTCGATCCCAACCGCGAGCCGGCCGAGCTGGACCAGGGGATGTTCGCCGCGCGGCTCTCCGCGCCGGTCAATGCAGTATCGCCGCGCGTGCTGGCCGGGCTCGGCGTCATCCCGCGCCTCGCCGCCAACGAGCAGGAGATCTACGGCCGCAAGCTCGACGTGGCCGAGGCCGAGCAGCGCCTCGGCCTGTTCTACCGGCCCTATCACCAGGCGCTCGGCGAGCTGGTCGCCGAGGCCAAGCGCCAGTTCGGCCTCTGCGTGCTGCTCGATTGCCATTCCATGCCCTCGGCGGGCGCGTGGATGGACAGCCTGCACAGCCGCCAGCGCATCGACGTCGATTATGTCCTCGGCGACTGCTTCGGCGCCTCCTGCGCCGAGCGCATGACCGCGGCGGCAGAAAGCTGCCTCGCCGAACGCGGCGCCAAGGTCCGCCGCAACAATCCCTATTCCGGCGGCTATGTGGCCCAGGCCTATGGCAAGCCGGCCCAGGGCGTGCACGTGCTGCAGCTGGAGATCAACCGCGCCCTCTACATGGATGAGGCGGCCTTGCTGCCCAGCGCCGGCTTCGCCGCCGTGCAGGAGGCGATGGCGGCGCTGATCGAGCGCCTCAGCGCCGCCGCGCGGCAGCTGGCGAAGGCGGCGTAAGGGCCCCGCATGACCTCGCCGGCGACGCTGCGCCCCGCGACCGAGGCGGATCTGCCGGCGATCCAGCGGATCTATGCGCACCACGTGCTGACCGGTCTGGCGTCCTTCGAGGAGATTGCGCCCGACGTTGCGGAACTGGGCGGGCGCTGGCGCGCCATCGTCGCGGCGGGGCTGCCCTATCTCTGCGCCGTCGACGGCGCGGCGCCGGATGCCGCGCTGCTCGGCTACGCCTATGCCGGGCCCTACCGGCCGCGCAGCGCCTATCGCTACAGCGTCGAGGACTCCGTCTACATCGCCCCCGGCGCCACCGGCCGCGGCATCGGCCGCGCTTTGCTGCTGCGCCTGATCCAGGACTGCACCGAGAAGGGCAAGCGGCAGATGATCGCTGTGATCGGTGATTCCGCCAACCACCCCTCCATCGCGCTGCATCGCGCCTGCGGTTTCCGCCCGGTCGGGGTGTTCGAGGCGGTCGGGTTCAAGCACGGCCGCTGGGTCGACAGCGTGCTGATGCAGCGCGCGCTGGGAGCGGGCGCCGGGTCGCTGCCGGCCTGAAGCGGCGCGCGGGCGAAAAAAAGGGCCGTGCCTGAGCACGGCCCAAGTTCTGGGAGGAAACGCCCATAAGGGCGATGCGGCAACGGAATGTCAGGGGAGATATCCGGTTGCCGCGCTGCAAAATATGATATTGCGGGTGCGAGATGTCAAGCTTGATCGGATGGTCAGGATGAAACGATTTATATATTTAATATCATATAGTTAGATAGCGCTCTCGGACGCCGCCGCGACTTCCGCACCGCACCGTGTCCCGGGTGCAACGCTTGACACCGTTGGCGACTCATTAACCATTGTCGAACAAGTATTTGCGGCAGATTTGCGACGTTCCGCCCGGGGGGGGGCCGGAGCGGGAAGCACCGACGGGTGATCGGAAGCGCCTTTGACCAGCGATTCACAACAACTCATCGCCGAACCGTCTGCCCGCGGCACGCGCCCGGCGAGCACGACGGTCTTCCCGATCGTCGGCCTGATCCTGGCGATGGCGGCGGCGATCACCATCATGCTGCTGGTCAGCGCCCGCGAAGTCGACCGGCAATACGCCGCCGACGCCGCCTCGCGCACCCGGCTGGTGCTGCAGAGCCTGCAGGCCAACGTCTCCACCACCGCGCTCGACTACGCCTGGTGGGATGAAGCCTATGAGAACCTCCACGTTTCCTTCGCGCCCGCCTGGGCGGAGTCCACCTTCTCGCAGAGCACGGTGCTCGGCAGCGAGAAGGAGGTGGACGGTGTCCTGATCGTCGGTCCTGATGGCCGCCTGCTGTTCGCGCGCTGGCAGGGCGAAGTGCTGGATCCCGCCGCCGCGGCACCGCTTGCGGCCCAGGCGGCGCGGCTGGCCGATCTCGCGCGCGGCGAGCTCGCCGGCGCCGACCCGGACCAGGGTCCGCAATCCAGATCGGGCTATCTCGCGCATGACGGCGTTGTCGCCTTGGCCGGCGCCGTCGCGGTGACGCCCTACGAGAAGCCCGAGCTGGCGCAGCTTCGCGCCGGGCAGTCGGTGCTGATCATGGTCCGCACGCTGACCCCGGAATACCTGGACTTGATCGGCGACATCTACGGCATCGCCGATCTGCGCATCGGCGCGCCCGCCGCGGCTGCGGCTGTGCCGCTGACCGCGAATCTGTCGGCCAGCGGCGAACCGGCCGCGGCGACCGCCACGGAATCAGGCGCGGACGGCGCGCTCGCTGCGAACGTGGCGCTGCCGGGGCCGGATGGCGCGCAGCTCGGCACGCTCACCTGGGCGCCGGCGGCGCCGGGCCGCGCCCTGATCGCCACCTTGGCGCCCTGGGCGATCCTCGGCTTCCTGGTGCTCGGCGCCATCGGCCTGGTCGTGCTCTACCAGATTCTCGACATCCGCCGCGTCACCCACGAGCAATTCAAGGTGATCGAGGCGCGCAACGACGCGCTGCGCCAATCGGCGCAGATGCTCGCCGCCACCATCCAGGCGATCGAGGACGGCATCGCCGTCTTCGACCACGAGCGCAAGCTGAAGCACTGGAACCGCGCCTATCTGGAGATGTGGCAGTTCCCGGAGGAATTCCTGCGCTCGGGCGTCGGCATGACGGAGATGCTGGACGAAATGATGAAGGACGGCCGCGTGCAGCTCATGGTGCGCGACGACCAGGGCAACCCGACTGCCGACCCCCGCACCTTTGAGCCCTCCGGGCGCTGGCTCTATCGCCGTGCCGACGGCCGCCAGCTTTCGGTGCGCCGTATTCCCGTCGGCGAAGACGGCTACATGGCGATCTGCAGCGACCTCACCGCGCAGAAGCAGCATGAGGACGAACTGGTCAAGGCCTGGGAGCAGGCGGTCATCGCCAACCGCTCGAAATCCGAGTTCCTCGCCAATGTCAGCCACGAGCTGCGCACGCCGCTGAACGCCATCATCGGCTTCTCCGAGGTGGTGGAGCGCGAGCTGTTCGGTCCGCTCGGCAACGAGCGCTACGTCAGCTACGTGCGCGACATCCGCAACAGCGGCGAGCACCTGCTGAGCCTGATCAACGACATCCTGGATCTTTCCAAGATCGAGGCCGGCCGCTTCCAGCTGCGCATGGAAGAGGTCGATTGCAACGAGATCGCCCATTCGGTCGCGCGCCTGATCCGCCCGCGCACCGTCGAGCATGGCCTGAGCATGGTCATGGACCTGCCGGAGACGCCGATCCTGCTCAACGCCGACAAGCGCGCGGTGAAGCAGGTGCTGATCAACCTACTGTCCAACGCGGTGAAGTTCACCCCGGAGAGCGGCACGGTGACGCTCGGCTGCCAGCCCTGGCAGGACGGCGTCGAGTTCACCGTGAGCGACACCGGCATCGGCATCGACGAGAAGGAGATGCATGTCGCCCTGGCGCCGTTCGGCCAGATCGACAGCCAGTTCAACCGCAAATACGAGGGCACCGGCCTCGGCCTGCCGATCGTCAAGGGCATCGTCGAGCTGCATGGCGGCACGCTGGAAATCAGGAGCCGGCCGGGCGATGGCACCACGGTGACCGTGCGCTTCCCCAATCATCCGCCGGAACAGCCGACCGCCGAGATCGTTCCCATGCCACGCAAGCAGGCGGCGCTCGGCCACTAAAGCATATTCCGCCGAAGTGGACACCGGTTCGGCGCAGAAAATGCGACCAATCAAGCCTGAGAGAGCAAGATGCGATTCAATCCAATCGCATCTTGCTCCAGCCCGGTCCGGGCGGGCTCTAGGCCCGCGCCTCGCCGACCACCATCCGCACGAACCGCCACGCCAGCAGCATGGCGCAGAGCGGGGCCAGCGCGCCGATTGCCAGCACCCATTGCGTCGCCCGCTGCACGTCGCCGAAATCCAGCTGATCGGTCAGGCCCGCATGGTTGGCGATGACGCCGGCGCCGGCGGAGCCGAAGGCGATGCCGAGGGAGCGCAGCGTCGGGATGGCACCCGCGGTGGTGGTCTGCTCGCCCTCCGGCGCGTGGCGCATGGTGGCCTCGACCAGATGCAGGTTGCTGCTGCCGAGGCCGAACCCCACCACCACATTGAGCGTGACGATGACGGCGAAGGGCAGGTCGGCGATGGCCAGCGCCATGCCGCCGAGGCCGATCAGGCAGAGCATTTGGCCGAACACGATGCTGCGCAAGGCGGCGCGGCCGTGGATGTGCGAGGTGATCATCGACGCGACGGTCCACGACAGCGCCAGCCCGGTCACCGCATAGCCGGCCGCCTGGTCCGAAACGCCGTGCAGGATTTGCATCGCCAGCGGCAGATAGGCGCCGATCACCGCATGGGTGATCGAGGACAAGGCCAGCACCCAATAGGCCGTGCCGACCGGCCGGAACAGCGACAACGGGTGGCTCGGGAACATGCGCGTCTCGCTGGCGTGGTCGAGGCGCATGGCGAGCGCGACGGCCCCGCCCGCGACCAGCAGCAGGCCGACCTGCGCGACGGCATGCTTCACTTGGCCGCACAGGGCGACGGCGACCACGCCGGCGGTCATCAGCACCAGCTGCACATAGGGAAAGCGCAGGCGGTCGGCGCCGGCCGGCTTCTTCGGCAACCGCAGGCAGGCGAGGACGAAGAGCAATACGACGGGCACGTTGATCCAGAAGGCGCCGCGCCACCAGCCGGCCGACGCGAACAGGCCGCCGATCGCGGGGCCGAGCAGCGAGGCCACCCCCCAGCTCGCCGAGACCAGGGCCAGGATGCGCTTTCGCATATGCGGCGGAAACAGCTCGCTGATCAGGCCCATCGACAGCGCGATCATGGTGCCGCCGCCCAACCCCTGCACCACGCGCGCGCCGAGCAGCGCCGCCATGTTCGGACTGAGGGCGCAGGCCGCCGACCCGGCGGCGAAGACCAGCGCCGCGATCGCATAGGCAAGTCTGTTGCCCAGCATCTGCCGTGCCGGATTGCCGGCCGCGGTGCCGATGATCGAAGCCACCATGTAGAGCATGGTGGCCCAGGTGTAGTATTCCGCCCCGCCCAGCTCGCGCACCACGCGCGGCATCACCGTGGCGATGATGAAGACGTCGAGCGCGTGCAGCCCGATGCCGACATTCAGCATGATAGTGAACAGCGCCAAGCCGCCCTTGAAGGGGTCGAGCCAGCCGGCACCGGCCTGCGCCGCGCTTGCACCCTTCGCGGCCTCGCTTGTCGGGTTTCGCTGGTCCAGGATCTGCCCCCGGTCGGACGGTCGAAGCCGGCGCGTTTGGCGGCCCGGCCTGGGCCATGCTATGCCACCTCGTCCGCGCTTCGTCCAGCAGAGGGGAGATCACGCATGGCAGCCGTGCAATTGGTGCGATTCGGGCAGAATCCGCCGCCGGCGGAAACCTCGGTTCCCGGCAACATCGTCTCCGGCAGCCCCAGCACGCGGCTGCAGAACTACTTCACCGACCGCACCGGCCAGTTCTTCTCGGGCGTCTGGGAAAGCACGCCGGGCAAATGGCGCGTCAGCTACAGCGAGAGCGAATTCTGCGCGATTCTGGCAGGCCGGGCCATCCTGACAGGCGCCGATGGCAAGGCCGAGGAGTTCAAGGCCGGCGACGCCTTCGTGATCCCGTCGGGCTTCGAAGGCACCTGGGAGACGGTCGAGCCCCTGCGCAAATGGTACGCGATCTTTGAAGCGAAGAAGGCTTGACCATTCTCTCCCGTCGTCATTGCCGGGCCGCCGCGGCAGTGGCGCGACCCGGTGATGACGACGCGGGCTGATTCGACATCAGCTCGCCAGCCTCAGCGCGCTCGCGGCTTTCATGAAGTCCTCATAGAGCCGCCGCGCGCAATCCTTGAACGTGGGCATCAGCGGCTGCGCTTCCGCCGCCAGGCGCTGCAGGGCGCCCTTGCCCTGTACCTTCTCCAGCGCCGCGGCGTATTCCGGAATGCAGCCCCAGGCGGGGATCGTCGCGTCTTCCAGCTCAACATGGTACTGCGCGCTCCAGGCGCAGCGGCCGACCCGCATTGCCTGCACGCGGCAGGCCGGCGATGATGCGAGCACGACCGCGCCCTCTGGCGGCTGCGCCACGCGCACGCCATGCCATTGCAGTGCCTGCGCGGTGGCCGGCTGCCGGCCGAAGACGTCATCGCGCTTGCCTTCCTCGGTGAGAGAGACGTCGAGAATGCCGACCTCCGGCGGACGCTGCGGACCGCAGGTGCCGCCGAGCGCATCGGCCAGCAACTGATGTCCCAGGCAGACGCCGAGAAACGGCCGCTCCAACTCCCGCACCCAGCGGCGGATCGCCTGCTTCTCAGGGATCAGCCAGGGATGCTCCTCGACGTCCCAGACATCCATCGGCCCGCCCATGACCCAGAGCGCGTCATAGCAGCTGAGATCGGGAATCGGCTCGCCCGCGTCGAGCTCTATGGCGTCCCACGGCACGCCGTCGGCGCGCAGAAACTCGCGGAAGATGCCGGGATGCTCCACGGCGACATGCTGGAAGACGAGGATGCGCATAGGTTGGGCCCCTTTCGGCTGCCGATCCTAGCGCTCGCGTGTCGATTGGCAATCCGGTGAGTTGGGGCCTCAGCCCTTGGCCTTGGTGCTGAAGATCACCGCCATCACGCCACCCTTGATGAAGGGCAGCAGGACCAGGCTGAGGACCAGGGTCAGGCCGCACCAGAACGTGGCTTGGGCCCAGAGCGGCACGTCGAGGTACCGCCACGCCGCCACGTAGATGCTGATCATGATGTGGCCGACGATGAACAGCGTGAAATAGGGCGGCGCGTCGTCGGAGCGCAGCGGTTCGAATTCCATGCCGCAGCTGGCGCAGGCATGCGCCACCGACAGATAGCCGGAGAACATCTTGCCTTGGCCGCAACGCGGGCAGCGGCGGCAGAGGCCGTGCCACAGGCTCTGAATGACCCCAGGATTTCTAGGTGATTGATAAGGCATGATCCGACACTGCTGGCGAATAATGAGGATACAGTTAAGTCTCCGGACCGGCGCCGGCAATGCGCCAATCGGTCGCGACTGCGAATTATAGGCGCTCCAGCTGGTCCTGGAATTTCAGCCGCGCCTTGTCGTAGTTGTCCGCCCACCAGCCGTTGCTGACGATCGCCTGCTGCGCCAGGTTCGCCGGCTGGGTCGGGTCGATCGGGCGCAGGTTCTCCGGCATCGCCTTGGTCGCCTCCGGATTGGCCGGTCCGAGGCCGCGCAGCAGGGTGAGCTCGATCTGCCGGCGCGGCTGCTGCATGCGCGCGATCAGGTCGAAGGCATTGTTGCCGCCGGGGTTCTTCTTCGGCACCACCCACATGCCGGGGCAGAGCAGGCCCTGCTGGAAGGTCCAGGCGACCTTGCCCTCGCTCTCGGCGCCGATCTGCGCCGCGCGGCTGTGCCAGATGCAGGCCATGCCGACAGTACCGTCGATCAGCATCTGGCGGGCATGCTCGCCGGTCTCCCACACCGTCAGGTCCTCGCCCAGCGTCGCCAGCTTGGCCACGGTCGCGTCGATGTCGAGCGGATAGAGCTTGTCCTTGGCGGCTCCGCTTGCCATCGCCGCCGCCTCGAACCCGCCGATCATCCAGCGCCACACGGCGCGCCGGCCGCGGAAGGTCTTGCGGTCGAAGAAATCCGCCCAGCTCTGCGGCGGCCGGCTGGCATAGAGCTCGGCATTGTAGGCGAGGACGAAGGAATAGGTATAGCCTGCCACCGCATGCTCGGTGACGAAAGGCACCATCACCTGGGCGCGGTCGACCTTCTTGTAGTCGATGACGCTGAGCGCGCCGGCATTGGCGAGCCGCACGGCGACATAGCCGTCGACGTCGCAGACGTCCCAGTCGACCTGGTTCTGGTCGACCATGGCCTTGATCTTGCCTTCCGACGGGCCGGTGCCGTCGAACAGCACCTTGATGCCGGTCTCGTTGGTGAACGGCTTGGCGAAGGCGACGGTCAGGTCCTTGATCTCGGCGGCACCCCAGGTCGCGACGGTCAGCTCGTTTGCCTGCGCCCGCGCCGCGCGGGGATAGGCGTGGACGAGGCCGGCGGCGCCGGCGGCGGCGAGGAAGGTGCGGCGGGAAGGTCCATTCATCAGGTATCAGGTATCAGGTATCAGGCATCAGAAAAAGGCCGTTCCTGCACCCAATTCTGATCCCTGAACCCCGATTCCTGACCCCCGGATTACCGCATCGTCGGCATGACGAACTCGGCGCCCGAGCGGATGCCGGTCGGCCAGCGCGAGGTGACGGTCTTCAGCTTGGTGTAGAAGCGCACGCCCTCCGGCCCATGCATGTGATGATCGCCGAACAGTGAGCGCTTCCAGCCGCCGAAGGAGTTGAAGGCCATCGGCACCGGGATCGGCACGTTGATGCCGACCATGCCGACCTTGATCTTGGCGGCGAACTCGCGCGCGGCGTCGCCGTCGCGGGTGAAGATCGCGGTGCCGTTGCCGTATTCGTGGTCGTTCACCAGCTTCACTGCGGCGTTGTAGTCCGGCACACGGACGACCGAAAGGACCGGGCCGAAGATCTCTTCCTTGTAGACACGCATATGCGGTTGCACGTTGTCGAACAGGCAGCCGCCGAGGAAATAGCCGTTCTCGTAGCCCTGCAGCTTGAGACCGCGACCGTCGACCACCAGCTTGGCGCCTTCCTGGACGCCGAGATCGACATAGCCCTTCACCTTGTCATAGTGCTGCTTGGTGACCAGCGGGCCCATCTCCGCCTCGGGGTCGGTGCCCGGCGCCACCTTCAGCGCGCGCACCCGCGGCGCCAGCTTCTCGATCATCGTGTCGGCCGTCTGATCGCCGACCGCGACAGCGACCGAGACCGCCATGCAGCGTTCGCCCGCCGAGCCGTAGCCGGCGCCCATCAGCGCGTCGGTCACCTGGTTCATGTCGGCGTCCGGCATGACGATCATGTGGTTCTTGGCGCCGCCCAGCGCCTGCACGCGCTTATTGTGCGCGCAGCCGGTGTGGTAGATGTATTCGGCGATCGGGGTCGAGCCGACGAAGCTCACCGCCTGGATGTCGGGGTTGGCCAGGATGGCATCCACCGCTTCCTTGTCGCCATGCACGACGTTCAGCACGCCGTCCGGCAGGCCCGCCTTCTTCAGCAGCTCGGCGAGCATGTTCGACGTGGACGGATCGCGCTCCGACGGCTTCAGGATGAAGGTGTTGCCGCAGGCGAGGGCGATGGGGAACATCCACATCGGCACCATCGCCGGGAAGTTGAACGGTGTGATGCCGGCGACGACGCCGAGCGGCTGGCGCAGCGAATAGGAATCGACGTTGGTGCCGACATTCTCGCAGTAATCGGCCTTCAACAGATGCGGGATGCCGCAGGCGAATTCGACCACTTCGAGGCCGCGGGTGATCGAGCCCTTGGCATCGGACAGCACCTTGCCGTGCTCCGAGGTCACCAGCTGCGCCATCTTGTCGATGTTCTCTTCCAGCAGCTGCTTGAAGCGGAACATGACGCGGGCGCGGATCAGCGGCGGCGTGTTGGCCCAGCCGGGGAAGGCGGCGGCGGCGACTTTCACTGCGGCGTCGAGTTCGCTTTTGCTGGCCAGCGCCACCTTGGCCTGGACCTCGCCGGTCGCCGGATTGAACACGTCGGCGGAACGGCCGCTGGTGCCGGCGACTTCCTTGCCGCCGATGAAGTGGTTGATTGTGCGCATGGGGTTCATCCTTGGTGGAGAAATCGCTGCGGGGCGTGCAGTTCTAGCCGATGGCGTGGCGCTGCACAGGGCTTTGTTTGCATCATATCGGCGGCAGCTCCCTGGTCAACATACTAATCATTGCGTTCATAATATTGATCACCAGAAAATGCTGAACCTGACGGAATGCTGACGAAAAAGATTGCCTCAGCCGGAAAAGCCATTAGAAACAGCGGTATCGCTCGGCCGACGAGTCTGGGGGACGTTTCCGGCACATGGCGTATCTGCGGCTGCCATTTTGCTCTCCGTACAAAGTCATCTGGTATCTGGCGAAACAGGGTCCCGGTCCGGCCGAGTTCATCCATCATGCCTATGCCAGGTATGTCTGGCAGATGGAGGGCTGGCGGGCGTTACCCCGGGTCGCGCTGTACAGCATCGTCTGGCCGCTGGCGTTCCTGCATCTCAGCTGGAAGCACACCAGCAGACTTGGGGCCAAGGTGAGCTCGGTCTCCGGCAAGAGCCGCCGGCGCCAGGTGCTGGAGCAGTTCTGGGTCGCGCTCTGCTACTCGATCTCGCCCAAGAAATACTATGTCTTCGAGCTGTTCCGGCCGGAGCGTTTCCGCAATGCCGGCGCCTATATCGCGCGCTACGAGTTCAAAGGCGGGTTGCATAACCTGCTAGAATCGCGGATCGAGCACCCGACCCGCCGCATTCTCAACGACAAGGCGGCCTTCTTCCGCCACTGCGAGGCGCATGGCGTGTTCACGCCGCCCAGCTTTCTCATCGTCCACCAGGATGGCGAGAGCGAGCCGCTGCAGCCCTTCGACGGCGTGCTGCCGGCCTGCAACCTGTTCCCGAAGCCGCTGCGCGGCCGTGGCGGCCGCGGCTGCGAGCGCTGGATCTATCGTCCCGACGGCAAGTATGTCGATCAGACCGGAACCGAGCTGGACGCCGCCACGCTCCTGGAGCGGATCCGCGATCTGGCGAAGAAGGAGGACTACATCGTCCAGGAATCGCTGGCCGGCCATTCCGACCTGTGCGACCTGTCGATGAATGTGCTCACCTCCTGCCGCATGATGAGCGTGAAGAACGAGCAGGGCGGTTTCGAGGTCACCCATGCGGTGTTCAAGTCTTCGACCAAGCCGGAGGCGATCGTCGACAACTTCCACAAGGGCGGCATCGTCTCGCGCGTCGACATCCGCAGCGGCGAGCTTGGGCCGGCCTCGGATGCGGGCGTCGGCAGGCCCTGCGTCTGGTACGACACCCATCCCCTGACCGGGGCCCGCATCGCCGGCCGCAAGCTGCCGCTCTGGCAGGAGACGCTGGACCTCGTGCGCAAGGCGCATGCCGCCTTTCCCGACCGCATCACCGTCGGCTGGGACGTGGCGATCTCGGAGCGCGGCCCGGTCGTGCTGGAAGGCAATGTGCAATCCGGCTGCGACATGATCCAGCGCACGCATGACGTGCCGGCCGGGATCGGCCGCTTGGCCGAGTGCTATGCCTACCATGTGCGCGTGGCACTGCGGCGCGACGTGTCGATGGCGTGGAAGATCCGCAAGGGCCTAGCGCAGGAGCCCGTCGCCCAGGCGTCGCACCAGCTCGACTAGGTGCTCGACGTCGCCCTCGTCGTTCTCATAGTGCAGGAAGCAGGCGCGGAGCGCGGTCTTGCCGTGCACGCGCGTCGTCGGCAGATGCGCCTCGCCGCTTTCGCTGACCGCTTCGGCGATCCGGTCGTTGAGCGTGTCCAGCGCCGCCGCATCCAGGTCGCGGCCCGCCGGGCGGTAGCGGAAATTGACCACCGACAGCGAGGCCGGCGAGAGCAGTTCGAGATCGGGCGTCGCCCGCACCCTCGCCTCGAGCAGCCTGGCCAGCCGGTTGCAGCGGGTGACGAGCTCGGCGACGCCGCTCCGCCCCAGCCGCGCGATCGCCGCCCACACTTTCAGCGCCCGGTTGCCGTAGGTCAGCTGGAACATGTGCTCATAAGGCCACGGTGCCTCGCTGTGTCCGGCTTCGAGATAGTCCGGGGTGAGCGAATAGGCGGCGCGATGCACCTCTGGATGGCGCGTCAGCAGCGCGCCGCAATCGATCGGCACCTGCAGCCACTTGTGCGGGTTGAGGGTGAGGGAATCGACCCGCGCCAGCGCCTGGAACTGCCCCCGGTAGGCCGGATCGAGCGCCGCCCAGGCGCCGAACGCGCCGTCGACATGCAGCCAGATGCCGAACTCCGCCGCGATGTCGGCGATCGCGTCCAGCGGATCGACGGCGCCGGTGTTGGTGGCGCCGCCACAGGCGACGATGGCGAAGGGCAGATGGCCGGCGCGCAGGTCCGTCGCGATGGCGTCGCGCAGTGCCTCCGGCCGCATGCGGAATTCCGCGTCGACCGGGATGTCGCGCAGGTGATTGGTGCCGATGCCGAGCTGCTCGACGCATTTCTGGATCGAGGAATGACTCTCCGCGCTGGCATAGAGCACCAGCCGCTTGCGCCCGCTCTGCAGCCCCTCTTGCCGCAGGTTCCAGCCGTCGCGCGCGGCGGCGCGGTGCCGCGCCGCGGTCAGCGCGTTGAGGTTGGCGGCGGACCCGCCGCTCACCAGCAGGCACAGGCTACCCTCGGTCGGGAACCCGACCAGTTCCATGATCCAGCGCCCGACGCTCGCCATCAGGAAGATGGCGGAATGGTCGTAGCCGTCGAGCCCGCAATCCATCGTGCCGGCGACCGCATCGGCCAGGATGGCGATCGGCGCCGGCGGCGAATTGACCCAGCCATAGGACCGCTTATGCCCGGTGGCGATGGGCCAGGGCATGATCTCCCGCTGCAGGAAATCGAGGATCTCCGCCGGGCTCTGCCCGTGCTCGGGCAGGGGCAACGAGATCAGGCGCCGGCGCACCTCCGGCGGTACTACGCGGTCGACCGGCTGGTCCGGCAGGGCGCGCAGGTACTCGCCGAGCATCGCGGTCGCGCGGGCGCCGAGCGCGTCGAAATCCGCCCGGTCCTGGGCAAACGGGTGCAGCGGAGGCTTGGCCATGGTGGTCTCTGGAGCGCGTGGGGCGGGAGCGACCATTAGCGAAAACGCGTATCGCGGTGTCAAGCTGTTGCGCCGGCGGCCGTGGCAACGCAGATGTGATCCGCCTGTTGGCCTTGAAGGGTGGCACCGTCGGGCGGAAGGGGCCAGGATGCGGCCGATCACGCCATGCGGAGGCTGCGATGATGCGACTTTCGACTCTTCTGGCCGTCGGCCTGCTGGCGCTGCCCCTCGGTACGCCGCCGGCCGCCGCGCAGGCGGATTCGCTGCAGGAGAACGCCGACGAAGCCGAGCGCCTGGCGGCCGAGGCGCTGTCCAAGCTGCTGCGCGCGCTGGACCTGATGATGGACAGCGTGCCGCAATACGCGGCCCCGGAGGTGCTGCCCAACGGCGACATCATCATCCGGCGATTACATCCGAAGAAGGAGGAGCCGGACGGCCCGGAGCCGGATGAGCCGGTGGAGACCTACGCCCCGGACGAGACCGAGACCTGACCCGCGCGGGCTTGACCGTGCGGCGTCCTTTCCTGCAGCCTCGCGTCGCCGGTCCTCCCGAAGGCGAGTCATCCGAAAGCGGGTCATCCATCATGGTCCTTACGCCACAAGCGCTTGCCACGGGCGCCTTCTGTCCGCATGGCGATTTCGCAATCGCCGGCGCCGCGCAAGGCCCGCTCAAGGGCCTCACTTTCGCGGTGAAGGACATCTTCGACGTCGCGGGTCATGTGACGGGCGGCGGCAATCCCGACTGGCTCGCCAGGCACGGCCCGGCCACGCGCCACGCCGCGGCGGTGCAGGCGCTGCTCGACGCCGGGGCCGGCATCCTCGGCAAGACCATCACTGACGAATTCGCCTTCAGCCTGAACGGCCAGAACTTGCATTACGGCACGCCGAAGAACGCGGTGACGCCGGACCGGATTCCCGGCGGCTCCTCCTGCGGCTCGGCCTCGGCGGTCGGCCACGGCATCGTCGATTTCGCGCTTGGCAGCGATACCGGCGGCTCGGTGCGCATCCCGGCGGCGCTCAACGGCATCTTCGGCATCCGGCCGACACACGGCGCCGTCGATATCGCCGGTGTCATGAAGCTGGCGCCGAGTTTCGACACCGTCGGCTGGTTCGCCCGCCGCGCGGATATCCTGCGCCGCGTCGGCGATGTGCTGCTGCCGCTGGACGGCGCCGGCATCGTTCCGGCGCGCTTCGTGCCCGTAGAGGACGCCTTCGAGCTCGCCGACGCGCCGGTCGCCGCCTGCGTGCGCGCGGCACTGTCGCGGGCGGCGGCGGCGCTCCCGCTCCAGACGGCGATCGACCTCGCCGGCGGCTTGGGCGGTCTCGGTGAATGGCTGCGCCGCTTCCGCCGCCTGCAGATGCGCGAGATCTGGGCCGCGCAAGGCGCCTGGATCGAGGCCAACAACCCGAAATTCGGCCCGGAGATCGCGGAGCGCTTCGCCATGACCAAGGCAGCCGCCGCGACGCCGCCGGGCGACGATGCGGAATTCCGCGCCAAGGTCGCCGCCCATCTCGACGCGGTGCTGGGCCGGGACGGTGTCCTGGTGATGCCGACCGGCGCCACCATCGCCCCGCCGCTGAAGATGAGCGCCGAGCAGCTGGCGCATTTCCGCGACCGCACCTTGAGCCTGACCTGCATCGCCGGCCTGGCGCGTCTGCCGCAGGTGCAGATCCCGGCTGGTCTGGTCGAGGGTGCCGCTGTTGGCCTGTCGCTCATCGGCCCGCGTGGCTCCGACCGCGCGCTGCTCGCACTCGCCGAGCGGGTCGCGGCTAAGCTCGGTTAGCCCGCCGCCGCCATCGCGCGCACGTCCGCCGCCGCCGGGCGGTCGTGGCAGCGCTTCGCCCAGGCCGCGACATGCGGGAATTTCGCCATGTCGATGACGCCGATGCGGTTCAGCGACAGCACGCAGGCGACGTTGAGGTCGGCGACGGTGAACCTGTCGCCCAGCAGATAGGGGTTCTGCGCCAGCACGCCGTCGAGCATGGCCAGCGGCCTTTGCGCCTGCGCCTCGGCCGCTTCCGCCACCTTCGGGTCGCGCTTGTCCTCGGGAAGAAAGCCGCGATGGAGAAAGGCGGTGCCCATCGGGCCTTCCAGGTCGGTCATCGCCCAGCAGGTCCACTGCAGGATGCGCGCATCCTCGGCGGGCGCGGCCGGCGCCAGCGACGGCCGCGCCCGGTCGCCGTACCTGCGCGCGAGATACAGGTTGATGGCGAGGGATTCGCCCATCGCAACGCCGCCTTCATCCTCGATCGCCGGAATGCGCCCGGCCGGGTTGATCTTCAGGAATTCCGGCGCCTTCAGTTTCGGATCGTTCGCCGCGATCGCGATGTGCTCGAAGGCCAGCCCCAGTTCCTTCGCCAGCCACAAGACGCGCACCGCGCGCGACCGCGCGTTGCCGTAGATTTTCAGACCCGACATGGACTCCCCTCTACGATGCGTATGAAACCATCGACTTGAACGGCACGTTCAGCTTGCCGCGGCCGCCCAGGAACGAAAGCTCGATGATGCAGGCCGCACCGACCACGTCGGCGCCCACCTTGCGCAGCAAGGTGATCGCGGCCGAGAGCGTGCCGCCGGTGGCGAGCAGGTCGTCGAGCACAACGACGCGCTGCCCCGGCTTGATCGCGTCCGCCTGGATCTCGACCACGTCGGTGCCGTATTCCAGGTCGTAGTTGTGCTGGATGACGTCGCCGGGCAGCTTGCCGCGCTTGCGCACCATGACGAAGCCGCAGCCCATCAGGTAGGAGAGCGGCGCCGCGACCAGGAAGCCGCGCGATTCGATCCCCACCAGCAGGTCCGGCTCCAGCGGCGTGATCGCGGTCACCAGACGGTTGACCGTCTCCTTCCAGGCGGGTCCATGCGAAAGCAGGGTGGAGATGTCGTAGAACAGGATGCCAGGCTTCGGAAAGTCCGGGACATGGCGGATGTGGGCCTTGAGGTCCATGAGGTCACTCGGGTCTGGAATGCGCTGCGGGCGGGCTCAATCCATAACAGCCGAGCCGAAGAATGAAAAGGCTGCCAGGGCCGGAACGGGCCGCCGAGACCCTTGCGGAGTGGGCCACTTCCGCCTAAGCATCGCATCCCAGGCACCATTCAGCCGGCAATGCCAGATGCGGAAATCGCAGAAGATCGACCGGATCGACCTGAAGATCCTCGCCGCCCTGCAGGAGCAGGGCCGCATGAGCAATCTGGAGCTGGCCGCCAAGGCGGGGCTTTCCGCCAGCCCGTGCCATAGCCGGCACCGCGCGCTGGAGCGCAGCAAGGTGATCCAGGGCTACCGCGCCGACATCGACCTCGGCAAGCTGACCGAGCATGTCGAGATCCTGTCCTTCGTCACCCTGCACAAGCACGGCCGCACCCAACAGGGCGCCTTCGAGCGGTTGATCGAGCGGACGCCGCAGGCCATCGCCTGCTACCAGATATCCGGCAATTTCGACTACATCGTCCACTTCGTCTGCCGCAGCGTCGGCGACTACGTCGAGCTGCACCACCGCCTGATCGAGGACGAGCCCAACATCGCCTCCGTCACCACCAACGTGATCATGGCGGAAACCAAGAAGTTCGCCGGCTATCCGCTGAAGGAGCTGATCGAACCGGTCGAGAGGCAAAAGGACTAGGCTCCAAACCATGTTCTTCTGGCGCCGCAAGCCGCGCATCCACTATTACGGCCCCGCCTGGAACGAGGCGCTGATCCTCCCGTTCATGCTCCGGCACTACGAGCCCTGGGTCGAGCGCTTCGTCATTTTCGATCACGATTCCACCGATGAATCGGTCGCCTTGCTGCGCCGCCATCCAAAGGTCGAGGTGCGACGCTTCGAGATGGCCCACCCGGATTCCCTCGTGCTGTCGCTGCAGCATCTCTTCGATACCTTCTGGAAGGAAAGCCGGGGCCAGGCGGATTGGGTCATCGTCGCGGAAACCGACGAGTTCCTCTATCACCCCGACCTGGTCGGCTATCTCCGCCGCTGCCGCCGCAAGGGCGTCACCTGCATCCCGGCGCTCGGCTACGAGATGGTCGCCGAGCAGTTTCCGCAGCCGGAGGACCGGCTGGCGGAGGTGGTCCGCCGCGGCGTGCCGCACCACATGATGAGCAAGCTGCGGCTGTTCGATCCGAACCAGGTGGCGGAGACGCATTTCGGTCCCGGCAGTCATGTCGCGGCGCCCGAGGGCAACATCGTCTATCCGGAGCGCGACGAGCTCCTGTTGCTGCATTACAAGTCGCTGGGCTATGACTACCTCTGCCGGCGCAACGTCATGATGGAAAGCGCGCGGCGCGCCACGGACCGGGTCAACAACTGGTCGCACCACTACCAGAAGACCGCCGAGCAGGTGGCGGGCCAGATTCAGTCGCTGCTGAGCGCCTCGGTGGACGTGATGGCGTTGGGCGACGCGGCCTGGCGCAAGCACAAGCAACGCCGCTGGTGGCGCAAGCGCGCTCAGCCGAGGGCGGCGGCCGATTGACCGAGTCGACGCGCCGCCGGTGATCCGCGGACGTACTGGATGCAGCCCCGCAACCTGGTACCGCGTCGCCGCCCCGCTGGACTCAGATATTCTGTACGGCGGCGCCACATCGGTCACAAATTCTAAACTTTTGTTCCCATATTCTTTGGCAAGCCAACACGGCAATCGCCGCAAGGGGCGCACCGCCGACTGGGTAAGGTCGGGCTGCTGCACCCAGCGGCGATTTTGCTTTTTGGGCCCTGAAACGGCTTCCCCGGGTGACGGAAGCGGGCCCATACGGAGAATGCGATGTCCGAGAAAGTGTTGCGTTTCCTCGACGAACAGCGGCCGGCCACTCCCTGCCTGGTGGTCGATCTGGATGTGGTCGGCGACAAGTACCGCCGGCTGACCAAGGCGCTGCCGCTGGGCGAGGTGTTCTACGCCGTGAAGGCCAACCCGGCGCAGGAAGTCCTGGCGCGGCTGGCCCAGCTCGGCGCCAGTTTCGACACCGCCTCGACCGGCGAGATCGCCCAGGTGCTCGCCCTCGGCGTGGCGCCGGAGAAGATCTCCTTCGGCAACACCATCAAGAAGCAGGCCGATATCGCCTGGGCGCATGCCCGCGGCATCACCCTCTATGCCTTCGACAGCGAGGCCGAGCTGGAAAAGCTCGCCGCCGCGGCGCCGGGCGCGCAGGTCTTCTGCCGCATCCTGATCGACGGCGAGGGCGCGCTCTGGCCGCTCAATCGCAAATTCGGCTGCGAGCCACGGATGGCCGCCAACCTGCTGGTCCGCGCCCGCGACCTGGGCCTTGCGCCCTATGGCGTCTCCTTCCATGTCGGCTCGCAGCAGATGCAGCCGGAGCAGTGGGACGCTGCCATCGCCGCTGCCAAGGGCGTGTTCCGCCAAGTGGCGGAGGCCGGCATCGACTTGCAGATGATCGATCTCGGCGGCGGCTTCCCGGCCACTTACAACGCGCCGGTCTCGGCCATCGACGCCTATGGCGACGCCATCATGGCGGCGATGACGAAGCATTTCGGCAACGACCTGCCGCGCATGCTGCTGGAGCCCGGCCGCTACATGGTCGGCGATGCCGGCGTGCTCGAGGCCGAGGTCGTGCTGATCTCCAACAAGAGCTATGACGAGGACCGCCGCTGGGTCTATCTCGACATCGGCCGTTTCGGCGGCCTGGCCGAGGTGGAGGGTGAAGGCATCCGCTATCGCATCCGCCCGGTGCGCAAGATGAAGGGCAAGGACGGTCCGGTGGTGCTCGCCGGCCCGACCTGCGATTCGGCCGACATCCTCTATGACAAGGCCAACTACCAGATGCCGCGCGATCTCAGGATCGGCGACCGCGTGCGCATCTTCTCGACCGGGGCCTACACCACGACCTATTCGGCGGTGAACTTCAACGGCTTCGAGCCGCTGAAAGCCTACTACATCTGAATCCTCCGGGATTCGTTCCGTCCGGGCGGGCGCCGGTTGCGTCCGCCCATTTCATTTGCGCGTCAATCCTCGTGCGGCCGGTTCAACAGCGTGCCGCAATGCCGGCAGTGGATCGCGTCGCTTTCGTGCTTGGTCAGCCCGCAGCCGGGGCAACGCCAGCTCGTGCGCGCCGGCCGGAACAGCACCTGGATCAGGCGCAGGAACAGCGACACGCCGAAGATCATGATGGCGACCGAGAGTAGCCGGCCGATGGTCCCTGGCAGCGTGATGTCGCCGAAACCGGTTGTCGTCAGCGTGGTCACGGTGAAATAGAGCGCGTCGGCGAAGTTGTTGATATTCGGGTTGCGGTCGACCTGTGTTTCGAAGACCAGGGCGGTCATCACGAAGATGAACAAGGCCAGATTGACCGCCGCCAGGATCGCATCCTGGTTGCGTCGGAAGAACGGCAGGTCCTGCCGCAGCCGACGGAGGATGCGATAGGAGCGCAGCAGACGCAGAGCGCGGAGCACGCGCAGGAAGGCCAGGTTCTCTCCGGTGATGGGTGCCAGCAGGGAAGCAACCACGACCAGGTCGACCAGCGTGCCGAGACTGAGCAGCTCGCGCAATCGCTGCGGCGCTGCGAGGATTCGTGCCGCCGTCTCCAGCAGGACGATGAAGCCGAACAGCCCGTCAAGAAGCTCCACCGCAAGCACGCCATGGAAGAACGACGACACCACGATGAAGCCGATCATCGCCACGTCGAAGATGAGCAATCCGTAACGGTAGCGATGCGCCCGTCGGGAATCGCCGTGATACAAGTCGTGCAGCTGGCCCAGGAATCCCCTCATCACGCATCCCCTTGAGCGGGCTCGGCTTTGTCCCACCGTCTTGGCGATTGTCGCTGCAAGCTCCGGTCGTGGGAAGTGTTAAGCGCGCGGCTCCGCCCGTTCCGGCCACGCTGCGGCCCCCGGACGCAGGGATGAAATCCGCCGGTTTGGACGACCCATCCCCATTGCGCGGCGGGGGCGAATGCATACATCCTAGGGGATCGAGTTGGGGAGCCAGCCTCGATCGAAAGCTTGATCAGTGGAGCGATTTCATGAAGAAGACCGTCACCTATGTCCTGGTCGCTGATGGCGCCCGGGCCCGCCTCTATGTGAATGAAGGGCCGGGGAAGGGGCTGTATCCGCTCTCTGGCGCGACGCACAAGGCCGATCTCCATCATCACAGCCGGGACGTGAAATCGGACAAGCCGGGCCGCTCGATCGATGCGGGAACGGGGCAGCGCTCGTCGATGGAACCGCACCAGGACTGGCACCGCTTCGAGAAGCACAAATTCGCCCGCGAGATGGCGAAGCTGCTCGATGCCGCCGCGGCCAACAAGGCGTTCGACCGGCTGGTTCTCGTGGCGCCCCCCACGACGCTGGGCGACCTGCGGATGGAGCTTGGCGAGCAGACCTTGAAGCTGGTGTCCGGCGAACTTGCCAAGGACCTGACGCGCCACCCGGACAACGAGCTGCCCCAACATCTGGGCGAGGTCCTCGCGGTCTGACGGCGGACTTGCTGCGAGGCGATGCCTGTTGCGGCGCCGCCATACGGCCCACTACACTGCCTCGATACGCCGTTGAACTGACGATCGCGCGGGCAGATGGCCGACCAACCGGGCTGGATCAAGCTGGTGCAGGGGCCCGACGGCGCCGAATTGCGGGCCGGCGGTGCGTGGATCGTGGAGCACGCCGCCGCGCTCGATCGCCTCATCGCCGAGACGGCAAAGGCTGCGCCGCCGAAGGCCCTTGATCTGGCCGAAGTCACCCTGCTCGATTCCGCCGGTGCCTGGTTGCTGGCGCGGGCGACCTCGCAAGGAGAGGCTGGCGCCGTCCCCTGGCTCAATCTGGCGGCGGAGTTCCAGCCCTTGGCCGAGCGGGTGCTGGCGGCCGGACCCAAAGTCACGCCCGAGCGGCCGCGGCCGCGCACCTTCGTCGATTGGGTGGCCGATGTCGGCGAGGGCGCCGAGGAGGTGTTCAGCGAAACACTCGATCTGGTGGCCTTTTTCGGCGAGTTCGTGCTCGCGCTCGGCCGCGTGATCCTGCGGCCGCGCCGCTTCCGCTGGAAGCCGCTGCTGGTCCATATCGAGCAGACCGGAATCAACGCGCTGCCCATCGTCGGGCTGATCTCATTCCTGGTCGGCGTCGTGCTGGCCTACCAGGGGGCCGATCAGCTGCGCCGCTTCGGCGCCCAGATCTTCACCGTGAACATGGTCGGCGTCTCGGTGCTGCGCGAAATGGGCATTCTGCTCACCGCCATCGTGGTGGCCGGCCGGTCCGGCTCCGCCTTCACGGCCCAGATCGGTACCATGCAGGTAAGCGAGGAGGTCGATGCGCTGCGCACCATGGGCCTCGACCCGATGGAAGTGCTGGCGATTCCGCGCGTCGCCGCCTTGGTGATCTCGCTGCCGTTGCTCACCTTCTTCGCCGATCTCATGGGCCTGCTCGGCGGCGGCGTGATGTGCGTGCTGCTGGTCGACATCACCTTCAGCCAGTATCTCGGCCTGTTGAACAACGCGGTGACCGCAACGCATTTCTGGGTCGGCATGGTGAAGGCGCCGGTCTTTGCCATCCTGATCGCGCTGGTCGGCTGCTTCGAGGGTCTGCGCGTCTCCGGCAGTGCCGAGAGCGTCGGCAAGATGACGACGCGCTCGGTGGTCGAGGGCATCTTCCTGGTGATCATCTTCGACGCCTTGTTCTCCGTCCTGTTCTCGATCCTGAGCATCTGAGATGGCGGCGCAATCGTCCAACGTCATCGAGATCCGCGGCCTGGTGAACCGCTTCGGCCCGCAGGTGCTGCATGACGGTCTCGACCTCGACGTGCGCCGCGGCGAGGTGCTGGGCGTCGTCGGTGGCTCCGGCACCGGAAAATCCGTGCTCCTGCGCACCATCATTGGCCTCAATCGCCCAGCCGCAGGCGACATCCGCGTCCTCGGCCGGCTCACCCGCGAACTCGACGACGAGGCGTGGCGCAAGTTGCAGACGCGCTGGGGCGTGCTGTTCCAGAACGGCGCCTTGTTCTCCTCGCTCACCGTCGCGGAGAACATCCAGGCGCCGATGCGCGAGCGTGGCGACCTGCCGCCGGAACTGATGGAGGAGCTGGCGGGGCTGAAAATCAAGCTCGTCGGGCTGCCGGTGGAGGCGGGCGGCAAATACCCCTCACAGCTTTCCGGCGGCATGAAGAAGCGCGCCGGCCTCGCCCGGGCCTTGGCGCTGGATCCGGAGATATTGTTCCTGGACGAGCCGACCGCCGGGCTGGACCCGATCGGCGCCGCCGATTTCGACCAGCTGATCCGTTCCCTGCAGCAGAGCCTGGGGTTGACCGTGGTGATGATCACCCACGACCTGGACTCCCTGGTCACGATTTGCGACCGGATCGCCGTCCTGGTAGACAAGAAGGTGAAGGTCGGAACGCTGGACGAGCTGATGCGCGACACCCATCCCTGGATCCAGAGCTATTTCCACGGCCCCCGCGCAAGGGCCGCCGGAATCGTCGTGGGCTGACCGGACGCATCCCGCATGGAAACCCGCGCCAAGCATATCGCCGTCGGCAGCTTCGTCCTGCTCTTCGCGCTGGGCATCGCTTTCTTCGTCTTCTGGCTCGCGCGCTTCGAGGGCGAGGTGCGCTACGACCGGTATTTCGTGCGCTTCTCCGGCTCGGTCTCCCAGCTGCGCGTCGACAGCACGGTGCTGTTCGGCG
>Ga0268299_1001373_pt1 | contig 44218 bp, 50 predicted proteins | sample NOBtaG_FD_193484 | JGI IMG/M metagenome (GOLD analysis project Ga0268299, IMG submission 193484) | Activated sludge microbial communities from bioreactor in Nijmegen, Gelderland, Netherland - NOB reactor | ecosystem: Engineered > Bioreactor > Aerobic > Activated sludge | place: Netherlands... | reverse complement strand
CTCGCCGCCATGCTGCGAGCGCTCGCGTCCGCCATGCCGGCCGGAACGAGCTGGACCACGCCGCGCGGCGGCCACTCGGTCTGGCTGACGCTTCCCGCGGGTACCGACGCGGACGCCCTGATGCAGGCGTCCCTCGACGCCGGCCTCACCTACGCCCCCGGCGACGTCTTCTGCGGCGACGGCCGGGGCGGGCGCCACCTGGCGCTCTCGTTCGCCAATCACACTCCCGCCGAGATCACGGCGGGCATCGACCTGCTCGGCACGCTGCTGCGAAAGCAGCTCGCGAGCGGACGGAGGAGTGCACGCGCATGACCACTCGATTCACCGCCAACGACCCGTGGACGTGGATCTTCTTCTTGAGCGGCCTCGGCAACCTCGCCAACGGTTTCTGGATGCTCGCCGACCCGGCGCACTGGTACGCGACGCTGCCCGCGGGCGTTCCGGATTTCGGACCGCTGAACGAGCATTTCGTCCGCGATATCGGCGCCACGTTCACGATGCTCGGCCTCGGTCTGGTCTGGGCGACCTTCCGGCCGGGCGCGCGCGTGCCGGTCCTCGTCCTCGTCACGCTCTTCAACGCGCTGCATGCGCTCGTCCACGTCTGGGACACCGGCCGCGGTCTCGTCGGCCCCGAACACTGGAGCATCGACTTTCCGGCCGTCTACCTGCCCACGGTCGTCCTCGTCATCCTCACCGCCACGCTCGTCCGCCGCACGGGAGCCTCGGCGTGACCTGGCGGACGATCGTGCGTGTCACGGCGGGCATCGCGATCGGCCTCGGACTCGGCGCCCTGCCCTTCCTCCAGTACGGCGCGCGCACGCACGGGCACCACGCCCCGCACCACCACGCGCATTCCCACGCGCACTGAGCAGCACGAAAGGAGCTCACCATGCGTCTCACACCCATCGAACGGCCCGCGGACCTCTTCGGCAAGGTCGTCTCCTGGATGACGAAGCGCCGTCTCGGGAAGGTCATCACCCCGATGAAGGTGATCTACGCGCGGATTCCCGGCCTCTTCCGGCTCGCGTATCAGCAGGTGCAGATCGTCGAGAAGCAGATCAGCCTGCCGCCGGCGATCAACATCCTCGTTCGCACCTGGCCGGCGATGATCAACGAGTGCACGTTCTGCGTCGACATCGCGAAAGCTGCCGCGCTCTACCAACATCTCTCGCTCGAGAAGATCGAGGCGCTGCCCAGCTACCGCACGAGCCCGCTGTTCGACGACCGGGAGCGCGCCGCGCTCGCCTACGTCGAGGAAGCGACGCGCCACAAGCACGTGAGCGACGCGACCTTCGCCGAGCTCCAGCGCCACTTCAATGAGCGCGAGATCGTCGAGATCACGTGGCTGAACGCGCTCGAGAACTACTACAACCTGCTGAACCTGCCGTTGGGCATCGAGGCGGACGGCCTCTGCGCGATCGCGCAGCGCCGCGCCGCCTGAAACGAAAACGGGGCGGCGGACCCGACGCCCGCCGCCCCGCATTGCGATCGCGTCAGCGCGTCACGGCGCGGGACAGGGGTAGATTTCCTCGTTCTGCGCATCCAGCTCCGCGATCACGCCGGCGCCCATCGCGAGCGCGTTCGCCGCGCTCATGGGGTCGGCGAGGCACGGCGGACAGATACCGGCCGCGATGAGCTTTTGGACCTTCGCCTCGTACTTCGCGCGCGCGCCCTTCGTCGGCGTCTCTTCGCACGCGTCGGTGTCGTGCGGCTTGCTCGCGAAGATCGCCTGCGCCGCCTTGCCGTGACACTTGTAGACGCTGGTCACGAGCTTCGAGAACAGCTTCGCCACGGCGATGGAGCACTTGTAGTGCTCGGGCGTCGACGGAATCGAGCCCGCCTCGTCCTGATCGCCGCCGCCGGGCTCCGCGATCGAAAGACCCGAGGTCGAGTCGCAGAAGAACACGCCGTTGATCGAGTCGAGCGAGTTCTGGAAGCTCGTGTCGCCGAGGAAGACGTCGCGGCGCGCCTCCGCGACCGGAGCGATACCGGCGGGGCAGATCGCGTTCGCCTTCACCAACAACGCGTCGAACTTCGCCTTCGCGGAGGCCGTCGGATTGCCGATCGTGCAGTTCTCCTCCGCGTTGTCGAATCCAGTCGACGAATGGCCCGTCTTGTACGCCTGGGCGGCCTGGGTCAGGTGGCATTTCACGACGCTCGCGATGAGCTTGCCGAGACCCGAGGTGAGGATCTTGCCGCAGGTGAGCCCGGCCTTGCCGCTCGGGACGCAGCCGGTCTCACTTCCGCCGAACGGATCACCGGGAGCGGCGAACGCGGAGCTCGCCGCGAGACAAAACGAAAGCGCCACGGCACCGAAAATGCGCTTCATGATTTCCTCCTCGAAGAACTGGGGGTGGGGAGCACAGGTCTGCCACGTTGCGGCTCGCACGGCCATCCCCCGAGACGGAAAATGCGACGCGTCGCCTATAGGCTCATCCGCGCCAGGCGCGGAACACCGCGTCAGCGACCGCGACCCCGTCGAGCGCGGCGCTGACGATCCCGCCGGCGTACCCCGCGCCCTCGCCGCATGGGTACACGTTCGGCCGCGCCGGGGCGGCGAGCGTTCCCGCATCCCGCACGATGCGGACCGGGCTCGACGAGCGCGTTTCGACCCCGACCAGCAGCGCGTCGCGCGTGTCGAAGCCACGGAGTTGCTTGGTGAAACGCCGCAGGCCGGCCCGCAGGCGGTCGGCGACGAACGACGGGAGCAGCTCGTCGAGACGCGCCGGCCGCGTTCCCGGCCGGTACGAGCAAGCGGGAAGATCCGCACTGTCCTTCGCCGCGAGGAAGTCGACGAGCCGCTGCGCCGGGGCGACCTGCGCGCCGCCACCCGCTTCGTAGGCCCGCCGCTCGAGCATGGCCTGGAGCTCGGTCCCCCCGCGCGGCCCGCTGAAACCGAGTGCCGCGACGTCGCCGGGCTCGAGCCCGACGACGATGCCGCTGTTCGCGTACGGCGAGTCGCGGCGCGCGAGCGACATCCCGTTCACGACGACGGCGTCGAGCTCGGTCGTCGCCGGCACGATCCATCCTCCCGGACACATGCAGAACGAGAAGACGCCCCGATCCTCGACGGTCGCCGCGAGACGATACGCCGCCGCCGGCAACGGATAGCGGTCGGCGTCGGCGCCGTACTGCGCACGGTCGACGAGCGGCTGCGGGTGCTCGACGCGGAGACCGAGCGCGAACGCCTTCGCCTCGAGGATGAGCCCCGTCGCTGCGGCGAGATCGAGGACGTCCCGGGCGCTGTGTCCGCTCGCGAGCACGACGGCCGACGCCGCGAATTCGCGCCCGTCCGCGCAGCGGACGACGTCGACGCGATCGCCGGCGAGCTCGAGCGCGGTCACACGAGCACCGAACACGACCTCGACTCCGGCGCGCGCCAGTGTTTCGCGGATCGCGGTCACGATCTTCGGCAACCGGTTCGAGCCGACGTGGGGACGCGCGTCGACTCGGATCCCGGGATCGGCGCCGTGCGCGACGAGACAGTCGAGCACCGCGGCGACCGAGCCGCGCTTCTGCGAGCGGGTGTAGAGCTTGCCGTCGCTATACGTGCCGGCGCCGCCCTCGCCGAAGCAGTAATTCGATTCGGGATCGACCAGCCCTTCGCGGTTCAGCAGCGCGAGGTCACGGCGGCGTGCCTGGACCGCTTTGCCGCGCTCGAGAACGACGGCGGGCACACCATGTTCCGCGAGCCGGAGCGCCGCGAAGAGGCCGGCCGGTCCGGCCCCGACGATCACCACCGGACGACCCGCACGCGCCGGCGGAAACGACGGCAGCGACGGCGCCGCGTCCGGTTCCGCTGGCTCGTCGCTCCGCCAGACCCGTACGCGCAGCTGGAAGCGCACCCCGCGGCGCGCGTCGAGCGCACGCCGCAAGACGCGTACCTCGCCGACGTCGCCGGGACGCTCGCCGAGCGCGCGCGCCGCTGCCGTGCGGAGCGCGTCGGCATCGAGCGCGACGTCGGGCCGGACGTTCAGGTCGAGGTCGCGAGGCATCGCAGCCCGCCCGTGTGCCGCGCGATCAACGCGCGGCGAGCCCGCGCGCCATCGCCGCGACGATGCCGCGCGCCGCCGCGACGGGGTCGGCGGCATCGCGGATCGGCCGCCCGACGACGAGATAGTCGGCGCCGGCCCGCGTCGCCGCTTCCGGGGTTTCGACCCGCTTCTGGTCACCCCGGTCGTCGCCCGCCTGACGGATACCGGGCGTCAGAATCACGAAATCCCGCCCACAGGCGCGCCGGATCGCGCCGATCTCGCGCGGCGAGGCGACGACGCCGTCCATGCCGCTCGCCTTGGCGAGCCGCGCGAGCCGGACGACTTGCTTCGCGGCCGTGTCGGGAACACCGACCGCCCGGAGATCCGCGTCCTCGAGGCTCGTGAGCACGGTCACGGCCAGCATGAGCGGGCGCCGCAGACGCTCGCGCCGGCACACGTCGCGCACCGCCGCCGCGGTGGTCGCCATCATCGTGGCGCCGCCGGCCGCATGCACGTTGAAGATCCGCACGCCGAGCCGCGCCGCTTCGACGCCCGCGAGCGCGACGGTCTGCGGAATGTCGTGGAACTTGAGATCGAGAAACACCTCGCCGCCGCGGCGATGGATCCGTCGGACGACGTCGGGTCCGGCGTGCATGAAGAGCTGTTTCCCGACCTTGAAGAGCCCGACCTCGCCGGAGAGCAGCCGCACGAGACGCTCGGCGTCGCGCACCGAATCGACGTCGAGCGGCAGGACCAGGCGACGGCGTGCCGTCGCCCGGCTCACGCGCGGATCTCCGTACCCGTCACTTCGTCGTCTCCGCGGCGACGATCTCCGCGACCCGCGCCGCGATCTCGGCAATCGGGACTTCGACCGCATCCTTCTCGGTTCGCCGCTTGAGCTCGACGGCGTCGCGCTCGAGCGCGCGCTGTCCGACCGTGATGCGCAGCGGACAGCCGATGAGGTCGGCGTCCTTGAACTTCACGCCCGGCCGCTCCTCGCGGTCGTCGAGGAGCACGTCGACGCCACGGGCGCGCAGCTCTTCGTAGATCGTCTCGGCCGTCGTCCGCAGGCGCTCCTCCAGGACGTTGACGGGAACGACCACGACCTGGAACGGCGCGAGCGGCATCGGCCAGGTGATGCCGGCGTCGTCGTGGTTCTGCTCGATCGCGGCCGCCATCGTGCGCGTGACGCCGATGCCGTAACAGCCCATCTCGAGCACGCGCTCCTTGCCTTCGTCGTCGAGGACCGTCGCCTTCAGCGCCTCGCTGTATTTCGTCCCGAGGTAGAACACCTGCCCGACCTCGATGCCGCGTTGGAGCACGAACGTACCGTCGCACCGCGGGCAGCGGTCGCCGGCGCCCGCGCCGCGGAGGTCGGCGAGCTCCGCATCGGGGAAGTCGCGCGCCGCGCTGACGCCCTTGACGTGCGTGTCGGCCTTGTTGGCGCCGCTGACGGCGGCCGTGATGCCGGCGAGCGCGTGGTCCGCGAGAAGCCGCACCTTGCCTTTCAAGCCGATCGGGCCCGCGAAGCCGACGGGCGCTCCGGTGACCGCCTCGACGGTGCTCTCGGGCGCGAGCTCGACGTTCGGCGTACCGAGCGCGTCCTTCAGCTTCGGCTCCGAGAGCGCATGATCGCCGCGCACGAGCGCCACGACGACGGTGTCGCCGGCGACGTACAGCAACGTCTTGATGAATCGGTGCGGCTTCATCTTCATGAACGCCGACACTTCTTCGATCGTGCGCTGGCCGGGCGTCGGCACCTCGACGAGCGGCTTGAGCTCCTCGGACGACTCGGCCGGTGGCGCACCCACGCCGATGGCCGCCTTCTCGACGTTCGCCGCGTACTCGCACTTCTCGCAGCTCACGATCGCGTCCTCGCCGGAGTCGGCGAGCACCTGGAACTCGTGCGACCGGCTGCCGCCGATGGCACCCGTATCCGCCTCGACCGGCCGGTACGCGAGCCCGCAGCGATCGAAGATGCGACGGTAGGTCTGGAACATGTTCTCGTACTCGCGATCGCAGTCGGCGCGCTCGATGTGGAACGAGTACGCGTCCTTCATGATGAACTCGCGCCCGCGCATGAGCCCGAAGCGCGGCCGCACCTCGTCCCGGAACTTGCTCTGGATCTGGTAGAGGTTCATCGGCAGCTCGCGGTACGAGCGCACGTCGCGCCGGACGAGATCGGTGATCACTTCCTCGTGCGTCGGCCCGAAGCAGAAGTCGCGATCGTTGCGGTCTTTGATCCGCAAGAGCTCTTTGCCGTACTTCTCCCAGCGCCCGCTCTCCTGCCAGAGCTCCGCCGGACACACGGCGGGCAGCAGGACTTCCTGCGCCCCCGCGCGGTCCATCTCTTCTCGGATGATGCGCTCGACCTTCCGCAACACCCGCACGCCGAGCGGCAGGAAATCGTAGATGCCGCGCGCGACCTGGCGGATCATGCCGGCGCGCAGCATCAGCCTGTGACTCACGACCTCGGCCTCCGCCGGCACGTCGCGCAGCGTCGGGATCAACATTCTCGATTGGCGCATCGCCAACCTATATCGCGCCGGCCGCGGATTGCACCATCGCGGCTCGCGGTGTAGTCGCGCGCGAGGCGCACGCGGATGGATTTCGGCTTCAATCCCGAACAGGAGATGCTGCGCGCGTCGGTGCGGAAGCTCCTCGACGCCGAATGCCCGGCGAGCCTCGCGCGCGCGATGATGGACGACGCGACCGCGCGCCCGCCGGCGCTCTGGCGCTCGCTCGCCGAGCTCGGTCTCCTCGGCATTCTCGTTCCCCTCGAGCACGGCGGTCAGGGCGGCAGCTTCCTCGATCTCACCGTCGTCTTGGAGGAAGCCGGCAAGTCGCTGGTGCCCGGCCCGTTCCTCGCGACGACCGTGCTCGGCGGACTCGCGATCGCGCGCGCCGGCACGCCCGAGCAGTGCGCCACGCTGCTGCCGCCCCTCGCGCGCGGCGAGCGCGTCGCGACGCTCGCGGTGACCACGGACCACCGCGGCGGCGCGGATCCCGTCGTGGCGATCGCCGAACGAACGGCCGACGGATTCCGCCTGCGCGGCGACGTGGCGTTCGCGCTCGACGCGCACGTCGCCGACACGCTCGTCGTACCCGCGCACGACGCCGGCGGCGTCACGCTCTTCGCGCTCGAGCGCGTGACGGCCGGCGTCGCCGTCACCGAGCACCGCACCGTCGACATGACACGCCGGCTCGCGAGCATCGGCATCGACGCGCAGGTGCCCGCGACGACCGTGCTCGGGTCACGCGGTGCCGGCGCTCCCGTCGTCGCGACGGCCCTCCGGCACGCGCGCGCCGCGCTCGCGATCGAAGCCGTCGGCGTCGCGCAGCGCGCCCTCGACCTCTCGGTCGCCTACGCCAACGAGCGGCAGCAGTTCGGCCGCCCGATCGGCAGCTTCCAAGCGGTGAAGCACAAATGCGTCGACATGATGGTCGGCGTCGAGACCGCGCGCTCGCTCGCCTACTACGCCGCGTGGGCGGTCACGGAGAACGCCGCCGACGTGGACCAGGCCGTCGCGATGGCCAAGTCCTACGCGGGCGACGTCGCGACGACCGTCACGAGCGAAGCGATCCAGGTGCACGGCGGCATCGGCTTCACCTGGGAGCACGACATCCACCTCTACCACCGCCGCGCCCTCGCGATCGCCGCGACGTTCGGCGGCGGCATCGATCACCGGGACGCAGTCGCCGACGCGCTACTCGGCCCTACCCCTCGCGCCTAGATCCGCGCGGCCCTCATCCTCGATTCGACCGTCGGACCGCGGCCAGTCGGACGCGCGTGGCTGCTGCCGAGCTGACTACGAACCGAGCTCGACTGGAACGTCGGTCCGGTTGCCCCACTCGTTCCAGGATCCGACGTAGCACCGCACACGCGGGTAGCCCGCCTCGCGGAGCGCGATCCAACTCTGCGCCGCCCGATAGGCACCCTGGCAGTACGTGATCACCTCGTGATCGGGCGAGACGCCGATCGCCTCGTACATGCTGCGCAGCTCGGACGGCCGACGATAGCGTCCGTCCAGCATCAGGTTCGCCGTGTACTCGAGATGAACCGCGCCAGGAATCGCGCCTCCACGGGCCGCGCGAACGAGCGTTCCCGTGTACTCGGCGCGTGAACGCGCGTCGACGATCGCGATGTCGCGATTGCCGAGCGCGGCGAGCACGTCCTCGATCGTCGCGAGATGCTCCGGCCGGCGTTCGATCGCGAGCACCGCCGCGGTCTCGGGCTCGGCGACCGCGTCGCGCACGATCGGACGGCGATCGGCGCGCCAACGGGCGATCCCGCCGTCGAGCAGCCGCACGTCCGGATGCCCGAAGAGCGTCAGCAACCAGACGAGCCGGGCCGCGCGCATCCCCGACGTCTCTTCGTAGACGACGACCGGCTCGTCACGCGTGACGCCGCGGAGCTCGAGGAGGTGCTGCATGATCCACTCCCACGCCTTCAGCGGCGCCGGACGCGAGTCGATCAGGCTGATGCCGAACGGGTCGAGATGAAACGCACCGGGCAGATGGCCCGCCGCGAACTGCGACGCCGGCCGCGCGTCGAGCACCCGCGGACCACCCGGTCGCCCGAGCCGTTCGGCGAGCTCCGCCGGCGCCAGCAACAGAGACATAACGGCCATGGCCCCGACGCTAACCCACGAAGCCTGGTGAAAGAACTACGCCGTTGGGGCGAGGACCCCGGATTCACTCCGGGGTCCGAGGGCCATCGGAGCACTTTTCGAGCGCAGTTCTGCGCTCGAAAAGGCGCACGGGGCCGAAATCAACTATGCGCGAAGTTCTCGAGGTTCTTCGCGCGCGACGGATTGCGCAGCTTCCGGAGCGCCTTCGCCTCGATCTGCCGGATGCGCTCGCGGGTGACCTGGAACCGCTGGCCGACCTCTTCGAGCGTGTAGTCCGACTTCTCGCCGATGCCGAAGCGGAGCCGCAGGATCTGCTCCTCGCGCGGCGTGAGCGTCGCCAGCACCTTACGGGTCTGCTCTTCGAGCGAGAGCGCCATCGCGGCGTCGGCCGGCGAGATGCTCTGGCGATCTTCGACGAAATCGCCGAGCGAGCTCTCCTCGTCGTCGCCGATCGGGGTCTCGAGAGACACGGGCTCTTTGACGATCTTCAAGACCTTGCGGATCTTGTCCGGCGGCATCTCCATCTGCGCCGCGATCTCGTCGGGGCTCGGCTCGCGTCCGAGCTGCTGCACGAGGTAGCGCGAGGTGCGGAGCACCTTGTTGATCGTCTCGATCATGTGCACCGGGATGCGGATGGTGCGCGCCTGATCGGCGATCGCGCGCGAGACGGACTGGCGGATCCACCACGTCGCGTACGTCGAGAACTTGTAGCCGCGCTGGTACTCGAACTTCTCGACTGCGCGCATGAGGCCGATGTTGCCCTCCTGGATGAGGTCCAGGAAACCGAGGCCGCGGTTGGTGTAGCGCTTGGCGATCGACACGACGAGTCGGAGGTTCGCCTCGATGAGCTGGCGCTTGCCTTCCTGCGCCTTGTACTCGCCGCGACGGATCGCGCCGAACGAGTCCCGGAGCTCCTGCTCCGTCATCTGCGTCTCGCGCTCGACGGTCTTGATGCGCTTCTTCGCTTCGCGCACCTCCGCCGCCATCTGTGCGAGCTGCTCGGCGGTCTTGCGGGGCGCCGCGGGCCGCGCGGGCTTCGCGACCTTGCCCTTGACCGGCACGGGCTCCTTCTTCGGCGGCTCGGGCTCGTTCTTGCGGATCGTCGTACGCTGGACGTCGAGCGTCGCGATCGCTTCTTTCAGCTTGTCGACGATGACCGTGACCTGACGGGCGCCGAGCGGCACCTCGGAGAGCACGCTGTGGATACTCGGCTTGATGGCCTCGAGCCGCTGATCGATCTTCGCCGCGGCCTTCTGCGACGTCTTCTTCTTGCCCTTCTCCTCGACGAGCTTTTCGCGCTCGTTCACGAGGCGGCGGAGCCGGGAGATGTGCTTCAGGAAGGCGCCGACGCGCGCGTCCTCGCGCTGCTCGGTGGCCCCTTCACCGTTCGCGGCTTCTTCTTCGTCGTCGCCGAAAAGGTGTCGGCCGTCGATCTCGCCGTCACGCAGGCGGTCGGCCAGGTTCAACACGTACTGGAGCGCGAGCGGGAGCGAGAACACGGCCTTCCGGACCTCGAGCTCGCCGGCCTCGATGCTCTTCGCGATGACGACCTCGTCCTCGCGCGAGAGCAGCGCGACGCCGCCCATTTCCTGGAGGTACATGCGGACCGGATCGGAGGAGTCGCGGAGCAGCGACGAGGAACGATCCTCGCGCTCTTCCTTCTCCTCGCGAACCTCGGGCGTCCACTCCTCGTCCTTCTCCTCTTCCGCTTCGGAGAAGGGGCTGTCTTCGGCAGCTTCGACTGCGATCTCGCCGTCGCCGTCACCGTCGCCGTCGCCGAGCATCGAGATCACGCTGTTGATCTCTTCGGCGGAGGTCGGGTCGCCGCTGAATTGCTCGCCGCGGTCACCCGCCGGCACGTACTTGCGCTCGCGACCGATCTCGACCACGCGATTGAACTTCGTCGGGGTGGTGGCGTCGCTCGCGGGCTTGTCTTTCTTGGGTCGGGATATGCTCTTCATCGCCGGGGACGTTCTCCGCTGACGTTTGCACAATGGCGGCGCCACTGAGGCGCGCACCTGTCCTGGGTCGGCACAGTGCAGCTGGCGCTGCTGCTGGCGGGGGGAAAAGACACGGTTCGAGGACCGAGCTTAGAGGTCGAGGCTGGTGAAGTCAATACAAACTTGTGATCTAGCGAGGGAAAAAGGCCACGGTCGGACGCTCATCCTACCCGAGCCCGGTCTCCAGAATGGCCCGGAGAACGTCCATGCTGCTCGCTTCGAGGTCGGACTTCAGCGGATCGTAGGCGGTGAAGTTGAGAAGTCGAACGACCGGCCGGCCGCCGACGACGTCGATGATGTTGAGGCCCCCGAAGTCCTGCTCGATGTTGGCGAGCCCCGGTTCGCCGGTCCCGAGGATGCGGCCGAGGACGGCATTGTTGACCCCGCCGTGGGCGACGACCAGCACTCGGCGCCAGTCGTCCCGCGCGATCAGCTCCGTGAAGAATGGCCAGACGCGCGCGCGTAGATCACGGTAGCTTTCCCCTCCCAAATATTTGGTATCCCAGCGAGTTTCCGGGTCCACGAAGTAGCCGATCGCCTGCCGGAGGAAGCCGGCGACGCCCTCGCTGGTGGCGGCAGAGAGAACGGAAAGATCCCCCGGGGTGATCTCGCGGAGGGCCGGAACCGTGGTGACCGGGACCCCCGAGCCGCCGGCCAGCGTCCGCGCCGTCGCCTGAGCGCGCTCGAGCGGGCTCGCGTAGATCGCGTCGAGGGCCGTCGGGCGCAGCATCACTTCGAGGGCCTCGATCTGCTGGTAGCCGGCCGGGGTGAGGTCGTCCTTCCCGCCCGTGTTCGCTCCGTAGAGTGTCTCGCCGTGGCGAACGAGGAAGATGCGGCGAGTGTTTTCCGGGGCCGGCACGGGGGCGGGACGATAGCGGTTGCCTCCCGGATGACGGAAGGCGAAGATATGGCGAATGTCCACCCAGCCGCCCGGGCGAGGGACCACGCTGAACCCCGCCAACCGCTACGAGAAGCTGCACGTCGAAACCGATCCGCACGAGCCCGTCGAAGCGAACGACGCCGACGAACCGACGCAGTTCTACCGCGACGCGAGCCGCTCGGTGCTCGCCGAGAACGCGAGCCCGGACGTCGGATTCCGGTTCAGCCTGAACCCGTACCGCGGCTGCGAGCACGGATGCACCTATTGCCTGGCTCCGAACACGCTCGTGCTCCACACCGACATGGTCTGGCGACCGATCGGCGCCATCACCCTCGGCGACTCGCTGGTCGGGTTCGACGAGCACTCCACGTCCGGCACGACCCGGAAGCTCCGGAAGGCCGTCGTCGAGGCCGTGTGGTGGTCACGCCGCTCGACGGTGCGGATGGTCACCGACCGTGCCGAGGTCGTTACGACGGAGAATCACCGGTGGCTGCAACCGATTCCCGATCGTTGGTCACCCACACACGATCTCCTCGTCGGCGACTTCCTCGGTCGCGCCACGAGCGAAGCGCGCCATGACGACGGAGCACCGTTCGGGCGCGAGCTGCGTCTCGAACGGGAGCCGATCCGCGCGATCGAAACGGGACCAGTCGGGGACGTGGTCGACATCCAGACATCGACCGGAACCTTCCTCGCGGCCGGGCTGGCGACGCACAATTGCTATGCGCGGCCCTCGCACGAATACCTCGGGTTCAGCGCCGGGCTCGATTTCGAGCGACGCATCATGGTGAAGGAGGACGCGCCCGAGCTGCTGCGCGCGACGTTCCGTTCGAAGCGCTGGCGGCCTGAAGTGATCGCGCTCTCGGGCAACACGGATTGCTACCAACCGGTCGAGCGTCGGCTGAAGCTCACGCGGCGCTGCGTCGAGGTGTTCGCCGAGTTCCGAAATCCGGTGTCGGTGATCACGAAGTCGGCGCTGGTCGCGCGTGACGCCGACCTCTATGCCGAGCTCGCAGCGCACGGCGCGGCGCACGTGCTCTGCTCGGTCACGACGCTCGACGGTGAGCTCGCGCGCCGCCTCGAGCCGCGGGCCGCGACTCCGGAACGCCGACTCGACGCCATCCGCACCCTCACCCGCGCCGGCGTGCCGGTCGGCGTCATGGTCGCGCCCGTGATTCCCGGTCTCAACGACAGCGAGATTCCGCGCATCCTCGCCGCGGCCGCGGAAGCGGGTGCGAGCGGCGCCGGCTGGGTGCTGCTGCGGCTCGCGGCTCCGCTCGACCGGCTCTTCGACGAGTGGCTCGCCGCGCATTATCCCGACCGACGCGACCGCGTCCTCAATCGCATCCGCGAGACGCGCGGCGGCCGCATCTCCGACTCGCGGTTCGGCCGTCGCATGCGAGGGACGGGTCCGTATGCCGAGCAGCTCGCGGCGCTCTTCGCGGCGACGGCGCGGAAGCACGGGCTCGACCGGCCGCTCCCGCCGCTTTCGGTCACGGCGTTTCGTCGGCCGACCGCCGTTGGCGATCAACTGCGCCTCTTGTAGACGCGTAGTCATGAGCGACGACCCCAGAGGCCAGGATTTTCTCGTCCGCCGCGACGACCTTCAGACGACCCGCTTCGCCGACGCCGTGCTTCCCACGCTCGGCGAAGATCGGGTCCGTCTGCGGCTCGATGCGTTCGGTTTCACCGCCAACAACGTCACCTACGCCGCGATCGGCGAGATGATGCGCTACTGGGACTTCTTCCCGGCGCCCGACGGCTGGGGCCGCGTGCCGGTCTGGGGCTTCGCCGACGTCGTCGCGTCCCGGCACCCCGGCATCCAGGTCGGCGAACGCGTCTACGGATACTTCCCGATGTCCACGCACCTCGACGTGCAGGCCGACGACGTGCGTCCCGACGGCTTCACCGACGTGACGCCGCACCGCACGTCGTTGCCGCCCGTCTACAATCGCTACGGCCGCGCGAGCGCCGACCCGGCATACGAACGCGAGCGCGAGAACCACTACATGCTGCTCCGTCCGCTCTTCGCGACGGCCTTCTTGATCGACGACCTCCTCGCCGAGCGCGAATTCTTCGGTGCCCGCGCGATCGCGCTCTCGAGCGCCTCCAGCAAAACGGCGATCGGCGTCGCCGCGCTGCTGTCGGGACGCGCGCCGCGATCCTACGAAGTGGTCGCGCTGACGTCGCGCGCCAACGCGGGGTTCGTCGAAGGCCTCGGCTACTACGACCGCATCGTGACGTACGACGCGCTCGACGCGGGCCTGTCCCCGGACGAGCCGCTCGTCTTCGTCGACATGGCCGGCAACGGCGCCGTCCGCGACGCCGTACATCGCCGGCTCGGCGACGGCCTCAAGTACAGCTGCTCGGTCGGACTCACCCATCACGACCGCATGGCGATGCCGGCCGCCGACCTGCCGGGGCCGTCGCCCGAGTTCTTCTTCGCGCCCGATCGCATGGTACAGCGTACGCGCGATTGGGGGCCCGCCGGCTTCCAGGAGCGCATCGGCGGCGCGCTCCGAACGTTCGTTCAGGACGCCGAACGGTGGCTGGGCGTGCAGCACGGCGTCGGGCCCGACGCGGTCGAGCGTGTCTACCGCGCCACGCTCGCCGGCGAAGCGAATCCCGCGGTCGGCTACGTGCTCTCGCTCGCGTCGAACGGAGAGAAGGCGTGACGCCCGAGTCGGTCATCCGCGACTTCTGCCGCGCCGTCGAGCGCCGGGACATCGCCGCGCTCGTCGCGTTCTTCACCGACGATGCGGTCTACCACAACATCCCGCTCGCCCCGTTGACCGGCAAGGACGCGATCGCGAGCACGCTCGAGCAGTTCATCGGCCCCGCGTCCTTCGTCGAGTTCGAGCTCGTCGGGCTCGCGACGCAGGGCTCGACCGTCTACACCGAGCGCGTCGACCGCTTCGAGATCGCCGGCAAGCGCGTCGAGCTCCCGGTCATGGGCGCCTTCGAGGTGACCGCCGACGGCAAGATCCGCGCCTGGCGGGACTACTTCGACATGCAGCAGTTCACGAGCCAGCTCGGCTGACCCGCGCGTGGCGGTCCGGCGGGATTGGAACGCGGTCGCGGCCGCGCTCGACGAGCGCGGGTGGGCGCGAGTGCCGAACGTGCTGACCGCGAAACAGTGCGCGTCGGTGCGCGCGATGTTCGAGCGCGACGCGCTCTTTCGCTCGACGATCGACATGCAGCGACACGGCTACGGGAGCGGCCGCTATCGCTACTTCGCGGCGCCGCTGCCGCCGCTCGTCGAGCGCTTGCGGCAGACGTTCTACGTGCCGCTCGCCGCGGTCGCACGCGCGTGGGCGACCCGGCTCGGCGGCGACGCCGACCAGTTCCCGCCGACGCTCGAACGCTTCCTCGCGCGCTGCCACGCCGCGGGCCAGAAGCGGCCGACGCCGCTCGTGCTCCGCTACGGTGCCGGCGATTGGAACGCGCTCCATCAGGATCGTTACGGCGCCGTCGCGTTCCCGCTCCAGCTGCTCGTCGTGTTGTCCGAGCGCGGCCGCGACTACGAGGGCGGCGAGGTCGTGCTCGTCGAGCAGCGGCCGCGGGCGCAGTCGCGTGCGACGACGATCACCGTCGCGCAGGGCGAAGGCATCGTATTCACGAACCGGGAGCGGCCGGTGCGGGGGACCCGCGGCGACTACCGGGTGGCGATGCGGCACGGGGTGAGCACGCTGACGAGCGGAGAGCGGTTCACGCTCGGGATCATTTTTCATGACGCCGAGTGAGTCTCGGCTCGGCATGACGCCGAGTGACGCGCGGCTCGGCAAGGCGCCGAGCGACGCGCGGCTCGGTCGGCACGGCCGGTCGACGCGGGTTCGTCTCGCCGTGTGCCTCGGCGCGCTGCTCCTCGCCTCGTGCGCCCAGCAGACGACGCAGCCGGGTGCGGTCGGGGTGGAGCGACGCCAGATGTTGCTCGTCTCGTCGGCACAGATCGACCAGGCGTCGAGCCAGCAGTACACCGCGCTCGTCGGGCGCGCGCGCGAGCAGGCCGTCCTCAACCGCGATCCGGCGCTCGTCGGACGCGTGCGGGCGATCACCGCCCGCTTGATCCCCGTCACGCGTCGTTTTCGCGCCGACGCTCCGGGATGGCCGTGGGAGGTGAACGTCTTCACCTCGAAGCAGTTGAACGCATTCTGCATGCCGGGCGGCAAGATCGGCGTGTACAGCGGGCTCATCCAGCGGCTCCAGCTGACGGACGACGAGCTCGCCGCGATCCTCGGTCACGAGATCGCGCACGCGCTCCGCGAGCACGGCCGGGAGCGCGTCTCGCAAGCGCTCGCGACCAACACCGCGCTCGCGATCGGCGCGGCCGTGCTCGGGGTCGGCCAGACCGCCGCGAGCCTCGGCGCGCTCGTCGCCGACGTGACGTTCACGCTGCCGAACTCCCGCACCCACGAGACCGAGGCCGACCGCATCGGCGTCGAGCTCGCCGCCCGGGCGGGCTACGACCCGCGCGGCGCCGTCACGGTGTGGCAGAAGATGGCGCGCGCCGACACCGGGAGCACGCCGCAGTTCCTGTCGACGCACCCGTCCTCGGAGAGCCGCATTCGCGATCTCGAGGTCTACGCGGAGCGCGTGCGACCGGTCATCGGCCAGCCCTGAGCGGCCGGGCGCATCACCACTCCTCGGCGCGGACGGCCTTCCGCTCGTAGCCGGCGGCGCGGAGCGCATCGCGGAGACGTCCCGGCATCGGGCCGACACCGCAGATCCAGAACCGCCGCGTGCGATCGGCGTCGCCGCGCACGAAGCGCTCGAGCGCGAGCCCCTCGAGCGCTTCGACCGGCCCGACCTCGGCCTCGGTCGCGAGCAGCACGAAGTCGAGCTCGAGGCGCGGATGGTCCGCCGCCCAGGCCTCGAGCTCGTCCCGATAGATCAGCTCGTGATCCCAGCGCGCGCCGTGCAGCACGACGATCGGCTGCGTCCCGCCGCGCTCGAGCGCGCGCCGGATCATCGGACGGAGCGGGGCGATGCCCGTACCCTCGCCGACGAAAACGAGCGGCACCGGCGGCGGCTCGTCGAGCGCGAAGCTGCCGAAGGGCCCCGTGAAGTCGACCGTCGCACCGGGCTCCAGCGCGAACAGGTACGACGACCCCGGACCGTCGGCGACGCGGTCGACGCAGATTTCGAGCTCCGCGTCCTCGGGACTCGACGCCAGCGAGTACGCGCGCACCAGCGGCTCGGCGGCGCCGCGGGGGCCCACCGGGAGCGCGCACGAGATGAACTGTCCCGGCGTGAACGCGAGGCGCTCGCCCGCCGGCAGGCGCAGGAAGAGCGAGCGCGTCGCCGGATGGTGCTCGTGGACGCGGGTCAGCTCGGCTCTATAGGCGCGCCGGTCGGCGCGATGACCGCGGCGATCCGCTTCCATGGGGGACGCCTATCATGCGCTCGTCGGCAGCCGCCAATCGATGGGCGTCTGGCCGTGCGCCGCGAGCGCCGCGTTCACGCGCGAGAAGGGACGCGAGCCGGTGAAGAGCCGATACGAGAGCGGCGACGGGTGCGCGCCCTCGATCACCGTGTGCCGGTCGCGATCGACGAGCGCCGCCTTCTTGCGAGCCGCGTTGCCCCAGAGGACGAACACCACGTGCGGCCGCGTCGCGCTCACGGCGGCGATCGCGGCGTCGGTGAACCGCTCCCAGCCGCGCCCGCGGTGCGAGTTGGCCGCGTGCGCGTTCACGGTCAGGACCGCGTTCAGGAGCAGGACGCCCTGTCGCGCCCATGTCGCAAGGTGTCCGTGCGGCGGACGCTCGAACCCCGGCACGTCGGACGCGAGCTCCTTGTAGACGTTCGCGAGCGACGGCGGCGGCGACACGCCGGGCCGCACGGAGAAGCAGAGCCCGTGCGCTTGGCCCTCGTCGTGGTACGGGTCCTGGCCGAGCAGGACGACCTGCACACGGTCGAGCGGGGTCAGCGCGAACGCGTTGAAGACGTCGTCTTCGGGCGGAAAGACCGGGCCCGCGGCGCGCGCCTCGTCGACGAAGCGCCCGAGGTCTTCGAACCAGTCGGCCGCGAGCTCCGGCGCGAGCGCCTCCCGCCACGACGGCGGAAGCTCCACCCGCATGCGTTAGTGACTCCCGGACACCTGGTTGATCGTGTACTTCGGAATCACGATCGTGATGTCGCCCTTCACGATCGCCTGGCAGCCGAGCCGCGAGTGCATGGTGAGGCCGGGCGCCGTGTCGAGCTCATCCTCTTCCTTCTCGGTGCTCGGCGAAAGGTTCTGCTCGCCTTCCTTCACGATCACGTGACACGTCGTGCACGCGCACTTCCCGCCGCACGCGTGCTCGAGGTGCACGCCGTGCCCGAGCAAGACGTCGAGGATCGAGCCCGGCTCGCCGTCGTGATGGAACGGCCCCGAGCCTTCGAACTCGATGACGCGCTCGGGTTCCCCCGACTCGTAGATGATCCGGATCTTCGGCACGACCTCCGCTCCTAGCATCGCGCGCCGGGCAGCGCGAATCCGGAGCCCGACGGGCGCTTCCGGGACGAGCACCTTTCGCGGCTAGCAACCTCGACCGCTGCCATCTTTAATTCACGACACCATGTTCGCCTGGCTCGCTTTTCTCGGATTCACGCTCGCGGCTCTGGTCCACGTCGCCTCGTTGATGGGGGTCGACGTGCAAGCGATCGTGCCGAGCGTCTGGCTGCTGCACCTCGGTGCGATCCTGCTTCTCTTTCCCGTGGTGCTCGCCATGCGGGATCGGCCGCCCAAGAGCGGAGAAGCGGGGTTTCGCGAGCTCCCCATCTGGGCGTGGGGAGTGTCTGCGGCGCTGATGTTCTACACTGTCGTGAGTTTTCTCGCGGTGATCTCCTCACGCTACGAGGGCGATCCGCGCATCGAGGCCGGGACCTACGTGCTCGACTACAAAGGTCGGACGCTACGCGAGATCGGAGAAGCCGAGTTTCACGCGCGGCGTAGCGTACAGATGCGCGTCGCATCGGGCATGTGGCTGGTGTTCTACTTCGTTCCGTTCGCGTTCTTCGCGTTGCGCCGATTCGACGATGCCCAAACGCCTTCCTAGGTCGGCGACTGGACGCGTCTCAAGTCCGACTCACATCGTCACCGACCCGGCGCCACAGGCCGAGCCAGGCGCCGCCGAGGACGGCGCCCGCGAGCGTGCCGGCCGTGACCGGCAGCAGGTGCCCGAGTGCGAGGTGCCCGGCATCGTCGAGCGGACAGTGGATCCGCATCGCCAGTGACGCGAGCACGAGCGCAGCGCCGACCGCGTAGGCACCGGCGGCACGCGGCGCGAGCGGAGCGCCGCGACGGACGACGGCAAGGAGCGCGAGCGCCGGCCCAACGCCGAACGCGAGCGTGGACCCGAAACACCCGCCCGCGCGCGCCAGGATCGCGCCAAGCGTGGCGTCCGCGGGCGGGGGCGCGAGGAGCCCGATGCCCGAGGCCACGACGGCGACCGAGAGCGCGGCGGCGGCCGACCAACGCGTCGGCGTGCGGTCGGGCTCGGCGCTCCGAACCGCAAGGGCACCGAGCACGAAGGCGGCGGCGCCGAGCGCGAGCGTCTCGAGGACGAAGCCGGCGCCGCGTGCGCGGTCAGCGAGATCGGGCCGCGGCACGAGCATCGCAGCCACGATCAAGACGCCCATGACCGCGGCCCAGCCCCCGAGGCGCAACGCCAACGCCGGCAGCCGGCGCACGGGCCGGAGGTCCGTGATCAGCCGGTCGATGACGACGTGCTCGTCGTCGCGCGCGCTCATCGTCCGAGCACCGCCTTGATCGCCTTGTAGGCCCGATGAGCGCGGACCTTGAGGGCGCCGACCGACGTACCGGCGCGCGCCGCCGCCTGCGCGAGCGACAGCCCTTCGAGCTTCAGCATCGCGAATGCTTCGCGCTGCGCAGGCGGGAGACGCCCGAGGGCACGCACGAGGTCGGCGACCTCGCCAGCGTCGGCGGCGACGGGCGACTCCCGCGGGAGCTCGAACGCGACCTCGCGCGCGGCGCGGCGCATCCGATGCCGCAGCAGGTCGGCGGCCGTGTAGCGTGCGAGCGCCGCGAGCCAGTGTTCGAAGGGGCGGCTCGGATCGTAGGTGTGGCGAGCCCGATGCAGGGTCACGAGCGTCTCCTGCACGGCATCGCGCAGATCCTCCGGATCGCGGAACCAGCGCCGCAGGACCGCCCGCAGGAGCGGCTGCACGTCCTCGAGCAAGGCGCGATACGCGACGGAGTCGCCCGCCTGAGCCGCTGCCATGAGGCTGGCGCGGCGCCCGCTCGACGCCGGGTCCACGAGCCAGGACGATGGGTCCGGGGGCGTGGCGGAGTCAACCCGGTCCCGGATCGGCGGCGTATGGCGTCGCCGGAAAGGACGGCTAGTGGCCGCAGGCGAACGGGCCCCCGGTGTGGCCCGGGTCGTTGCGCGTCCCGTCGCGGTCGTCGAAGGCGGGATCGGGGTTGCCGGTGTCGCGCACGCGGCTCGTCGGGCGAAGACGGAAGTCGAGGGGACCCCGGCGCGGCTTCACGTTCACGAAGTGCGGGCTCCGGTCGGTGTTGTGCGCGAGTCCCGGCGCGTCAAGGATGCGCTCGGCGGCGCGGATCGAGCGGAAGTCGCGACCGCGCGTCAGGATGGCGGACACGCGGTTCCGCCAGAAGACGTTGTGCTGGATGAACGCGCCGGAGCTGAAATCGCAGATCCCCCGGCCCCGGCGATCGCGGCTCGGCATGCCGTTCACGGCGATGACGTTGTTCATGATGACGGTGCCGCCCGAGATCGCGCCGCTCAGCAGGATGCCGTTGCTGTCGCCGCCGTAGATCGTGTTGTTGACGATCATGGGGGTCGCGTTGCGCACCTGGATCGAGTGGGGATCGCCGCCGGCGTTGGTGTTGAACGTGACGAGGTTGTTGCGGAGCTCGGGTGCCGCGCTGCCCCCCGTGCCATCGATGTAGACGCCGCTGCCGGCGCTCACGGCACGGTTCGCGGTGATGCTCGTGCGGAGGATCGTCGGGCTGCTGCGGACGATGAGGATGCCGCCGCCGTCCGTCGAGAGGCCGCCGGTCACGGTGACCGAGTCCAGGACGCTGGTCAGGCCCTCCCCGCTCGCGAGGCGGACGACCGGCCCCGTGCCCGTTCCGCGCACGACCGATGCCGGGCCGACGCCGCGGACCGCGATCGCCTTTCCCGCGAAGTCGATGTCGCCGAGGTATTCGCCGGCGGCGAGTACGACCTCGTCACCGTCCACCGCGTCGTCGATCGCGGCCTGGAGCGATTGTCCCGGCGCGACCGGGATCGTCGCCGCTCGGCCATCGCCCGGGGCGAGGACCGTACCGGCCAAAACGACCGCCGTCAGGATCCAAATCGTGCGCATGTGACACCTCTTTCGGGCCGCTCTCGTACCGGGCGACCGAATCGTCCCTCGTAGTTGCCCACGTCGGCCGGAAAAGTTACGTCGGCGCGTAACTTCCACGCCGTCTGGGGCAACTTGAGGTGAGATGCTGCTCGGCCAGAGGACGATTCGCGCCGCGGTGCTCGCATCGGCGCTGTTCGGGTTCCAGACGACGGCGGTGGCAGCGGTCGCGTGCGGCCCGGTCGATCACACGCACGCCGCCTGGTCGGCGATCCTCGGGCGCCGGGTCGCCGACGGCCGCGTGGACTATGCGGGCCTCGCGCGCGACGGACAGCGGGAGCTCGACGCCTACCTGACGATGCTCTCCGGCGCCTGTGCCGCCGACTACGAGCGCTGGACCAAGGACGAGCGCCTCGCTTTTTGGATCAACGTCTACAACGCCTTCACCGTCCGCCTCATCCTCGACCACTATCCGATCGCGTCGATCCGGAAGATCGGCTGGCTCCCGGGCGCCGCGTTCCGCACCCGTTTCATCCCGATGCCCGGGCTCAAGAACGACGCGATCTCGCTCGACGACGTGGAGCACGGGACGCTCCGGCGCGCCTTTCGCGAGCCGCGCATCCACTTCGCGCTGGTGTGCGCGGCCAAGAGCTGCCCGCCGCTCCGCGGCGAGGCCTATCGCGGCGCCGACCTCGATCGCCAGCTCAACGACCAGGCGCGCCAATTCCTCGGTGACCCGGCGAAGAACCGGCTGGACGTGCAAGGCCGGGTCGCTCACCTCTCGGCGATCTTCGAGTGGTTCCGCGAGGACTTCGAATCGGCCGGCTCGACGCTGACATCCTACGTCGGCCGCTACTCGGGCCGTAACCTCGACGGCTACGAGGTGCGGTTCCTCGACTACGACTGGAGGCTCAACGAATGAAGACCTTTCTCATGCTGACGGGATTGGCAGGGGTGCTCGCGTTCGGGACCGCGTGCTTCCGACTCTTCGCGCCCTCCGACCCCGGGCCCGCCGAGACCCGGATCGAGGCCTGCGCCGGGCTCTCGGGCACAGCGCTCACCGACTGCGAGCGGCGGCACGGGCACTAGCGGTTCCGGATGCGCTTCGGCGAAGAAGCCGCCGAGCGCCGCACAGCGCTCGCAGCGGCGTGGGAAACGCTGCCCGTGGCGCTGCGGCTGCCGACGCAGTTCCTCGGCCGCCAGTACGCCGGCTGCGGCGCCACCATCGGCGCCATGCCGCGCTGCGATTTTACCTGCCGCGGGTGCTACCTCGGCTCCGACGCGAACCGCATGCGGCCGCGGCCGCTCGTCGAGCTACGAGCGCAGCTCGACGCGCTCCGCACCTGGCTCGGCCCGGCCGGCAACCTGCAGCTGACCGACGGGGAGATCACGCTGCGCCCCGAAGACGAGCTCGTCGCGCTGATCGCCTACGCGCGCCGGATCGGCCTCGTCCCGATGCTCATGACGCACGGCGAGACCTTCCGACGGCGGCCGGGCCTGCTCGAGCGCCTCATGACGACGGGCGGGCTCACGGAAGTCTGCTTCCACGTCGACACGACAATGCGCGGGCGGCGCGACGGCTACGACGCAGCCGACCGCGAGGCGGACCTCGACGGTCTCCGCACCGACTTCGCCTCCATGATTCGCCGGGCGCGGCGGACGACCGGGCGGCGGCTCGAGGCAGCGTCGACAGTGACAGTGACCCGACGGAACCTCGACGACGTTCCGGGCATGGTCCGTTGGTTCCTCGCCAACGCCGACGCCTTCAAGATGGTGAGCTTCCAACCCGTCACCGCCGTCGGCCGCACCGAGCGGGCGCTCGACGGGATCGGCGCCGACGAGCTCTGGCAGCGCATCGCCGCGGGGGCGAACGCGCCCGACCTCGCCGCAGGCGAGGGTTACCTCGGACACCCGGCGTGCAGCCGCTTCGTGCAGGGGCTCGTCGGGCGGCGGGGTGGCCGTACGACGTTCGTCCCCCTCTACCGGCGCGATCGGCCCGCCGAGATGGCGCTCCTCCGCGACCTCCTCGACCGCGTCGGCGGTACCTCGTTTCGTCTCGACGGGCGGCGACGGCGCCTCGCGCGCGCGGCGGCGCTCGCGCTGCGGCACGGCGGCTTCATCGCGACCCGCCTCCTCCCGCAAGCCTGGCGCGTCGTGCGGCGCGCGGGCTCCTTCCGGCCCCGCTACTTCTGCTTCGTGAGCCACCACTTCATGAGCGCCGCCGAGATGGCGACGCCGCTCGGCGCCGAGCGGCTCGCGAGCTGCGCGTTCCGGGTGCCCATCGACGGCGGCCTCGCCCCCATGTGCGCCGTGAACGCGGGCGGCCTCCGCGACCGCTTCTACCGCGGCGAGCCGTCCGCGCGGCCCGCGGCGGCGTGATGCCGTCGGCGTACGGTACGTGCGCCGCGCTCGGCGCCGTCGCCGCCGTGCTCTGGCTCCGCCGCCATCACGACGGACTGGGCGTCGGCGAAAACGAGCTCTGGGCGGCGCTGTGGACGCTGCTCGCCGCCGGCGTCGTCGGCGCCAAGGCGGCGTTCGTCGTCCTCGGCTGGGAGCACTACGCGCGCGGCGAGCTCCGTCTCGTCGCCGACTTCGCGGTCGGCTTCGTCTTCTTCGGCGGGCTCGTCGCGGCCGTGCTGGCAGGGGCGATTTTCGCGCGCGTCCGCGGCCTCGGCTTCGCGCGCGGCGCCGACTACTTCGCCGTCGCCGTGCCGCTCGGCCACGCGTTCGGCCGGGTCGGCTGCTTCCTCGCCGGCTGTTGTCACGGCCGCGCCGGCCACCCCGTGCAGCTCTACGAGGCGGCGGGGCTCGCCGTGCTGGCGCTGGCGTGCCGCGGCGTGCTCACGCGCGTGGAAGGCGGCCGACTCCCGCACGGCGCCGCGTTCCGCGCCTACCTCGCCGGCTACGGCCTCCTCCGCTTCGCGCTCGACCCGCTCCGCGCCGACGGCAGGCCGGAGCACTTCCTCGGCCTCTCCGTGCAGCAGGGCATCGCGCTCGTCGTTGTACTCGCCGCGTTCGCGTGGCGTCCCGCTCGCGTGGCGACGTTGGCGCACGACCGGCCGTGAGCCACGATGCGCACGGCTCCCGAGCGAGCGGGCTCCGAGGTCCCCCTGTCCGCACCTCAGACTCCGAGCGGACATCGGCTGCAGGAGAGGCTGCCTGATCCCAGGATACCGAGATGCCTCCAGGGGTCTGCCGCTGACCCTCCCGCTATCCTCGGAGAGCGGGAATGACGTAGGCGCCCGGGATTCCGGTGTCGAGCGTAGCAAGCTTGACTCCGTGGGCGGCGGCAAGACCCAGGAGATGCGCGTCGGTCGTCCGGGATGCGGATGCACACCACTCCGGGAAGTGGCGAGCGGCCTGGTCGTCGGCGAGCAGCACGTGCCGCGCACCCAATGCGGCGACCATGCCCGTCAGCGTCTCGGTGGCTTCCGGAACGGTTACACGACCTCCGGTTCGCTGCACCGAAACCCGTACGAAACCGAGCTCGGGGATGGCGGACGTCATCAGCTTCGTCGCCTTCTGCCTTCTGGCAGCCGCAATCCAAGCGACGGTGCGCTCGTGATCGACGTGATCTGACCAGCCCCACGCGACGAGAACGTTGACGTCGAGCAGGTAGCTCATGGGAAGTCTGACAGCAGCTCGCGCACGGCGTCCGTGGTCAGCCGCGGCTGGTCGTCCGGCGCGGCGAAGATCATCGCGCCGGTGTGAGGACAGCGCACCTTTTCCGGTTTGCGCACGGGGGCGAGGGACAGACTCGCTCGGCGCCGGAGGTACTCCGACACCGTGACGCGCTCCTTTCTCGCACGAGAACGGATCAGGCGAGCTTCCGCGTCGGTGACCTTGAACGTCAACGTCGCCATCGGTAATACGGTATTACCCGGGCGCCCTCTCGCCGTCAACCGGAACTGGATCGCCGGAGCCACTTCGGAAGCCCCGAGGCTAAAGCGTGGCGCACCGATCCTCGACCGACGTCGCCACGAGGCCCGGTCCCACCGTCGCCGCCGCGGTTGCGCGACTCGTCCAGGCGACATCTCTGATCGTCAGCCGTCGTCCTGTGGGTCGCCGCGCAGATGCTTCCAGTATCGGTCGGGCGCGCTCAGGATGCCCTTCGTGATCTGGAAGTGCGCCGTGTCCTCGAGGGCAACAGCGCGGATGCTATCGCCGTCGAAGCTCAGGATCTCGGCACCCGGGAACGTCAGCAGTATCGGCGAGTGCGTGGCGATCACGAACTGACTGCCGCCCGTCTCGACCAACCGCGACATGTGCGCGAGCAAGACGAGCTGCCGTTGCGGCGAAAGCGCCGCCTCCGGCTCGTCGAGCAGGTACAACCCGGTTCCGATGCGCTCCTGCAGGACGGCCAGGAACGCTTCGCCGTGCGACTGCACGGACAGCGAATTGCCGCCGTATCGCGCGTACGGGTCGCCGCCGAAGCCCGGATCGCGTTTTCGTCGGTCCAAGAGCTCTGCGAAGTGCGCCTGGAACTCGGCGCGGAAGAAGTAGCCGTCGCGCGGCCGCTTGCGAAACGCCGGTCGTAGCGCCGTTGTGAGGGCGGCTTCGGGCTCCGGGCCGTGATTGGACCCGAGCTCGTTTCGGCCACCGCCGGATGCCGGATACCCGCACAGCTCGGCGAGCGCTTCGATGACGGTCGACTTGCCGGTTCCGTTCTCGCCGACGAAGAACGTGACCGGCCGACGAAAACGAAGGTCGAGGGTTCGAACGGCAGGGAGATTGAACGGATAGGCGTCACCGGTCACCGCGGCGGGAACGAGCCGCAAACCGACCAGATACGTCGCGTCTCCTCTGCTCCGCACGTGACGTCAGCCGATCGTGACGCGCTTCCGCGCGGCCGCCGACTTCTTCCGGACGCCGGCCTTCCGCGCCGACGCCTCGATGTACTTCTTGCTGACGGGCGACAGGTCGTGCGGGTCGACGCGGGTCTCGATGAGCGCGAAGCTCGGGGCGCGCTCGGCGTCGGCGAGCGCGTCGCGGAACTCGGCGACGGTCGACGCGACGTAGCCGGTTCCACCCCACGCGCGCGCCATTTCGGCGTACGGCCAATTCGGGATCGTCAGGAGATCTTCCCGCTCGGCGATCGGGCGGAAGATGCCCCAGCCGCCGTTGTTCATCAGGACGACGATCGGACGGAGACCGTGGCGGGGCGCCTGCGCGATCTCGACCCCCGTCATCTGGAACGCTCCGTCGCCGCAGAGCACGATCGGACGCTTGCCGGTGCCGATCTCGAGCCCGAGGGCGCCCGGCACGCCGAAGCCCATCGACGCGTAGTAGCCCTGTGCGAGATACGCGCCGCCGCGGCCGATCTTCACGTCGAGGCCGGCGAACAACATGTCGCCCGACTCCGCGATGACCGCCCACCCGCGCTTACCGTCGAGGAAGCGGTTCACCTCGCGCAGCATGTCCGCGACGGTGATCGCACGCCCGAGCGGCCCGCGCGCCGGCTTCAGATTGTCGGCATACACGACCGTCTCGCGATGCCGGCGCAAGCGCTCGCGTTGCAGCGCGCGCACGAAGTCGCGGATCCCGACGTCGGTGTAGGTGTGACAGCTCACGTTCACGCGATTACCGACGGCCCAGATCGATTGGTCGCGCGTGATCTGCGGCGCGCGGCTCCCGAGATTCATGTCCGTCAGGAGTGTCCCGAGGTTGATGACGAGATCCGCGACGTCGATGCGGCGACGGATCGTCGGCGGGCTGAGCGGGCCGATGTGCACCCCCATCGCCTGCGGGTGGTCCATCGGGAAGGCACCCTTGCCGAGCACCGTCGTCATGCAGGGCGCTCCCATGCGCTCGACCAGCTGCACGATCTCGCGCTGGAGCTTGTAGCGGAAGGTCTCGATGCCGACGATGACCGCGGGCTTCTTCGCCGCGTTGAAGCGCACTGCCGTTTCGCGCGCCGCCTCGGCGGTCTTGCGCTCGTCGGAGCGCGCGAACTCGAGACCGCCGTCCCAGCTCCGGATCTCCGGCGGCACCTCGATCACGCGGTCGACCATGTCGCGATGGATCTCGAGATAGCCGGGGCGCTGCTCGCGCCAGATCGCCCGCACCACGCGGTCGACCTCGCCGGCGATGAGGCGCGGATCGTCGAGGATCGCCGACGCGCAGGTGATCTCGTCGTAGACCTTGAACTGCGACTCGATCTCTTTCGCTTGGTGATGGATGAGCTGGCCGAGCTTCCGCTCCTCCTCGCCGGGCCCGCCGCTGACGACCAGGATCGGCACGCGCTCCGAGAACGAGCCGGCGACCGGATTCACCATGTTGAAGCCGCCGGCGCCGTACGTGACGCAGACGACGCCGATCCGTCCGGTCGCACGCGCGTAGCCGTCGGCCGCGAAGCCGATGCCCGGCTCGTGCGACAGCGTCACGATCTGCATGCCGCGCGGCCGTCCGAACTTGAAGAACAGGTTGATGACGAGATCGCCCGGGATGCCGAACAGGTGCGTGACGCCGATCTTCTGAAGATACGCGACCAGGAAATCACCGACCCGCATCCGCGACTTCATCATGCGAAGAACTCCTCCGCGTTTCCCGTCGCGACCTGCATCGTTCGAATGGACTCGTCGCGGAAGACCTCCAGCCGCACGTCGGCGCCCGCGCGATGCTCCCAGAGACGTTCGTAGAACTCGCGGCGGGTCTGCACGCGCGCGTCGTCGACGGCGAGCACGATGTCGCCCTGCGCGAGGCCGGCGGCCTCGGCCGGGCCACCCGGCAGGATGCCCGCGATCACGACGTGGCCGCGCAGCATGTAGCAATAGAGACCGAGCCAGGCGCGTGACGGGCGCGTCGTGCGGCGGCCGAAACGCAACAGCTCGTCGCGGTGGTCGCGGTAGTGCGCGATCGGCACCGCGAGAGCGAAGCGGCCAATCTCGTTCAGATTGAGCGACACGACGCCCGTCACCTGGCCGTGCCGGTCGAGCAGCGGCCCGCCGCCGAGGCCCGGGTTCATCGCCGACGAGAAGATCGCGCGGTCGAGCGTGTACTCCCAGTTGGCGTCGAAGCCCTCGAGCGAGGTGATGCCGCCGGAGCTCGCGCGCCGCGCGGCATCCCCGACGCTCGCGACGATGAACACCTCGTCGCCGACTGCGACCGAGTCCTCGCTCGCGACCGGCACCGCGGGGAAGTCGTCGCCGCCCGGCACCTGTACGAGCGCGATCCCCGACGCGAAGTCTTGCGCGATCACCTCACCCGCGAGCTCGCGGCCGTCGAAGAGCGTCACGCGCACGTCGCGCCCGCCGAGGACGATGTAGTTCACGGTGACGATCAGACCGTGGTGGTCGACGAGCGCCCCGCTTCCCGAGCGCTCGGTACCGAGCACGGCCGCGGACGGGTGCGACTCGGGTACCGTCACCTGCACGTGCACGGTCGCCGGCAGCGTACGTTCGAGGAGGTGAACGGAGGCGTTCATCGCGAATGCCTCAGTCGCGCGGCGATGTCCCGAGCGGGAACTTGTCGTCGCGCTCCCCTGCCGCGCGTCCACCACGCGCGGCGAGCGACGACCTGTCGTCGCGCTCCCCTGCCGCGCGTCCACCACGCGCGGCGAGCGACGACGCCTTGCGTGGCCGCAAGTGCGTCTTTATGACGGAGGCGACCATGCACGCTCGCGAGCTCACGCTCGATCTCGACCCGTGGTCGCTCTTTCGCACACTCGCCAGCAAGGAGCGGCCCTTCTTCATCGATGCCGGTCAGCCCTGGGGTGAAGACTGGGTTTCGTCTATGGGTTTCCGTCCGCGGATGCAATTCCGCGTGACGGCGAGCGACCCGGCGGAGGCACCTCTCGCGACGCTCGCGCGCGTGCTCGCCGACGCCCGACCCGACGCACGCGCGCGGCGCCGGGCGCGGCCCGTGCCGTTCGCGGGCGGCGTCGTCGCCGCGATCGCGTACGAGACGCGGCACGCGATCGAGCGCGGCACGCGGGTCGCGGGCGAGGCCTCGACGGCACCCCGTCTCGCCGGCGCGCTCTACGACGCGGCCCTGTCGTACGATCACCGCGCCCGACGCTGGTGGCTCGCGAGCTGGCACCTCGACGCGGCAGCCCTCGACGCGCTCGTCGAGGAGATTCGCGACGCCGCCGCCGACGCCGCCCGCCGCACGCACCCGACCCCGCTCCCCATGCAGACGGGGCCGATCACGACCAACCTCGACGCCGCTGCGTACGCCGCCCGCGTCGCGCGCATTCACGACTACATCGCGGCGGGCGACGTCTATCAGGTGAACCTGACGCAGCGGTTCGAGACCCGGCTGCCCGCGCCGCCGATCGACGTCTACGGCCGCCTGCGAGCCGCCGAGGCGACGCCCTTCGGCGCGTACCTCGACCTCGGCGTCGAGCGCGTGCTCTCGCGATCCCCCGAGCTCTTCCTCCGCCGCCGCGGCGACCGCATCGCCACCTGCCCGATCAAGGGCACGCGGCCGCGCGGCACGACCCCGGCCGCCGATGCCGCGCTCGCGGCCGAACTCTCCCTCGACCCGAAAGAGCGCGCCGAGCACGTCATGATCGTCGACCTCGAGCGCAGCGACCTCGGGCGGGTCTGCGTCACCGGCAGCGTCGCCGTCGACGCGCTCGCCGCGAGCGTCCCCTTCGACACCGTCCAGCACCTGATCTCGACGGTGCGCGGCACGCTGCGACCCGGCGTCGACATCGGCGAGCTCCTCCGCGCCACGTTCCCGAGCGGTTCGATCACGGGCGCGCCGAAGATCCGCGCGATGGACGTCATCGCCGAGCTCGAGGGCGCGCCGCGCGGGTTCTACACGGGGGCGGTCGGGTGGATCGACGCCGGCGGCGACTGCGATCTGAACGTCGCGATCCGCACCGCCGTCGCGGACGGCGACCGGCTCGTCTACGCGGCGGGGGGCGGCATCGTCGCGGACTCGCGCGTCGACCGCGAGCACGACGAGCTCCATCTGAAAGCGACGGCGTTCTTCCGCGCACTCGGGGTCGAGGATCCGCGCGTCGACCGGAAGCGGACGCGCACCGCGGGAGGCGGCGCCCCACGATGAAGCACCGCGGTCTCGTCCTCCTCTTGAACGACCGGCTCGTGCCGGCGCGCCGCGCCACGATCTCGGCGCTCGACCGCGGCTTCGTCTACGGCGACGGCCTCTTCGAAACCGTGCGCACCTACGCGGGGAAGCCGTTCGGCCTCCCGCAGCACCTCCGTCGGCTCGCGCGCTCGGCCCGCGTCTTCCGCATCCCGTTCGAGGCGTCGCCCGATCATTGGCTGCCGCGGATTCGGCGCTGCCTTCGCGCCAACGATCTCCTCGCGATCGACGCCGCCGTGCGCCTCACGGTGTCGCGCGGCGCCGGCCCGTTCGGCATCGTGCCACCCGCCAAGCTCCGTCCGACGATCATGATGCTCGCGACGCCGGTCGATGCGCGCATTCCGACGGCGCAGGCGCGCGGCGTCTCGGTCTGCTTCTTCCCGTTCCGCCTGGTCGCCGGAACCCTGCCGAGCCACAAGACGCTCCACTATCTCCCCGCCGTCCTCGGCAAGATGATCGCGAAGCGGCGCGGCGCCTGGGAAGCCGTCTACGTCGGCGCCGACGACACCGTCCTCGAGGGAACGACGAGCAACGTGTTCGCGGTCGAGCGCGGCCGTCTCGTCACCCCGCCGCTCCACGGCATCCTCCCCGGCGTCACGCGCCACGTGATCACGACGCTCGCCAAGCGCGCCGGCGTTCCGCTCGTCGAACGGCCGCTCACGTGCCGGCAGCTGCTGGCCGCCGACGAGGTCCTGCTCACCGCGTCCACGATCGAGGTGCTCCCGGTCGTGCGCGTCGAGCGGACCCGGATCGCGGACGGGAAGCCGGGGCCGGTGACGCGCACGCTCCAGGAGCACTATCGGCGTCACGTCGCGCGAACGCTCGGCATCGCGGCGGGCCGAACGACTACGTCGGCACGGCGCTGAGCGGCAGCTCGACGCGGACGCAGGTGCCGCGGCCGGGGCTCGAGTCGATCGCGAATCGGCCGCCGAGCGCCTGGGCGCGACGGCGCACGAGCTCGATCAAGAGGCCGATGCCGACGAGCTCCTGACACACGCCGTCGCGGAGCGCTCAGATCATCATCAGATACGGCGCCGCCATCATCCCGAGCGTCACGAGGACCGTGAGGACCGAGAACATGACCTTGCCGAACGTCGTGCCGCCCTTCTGCATGTTGTCCCAGCGCGACGGCGGCTCGGGCGGTCCGACGAAGTCGAGCGGAGGAACCTCGTCGTCTTGGTGCGCGCGATACTCCGCGGCGGTCTTCGGAGGATTGTCCGTGAGCAGGTGCGAGTCGTCGCCCCAGGGGTCGGATTCGAGCTCGCGCCGCCAGCGCGCTTCGTCCTTCTCGTTGTCGCCGGTGATCTCGGGCTCCAAGGCTTTCCAGTCGTCGTCCGGCTGATGCATGGTCGGACCGCACGCGACCGCGAGGACGCACGCGAGCATTCCGACGAGCACGACGAACCGAAACCGCATGCCTCCTCCGCCCGCGGGACGCGACGCTCGCCACGCGCGATCCCCGTGACGACACTGCCTTTCGCCGGTCCCGACGGCGCAGCTATAGTCGCTCGTCGGCGGGGGCACAACGAGGTCCGAGGAGGCCGCATGCGAGTCTGGGTCGAGGACGTGCATCGACACGTCGACGAGGAAGTCACGTTGCGCGGGTGGCTCTACGCGCGCCGGTCGAGCGGGAAGCTGCACTTCCTCCAGGTGCGGGACGGTACGGGCACGATCCAGTGCGTGACGTTCGTGAAGGACGTCGCGCCCGAGGTGTTCGAGCGCGCCGGCCACGTCCCGCAGGAATCCTCGGTCGAGGTGACCGGCACCGTGCGGGCCGACGCGCGCTCGGCGCTCGGCTTCGAGCTCGCGGTGAAGGACGTGCGCGTGCTCCAGGAAGCGCGCGACTACCCGATCACGCCGAAGGAGCACGGCCCGGCGTTCCTGCTCGATCATCGCCACCTGTGGCTCCGCTCGTCGCGGCAGCACGCGATCATGCGCGTCCGGGCGAGCGTCGTGCGGGCATGCCGGGACTACTTCGACTCGCGCGGCTTCACGTTGATCGACGCGCCGATCTTCACGCCGGCCGCGTGCGAGGGCACGACGACGCTCTTCGAGGTCGGCTACTTCGACGAGAAGGCGTATCTGACCCAGAGCGGCCAGCTCTACATGGAGGCCGGCGCGATGGCGTTCGGGAAGGTCTACTGCTTCGGACCGACCTTCCGCGCCGAGAAGTCGAAGACGCGCCGGCATCTGACCGAGTTCTGGATGATCGAGCCCGAGGTGGCGTTCGCCGACCTCGACGACGACATGGATCTCGCGGAGGACTTCCTGGTCGAGGTCGTCGGCCGGGTGGTCGCCGAGCGCAAAGCGGAGCTCGCGCTCCTCGAGCGCGACGTCTCCCTGCTCGAGAAGGTGCAGAAGCCTTTTCCTCGCATCCGCTACGAGGAGGCCATCGCGATGCTGACCGAGGCCGGCAAGCCAGTCCCGTTCGGCGACGACTTCGGCGGCGACGAGGAGACGGTCCTGTCGCAGCGCTTCGACCGGCCGGTCCTGGTGCACCGGTACCCGGCGCAGGTGAAGGCCTTCTACATGAAGCAGGACCCCGCCGACGCGCGACTCGCGCTCTGCGTCGACGTGCTGGCACCCGAAGGCTACGGCGAGATCATCGGCGGCGGCCAACGCGAGGACGACATCGAGGCGCTCACGGCGCGCATCCGCGCCCACGGGCTCCCCGAGGAAGCGTTCGGCTGGTACCTCGATCTCCGGCGCTACGGCTCGGTTCCGCACGCCGGGTTCGGCATGGGCATCGAGCGCATGGTGGCGTGGCTCTGCGGCCTGCACCACGTGCGCGAGACCATTCCGTTTCCACGCATGCTCGAGCGCCTCACGCCGTAGCATCGACGGGCCGACCGCGAGCTTTCGACTTGACAGCTCGCGGGTTCCGTTGGACGTCCTTCAGCGCATGTCCGCAGTGCCCCCGCCCGTCGACGTCGACGAGCTCGAACGCATCGAAGCCCCCGACCTCGAGACCTTCCAGCGCCGCTATCTCCGAGCGAGCCGTCCGGTCGTACTGACTGGCGTGACCGAGGGCTGGGTGCCGCCGCGCGAATGGACCTTCGCGCGCGTCGCGGAGCGCTACGGCGACGCGCGGGTGATCGCCGCCGTCCTCGAGAACGGCACGCTCGGCCGCGACACGGTCGACTTCCGCCGCGTGCCGCTCCGCGAGTTCATCGCGTCGCTCGCGACGCCGGGGAGCGCGAGCCACTACGTGATGGCGCCGACGTGGAATCTGCCGCCGGCGTTCCAGGCCGATCATCGCCTGCCCGTGTACTGCGAGGGCGCGTGGCACCTGCGCGCCAAATTCTGGGTCGGGAAAGGCGGCACGGTGACGCCGATGCACCGCGACGTGCCGCACAACCTGAACGTGCACCTGACGGGCCGGAAGCGCTGGCTGCTCTACCCACCCGGCGGCGCGGGCATGTATCCGCGCGGCATCTTCTCGGGCATGCCGAACTTCTCGTCGGTGGATCCGGAACGCCCGGACTTCGATCGCCACCCCCGGTTCCGGAAAAAGCGCGCCGTCGGCGGCGTCGTCGGCGAGGGCGAGACGCTCTTCATCCCGCACGGCTGGTGGCACCACACGCGCTCGCTCGACGATGCGGTCGCGGTCAACTTCTGGTGGGGCGGTCCCGTCGTGTATCTGGCTGGGCTCGCCTCCGCCGCGTTCAAGCGGCTCTCGCGCATCCGCAACGACGAATGGGGTGAGTAGGGCGTCCTAGCCGACGCGAGCGAGTTGCCTCGGTTCGGGGGCGAGGATCTCGAGGATCGTCGCGATGACGGCGCCGGAAGGGTCGGCGAGGGTGCGACGCCGTCCGTAGAGGTGCAGGTCGCCATCGGCGAGCGCGAGCGCGTCGGCGATGAAACGGTCGCACGCGACGCGCAAGAGCGCGTCGGGATGCGCGATCGCGTCTCCGAGCAGATGGCCGAACGGCACCGTCTCCGCGAGCACCGCGGCACGCACCGTCGGGGCGAGCCGCCCCAGGTCGATCGCGATCGCGCCGAGCACGGCCGGAACGCCGTCCCCGCGCACGAGCACCACGCAGCGCGCATAGTAATCGCCGTCCCGGTGCCGATCGAGCACGCGGAGCGCGAGCGCATCGCCCACGTGCTCCTCGAGACGCGGCGTCAACGGCTCGGGCGCACCCAGTAGATCCGCCAGCACGCGCGGCATCGCCGTCCGGGTGATGACGTGCGCCGCCGGAAGCGGCCGGCCGGCCGCGGCGTAGAAGCCGGCGAGCGGCGCGAGGATCGATGCGTCGCTCTCGACCATGCGCGCTCGTTCTAGCCGACCCGGCAGTCATGGTCTATTTGACCCCGATGCCCCGGCAGGCGTTCGACGACGCGTTCGAGGCCGACCTCGCGGGCATCCGCGCGGCGGGCCGGTGGCGCGAGCTCCGCCGCATCGAGGGGCCCGTCGACACGTGGGTCACGATCGACGGCATGCGCGTGCTGGCGCTCTGCTCCAACAACTACCTCGGACTCGCCAACCACCCGGGGCTCGCCGCCGCCGCGGCGCGTGCCGCCGAGACGTACGGCGTCGGCGCCGGTGCCTCGCGCTTGATTTCCGGCTCGCTCGCGATCCATCGCGACCTCGAGACGCGGCTCGCGCGCTTCGAGCACACCGAGGCCGCGGTGCTCTTCCCGACCGGCTACCACGCCAACGTCGGCGCGATCACGGCGCTCGTCGGGCGCGGCGACGCCGTCTTCAGCGACCAATTGAATCACGCGAGCATCATCGACGGCTGCCGACTCTCCGGCGCCGAGGTCCACGTCTACCCGCACGCCGACGCGGGCGCCCTCGACGCGCTCCTGGCGACGCGCTCGACGGCCCGCCGCCGGCTCGTCGTCACCGACTCGGTCTTCAGTATGGACGGTGACCACGCGCCGCTGCGCGAGATCTGCCGGGTCGCCGGCGCGCACGACGCGATGGTGATGGTGGACGAAGCGCACGCCACCGGGGTCGAGGGACCGACCGGCGCGGGACTCGTGGAAGCGCTCGGCCTCGGCGACGCCGTGACGGTGCAGATGGGGACGCTCGGCAAGGCGCTCGGCGCCGCCGGCGCGTTCGTCGCCGGCAGCGAGGCGCTGATCGCGCTCCTCGTGAACCGAGCGCGGAGCTTCATCTATACGACGGCGCTGCCGCCGCCCGTCGTCGCCGCCGTCGACGCCGCGCTCGACGTCGTCGAACGCGAACCGGAGCGCCGCGCCCGCCTCGCGACGATCGCCGCGACGCTCCGCGCGCGCCTCGCCGAGCTCGGCTTCGAGATCCCGCCCGGCGCGGGGCCGATCATCCCGGTGATCACCGGCAGCAGTGAGCGCGCCCTCGCGTGGTCGCGCGGGCTCCTCGAGCGCGGCGTGTTCGTGCAGGCGATCCGCCCCCCGACCGTTCCCGACGGCACCGCGCGACTCCGCGTGACGCTCATGGCGACCCACACCGACGAGGATCTCGCGCACGCCGTCGCCGCGTTCGCCGCCCTCCGCGACCGCTTGTGAAGGAGACCGACCGCATGACCACCGACGAACGCGCCGTCCTCGAAGCCAACGCCGCCTTCTACCGCGCCTTCGCCGACCGCGACGTCGACGCCATGGACGCGCTCTGGGCCCGCGGCGTCCCGGTCGCCTGCATCCATCCCGGGTGGCAGGTCCTGAACGGGCGCGAGGCGGTGATGGCGAGCTGGCGCGGCATCCTCGGCGGCGTCCCACCGGCGATCCGCTGCTCGGACGAGATCGCGCGGGTCACGGGCAGGGCGGCGTTCGTCGTCTGCACCGAGAGCCTCGACGCCGGCGAGCTCGTCGCGACCAACGTCTTCGTCCACGAGGACGGCGCGTGGCGGATCGCGCACCATCACGCCGGACCGGTCGCAAGTGACACCGAGGACGACGACGGTCCGCGCTCCGGCTTTCTCAACTAGCGCGCCATGGAGACGCGGCAGTGGCCGAGCTGGGCGGTGGTGCTCGCGGTGGGCGTCGGCCTCTTCCTCTACCTGCGCTCGCCGATCGATCTCCTGCCCGACCGCATGGGGATGCTCGGCTTTCTCGACGACCTCATCGTCCTCGGCGGCGCGCTCTACTGGCTCCACGGGCGACTGACGGGACCGGGCTCCGCGCCCGCCCCGAGCCCCGATCCGATCCCGACGGACCCCTACGAGCTACTGGCCATCCGAAGGGACGCCACGCCCGACGAGATCACGCGCGCGTATCGTGACCAGCTGAAGCGCTATCACCCCGACCGGGTCGCCGGGCTCGGCGACGAGCTGCAACGCCTCGCCCACGAGCGGACGATCGCGATCCAGCGCGCTTACGAAGCGCTGCGCGTTCGCTAGCTAGCGCTGGAGGTCGGGCCGCTCGCGCAGGAAGTACTGGATCACCGGCCAGAGCAGCAGCGGAATGCAACCGCTCACGACGAGCGCCGCGAGCGGCTGCGCCTCGAACCACCGACCGAGCCACGCGAAGAGAAAGCTCATCGGCAGTCCGCCGATCACGAGCGCCGCGAGGAACACGCGAAAGCGCATCCGCGAGATCCCGGCGAGGCAACACAGCGCCTCCGGCAGGATCGGCAGCCAGCGCGACAGCGCGATCGCGAGCGGACCGCGCCGCTCGAAGAAGCGCGCGAGCCGGCGGAGATCGTCGTCGCCGACGAGCCACGTCGCGAAGCGCGTGCCGAGCCAACGGCTGCCGCCGTACGCCGTGAGCCCGGCGAGCACCGAGCCGACGCCGCCGATGAGGCCGCCGAGCCACGGCCCGTAGATCATGCCGAGCCCGGTGATCACGGCCGTTCCGGGCACCGGGAGCACGAGATCCGACACGATCAGCACGATCGCGAGGAGCCACGCCCACGCACCGTACGCTTCGAGGCGACGCACGCCCTCCGCACCGCCGAAGCGCACGTCGAGCGCGTCGCCGACGACGAGCATCGACGACATCATGCCGGCGATCAGCACGAAGACGAGCACGTAGAGCCGCCAGGGCGGCGATGCCGACACGTCACTCACGGGCAGCGTTCGCTATGCCCGCTCGCGCCGCTGTAGTAAGCGACCGCCCATGCGCTTCGGGATCCACGCGGGCCCGCAGGACTGCACCCTCGACGAGCTGCGGCGCCTCTGGCGCTTCGCCGACGACCGCGAGTTCCACTGGTGCTCGGTGTGGGACCATCTCTACTCGATCTCCGATCTCACCAACCCCGCGAACCCCTCGTACGAAGCGCTGACCGCCATGGCCGCCCTCGCCGCGACGACCACCCGTGTGCGCGTCGGCTGTTTGGTCTTCTGCGTCGGGTATCGCAACCCCGGCGTCCTCTGCAAAGCGGCGGTGACGATCGATCACCTGAGCGGCGGCCGCGCCGAGATCGGGCTCGGCGCCGGCTGGAACGAGCGGGAGTTCTCCGCGTTCGGCATGCCGTTCCTGCCGATCAAGGATCGCCTCGACCAGCTCGAGGAGCACGCGATCGTGCTGCGGCGGCTCTTCGACGGCGAGCGCGTGACGTTCGAGGGCAAGCACGTGCGGCTCACGGACGCGCTCTGCGATCCCCGCCCGGCGCAGCCGCGCCTCCGTCTCTGGATCGGCGGCCAGGGCGAAAAGCGCCTGCTCCGCATGGTCGCGCGCCACGCCGACGGCTGGAACGTCCCGTTCCTCGCCCCGGAGGTGTACGCGCAGCGGAACCGGACGCTCGACGATTGGTGCGTGAAGGAAGGCCGCGATCCCCGCGCGATCACGCGCACGATCAACGTCGGGCTCGCGATCGGCGCCGACGACGCCGAGGTCGCGCGCCAGGAGGCCTTGCTGCCGGGCATGTTCGGAGGTCTCACGGAGTTCGTGAAGCCCGGGATCCTCATCGGCACCCCGTCCCGCGTGATCGATCGCATCGGCGAGTACGCCCGTGCCGGGGCCGAGTGGGTGATCCTCGCGTTGCGGGCGCCGTTCGACTGGGACGGCCTCGAGCTCTTCGTTCGCGACGTCATGCCGGCGTTTGCAACTGGGACGGCCTCGAGTCGCTTCGATCGCGACGGCATGCCGGCGTTCCGCTGATCCATGTCGCAGCACGGGCACGAGCACGAGCGCCGCTGCCAACTCTGCGGACGCACCGGACGCCGCGGCGAGCTCCTGCGCTCGGACAGCGTCCGACCGCAAGTCGCCGAGCACATCGCGCGCACGCATCAGGTCTGGAACGGTACGAGCTTCGTCTGTCGCTCGTGCCTCGCGAGCGAGAGCGGCAACTACGTCGTCGCGGCGCTCGAGCGCGAGCGCGGCGAGCTCTCGACGATCGAGCGGGAGCTCGCCAAGAAGTCCGGCGAGTCGCTGCTGATCGCCGAGCACCTGGATGAGGAGTTCCAGCGCTCGATCACGTTCGGCCAGCGCGCGGCCGACGCCACCGCGCGCATCGGCGGGTCCTGGGGCTTCGTCATCGGCTTCGGACTCGTGCTCGCGACGTGGATCGCGCTCAACTCGTTCGCGCTCGCCGGCGACGCGTTCGATCCGTATCCCTACATCCTCCTGAACCTCGTGCTCTCGTGCCTCGCGGCGCTCCAGGCGCCGATCATCATGATGGCGCAGAACCGCCAGGCCGCCCGCGACCGCGCGCAGGCCGATCAGGACTTCCGCGTGAACCTCAAGGCCGAGATCGCGATCATGAACCTGCACGAGAAGCTCGATCATCTCTTGCACACGCAGTGGGAGCGCCTGCTCGAGCTCCAGCAGATCCAGATCGACATGCTGAGCGACCTGGAGAAGCACCGACGGTCGTAGCGACTCGTCGCCTTGACCGTTGCCATGGGCAACGGTCAATTTCAGCGTGCCGGACGAGGTGAAGGAGGCGTTCGACGCTGCCTTCGCCGGTCAGAACAAGAGCGCCATCATCGCACGGCTCATGACCGAAGCCGTCGAGCACTCCAACTGCAGCGGAGGTCTACGTGGAAGCCTGCCAACTGGCGACGAAACTGAATCACCATCTTTTCGACACGCTGTATCACGCGGTAGCGCGTTGCGAGCCCGGCGCCATCTGCGTCACCGCCGACGAAGGGTACTACCGGAAGGCGCACGCGATCGGCGGGCTCACCCTCTTGCGCGATTTCCGCCTGCACTGACCCGCGCCGTGGACAGGGGCGGTCGGGTCTGCGACATCGGGGCATGGCCTACGCTCCCTTCGACCTGACCGGCAAGGTCGCGCTCGTGACCGGCGGCAACGGCGGCATCGGACTCGGCATGGCGGACGCGCTCGCGCAGGCGGGCGCCGACGTCGCGATCTGGGGCAGCAATGCCGACAAGAACGGCGCCGCCGAGCGTACGCTCGCCGCGCACGGCCGTCGCGTCGCCGCCTTCACGTGCGACGTCGGCGACGAGGCCGCGGTCGAGCGCGCCTTCGCGGACACGCTCGCGCGCCTCGGCCGCGTCGACGCGTGCTTCGCCAACGCCGGCATCGGCGGGTCGGCGCCGTTCGTCGAGATGACCAGCGAAGAATGGCACCGCGTGCTGCGGATCAATCTCGACGGCGTCTTCTTCACGCTGCGGGCGGCGGCGCGCCACATGGTGGAACGCGGCGGGGGCGGCTCGCTCGCGGTCACCAGTAGCCTCGCGGCGATCGAGGGGCAGTCGCGCGGCGAGCACTACGCGGCGACCAAGGGCGCCGTCATCGCGATGATCCGCGCGATCGCGACCGAGCACGCCCGCTACGGCATCCGTGCCAACGCGATCCTGCCGGGCTGGATCGAGACGGCGATGACCGACGCCCTCTTCGCCTGGGAGCCGATGCAGAAGAAGGTCCTGCCGCGCGTACCCGTCCGGCGCTGGGGTACGCCCGCCGACTTCGGCGGGATCGCCGTCTATCTGGCGAGCGACGCGAGCAGCTATCACACCGGCGACACTCTCCTGATCGACGGCGGGTACTCGATCTTCTGAGGCGACGCGGCGGATGGCGCTCGAGGAATACCGCCGCAAGCGCCGCTTCGGCGTCACGACCGAGCCCAAGGGCGCGCCGACGCCGCGGAAGCGCACCAAGAAGCTCCGCTTCGTGATCCAGAAGCACCGCGCGAGCGCGCTGCACTACGACTTCCGCCTCGAATGGGACGGCGTGTTGCTCTCCTGGGCCGTCCCGAAGGGGCCGTCGCTCGATCCGAGCGTGAAGCGGCTCGCGATGCACGTCGAGGATCATCCGATCGAGTACGCGAAGTTCGAAGGGGTCATCCCGGCCGGCGAGTACGGCGGGGGGACCGTCATGATCTGGGACCATGGCACGTGGATCCCGGACGACCCCGACGTGGCGAAGCACCTCGCGAAGGGCGACCTCAAGTTCACGCTCGACGGGAAGAAGCTCTCCGGCTCCTGGGTGCTGGTGCGCACGCGCGGCTACCAAGGCGGCAAGAGCTGGCTGCTCATCAAGCACCGCGACGAGGCGGCGTCCGCGACGGGCGACGTCACGATCGATGCGCCGCGTTCCGTCGTGAGCGATCGCCTGCTCGCCGAGATCGCCTTCGAGGAAGGCGGCGACGTCCGCCAGGCCGTCACCGCCGATCCGCCGAGCGCCGTCGAGGCGGCGTTGCGTGATCCGCGCACCGCCAAACGCAAACGCAAGCGCGCCCCCGCCGTCTGGCACTCGAACCGCCCCACGTGAACGACGAGCCGCCACCCGTCGCGAAGCCGTCGCGCGGTAGACGCACGGCATGCCTGCGCGACGACAGGCCGTCGCTGGCCGTGCGCGGTAGACGCACGGCATGCCTGCGCGACGACAGGCCGTCGCTGGTCGTCACGACCGCCGTCTTCGTCCGGGTGCTCGCCGTCATCTACCTGATCGCGTTCCTCTCCTTGCGCGTGCAGCTGCTCGGGCTCTTCGGCAGCGCCGGCATTCTTCCGATCGGCGAGCTCATGACGGCGCTCACCGAACGGTTCGGCGGCGCGCGCTGGGACGTGCTGCCGACGCTCCTCTGGCTCGGCACGTCCGATGCGATCCTGCTCCGACTCTGCGACGCCGGTATCGTGCTCGGCGTGCTCGGGGCGATCGGGATCGCCCCGGGGCCGACCCTGCTCGCGCTTTGGGCGCTCTATCTGTCGTTCGTGACCGCGGGGCGGGTGTTCCTGAGCTTCCAGTGGGACATGCTGCTCCTCGAGACGGGGCTCCTGGCGATCTTCGTCGCCCCGTGGTCGCTGCGCCCACGGCTCGACTCGACGCCCGAGCCGTCACGGCTCGGCATCTGGCTCGTGCGCTGGCTGCTCTTCCGATTGATGTTCGCGTCGGGGGTAGTGAAGCTCCTGCACGACGACCCGAGCATGCCGACGTGGCACGAGCTCACCGCCCTCGCCTACCACTACGAGACGCAGTGCCTGCCGCCGTGGACCGCCTGGTACGCGCACCACCTGCCGCTCTGGTGGCACCGCGTGTCGTGCGCGCTCATGTTCGTCATCGAGCTGGCCGTGCCGTTCCTGATCTTCGGGCCGCGCGCGGCGCGCCTCACGGCCGCCGTCGCGTTCATCGGGTTTCAGCTGCTCATCGTCGTGACCGGCAACTACACGTTCTTCAACTGGCTCACGATGGCGCTCGCGCTCACGCTCTGTGACGACCGGGCGCTCGCGGCGATCCTGCCGGGACGGATCGGACGCGCGGCCGGATCGCCGATGCCGCACCCGCCCGGCGGTCGTTTCCGCTCCGCGGTCGGCATCCCGCTCATGCTGCTGCTCCTCGTGGCGTCGACGGCGACCTTCGCGCGGCAGATGGGGGGCACCGAGATGCTCCCGGCGTTCGCGCGGCCACTGCTGCACCGGCTGGCACCGCTGCGCAGCGTGAACGGCTACGGCCTCTTCGCCCGCATGACGACGGTCCGGAACGAGATCGTCATCGAGGGCAGCGACGACGGGACCACGTGGCTGCCGTACGAGATGCCGTGGAAGCCGGGCGACGTCATGCGGCGCCCGACGTTCGTGGCACCGCACCAGCCGCGGCTCGACTGGCAGATGTGGTTCGCCGCGCTGACGCCGTACCGCGCGAATCCCGAGCAGTGGTTCGCGCGTCTCCTCGGACGCGTGCTCGCGGGCGAGCCGACCGTGCTCGCGCTCTTCGCGACCAACCCCTTCGCGAGCGCGCCGCCGCGCTTCGTCCGCGCGGTCGTGTGGGAGTACCACTTCAGCGCGCCCGACGACGGCAGCGGCGCGTGGTGGCGGCGCGAGTGGCGGGGGATCTATGCCCCCGCCATCGAGCGCCGGTGAGTCGTCGTGCGCCCGGAAGTCGCGCGGGCCGGCATCCTCCGCCGACCCGCGCTTGGTTGCTCTCGCTTAGCTGTGTCGGCCGCGCCGCGCCCGACGCGCCTGCGCGCTCGGCCGGCGGCGTTCCGGCGCGCCCTTCACACCGAAATCGGCGAGTGAGACCGGCTGCCGGACGGGACGCGACTGTGCCGCCGCGGAGCCGTCGACCGGACGCGGATTGCGATGCGGGACAGGCGCCCCCGGTGCCCGATGCGGCATGGGCGCCGCGGCCCGATGCGGTGCCGATCCACGAACGGCGGTCGTGTCCGCCGACTCCCGCGGCAACGAGCGCCCGATGTGGCGCTCGATCGCCCGGAGCTGACCGTGCTCCTCCGGCGACGCGAAGCTCGTCGCCCGACCGTGCGCCTCGGCGCGCGCCGTCCGGCCGACGCGGTGCACGTAGTCCTCGACCGTCATCGGCAGGTCGTAGTTGATGACGTGCCGGATGTCGGCGACGTCGATCCCGCGCGCGGCGATGTCGGTCGCGACGAGGACGCGATAGCGGCCGCGGCGGAAGCCCTCGAGCGCCTCGCGGCGTTGCTGCTGCGAACGGTTCGAGTGCAGGCGCTGCGCCGCGAACCCGGCGTCGCAGAGCGAGCGCATGACGCGATCGGTGCGGTGCTTCGTGCGGGCGAACACGAGCACGTTGCCCGGGTTCGTCGCGACCATGCTCAAGAGCAGCTTCGTCTTCTCGCCGTTGCCGACGAGATAGACGTCCTGCTTCGCCTTCGGCGGGGGCACGCTCTGCGCACCGACCGACACGCGCGCCGGATTCTTCAGGTGCATGCGCGCGAGCGCGCCGAGGTCGGGCGGCATGGTGGCCGAGAAGAGCAGCGTCTGACGCTCCGCCGGCAGCGCCCGCATGATCTGATCGAGCTGGGGCTTGAAGCCCATGTCGAGCATCCGATCGGCCTCGTCGAGAACGAAGATGCCGACGTCGGTGAGCGCGATCGTCTTGCGCTCGATGTGATCGACGAGACGGCCGGGCGTGGCGACGATGATCGCGGGACGCGCCCGGAGGGCTCCGATTTGCGGCCCGTAGGGCATACCGCCGACGATCAATGCCGTCTTGAGGCCGGTGCCGAGCTTCCCGGCCCAGCCATGGATCTGCTCGGCGAGCTCGCGCGTCGGCGCGAGCACGACCGCGCAACCGCGCGCCCCGCCGCCGCGAGCGGCCGCCCGCAGGCGTTCGACGAGGGGGATGGTGAACGCCGCCGTCTTGCCGGTGCCGGTCTGCGCGGCGCCGATGACGTCACGGCCGGCGAGCGCGGCCTCGATGGTGCCGGCCTGGATCGGCGTCGGGTTGACGTAGCCCGCGTCGCGAATCGCGGCGCGCATCGCGGGGGAGAGCTCGAACTGGTCGAACGTGGGACGGGAAATCGGTTCGGATGGGGCTACTGCTGCTGAAGGTGATGCGTTCACGAATGAAAAACTTCCTTTCGAGAAGAATGGGTGCGTGCGGTCGTTCCGACCGGGGCACCCGTCAGATGGAAATGGGGACGTTCGATGTGGCTCAGGCGCGCTCAGTGCGCGTGCCGCGGATGCCTCGAACGCCGATCAACCACGGGCGCTAGACTTGGAAGACGTGCGCCGTGCCGCGGTTTCCGGCTTGGCGATCGGCACGATGTGAACGTGCCCACCGCGAATGCCGCTGCGGATCTCCAGGTCGGCCAACAGGGTTTCCAGCTCCTGCTGATCGGACTCGGCGACCCCGATGAAAAAGAGGATACTGCCTCGGCGGCGGGTCCGCCGCTGCGAGAACGTACGCAGGCGGTCGTGACACCGCTTCTTCTTGAGATCACTGCGAAGCACCGTCTCGCCGTACGCGATGCGACGGCGGACCGGGCTCATGCGCAGGATCTCGGGCTCCTCGGGACCGGGAGCCTCGAGGGACAACGTGTACCCGAGCTCCGACACGTGTCGGGTCAGCTGGCGGCGGAGGTGCTGGCGGGCGTCGGAATCGGCCATCAGCGACTACCGGGCCCGCGCTGAATCCGGCTCCGGCAGGGAGCCGTATGGGTGCGACGATGCCATGTTTCGAGGGTGCCTGAATGCCGGAGACGCGGGCGACTGCATGGAGAATTCGGGAAACTTCGGTCGCGAAATCGACGTGCGGCGGGGGGTCTCGCGTCCAACAATCAGGTG
>Ga0268299_1001372_pt1 | contig 44239 bp, 27 predicted proteins | sample NOBtaG_FD_193484 | JGI IMG/M metagenome (GOLD analysis project Ga0268299, IMG submission 193484) | Activated sludge microbial communities from bioreactor in Nijmegen, Gelderland, Netherland - NOB reactor | ecosystem: Engineered > Bioreactor > Aerobic > Activated sludge | place: Netherlands... | reverse complement strand
CGCCGCGACCGGCGGCGCGACGGTGACGGCGGCCCTGAAGAACCTCCTGCCGAAGGCCGACCGGGCGGCACTGGTCCGCGGCCTGGAGCAGGGCCTTTACGGCGACGGGCTGCTGGCCTTCACCCGGCCGTACCTCGCCGAGCAGACGACGTGCTACGTCACGGCACGCAAGGCGGGCCGCGAGGCGATCGTCGACCTGCTCGCCCTGGCCGCAAAGGGGAACTACGCCGCCATCGACGCGGTCGGCGTCGTCGGCGGCCCGAAGGCGGTGCCGGTCCTCGCCGCCCTGCTGCGGAACGACGGCCCCGAGTCGGCGACGATCGCGTTCCGCGCCGCCCGGGCCCTCGGCAACGTCGGCACCGCCGCGGCGCGGGACGCCCTACTTGATGCGACGACGAGCGCGGATCGCCTGCGCCGCCACGCCGCGGTTCTGTCCCTCGGACGGATCGGCGGACCGAAGGCGACGGACCGCCTGGCCGAGATCCTGTCCAACGACGCCGACCGGCTCGTCCGCGCCGCGGCGGCGGACGCCCTGGAGCAGGCCGGCGTCGGCCACCCGGCAATCGCCGCCTTCCGCAAGGCCGACGCCCCGGTGCCGGCTGCGACGTACCGGCCGCGGAACGCGCGCTTTGGGGCCGACTTCCCGGTCGGCGAGTGGGTCGATTTAAAGGTCCGCATCCAGGCGTTCGCCGCGTTCGGCGAGATGGGCTGGAACTACGACGCGGCGAACCGGCTCTTCTTCCGCTACGGCGGCTGCTCCGGCTACACGAACGAGGTGACCGCCTTCGACCTCGGCACGGAGCGGTTCGTGCAGCGTCGGCCGAACGAGGAGATGGCCGGCTGGGGCGACCGTCGCCCGCCGCGCGGCTGCTCGGCCGGGCGGGCGTGGGACCCGCACCGCAAGGTCGCCTGGATCGGCCCGGCGATCGGCGGCACGGCCGCCGACCTGGCCATCGCCGAGTACTACAACCGCGACGGCGGCCACCGCTTCTGCTCGTACGACCTCGCCACGGACCGGTTCCGGCCCGCGCCACTGCGGCAGGCCCCGTACGGCGAGCCGGCGACGCGCTACGCCTACGACGCGAAGCACGGCCTGCTGTACCCGGTCAAGTTCCAGCACGCCAACCACCGGACGCGCGACTGGTGGGCGCTCGACACCCGGTCGGCTGACCCGTACGCCGACGCGGCCTGGCTCGACAAGACCAACCCGACCGGCGACTACCCGCGCCACACCGGCTACACGACCGCGGCGGTTGATCAGGCCGCCGGCCTCCTCGTCGTCTACGTGCCGCCGTTCGACTCACGGCCGCCCGAGACGTGGACCTACGACCCGGTGAAAAACGCCTGGCACAACCGCGAGCCGAAGGTCCAGCCGGCGGCCCAGGCTGGGGCCGGGTTCGCCTACGACCCGTTCCACAAGGTGCTCGTCCTCCAGGGCGGCAAGACGGTGACCCAGTACGGCGGCCCGGACGATTCGCTCACCTGGGCGTACGACGTGCGCGCGAACACCTGGACCGACCTGCGGGCGAAGGGCGGCCCCGGCAACCCCTGGGTCGGCGCGATGGATTACGACCCGGAACACAACGTCTTCGTCGTCTTCAATCATCGCGACCGCAACGTGTGGGCCTATCGGATGAAGGCCGTCCCGGTCGGCACCACGGCGAAGGAGTGACCATGCGTCGTCTCGCACTTCCGCTCCTGGCCGTCGCCCTCGCCGGCGCGGCAAGCTCGCCGGTGTATGACGACAAAACCAACGTGTTGGTTTACCTCGACGGTGAAGGGATAGCGCACCCCGTCAAGACGCCGGCCGACTGGGCGAAGCGCCGCGAGCACGTCCTGGCGAACATGCAACGCGTCATGGGTGAGCTGCCGCCGGACGATCGCAAGGTGCCGCTCGACCTCAAAGTCGTGGCCGAGGAAGCCCTCGCCAAGGTGGTGCGCAAGAAGGTCACGTTCGCCGTCGGGAAGGACGACCGCGTCACGGCGTACCTGTTGGTTCCGCGTGAGCGAAAGGGTAAAGCCCCGGCGATGCTCTGCCTGCACCAGACGACGAAGATCGGCTCCGGCGAGCCGGCCGGCGTCGGCGGCCTGCCGAACCTGCGCTACGCCCTCGAACTCGCCGAGCGCGGCTACGTCACGCTCGCTCCCGACTATCCGAACTTCGGCGACTACACGATCGATGTCTACGCCCGCGGCTACGCCAGCGCGACGATGAAGGGCGTCGTCAACCACCGCCGTGCGGTCGATGTGTTGGCATCGCTCGCCGAGGTCGACCCGGAGCGCATCGGCGTCATCGGCCACTCGCTCGGCGGCCACAACGCCCTGTTCGTCGCGGCGTTCGAGCCGCGCCTCAAGGCCGTCGTCACCAGCTGCGGCTTCAACGCCTTCTCGCACTACCGCAAGGGCCACCTCGCCGACTGGAGCCACAAGGGCTACATGCCGCGGATCGCCAGCGAGTATGAGAACAAGGCGGCGAAGGTGCCGTTCGACTTCCCCGAGGTGCTGGCATCGCTCGCGCCTCGGCCGGTCTTCACTAACGCGCCGCGCAAGGACGACGATTTCGAGGTCGCCGGCGTCCCGGTCTGCCTCAAGGCGGCCGAGCCAGTCTACCGCCTCTTCGACGCCGCCGAGAACGTCGAGGCGGTCTACCCCGACGCGGGCCACGACTTCCCGCCGGACGTCCGCCTCCGGGCGTATGCGTTCCTCGACCGCCACCTGCGGCCGCGGCCCACCTTCACGCGGCTGATCGCCCACTGGGCCGAGTACGGCGACGACGACTACCTCAAGTTCGTCGAGGACGCCCGACCGGAGATCTGCCAGGTCGGCTTCTACGGCGGGCATTTCTACAGCCTGGTCCACACGCCGCAGTACAAGGGCTACCCGGCCCACTTCCCGGTGCAGGGCATGGCAGAGTGCGGTGCCTGGTTCAAGGAACGCAACGCCGCGATCCACAAGCGCGGGGCGAAGATCGTCGGCCATTTCAACGCGACGTTCCTCGTCGGCGAGCCGGAGGGCAAGGACGAGCCGGGCGGCTTCTTTAAATTCTACCGGGATCTCTGGGACGCGAAGGAACTCGGCCCGAAACCAACACCGAACGCGCTCGACCTCCTCGCGAAGAACGCCGACGGTTCGCCGATGGCGTCGAAGAACTACGCCATCGGCGGCATGCGCGAGTACACCGCCTGCCTGAACAACCCGCACTGGCGGGCCGTCCTCAAGGCGTGGGCGAAGCGCGGCATCGAGCGCGGCGTCGATGGCTACGTCATCAATTACTTCTACCGGCACGACTGCCACTGCGAGCACTGCCAGGCCGGGTTCCTGTCCCACCTCGCCGAGAACTTCACGCCCGAACAAACGCGCGAGCGGTTCGGCATCGCCGACGTGAAGACGCACAAGTTCCCCGAGATCGTCGGCTGGCACGACCCGAAGGCATCGACGCCGCTGCGGCGCGAGATGCTCCGCTGGTCGCAGACGGCGTGCAAGGAGGCGTTCGACGACGTCTTCGTCCGGTACGCCAGGTCGCTCAAGCCGGACCTGCTCCTCGGGCAGTGGAACCACCTCGGCGACTTCAACCACATCAGCGGCGACGAGCGCTGCCTGCTGCCGGTCCACCTCTGGGGCCGCGACGAGGACTACTTCTGGTACAGCCTCGGCGGCGCGGCCAACTTCACCGACCTGGCCGAGGGCGTCCTCGGCGAGGGCACCCTCCAGGCCCGCTACCTCCGCGGAGCCGGCGACGGCAAGCCGTTCACGCTCGGCAAGTACGAAGCGACGCGCGTCCGCGTCGCGATCGCCGAGCTGGCCGCCAACGGCGGCGCGCCGATGGGCTTCTACACCCGCTTCAAGGACGAGGCCACCCGGGCCGAGATCGTCCGCTACTACCGCTTCCTCGAACGGCACGACGTCGTCTACCGGGCCGCGCGGCCCCACGCCGAGGTGCTGCTGCTCTACCCGCGGAGCAAGGTCCACGACGGTGATGTGGCCGCGGTGGATGCGTTTCGCCGCATCGGCAAAGAACTGCTCGACGGCCACGTCCTGTTCGACGTGCTGCCGGACGACCGACTGACCGCCGCCCGGCGGGCCGGCTATCGCGTCGTCGTCGACCCGACGAAGCCGACAGAGCTACCCGCGGAGCGCAGCCGGTTCCGCGCCCCGGCGACCGTGCGCGTCTCGGCGAGCCGGCCCGCGACCGGGGACGAGATCGCCCTCCACTTCGTCAACTACGACCGCGACGAGCCGAAGGAGAAGCGGAGCCCCGGCCGGGGCATCCAGGACGAGAAGCCGCGCCCGGCGGAGGGTGTCGCCGTCGATCTGGCCTTGCCGGCAGGGGCGAAGGTAGGGCGCGTTGTCGTCGCGTCGCCGGAGGGCGACCCCGTGGCGGTCGAGCACACGACCGAGGCGGGACGGCTGCGGTTCGCGGTGCCGAGGTTTCTCGTATACGCCGTCGCCCGGATCGAGTTGGCCCCGCCGCAGCCTCCGGGCGAGAGGAACCTGCCGAGCCAGGGAGCCGACTAGGAGGGGTCCCTGAGATCGGCTCCCTCGAAGCGGTGCCGGCGTCGCGCCGGGCCGAGGAGCGAATTACGGGGCGGGCTTTCCGCCCGGGATGAGCCAATCCTTCCCGTCCAGCATGGCCAGGACCACGACCGCCGGCCGGTGGACGTAGACGTTGGTCGGAGTGAAGAACAACGCGCGGTTGATCGTCATCGTCCGGTAGGTCTCGATTTGGGAGGGCTCCTTCCCGGCACGGGCGGCCATCCACCAGTACTCGGCCGGGGCGGCGGGAGCGGCCCCGGAATCGGGGGAGAACCGCATCCCGAGCTGGTCGCGAAGGGACTTGTGCTCCGGCGCGATCCAGGTCAGCCCGAACAAGTTCGCGAGGACATCCGGGGCGAGGCGTTCCAGTCGGGCCTGCGGCATCCCGTCCTTGATCGCGTAGGCGAAGGGGCCGATGTCCGGCTGCCAAAACACGCCGAGCTTGTTGGCCAACTCGGCCGCGGCGGAGCGGGCTTGCCGGGCGGGTTCGTCCACCCCGGCGCGCGTGAAGAGCCGGGCGGAAGCGAGCAGGCCGGCGTAGGCCTCCACGGCCGGGATGAGCTGCTTGGTGCGTGCCGGGTCCGGCTCCCCGACGCCGGCGAACGGAAGGCCGTCTCGCGGGTCGATCCGCCGCAGGGTCGCCGCCAGGGACCGGCGGGCGGCGTCCAGGAGCCGGCCCGGTAGATCCGGTTTGACCTGGTGGTAGCGATCGACGACGAGCAGGTAGATCGGCGCGGTCGGGCCGACCGGCTCGGCCGTCCGGGTGTAGCTGCCGACGAGCCCTTCCACCGGGCCGACTTCGCCGGTCGTCGGGTCTTGTCGGTCGGCGTACCAGGTCAGCCAGTCGAGAACGCTGGCGAGGTCGTTTTCCCCGCCGTCCCGGTCGGGCTTGTTCTGGTGGGCGGCAAGGAGCGCGAGGGCGGCGTGGTTGGCGAAGTAGGGACTGATCCAGGCCTTCTCGCTGCCCGGTCGCATCTGAATCGCCCCGTCTCGCAGGCGGCTCTCGCGAATCAGCCGCAGGCACCGCCCCAGGACGATCGCCTCGACGGGTTCGGGGCGGGCGAGGGCAGCGACCGGGGCGACGGCGTCCGCCGCTTCGGCGGCGGCGCGTTGTTCGGCCATGCCGACCCGGGTTTCGATCTGCCCTTCGGCGTCCGTCGCGCGCTTCTCGGCGGCCTTGGCCTTGTCCGCGGCGTCGGCGGCGTGCTTGTTCGCGGCGTCGGCCTTCCCTTCGGCGACCGCGGCGCGCTGGTCGGCGGCCTGGACCTTGGTTTCGGCGTCCGCCTGGGCCTGGACGGCTTCCTGGCGGGCGAGGGAGAGTTCCGGCTGTCGGAGCGCCCAGGCGGCCCCGAACCCGACCACGGCGAAGAGCGCGTACCAGGCGGCGTACCAGGCACCGGGATAGGGTCGGCGGGGTTCGATCGGCGGGCTGGGGGCCACCGTCGAGGGCGTCGGCCGTCGCGCGGGAGCGATCAGCGCGTTCGGGTATTCGCTCGTCAGGCGGAACAGGGCGTCGCCGACCCGGCCGGCGAGCCACTGGAGGTCGGCCCGGTCGGCCGCTTCCGTGGCCTCCTCGCCAGAATGGACGCACGCTTCGAGGAGGCGCTGCAACTCGGTGACGACCGTGTCGTCGGCGTCGTCCAACCGGGGCGAGAGATCCCGCCAGCGTCGGCGAAGGTCATCGAGGGGCGGCAGCGGCGTCACGGTTCACCTCGCCCGTTCAGGTGGTCCAACAGCTTCTCGTCGGCCATGCGCAAGGCACCGAGAATCCACTTCCGCACGCAATCCGTCAGGTACTGGACCGCCTTTTGGTCGGCGGCCCAATCGGCCTCGCCGAGCAGGAGTGATCGCTTGATTGCCCCGATGCAGGTCGGCAGTTGCATCAGGTACGACAGGTGCGGGATGCGGTGGAACGACGGGGCGAGTTTCTTGATGCTCCGATAGAACTCCTCGGCGGCGTCGTCGAAATGGTCCAGGGACTGTTCGAGCGCCAGCTTCAAGTCTTCCGGGCGGTCACCCCGGAGGCAGGCGAACACGTGCGCGTAGACCTGGAAGAAGAGCCGGCACAATTTCTCAGCCTCGAAGTGAACCACCTTCCACGCCATCGCCTGGTCGAGGGTCCGCGCCGGTGGGAGATCCCTGACGCGGGGCAGGTCGAGCGGGAAGTCGAGCGGTTGGAGGTCCGAACGGACGACCCGAACCTTCTCGCCGGGGAAGAGCCGGATCGCGCCCGCCTCGTCGAGCCGGTCCATCGGCTCGCCCGGCCGTGGCGGATCGCGATCGGGAGCCGGCGGTGCTGTAGGACCACCGCGCTGTTCGCGTAAGCGCTTTTCGACATCCGACCGGAGGGTGGCGAGCTTGCCCGGCCGATACGGGTAATAGTGCGCCGCCGCGATCAGGAACCGCCAGCCGGGCTGATGTTGTTCGACATCGGCCACCGTCGCCGCGTTCAGCAAGATCGGCAGGAACTTTTTCTTCAACTCGGCCGCACGGACGATCTCCCGGTTCACCTGGCTGCTTCGAGAGGTCAAGGTCAGGGGGCAAAGGAACACAAGGACCGCCTCCGCCTCGCGGATCTCGTGTTCGATCCACGCAGCGTAGTCGCCGCCGGGGGCGGTGTTGTCGCGGGTGTAATACGAAGTCAGGAAACGGGCATCCTCGAGGGACCGCGCGACCCGCTTGACGGTTTTGTCGTTCTCTTGAATGTAGCTGAAGAAGAGTTGTGCCATGGGCAACGTGGTCTTACGCCAAGGAGGTCAACTGGGGAGACGGTACCCGACTCTTCCCAGGTTCGCCACTCGAAACGGCCGCCCATTTCATCTCCGCCCCCGGGCCGGTCGTAGCCATTGGGCGACCAGCCACAGCCGGGCCAGGACGCCGATCCCGAGCAGGACCACCACGACGACCGTCCACCCCGCCGCGAGGTAGCCCAGGCCACCGAGCAGGAGCAGTTGCTCCGGCACGAGGTAGCGGAGCCGGCTGACGAGGAAGTCGAACCGCCCGAGTAGCACGAGCCCGCCGACCAGACCGAGCCAGGCCAGCGACGCGACGGCCGCCCCGCCGGTGCCGGCGTCGGCGACCGATTCGAGCGGCCCGACCTCGGGGGCAGCGTTGGCCGGGGCGCTACCCAGCAGCGGCCGGCCGAGCGGCCGCCACGGCGGGGCCTCGCTCGTCTCCCGGCCGCGCGCCAGCATCGCCATCCGGTCGTCCGTCGTCGGCCGCGACGGCACCGCGACAGGGTTCGTCGCCAGGCCGGCCTTCACCTGCCGGTCCGCCTCGGCACGGGCCTCCTCGTAGTCGTAGCGCTTCGCCTGGTCGCGGTTGCGCGACGCCAGCCGGTCGGCCCACTCCGCCGCCGGCGTCCCGTCCGGGGCGAGCCAGGTCTCGGCGTCGGGCGTCCGGTCCAGGAGCAGTTCCGCCCTGCGCAAGTGCAGGGAGAAGCGCTGCTGCACCACCGCCTCCAGGCCGGTCGGCACGCCCGACTCGCGCGCCTCCTCGCCGAGGGCGGCCGCCGCCGCCAGGGCCGCCTCGGCCTGGGCGAGGTGGGCCAGCGCCCGCGGGCCGGGGCCGTCGCTCAGCGCCGCTCCCGAGCCGGCCTGCCAGCCGGGCGGCACGTTCAGCGTCCACCACGTCTGCCCGGCGGCGGTCGCCCCCGCCAGGCGGAGCGGCTCCAGCGTCGGCCGGGCGAGGCTCTCGACCCCGGGTTCGTATTCCCACCGGACGCGCAGCGACCGGACGCAGCCCTGGCCGGACAGCGGCACCCACAGCTGGCCCGGCGACGGCTGCAACGGCGGCACCTCGACCCCGTCCACGGCGACGCCCGACACGCGGGCCGCCGCCGGGAAGTCGAGCGTCAGCTCCGGCTGCTCGTCGCCCCGCAGCCAGAGGTGGGCCTCGTGCAGCCAGCGGCCGGTCCCGGTCGAGCGGAGGCGGCGTTCCTGGAGCAGCACCTGGCTCGGCCCACCGCCGCGCGAGCCGCTCGCGACGGCGAGGCGCAGCGGCCACGGCGGCGCGGCCAGCCGCCAGACCGAGCCGCCGGCGCGGCGCAGGCGCTCGCCGCCGCGCCAGGTCGGCGGCAGGTCCGCCGGCAGGCCGGCCTGCGGTTGCAACCCCGGCCCGGCCGTCGCGGTCAGGTCCGGCCCGGCGACGGCGACCCACGTCTCGACGGACCGCACCCCGCCGACGGCGACCTCCGGCACGGCCGGCACGCCGCCGAGGTCGGCCAGCGCCGCCGACCCGGACAGCGTCACGACGTACTCGCGCGTCCCCGGCGGCGGCTCGAGCGACCACGTCCGCGCCCCGTTGCCGTGGGTCCGCTCGCGGCGCAGCAACGCCCGGTCCGCCTCGACCTTGACCGGGACGCCGGCCCAGTTGCGCAGCGACACCGTCAGCGACCGCAGCTCCCCCTGCGCGGCCCGGCAGACGACCTGCGTCTGGAAGACGAACTGCCGATCGACCACCTCGACCAGGGTGGCGACGCGCGCCGTGCCGGCGCTGTCGGCCGGCTCGACGAGCACCGTGCCTGCGTAGGGCCCGTTCGCCTGGTAGGACGCCTCGACCGACGACGGCACCGCGTCGCCGACGGGGCGCAGGCCGGCCAGCTGCTGCGGCACGAGGGCGAGCCCCGGCAGGGCGGACACCTTGAGCGTCGTCGTCTGCTTGCCGCCCGAGACGAGGCGCAGCCGCGGCAGGGCGAACCGGCTCGCGCCGCCGTCGCGGACGAGCGGCAGCCAGCCGTGGACCTCGACCTTCGCCGCGGTCGTCCGGTCGAGCCAGACGAGGAGGCGGTTGCCCTGCTGAGCCCAGCTGCGGACGGCCGGGCCGCGCACCGCGCTGACGGTCGGCGACGCCCCGGCCAGCTCCCACTCGAGCAGGGTCAGGTCCGACCCGGTCGCGGCGAGGTCGATCCGGGCGACCAACTCCGCATCGCGCGGCCCGACGCGGAGGGATAGCTCCTGCTCGACCGGGACGGCGGCAGGCCGCGGCGTCAGGCGCAGGCGCGGCGCGGGGCCGACACCGCCGGGGCGGTTGAACGTCGCGGCGAAGGCGAGCCGGCCCGGCTCCGGCCGCGACGCCGCCGGCCAGAACGGGGCGAAGCCCGCCGCCGGCACGCCGGTCAGCCGCACGAGTTGCACCGCCTCGGCGTCGAGCCCATCGACTTGGTAGGCGAAGTGTCCGCCGGCCTGCTCGCCGCGCGGCGCGGGCAGCGGCAGGTCGGCCGTCGCCGGCAGCGGCCCGCGCGGGATCAGGTCGAGCAGCAGGAGCACGTCGCCCGTCACCGGGGCCTGGAAGCGGACGGTCAGCTCCTGGCGCGGCCGTTCATCCGTCGCGACCTCCTTCACCTCGTAGCCCTGCAGGCGGGCCTCGCCACCGCCGGGCCGCGTCGCCGTCACGCCGCGCACGACCAGCTCGGCCGGCACGTCGAGGACGAGATCCTGGACGGACCCCTTCTCGATCGCGTAGCGCAGCACGCCGGTCAGGGCGCTCGCGTCGAGGCGCAGGTACCACAGGTACGCCTCCTGGAAGCGCACCGCCGGCGGGGCCTTCGCCGGCTCGGCCGACCAGCGGACCTGCACCGGCCCGGCGAGGCGTCCCAGGTCCGCCTCGGCGAAGATGCGGCCGCCCTCGGTCCGGGTCTGCTTCGCGCCGCCCCGGCCGGGCATGAGGACCGTCACGCCCCGGGCCGGGGCCTCGAACGTCAGCCGGCCGATCGGCACCTTCGGCAGGGCGAGCGGCACCGCCCCCTCGGTCGGCGTCGCCCCGGGGACGGCGACGCGGTAGCGCACCTCGAGCTTGTGCCGGCCGGCCCCGCGCAGCGTCACCTGCGCCGCCGGGACGATCACCGCGTCGTCGAGCCAGACCTCCTTCAGAACGCCGTCCACCGGGAGCGGCACCGTCGCCGGCTCGTCGGAGAAGGCGTGCAGGACGTAGCGGGCGTCGAACTCGACGGCGTGGCCGACGAGCCGCCCGGTGACGTGCGCCTGGGTGAAGACCGCCCCGGTCCGCGGCCCGGCCAGCGGCCTGTCGACGGCCTGCTCGAGCTGCTTCAGCAGGGCCTCCGGGGCGAGGACCTTCTGCTCTTCCAGCGGGTCGTCCGCCTTGCCGAGGATCAGGACGACGGCCGGCGGGGCCTGCTGCTCCTCGGGCTGGCCGGCGAGGGCAGCCCCGACGGCGACGACCGCCAGGGCGACCGCGACCGGCACCGGCGACACCTTCGACCCGACCCGGCTGGCCGGATCGGCCAGGCCCGCCGCCCGGCGCAGGCGATGCAGGTAGGCGACCAGGACGAGAACCCCGGCCAGGACGAGCGAGTACCACGCCAGCGGTTGGAGCGCCGTCGGCAGCCAGAACAGGGCCAGGCCAGCCGTCGTCAACCAGGCGACGAACGCGGCGTGCCGCCGCCAGCGCGGCCCGGCGCGCAGGGCGAGCAGCCCCAGCCCGCCGAGCAGGGCGAGGGCCACCCCGGCGGTCACGACCGCCTCGCGCCGCACGATGATGACGCCGGGGCCGCCGCCGTCGGGGACGAGCCATGCCGACCAGCCGGCCAGTTCCAGGTCGCCGGGTAGGAGCGTCTCGCCGCGCAGGCCTTCGGGGAGGGCCTCCTCGCGGAGGGCGGCCGGCAGCCAGTCGGCCAGGTCGCGGAACCGGCCGGAGTCGTCCTGCCCGTCGGCCAGGGCTCGCGCGACGGCCGCGAGCACTGCTTCGGGCAAGGCGCGCCCCTCGGCGAGCCAGGCGTCGCGCTGGCGGCGCGTCGTCACGAGCCAGCCGTCGGCCGCGGGCAGGATCGCCAGGGCGGACGGCTCCCCGGCCCGGTCGTCGAGGCGCAGGCCGGCCTCGCGCCAGGCGGCCGTATCGACGGCGACCGGCGCGCCGTCGCGGGCGGCCGTCTGGGCGAACTGCTCCAGCGACTCGCGACGGGTGACGTCCTGCCCCGGCCGGGCCGGGAACCGCGGCGGGACGGCCGAGGTGTCCCCGGCCGGTTCGAACACGCCGAGCCAGCGGCGCGGCCAGGCGACGAGCCGGTACAGGTCGGCCGGGTGGGCCCGGTGCGGCGGCGGGTCGGTCCCGTCGCCCGGCCCGGCCAGACGCACGAACGCCCCGTCGAACGCCGGGGCGACCCCAGGCGGCAACCGCCACGTCCGAGTCAGGGTCGCCAACTCGACCGGGAGTCCCGGCGTCGGTGCCTCCAGCGACCGCCAGAAGAGGCCGTCCGGAGCGGCGACCTCATAGAGCAACTCGAAGCAGACCCAGCCGCCGGCCTTGCCGTCGCGCCGGGGGACCGGCAGCGGCAGCAGCCGGTCGCCGGGCCCTCCCCCTTCCAGCTCGGCATCGACGGCCCGGCCATCGACGCGCAGCGCGACGAGGTCCACCCCGGCCGGCAGGCGCACCGGCAGCGTCGGCCCGGCCCAGTCGGCGAGGTGGAACTGGAAGTGGACGCGGACCGCCCCGTCCGTCGGCCAGGCGGTCAGCCGGCCGAACGCATCGGCGAGCCGGCCGGGCGACGGGGCGCGCGTGTCGAGGACGAGCCGGGCCGGGCCGCCCGTCAGACGGAAGTTGCGCCACGCCGCCCGCGCGCCGGTCGTGCCGGCCGCCTCGCGCAGCCCGTCCGTCTCGACCCGCCCCAGCTCGACCCCGGCCAGGTGGATCTCAACCTCGCCCTCGGGGCGCTCGACGCCGGCCAGCACCGGCAGAGGCACGTCGTACCGGCCCTGATCGCCGGCGAGCGGCACCCGGGCGGCCAGCTCGACCGTTTCGCGCAGCCGGAGCGGCCGGGTCAGGACGACCCGGTAGCGCCACGCCGAAGGCGACGGGCCCGTTGGTACGGCGAGCAGGGCGAGCCCGGCCAGCGGCTGGCCGACCGCCCCGACGGTGGAGAGCACCTCGACGCCGGGCACCGCCTCGACGCGGCGGAACTGGGCGGTGCCGGCCTCGACACGCCAGTCCCAGCCGGCCACGTCCGCAGCGGGGATGAGGAGTTCGACCCCGTCCGGCGCGCCGGCCTCGGCGGTCAGCCGGAGCCGGACTTCCGCCTCCGACCGGGCCGGACCGAGGAGGACCGCCGTCCGGACCTGGGCCGCGACCTGGGGCGGCCGCGGCCGGACGGTCAGCGACCCGGTCGGCGGCTGCTGCCGGTAGGGGAAGTAGTAATCCGGCAGGTCGCGGCCCCAGGGGCCGTCTTCGTCCGGGTCGAGCGCCGGCACGGACGACGTCGGCCGGCCGTCGGCCACCTCGAGCAGCTGGTCCTCGACGCTGATCGCCAGGGCCCCCTCGCGGAAGCGGGCCCCGGGGACGACCACCTCCGGGAACAACATCGCCCGGTCGAGCGGCACGCCCGGCGTCGCGGGTCGCAGCCGCAGCGCGACGCGGGCCTGGGCACGGAGCGGCCCGGGCACCTCCGGCGCGAGGGGCGGGCCGGCCGGGCCGAGCGGCGTCGCCAGTTCGATCTGGACGACCGGCCGGCCGCCGCGGCGCAGGAGCCGCCACGTCGCGCCGGCCGGCTCGACCTCGACCTGTTCGACTTCCCAGCCGGTCGGCACCTGGATCGGCACGCCGAAGAGGCGGCCCTGGAGCACCTCGACGGCGACCGTCGCCCGCAGGGTGGACCGCTGCGGGTCGAGCTGCCACGAGGCGACCGGCCGGGCGCGGAACTCGACCCCGCCGGGGTGGACGACCAGGCTCGGTCGGCGGGGGGCCGTCGCCCCGTCGGGGCGCAGGCCGCCGCCGGCCAGGGCCAGGCGCGGCCAAGCCGGGCCGCCCTCCGGGTCGGCGGCGGAGTCCGTCGCGGTCGGCTCGAAGTCGCCGGCCTGCCAGCCCTCCAGGCGCAGGTCCGGGTGCAGGACGAGTTCGACCGTCTCGCCGCGCGGCACGCCCCGCACGACGCGCACCGCCGGGGCGACCCACTCGACCGCCCCCGTCGGCTTCGTCCTGCCGGCCAGGGCCGACAGGGCCGTCACAGTGACGACCACCTCGCCGACCGGGCGGCGCAGCCGGACGGTGAGCAGGGCCGGCTGACCGTCGGCCGCCGGGTCGAGCTTCCACTCCGCCAGCTCGGGCATCGCGCCGGCCATCCCGGACGGGGCGACCTGGACGGCGGACGGCCGCAGGGACGGATCCCACTCGAAGGCGACCTCGGCCCCGCCGCGCGGCAGCAGTTCGATCGCGGCTTCGAGGGTCGTCTCGACCGCGTCGGGGGCGATCCGGTGACGGGTATGCCAGCGGCGGACGAGGGCCAACGGCGGGTTCGTCTGCCCGCCAGGAGTGAGCGTCAGCCGGAGCGCCCCCCGGCCGACGCCGTGGACGCGCCACGCGACGAACCCGGCCGGGACGGCGAGGTCGCCCGGCTCCTCCGGCAGCGGGCCCGGCCCGGTCAACTGGACGTCGGCCGGGCCGGTCACGCCCCAGCCGGGTGGCAGGTACAGCTCGAGCAGGCCGGCCGGGCACGCCGGGCCGCGCAGGTCGAACGCCAGGCCGTCCGGCGTCCGCTCCAGGCGCGCCGACCAGGCCAGGCCGACGGCGTGCGTCCCGGCCCGGTCGAAGACGAGGGCCGGCCCGCGGGCATCGACCTCGGCCAGGAGGACCTCCCGGTCGCCGGCGCGCGGCGGCTGGCGGACGGCGAGGTTGAACGCCCCGCCCGGGCCTTGCAGCGGCAATACTCCCGGCTCGGGGCAATCGACCTGCCACGTCGCGACGCCGACCAGATCCTCGTCGCGCAGGACGGCGCGGAGGTGGGCCTCGACCAGGCGCGGGGCGGCCGGCTTGCGGCCGGCCGCCTCCTCGGCCCGGGCGACGAGCTTCTCGAACTCGGTCCGGGGGAGCTGCTTCCACACCTCGCCCGGGTACTTGGCCCGCTCGGCGGCGAGGCGGTCCGGCGCGACGAAGACGCGCCGCACCGGCGGCTCGCCCGGCCCGGCTAGAAGGGGCAGGCCGGCGAGCAGGACGGCCAGCACGAGGAGCCCGGCGCGCGGGGTGAGCATGGTCGTCACGTCCCGCTCGGTGGCGGGACGTCCACGGTGGAGGGTTCGGGGTGCGGCCGGGCCGGCGTCGAGGCCGGCACCGGGGCCGTGCGGCTGACCGTCGAGGGCTGCCGCGTCCGGGTGAAGCTCGACGTGAGCCGCAGCCGGCGGCGCTCGCTCGCGTGGGCCCACCACTGCAGCAGGACGACGAGGACGAGGACGGCCAGGCCCGGCTGACAGCCGAGCGCCACGGCCGCCAGGGCGGTCGGGAACCACAGCGACAAGAGCGCCGGGGCCAGCGCCGCCGCGACGAGGGCGACCAGGAGCGGGTACGGCGAGCCGCCGTCGGCCAGGACGCCCCGCCACCAGAAGACGAAGCCGAGGCCGACCGCCAGGACGACGAGCGAGCAGGCCAGCAGCCAGTACGGCTGCGGCGCGTGCCAGACGACGAGCGCCGGCACGCCGGCACGCCAGCAGACCAGGGCCGGGTTGGCGAAGGCCGGGTCGCCGTCGCGCGGCGCGGCGTCGCCGCCGGTCAGCCACGCCTCCAGGTCGGCGAGCGACTCGGCCGGCCGCGAGACGAACAGCGCCCCGCGGCGCTGCCACGTCCGCCGGGTGCCGAGGCCCTCCTCCGGGGCGAATGCGACCCAGCCGGCCGGCACGGCGATCGCCCAGCGCGACACGACCCGGCCCGGCTCGCCGCGCAGCACCGGCGGGAGGAGCGTCGTCGCCAGGGGCGACGTGCCGCGCGGGGTGAGCTGATACGTCACGTCGAGCAGGGTCGGCCGCGTCTGGGCCTCGGCCGGCAGGCGCAGCCGGGCGACCCGGCCGGCGTCGTTCGGCTCGCCGGCGTCGTCGAGCGGCTCGGCGTCGAGCTGGACGCCGTCGAGGCTGAACCGGACGCCGTCCAGCGCGACGAGCGCGGCCGGCATCTCGACCTCGACCGTCCGGCCGGCGACCTGCTGGAGCAGGTAGCTGGCGTGATAAAGGTGGGGCTGGCCCTCCTGGACCAGGACGCGGACGAGGGCCCGCCGGGCGACGACCGGCGGCACCTTGCCCTGCCCGGTCGCGAAGCGCAGCGTCAGCGGCACGTCGAGGCCGTCCGCCCTCAGGACCAGGGCCGGCAGGCGGCGTTCGCCCGGCACTTCCTGGAGCGGCTGCTCGACCCACGCCTTGTCGGTCGCGGCCGGCCGGACGGCCGGCTCGGTCCAGATGCGCGCAACGGTCCGCAGGGTGGTCGCCGCCTCGGCGATCGGCAGCGGCACAACGAACGGCGGCCGGGTGCCGTCGTCCGGCAGGGCGACGGCGTAGTCGAGAACGACGACCGCGTCCTGGTCGCGCGACCCGTCGAGTTGGATCTGGCGGGTCCGGGCGTCGGGGTCGTCGCTGCGCACGAGCTTGCCGCCGGAGACGACGCGCGGCGGCTGGGCCGGGCCGTCCGGCAGCCGCAGCGCGAGCAGGCCCTGCGCCTGGCGCGGCAGGCGGATGCGGAGTTCGTAGCGGACGTTCGCCTCGCGGCCGGCGAGCTTCACGTCGGCGGTCGCCGTCGCCTGGACCTCCGGCCGGAACGGCCGCCACGCGAGGACGACCCGGTCCGGGACGCGCCCCGCCGTCGGGGCCGACAGCCAGGACTGCTCCTGCGGCGAGGTCTGCGTCACCTCCAGGGCCGGGTTCAGCTTGTCCGGGGCGACCAGTTCCAGGTCGTCGGCGACGACGGCGAGCACGGCGAACTCGTCGCCGCGCTCGCCGTCGAGCGGCCGGGGCAACACGAGGGCCGCCTCGCGTGGGGTCGGTTCGCTCGGCACGTCCTTGTAGCGCACCTTGAACGCGAACGTGAACTCCTTCGGCCCGTCGCGTTCCAGGCGCAGCTGGAGGACGTTCGTCGCCGGATCGACGGCCGGGTCTGCCAGAATCGGCCGCGGCGGCGGGGTCGGCCCCGCGACGTACTCCGCCCCGGCCGGCAGCTGGATCGCGAGCAGTTCGACGCCGGGCTGGACGACCCGGCCCTTGACCGTCGTCGTCGCCTCCCAGTGGCGCGGCTCCGGCCCCGGCCGCGCCAGGCGGAGGACGTGCGACAGGCGCGCCTCGACGACGCCTCGCACCGTCTCCGCCTCGATGTCGAGCAGGCTGAACGACCCCGGCCCGGTCGCCGCCTTCGGCTTCTCCGGCTGCGGGACGCGGTCGTACTTGAACCCGCGCACGAACGCGGCCTGCTTCTGCTCGTCGGCCCCGAGCTGTCGCGGCGTCGTCTCCGTCGCCGGCATTAAGAGCACCTGCGCGTCGCGGGCGGTCGAACGGACGAGGATCGTCCCGGTCTGCCGCGTCGCCCCCGGAACGACGAATGGCCCGACCGGCAGGCGCGCCCCCTTGGGCAGGGCCTTCGCCGGCACGCGGACGGTGACGGTCAGCGGCGCGCTCGTCGCCTCCTTGAGGCGGATCGTCTTCAGGACGGCGAACGGCTGCTCGGCGCTGTCGATCCCGGCGACGAGCGGCTCCGCCTCCGGCGACGGCTTCACCTCGGCCCCCGGCGGCAGGAGCAAGCGCCAGCTGCTCGTCCGGCCGGCCTCGACCTGGAGGTTGAGCGTCGCCGTCGTCGTCATGTTGTTGGCGGCATCGATGAAGACGTCGACGACGCCGGCCGCGCTGGTGATTGTCGGCCCGCCGGCGACCGGCGGCTCGCGCCAGGTCAGGCGCAGGTTCTCGACCTGGCCGAGGTCGCCGGCGAGCCGGTCGTTCTCGAGCCGGACGAGCGTCTCCGCCCACGGCGTCTCATTGATGCGGACGTCCTGCAGGCCGGACTTCAGCTCCAGGTCGAGGCGGGTGATGAGCGCCCCGGGCAGGTCGAGTTCGGCGGTTCGCGCCAGCCCCTTCGGCAGGACCGGCACGGCCGCCTCCAGGACGAGGATTCGGTCGCCCGGGCCCTCGACGGTGAGATACAGGCCGTCCGATTCGGAGCGCAGGCCGCCGGCCGGCTTGCCGTCCAGGGTCGCCTTCGTGACGGCGAGCTTCTTGCCGCCGAGCCGGAACGTGCCGGCCCGGTCGGCGCTGACCTGGTAGCGGAGCGTCAGCTGGAGCCGCCCCGGTTCGAGCTTGCCGGCCACGGCGCAGCCGCCGGGCGGCATCGGCTTGTCGTTCTCGGCCTGCTTGCGGAGTCGGTCCAGCTCGGCGAGCAGCTCCTTGTACTTTTCCGGCGAGAGGAGGACGTGCTTGGGCAGCATCTTGAGCACGTCGGCGAGCGGGTCGGTGACGATGACGACGTCGCCGGGGCCTTTCGTGGGCGGCGTCGGCTTCTTCGGCTCGTCGGGCTGCTCCGGACGGAGCTGCGCCGCACAGACGAGCAGGAAGAGGCCGGCCGCCAGGCCGCGACGCCACGCAGACACGATGCCGCCCTCCCCGTCGGGACGTGGGTACTTGTTCGATTATACCCGATCGCCGTCGGCGGCTGGATACGGCGGATCGGAAAACCTCGCCATCTGGGAGGAGTGGGGCGGTCGTTCGGATTATTCTCGTCGGGCGAGCCACGGATAGCCCAGGGACTCCCCTTCCGCCAGGTCCGGCGGCGCGTCCAGGAGGAGGAAGTCCATCCCCTCCGGCAGCGCCTCGACCGGCTCGGCCGACCGTAGGCCGAACAGGCCGGGGATCGGCTCGTCCGGCAGCGGCGACTCCGGCGACGAGTAGACCCAGCCGAGGCAACACGGCCGGACGCTCCGGTCCATCAGGTCCGCTGGCAAAGCCCCGTCGGACGGCAGCATCCCCATCAGGAACAGGCCGAGGCGGTCGGCCAGCTCCCACGCCGCGGACTGGTCGGCCGGCAGGAGGACGACGTTGACGCCCTCCTTGCGCAGCCGACGAACGACCGCTTCGTCCAGGGCGGCGACCTCGCGGACCTTCAGCGTCAGCGGCTGCTCGTTGACGAAGACGCGGTCTTCTTCCCAGCTCAGGACGTAGACGGCGTAGTGCAGCGGGGTGGAATCGACCCGCTGGCCGTCTTCCCAGAGTTCGAGCGACCCCTCGTAGCGGCTCGGCGACGCCGGCGACCACAGGGCCGGGTCGGCGATCGACAGGGCGAAGGAGCGGAAGCCCGGCTCCTCGTCCTCGACCTCGACCGGCTCGAAGGCGTACTCGGCCTCGGCGGTGCGAGTGACGGCGTTCTTCGGCCCGGTGAGGGCGGCGCGGACCTCGGTCGTCGCCGTCCAGTCGTCCGCCTCGACGCGGAGCAGGAGCTGGACCAGGTCCGGTCCGACTTCCATCTCGACGATCTCGTACGCCGCGATTCGGTTCATGCGGTGTCGCTTCGCTCCTTGTCGCCCGTCGCTGGCGCTCCGGGTTGGTACGCTGTGTCTCCCAGAAGGGCAGCCAGCCGGGCCCGCACCTCGTCCGCCGTCACGCCGCGCAGGAGGAAGACCTTGTCGCGGCTCACCGCCCCGCCGTGCAGCGCGACCTGCGACCGCTTCAGGCCGAGGGCCCGGCGCAGCACCTCGACCAGGGCGTCGTTCGCCCGGCCGTCCTCGGGCGGGGCCTGGACGGACACCTTGAGCGCGGTGCCGTGGACGCCCTGGACGCCGCTCTTCCGCGCGCCCGGCTGGGCCCGGACCGGCAGGAGGACGCCCTCGGGGTGGATCGTCAGGGCGAGCATGGCAGCCCCTCGCGAAGCGAATCGAGCCCCTCGAACAGCACCGTGCCCAGTCGGATCAGCGTCGCGCCTTCCTCGATCGCCACCTCGAAGTCGTTGCTCATCCCCATCGACAGGTGGCCCAGCGCGTGGCCCGGGCACCGCTCGCGCAGCTCGCCGAGCAGGCCCCGCAGGAGCGCGAACGTCGGCCGGGTCGCCTCTTGATCCTCGACGTAAGCCGCCATCGTCATCAGGCCGCAAACGCGGACCGCCGTCACGGCGTTGATCGTATCGGCGAGGGCGGCGACTTCGTCCGGGGCGAAGCCTTGCTTGGCCGCCTCGCCGCTGGCGTTGACCTCCAGGAGGACCGGCAGGTGGACACAGCGACGACGGCACGCCGCCTCGATCTCCTCCAGCAGCCGGACCGAATCGACGGCGTGGATCATGGCGGCGAGTGGCACCGTGCGCTCGACCTTGTTCCGCTGGAGGTGCCCGACCAGGTGCCAGCGCGCGTCAGGGATCGCCTCGGCCTTCGTCCACAATTCCTGGGGGCGGCTCTCGGCCAGGTCCACGACGCCCAGCTTGAGCAAGGCCCGGGCGACCTCGACGCCGACCGTCTTGGTGACGGCGACGAGCGTGACGTCCTCGCGCCGGCGGCCGGAGCGGTCGCACGCGGCGGCGATGCGCGCCTCGACCGCGGCAAGCCGGCCGCGCAGGATGTCCTCGACGCTCTCCACGACGCCACCTCCCCGGCCTAGGATAGCGGGGTTCCGGTCCGATGGTAGAGGGGACGCTCATGGCCGAGATCCGACCGTTCCGGGCCCATCGCTACAACCTGGCGCGCGTTGGCGACCTCAGCGACGTGATCGCCCCGCCGTACGACGTCATCGACGCGCCGCTCCAGCAGGCCCTGCTCGACCGCAGCCCGTACAACGTCGTCCGGCTCATCCTCAACCCGGAGAAGCTCAACGACACCGAGCACGACAACCGCTACACCCGCTCGGCCGGCTGCCTCAAGGAGTGGCTCGCCGACGACGTCATCACCCAGGACTCGACGCGCGCCCTGTACGTTTACCACCAGGACTACACCGTCGAGGGGCGGACCTTCACCCGCAAGGGCGTCCTCGCCCGCGTCCGGCTGGAGGCGTTCGGGCAGGGCCGTATCTACCCGCACGAGCAGACCCTGTCCGGGCCGAAGGCCGACCGGCTCAAGCTGTTCCACGCGACGGGGATGAACCTCAGCCCGATCTTCGGCCTGTACCCCGACCCGGACCGCCGCGTCGCGACCGCCCTCGACGACGCCATCGTGCGGGCCCTGCCGCTCCAGGCGACGGACCACCTCGGCACCGTCAGCCGGCTGTGGACCGTCACCGACGCGAAGGCGCACTCCGCGGTGAGCAGCTACCTGGCGAACCAGCCGGTGTTCATCGCCGACGGGCACCACCGCTACGAGACGGCCCTGCGCTACCGCGACGAGCGGCGCGCAATGGGCGAGACGATCGACGACGACCACCCGGCGAATTTCATCCTCATGATGCTCGTCGGCATGAGCGACCCGGGCCTGCTCATCCTGCCGACGCACCGCCTCCTCTCCGGCCTGCCGGACCTGACCGGCGACCTGCTGCGGGAGCTGCTCGGTGACCGCTTCGAGGTCGAGACGGTCGGCACCGGCGACGCGGCGGCGCGCGAGACGTGGGGCCTGATCGAGGCGGACGGCGGCCAGGACGTGCTCGGCTTCGGCACCGTGGCCGACGGCGGCTGGCACCTGGCGCGCTACCGCTCGCCGGACGAGATGGCCCGGCTCGCCGCGGACCACAGCCCGGCGTGGCGCGGCCTGGGCGTCAGCATCCTACACGTCCAGGTGCTTGACGGCCTACTCGCCCCGACGCTGCCGGAACGGCCGACGTGCCGCTACGTCCACCTCATCGACGAGGTGCTCGCCGACGTCGCGGCGAAGAAGTGCCAGCTCGCGGCGCTGGTGCCGCCGGCGACGATGGACCACGTCGTCGAGATCGCCGGCAACCTGGAGACGATGCCGGCGAAGTCGACGTACTTCTACCCGAAGCTGCTGAGCGGTTTGGTGTTCAACTCGCTGCGGACCAGTTGAGGAGGCGGCATGGGCCAGGCGATCATCTTCGTCTGCTCGATGGCCGGGGCGGTAATCGTCGCCTTTTACGTCCTGGCGTTCTCGGCGTCGGCGCTGCTCGTCGTCGTCGAGGGGACCGCCGCCGGCAACGACGAGGTGAGCTGGCCGAACGAGCCGTGGTCGGACGTCTTCGGCCGGGCCGGCTACCTCGGCGTCCTGCTCGGCCTGTGGCTGATCCCGTTCGGGTTCCTGTCGCGCGGCCTGAGCCAGTCGGTGCTGCCGGGCCAGGACGTGGCCCGGTTCATCCTCGTCGTCGGCTGGGGGCTGTGGATCTTCTTCCCGATCGGGCTGCTGTCGGCGTTGCGGTCCGTGTCCGGCTGGGGCCTGTTCCGCTTCGACGTGATCCGCGACATGCTGCGGGTGCTGCCGGCGACCGTCCTCTTCTACGCCGCGAGCGGGGCGCTGTCCGGCCTGGTCGGCTTCGTCTGGGTGCGGTCCCTGATCGGCAACGGGGCCCTCGTCCTGGTCGCCGCCCCGCTGACGGCGATCGGCTGGCTGCTCTACGCCCGGCTGCTCGGCCGGCTCGCGTTCAAGATGGGCCGGCTGCCTCAGCCGGTCAGCAAGAAGAAGCCGACGCCGGAGAAGACGGCCGGCAAGAAGTCGGCCGGCCGGAAGCGGAAGGGCCCCGACCCGAACGGCCCGGTCGCCCCGAGCGGCGAGCCGGTGCCCGAGCCGGAGAAGACGCAGCGCAGCCTCCTGCTCGACGACGAGCCGGAGCCGTACGGCGTGTCGAGCGAGGCCCCGCCGGAACGGCCGAACGTCGTCCCGCTGGACGGCTACGACCCGGAGGAGGCCGAGGAGGTCGAAGCGCCGGACCCGAAGCTGGACAACGTCGAGAACGCGAACCGGGCGATCGCCAACCGCGAGAAACGGTTGACCCGGCGGCGGAAGCCGCCGAAGATGCCGGAACAGCCGATGCTCGAGGGCATCCTGACGTTCCCGTTCTACCCCCAGTGTGTCGGCAAGTGGATCAACCTGGCGTTCGGCTGGGCCCTGTTCGGCTTCCTGATCCAGCTGATGCTCTCGTTCAACGTAGTTCGGTGACCCACCCGGAGGACGACCATGCGTGCCGCGATCGCGCTCGTGCCGCTGCTGGGGTTCGTCTCGCTCGCCGACGAGCCCCTGCCGAAGGAGTTGGCCGAGCTCCAGGGCGTCTGGAAGCTGGACGCCGGCGAGGCGAACGGCGCGCCGCTCCCATTCAACCGCGGGGCGTTCAACTGGGTCATCGAGGGCGACAAGGTCCTCTGCGGCGGCGTCCACATCGCCACGCTCAAGCTCGACGCGACCAAGACGCCGCGGACGATCGACCTCGTCCTGCTCAACCCGAAGCGGACCCGGATCGGCATCTACGAGCTGGACGGGGACACGTTCCGCTTCTGCGTCGACATCCGCGACGACGTCAAGGCCCGGCCGAAGGGGCTGCCGACGGTCGGCACCGACAACCTCCGCCTGCTCTTCTTCCAACGGCAGAAGGGGGACAAGGTCGACCCGTTCGCCGGGATGCGCGGCTTCCTCGGCGTCCAGCTGAGCGACGACGAGGAGAACCAGCGCGTCACGGTCGCGGACGTGGTCGAGAACGCGCCGGCGATGAAGGCCGGCGTCAAGGCCGGCGACGTGCTGCTCAAGCTCGGGGCGGCCGAGGTCCGGTCGTCCCAGGCGGTAATCGACGCGATGGCGACCACGCCGCCGGGCAAGCCGGTCGCCCTGGTCGTCCGCCGCGACGGCAAGGAGCGGACGATCGAGCTGAAGCCGGCAGCGGTGCCGTTCGACCTGCTCAACTGACGCGGGGTCACTCCTCCAGGATCAACGCCAGCAGCGCCGCGACGGTGCGGTGCGCCTCGACCGGGTGGCGCAGGGGCAGGTCGGCGTGGACGCGGTAGCGGTTGCGCCGGCCGGCCCGCTCCCGGTCGAGGTAGTGGGCCGCCTCCAGGTCGGCGACGATGCGCTGCACCGCCCGCTCGGTGATGCCGACCTTGTCGGCGACGTCGCGGAGCAGGATCTCCGGGTCCTTGGCGATCAGGAGCAGGACGTGGGCGTGGTTGGTCAGGAACGTCCACGCGGCGGGGCTGGCGCTCTTGCGGGTCATCGGTCGTCCTCGTCAGGGCCCGGCGGTCGGTGGCACCCCTATCCTACGACCGCCGGGCCGCCGTCGCCCCTAGCCGACCGGGGCCCACCCGCCGGCGGGGGAGCGCCGCGCCAGGCCGCCGCCGGCCGGGTCGAGGGCGAAGAGCCGCACCCAGCCGTTGGCGACCAGGTCGCCGATCGCCGGGTGGCCGGCCAGGACGGCGTCGATCCGGGCCGGGTCCGCCTCGACGACGACCTGGAGCCGGAGCGGCTCGTGGAACCAGGCCCCGCCCGGGCCGTGGACCGACTGGGCCGGCAGGCCGGTGCGCAGGTCGCCGCCGTTGCCGAGGACGACGCCGACGTCGCCGACCCGGTTGTGCAGCGCCTTCGTCCCGGCCCCGAACGCCGCGTTGTCGACCGTCGAGGCGAAGTACTGCAGGTTGATCCACGACGCGACGACGACCGGGGCGGTCAGGATCAGGGTCAGGACCGCGTCGTCCGGGTCGGCGGCCGCGTCGTACTCGTGCAGGAAGACGCGCCCCTCGAGGTCGGCCCCGCGCGTCCGGCAACGGCGGGCGGCGACGAAGGCGGCGTTGCGGGCCAGGCCCCACTCCGGCCGGACCTCCGCCGCGTCGCGCGCCCGGCGGTCGAGCGCGTCCTTCAAGGCGGTGTCCGGCACGCCGCCGAGGCCGAGGGCGGCGGCGCGCTCGCGGCGGGCGGCGGCCCCGGCCGTCGCGAGCAGATTGCGAAGTTGAGCCACGTGGGCGGCGTGGCTCGCCGGGAGCCGGTCGAGGTCGAGCAGCTCGACCGCGTCGGTCGCCGTGTCGTGGACCGCCGGCAGGAAGTGCGTGTCGGCCGGGACGCGCCAGCCGCGAGCCGCCAGGCCGGTGCGGACCGCCGGGGCGTTGAGCAACGCCGCGGCGACGCGGGCGTTGAGCGCCCCGCCGTGGCCGCCGCACGCCCCGCAGTCGAGCCCGGCGGCGTGCGGGTTGTTCGCGCTCCGCCCGGCGTGGCCGCACAGCAGGACGACCCGGGCGAACGTCTCGCGGAAGCCCATCCCGCGCAGGATGCCCTCCGCCAGGTCGACATCCCCCGGCACGGCGAACGGGCCGCGGCCGTCGGTGCCGCGGCCCTCGCCGGTCGCGCCGGCGGCGTCGGCGGCGAGGGCGGCCCCGTAGGCGAGGCCGGCCACCTCGACGAACGTGAACGACGCCGCCGGGGCGGCCTGGACGTGCTTCAGCCCGGCGGCGATGGCGTCCGCCCCGGCGGTCGGCCCCGGCGTCAGCGCGACGGTCGGTTTGAGCAGGACCGGGCAGCGGGCGCTGCCGCCCCAATCGAGCGCGACGCCGAAGAACCCGGCGAAGCCGCGCGTCTCGACCCGGGTCGACGCCGCCTCCAGGTGGCGGCGCAGCGGCTCCGACCGGACATCGATGCAGAAGACGGCCTGCACGTCGGGCCGCTGCGGCTCCGCGGCCGCCGGCGCGACGAACGCCGCCGCCAGCCGGCGGACGTAGCCGTCCTCCAGGGCGTCCTGCAGCGCCAGCCGTACCGCGGCGTCCTCGACGCGGACCAGGCCCGGCCCGGCCGGGACCGGCTCGCCGAGCTCGGCGACGGCGGCGTCCGTCGCCAGGAGGATCGCCAGCAGGTCGGCCGCCTCGCCGGGTCCGTCGCCGCCGGCCTGCCACGCCGCCCGGCGGAAGTACGACGCCCAGCCGTACAGGCCGCCGAGGAGCCGGTACAGGTACGCGACGCGGTCCTCGGCCGCGACGCCGGCCTGGCGGAGCAGGTGCGGCACGGCGTCCTCGGCCCGGTCCGGCAGCCGGCGGGCCCAGGCGCGCCAGCCGGCCAGTCCGGCGATCTCCAGGTTCGGGTCGACCCGGGCCGCCTCGACCCACGTCGCGTAGAGCGGCCGGCCCTCCGGCAGCGGCCAGAACGTCCCGCCGCCCGACGCCTGCACGGCGCACCACCGGGCGACCGACGCCCGGTTCGTCGCGACCCAGTCCGTGCCGTGGGCGGCGTCGTGCCGCTCGGCGAACGTCGCCGGCGCGAAGACATGCCGCGCGGGGCAGGGGGCCTTCCCCTCGACCAGGTCGCGCGCCGGCCCGGCGGCCAGGTCGTCCTGCCCGAACGCCCCGGCGGCCCAGCGGGCGCGGTAGAAGTCGAGCCCCGGCAGGACGCGCGCCTCCAGGCCGGCCTCGACGAGGCGCGTCGCCCGGGCGATCGGCGTCGCGGCGAAGCCGAGGAACGGGTTGACCGCGACGTAGTTGCGCAGGTCCCACAGCGGCGGGATCCGCCGACAGACGGCGACGACGTCGGCCCAGACCGCCTGCGACTCGGCCGACCGGATCAGGACATCACGCACGGGCCACCTCCTTCATCGTCGGGTGCCGACCGTCCCACAGGCGATCGACCACCCGGTCGGCGATCGCGCCGAAATACCAGCCGTGCAGGGCGTGAACGTAGAGGGCCCGGCCGGCGGCGGTCCGGGCGAGGGCGGGCAGGCAGGCGTGCAGGACGGCGAGGCCGGCCAGGGCGACGACCGGCAGGGCGGCCGCCGCCCAGGCGAGCGGCCCGGCCGGGGCCGGCAGGTCGCCCAAGACCGGGGCGAGGTAGGCCGCCGCCCCGGCGTAGAGGGCGAACGCCACCCGGGGCAGCAGCGCCGTCGCGAAGATCGTCGCGGCGACCGGGACGAGGTCGATTTTGCGCCCGAGGAGGCCGACCCAGACCTGGCCGCACGCCAGGGCGACGAGGGCGGCCAGGGCCAACTCGCCGGGCGAGTGGGCCGGGTCGAACCCGGGCGATGCCGCCGCGGCGGCGACGGCCGCCACGCCGAGGGCGGTGCCGACGGCGAGCAGGACCAGCGCCCGGCCGACGCCGACCGGGCGACGCGGGGCCGGGGCGGGCAGGTCGCCGGCCCGCAGGAACGCCCACGCCTTGTACCAGCCGTGGCCGACTAGGTGCAGCACCGCCGCCGGGAACGCCGCCAGGCCGCACTGGATCATCATGAACCCCATCTGGCTCACGGTCGACCACGCCAGGGTGCGCTTCACCTTCACCTGGGCCCACATCGCCAGCAGGCCGAGCGTCGCCGTCACCGTCCCGACGAGGGCGAGCAGGAAGAGCGCCTCCGGGACGCGGACCAGCACCGGTGCGAACTTGACCAGGAGCGCCCCGCCGGCGTTGATCACCCCGGCGTGCATCAGGGCGGAGACCGGCGTCGGCGACTCCATCGTCTCCGGGAGCCAGCTGTGGAACGGGAACTGGGCCGACTTGGTCAGCGCCGCCAGGGCGACGAGCAGGGCGACGACGCCGACCGGCCCGCCGGCCGGGTCGCCCGCCACCGCGGCGTTAAGGGCGTCCAGTTCGAGGGTGCCCCAGCCGCGCCAGACGACGACGACCGCCGCGACGAGGGCCAGGTCGCCGAGCCGGCTGATGAGGAACTTCTTGCGCGCCGGCCGGACCGCCTCCGGCCGGTCGGCGTAGTGGGTCAGGAGCTGGTGCAGCCCGACGCTCGTCAGCGTCCAGGCGAGGAAGAGCAGGACGAGATTCGTCGCGAGCATGAGCAGGAACGCCGCCGCGACGGTGAACGTCAGCCAGCGCAGGAAGCGCGGCCGGCCCGGCTCGCCTTCGAGGTGGCGCACCGAGAACCGGTACGCCGTCGCCCCGACCGTCGCGACGAGGAACGCCAGCGCGGCACCAAGGCGGTCGACCGTCACCCCGCCGGCCGAGGCCGGGCGCGGATCGACCACCTGCCACGCCAGCGCCGCCGCCGCCCCGACCACGAACGCGACGTGCAGGGCGAGGAGCCCCCGCCGCTCCCAACCCTCGCCGCCGTCGCCCCGGGCCATCGCCGTCCCCCTTTCCGGTAAACACGACTCAAAATACACGACATATATTTCGTGAAAATCATAGCGGCATCTTGAGGCGGTGTCCAGCGTGGCGCGAAGAATCGTGCCGGCGGGGACGCCGCCACGCGGCGGGCGGTGCCGGTCAGGCGCACGGTGCGGGCCGGAGACATTTTCGCACGCGTTGATGCCTCGGCGGGGGCGGCCGGCTACAATGCCGCCACGCGCCGGCCGCCGGCGTGCCCGTCTCATCTCGAATGGAGGGCCCGAATCATGCGTACCGTCCTCGCCGCCGTCCTGTCCCTCGGCCTCGTCGCGAACGCCGCCGACGAGCCGCTGCCGAAGGAGCTGGCCGAGATCCAGGGCGTCTGGAAGATCACCGTCTCGTTCGGCGAACAGGAGGGGGCCCCGCAGGTCGTCTACCTGTGGCACATCCAGGGCGACCAGATCCGCTACGGCGGCGAGCCGTTCGCCACCCTCAAGCTCGACGCGAAGGCGACCCCGCCGGCGATCGACCTGACCCTGGCGAAGACGAAGGCGACCCTGGAGGGCATCTACGCCGTCGAGGGGGACAAGCTGCGGATCTGCGTCAACAAGCAGGCCGACGGCGTCAAGGAGCGGCCGGAGAAGTTCTCGACGAAGGACCGGCCGGACTTCCGCCTGTTCGCGCTCGAGCGCGTCAAGGGGGACAAGGTCGATCCGCTGGAGGGCCTGAGCGGCTTCGTCGGCGTGCAGATCAAGGCGGAGGAAGACACGAAGCGGGTCGTCGTCGTGGACGCGATCAAGGACAGCCCGGCGGCGAAGGCCGGCCTCAAGGGCGGCGACGTCGTCCTCGCCGTCAACGGCGGCGAGGCGAAGGACCTGCAGGGCGTCGTCGACACGATCCGCCGCGTCAAGCCGGGCAACGCCGTCTCGCTGAAGCTGGACCGCGACGGCAAGGAGGTCGTCGTGACGGTCAAGGCTGGCGTGCTGCCGTTCTTCCTGCTGGATTGACGCGCCGGCCGGTTTTAGGTAGGTCGTCCGAGCCGATGTGGGCCGGGTCTACCAGGCCCGTCGTTCCCTTCGGCTTGGAGGCCGCGTCATGCTCCCCGAAGCCGCCTACGTCACCGACCGCGGGGCCTGCCACGTCGGCGACGCGCTCGACCTGCTGGCCGGGCTGCCGGACGACTCCGTCTCGCTGGTGGTGACGTCGCCGCCGTTCGCCCTGCGGCGGAAGAAGGAGTACGGCAACGTCGCCGAGGCGGACTACGTCGCGTGGTTCTTGCCGTTCGCCGACGCGATCCACCGCGTCCTCAAGCCGGACGGCAGCTTCGTCCTCGACCTCGGCCCGGCGTGGAACCGCGGCACCGGGACGCGCAGCCTCTACCAGTACCGGCTCGTCCTCAAGCTCTGCGAGCGGTTCCACCTCGTCCAGGAGTGCTACTGGTACAACCCGAGCAAGCTGCCGAGCCCGGCCGAGTACGTCACCATCCGCCGGACGCGCGTCAAGGACGCGGTCGATACGCTCTGGTGGCTCGGCAAGACGAACGCCCCGAAGGCGGACAACCGGCGCGTCCTCAAGCCGTACTCCGCGTCGATGAAGCGGCTGTTCCGCGAGGGGTGCCCGCGCAAGAAGCGGCCGTCGCAGCACGAGGTGCGGCCGTCGTTCGAGCGCGACAACGGCGGGGCGATACCGTCGAACCTGATCTCGGTGGCGAACACGACGTCGCGCGACCCGTACCTCGCCGCGTGCCGCGCGGCGGGGATCTCGCCGCACCCGGCGCGCTTCCCGGCGGCGCTGCCAGACTTCTTCATCCGGCTGCTGACCGAGCCGGGCGACCTCGTCGTCGATCCGTTCGCCGGCAGCAACACGACCGGGCAGGTCGCCGAGCTGCTCGGCCGGCGCTGGCTGGCGTTCGAGCTGTCGGCGGACTACGCCGCCGGGTCGAGGCTGCGGTTCGAGCCGGCCGGCTCACCGACGCGGGCCGCGCGTCCGTAGCAGGGTCAGGTGCCGGCTAAAGCGGTCGTCGAGGTAGTTGTCCAGGTCGCTGAGCACCTCGACCTCGTCGGCGGAGATGGTCCGGCCGTCGGTCAGCGTCGCCTGGCCGAAGCCGACCCGGCTCTCGATCTCGCGGAGCAGGAGGCGGAACTGGTCCAGGGTCTGATCGACCCGGTCGCCGAGGACGCCGTCGCCGATGCCCCAGTACCGGCACGCGTCGGGGAAGGTCACCTCGGCGCGGTGGTTCGCCCGGAACTTGGCGACCGCGACGGTGTCCAGCGCCATCCGCAGGAAGGCGTCCTGCTCGCCGCTGAGCGGCCGGCTGCCGGTGACCGGCTCGGTCTGGTTCGCCTCGTCCTGGATGCGGCGGACGGCGACCTTGCCTTCGCGCGTCAGGGCGTAGAGCTTCTGGCCCATCTTCGTCAGCAGGCCGCGCTTCGTCAGGCCGCGCTCGCCCATCAGGCCGGAGAGGACCTTGTTCGAGTCGGGGTACTGTTCGGCGTAGCCCTTGAGGCCGAACGTCCGGGGATGGGCCTGCCAGACGGCGACGATCAGCGCCTCGGCGCTGAACGGCGACTGGCCGGCGTCCTCCAGGGCCGACGCGGCGAGGAGGATCTTTTCGGGAAGCGTCGTTTCGAGAAGGGTGTTCACTGTGCGACCCCGTCGGAGAGTGGGCGTCCCAGGTGTTGGATGCCCCAACTCTGCCCGGCGGACGACCGGCCGGCAACGCGCCACCTTGCCGGATCGGCCCGTTCGACCCTGCGGGCTGGCGGCGCATCCGCGCCGTCAGGACTCTTCGCCCCCGTCGAGGTTTTCGACCTTCATGACCTCCGCCAGCACGACCGTCGCGTAGCTCCCAGCCGGCAGGGTGAAACTCAGTCGCACGCCCGCTTCCTCCGGCACCGCCGCCAGGTCGTCGAGGTAGACCAGGGCATGGCGGCGCGTCCCGGGCAGGAGTTTGCGCTGGCCGAGCAGCATCTCGCGCGTCAGGCCGGACGCCGCGAGGACGGCCTGTTCGCGTTCGAGGGCGACGCCCTCGGCCGGGAACGTCTTGTGGCCGAAGATCGGGCCGGCCGGGACGACCTCGCGCGCGTCGAGCCGGGCCTGCTCGACCGGCACGTCGCGCGCGACGAACATGCCGCCGAACGGCCACTTCGCCAGGACGTCGCCGGCGAGGACGGTGTGCAGGAGGTCGTCGCGAACGCGCTGGGCCAGGTAGGCGTTGAACAGGTCCGACTGCACCGCGGAGAGGGACAGCCGCTTGAGCATCGGGTTGCGCGGCGGCTTGCCGGTGCCGCGGAGGGTGGCCCACCCGATCGCGAGCGTCTCGCCGTCGCGGCCGAAGCGCTGCGTGCCGTAGTAGTTCGGCAGGCCGCGCGCCCGGAGCCGCTCGACGAGTGCCGGCAGCCGCACGGCGGCGTCGGCGGCCACGCCGCGGACGAGGATGCGGAAGCGGTTGCCGCGCAGGTGGCCGGCCTTGAGCTTGTTGCCGTGGCGCGACGTCTGGAGGAGGCGGATGCCGTCGCCGTCGAGCTGGCCGAGGCGCGGCTCGGCCGCCGCCGGGACGGAGACCCACTGCCGGGTGACGGCGTGGCGGTCCTTGAGGCCGGCGGTGCCGACCTCCGCGGTCGGGATGTCGAGCCGCCGGGCGACCTGGCGGACGAAGTACTCCGCGCCCATGGATCGCTTCTCGACCCACAGGTAGAGGTGGTCGCCCTCGCCGGCCGGCTCGTAGGCGGGGATCTCGGTGACGTCGAAGTCGTCGGGTTCGACCTTGATCCGGCCGCCGATGCCGGCCAGGTCGTCGGCGACGCCGGGGAGTGAGGTGGTCATGGGTTAGTCGTCATCTTCCTGGTCGGAGTACCATTCGGGTTCAATTGGCTCATCTTCCGGCGAGAGGGTGTGCAGCCCATGCCGCAGTCGGTCGTCGTCCGGCGCAGAAGAGAGTTCGAACGGAGGGAACGGTGGGCACTTCGCCGGATCGAGAGCCGGCAAGTGAGGCAACTCCGCCCTCAGAGATGAAAGGTGTTCGGATGCGATGTCGAGGGCTGGCTTGTAGGCGTAAGGCGGCCCGTCACACCAGGCCAGGGAATAAGCCCGTGTCGCGGCCACCGCTGCCTCGGCGCGGTTGTCAGCTTCTCGCTCGACCGCCGCGAGCAGGTTGAGGGCATCCGCATGGAGCAGGGGATACGGGCCGTTCTCAGCGTGGTCCCACACGTCCCCGAGCAGCAGCCGAGCAGAGTCCGGGTCGCCCTGGGAGTGTTTAAGGTGCGCGAGCGAAACCAGGCAGGCGAGTTCCTCCTCGATGTGGCCGAGATCCCGGGCGACGCGGAGCTCACGGAGGAGTTCCTCTTCGTCAGCCGAGTGTCGGAGCGTCCAAGTTGTGATGAGGCGATGGCGGCCGAGCAGCCGGTGTTCCTCTTGGTCGGGACGGCGAATGGCTTCCCGAGTATCGACCCAAATCAGTTCGTTCGTGGGCGGACCGTCCACGCCACGAACTTGCCAGACGGCCCGCAGACCGGCGACGACGGGCTCGAGATGCCGCATCGCCCGTTGGTTGTCGCGCAAGAGTTCGTAGAGCCCACGGAAACACTTCTCGGCGGCATACAACCGCCCGAGGGAGAGCAGGTTCTCACCGGATAGGAACCACCCCCGAACGACTTCGGGCCGCCGGAAGAGGTCCACCGAGTGGACCGAATTGAGCGCCCGGTCATGCAACGCCCGCGCCTGGGCAGGGTGCCCAAGGAGGTCGTAGCAAAGGGCAAGAGAACTCAGGACGTGCATCCGCTTTTCCGGGGTCGCCAGCGCGGGGTTCTTCTCCACCCCGTCGGGGAAGAAACATTCGAGGAGCTGTCTCCGCTCTCGGGTGGCCCGAAGGATGGTGAACAGCGACGCCTCCAGCCGCTCGACAAAGACCGTGAAGGCGTCCGGATAGCGCCGGAGCCCGATCAGGCCGTGATAGAGCTCGATCGCCGGGGTGAGGTCCTCGATCCGTTTCACCTCGTCGTAGGGGGACGCCGGCAGGTTCGCGAAATGCGCCGTCAGCGTCCGGTAGATCTTGTCCCGTGCGTCGCCGCTCAACGAACCCCACGTCACGCCGCGGACGATGGGGTGCAGGTCGTAGCGATTCGCCCGCCGGTCCCAGCCGAGCAGGCCGCGGTCCTCGAGTTCTTCCAACGCTTGGTGCAGTGCGTCCGGGTTCGGACACGTCCGCCCGGTGTGCAGCGCCGCGAGGGTCTGGTAACCGGCTGGCATCCGGAAGCCAGCCACGGACTCGAGAACCTTGCGCGGGATCGTTCCGAGGCCGGCCAAGGCGTAGCGCAGGACATGGGTTTTGACTTGGGTGAGCGGTAATGTGAACGGGTCGAAGAGCGGATGGGCCTGCTGCCACGCTTCGAAATCGCCGGGAGACGGCCGGTAGTTGGCGATCGCCCCGGCAAGCGTCTGGACGAGAAGCGGGTGACTGCCGAACGTGTGGAACAACGCAAGCAACCTCTCGCGCGAGCCGGTCACACCGAGGTCGCGCCACAGGCCGACCGCGTCGTCGTCGGACAGGCCGGTCAAGAAATGAGCGTGGCAACCACCGAGGGCCTGACCGGCGGCGTTCTGCAGGTCGGCCGGGTAGAGCCGGCTGCTGACGAGGACGCGGCTCGCCCGAACCTGGGCGAGCTGGCGCAGGAACTTGCCCGCCCGTGGGTCGCTCAGCTTGCGCAGCCGATGCGGCGCGGCGACCTCGGCCGGCCCGCCCAGCCGGTTGTCCGTCTCGCGGTCGAGGTCGTCGTCGCTGACGTGGGCGGCGTCGAATCGGGCGTAGGCGACCAGCGCTCGCTCCAGGCCGTCCAGGACGACGAGGTACGACTCGCGGTCGAGGTGGTGCAGCAGCCGCCGCTCGACCGCCGGCCGGTCCATCGCTTCGATCTCCGGCGTCGGCCGGCGGGTTACGTAGGCGGTCGCCCGGATCAGGAAGTTGTCGAACCCGGCGTCCGATTCGTAGAAGCTCCACCACAGCCGGCCGGCAAGGGGCTTCATCTCCAGCGGCGCGACGTCGTGGAACCACTTCCACGTCAGGGCCGACTTGCCCATGCCGCCCAGGGCGACCAGGCAGAAGACCCGCGCCGCGTGGACGGCCGATGTCGGAGCGGCGACCCAGTCGGTCAGCAGGTTCAGTTCCGCGCGCCGCCCGACGAACTGCCGCGTCTGCAGTAGCGTGTACGGATGTGCAACATAAACCTCCGGCGGGGCCGGGATATCGCTGACGCCATGCAGTGACGGGGCCTCCGGTTGCTTCAGCGCCGCCAGGGCGTGGATCACCTGGGCGCGCAGGTCGTCCGGACTGGCGAAGAACCCGGCGACGTGGCTCGTCGCCAGGCGCTCCTTGAACCGCCGCAGCGCCTCCGCCCCCGGGCCGGTCTCGACGTCGCTCGCCTTGACCGGGTGGTCGTCGTGCATGAAGTAGATCAGGCACGGCAGGCCGCGCTCGCGCGCGCGGTCGTACTCCATCTCGGTGATCGACCTCGCCGCCCCGGCGGGGACGTAGCCGTAGCGGTGGGCAAAAACGCCGACGTACAGGTCGGCCTGATCGACCAGGGCGAGCGAGACGCGCACCGCGTCGTCCGGCGAGGCGGGCAGGTTCTCCATCGGCAGCGGGAAGTAGCCGATGCGCTCGCACGCGGCGGCGACCTGCCTGCGGTGCTCCGGCAGGTCGCGCGCCGTGCTCGAGATGATCGCGTTCGGTCGCCGGGCCATCGCCGAACCTCCGCTGTCCGCCCCGTCCCCCCGGGTGGTATCATAGCAGGCATGAGCGAGACCATCCCCTTCGCGGCCGAGACGGATCGCGCCCGCGCCGCCCAGAAGGCGTGGGGCCGCCTGCCGGTCCGCAAGCGCCTCGCCCCGCTGCGCGAGCTGCGCCACCGCCTCGTCGAGGGGGCCGACGCCCTCTGCGCCGCCGTCGGCCGCGACGTCGGCAAGGAGCCGCACGAGACCCTCGCCGCCGAGTTGCTCCCCCTCGCCGACACGGCCCGCTTCCTCGAACGCGAGGCCGAGCGCGTCCTCCGGCCGCGCCGCGTCCCGACGTCGCAGCGGCCGTGGTGGCTGACCGGCCAGAGCGACACCGTCTACCGCCGGCCGCGCGGCGTCGTCGGCATCGTCGGCACCTGGAATTACCCGCTCCTGCTCAACGGCGCGCAGGCCCTCCACGCCCTCGCCGCCGGCAACGCCGTCCTGTGGAAGCCGTCCGAGGTCGCCCCGGCCAGCGCCGCCGCCCTGGCAGACCTGCTCCACGGCGTCGGCTTCTCGGCCGACCTGTTCCAGGTTCTGCCCGCGACGCGCGACGCCGGGGCCCGGCTCACCGACGCCGCGATCGACCACCTCGTCTTCACCGGCTCGGCGGCCGTCGGCCGGCTCGTCGCCAAGCGCCTCGGGGAGCGGCTCGTCTCGAGCTCGCTGGAGCTGTCCGGCTGCGACGCGATGTTCGTCCTCGACGACGCCGACCTCGACCTGGCCAGCCGGGCGGCGTGGTTCGGCTGCGTCCTCAACAACGGCCAGACGTGCCTCGGCGTGCGCCGCGTCTTTGTCCACAAGGCCGTCTACGAGCCGTTCTGCGACAAGCTCCGCGCCCTGGCGAAGGACGCCCCGCCGCGCCGCCTCGCCCTGGCGGCCCAGGTCGAGCAGGCGCGCCGGCTAGTCCGCGATGCCCTGGCCGACGGCGGTCGGCTACTCGTCGGACGGCCGGACGGCCCGGACGATTCCTTCCCGCCGACGGTCGTCCTCGACGCGACGCCGACCGCGGCGATGTGTCGCGAGGCGTCGTTCGCGCCGCTGATGGCGGTGATGGCGGTCGAGTCGCTGGAGGCCGCGTTCGAGATGGACGCGGCCTGCCCCTACGCCCTGGGCGCGTCGATCTTCACAAAGAGCGTGGCGAAGGTCGGCCCGCTGGCGACGCTGTTACGAGCGGGCAGCGTCGCCATCAACGACGTCATCGCGCCGACCGGCCACCCGTCGACGCCGTTCGGCGGCACGGGCGACAGCGGCTGGGGCCACACGCGCGGCGAGGAGGGCCTGCTGGAGATGACGACGCCGCAGGTCGTCAGCCTGCGGACGGACCGCTTCCGGCCGCACTACGATCTGGCCGACCCGGCGGCCGGAGCGAAGCAGGGCGACCTGCTTGGCGGCCTGCTCCAGGCGACGCACGCCCGCACGCTCTGGCAGCGCCTCGCCGGCTGGTGGCGCTTCGTGCGGGCGTTCTGGTGGTCGCGGTAGCCCCTACAGCCCCGCCACTTCGAGGTGGATCGCGGACGGGAACTTCGCCGACGCGGGTGCGTGCGCGCTGCCGGGGCATCCCCGCGGTTCTTGCCCCTGTCCGCCAACCGGCAGGATGGGATGGGACGTTTAGGCGCGGCAAGCCGTACAAACCCGCCCCGAGTGTTCGGCCGGTTTGAGTCGCTTCCCGCAGAGGTAACACAGTACCTCCGGAGGGGCATCTTCCCGAGCGCGAGCCTGCCGTGGGGCCTCCACTAGCGGCGATCCGCCAGGGCAGGCGAGCAGTCCCCCGGCCAACACCGCGAACGACCCCCACCACAAATAGTACCCGAGTCGTAGATCGCCGGGCGAGTAATGCATTTGGGTGTTGTCCGCGAAGTAACTCATCCACAGCGCATCGATGAACCACCAGCCGTTTAGACAAAAGGCGACGAAGCAGCCCCACCCGATACCTCCGCGGAGGCGGGCCGATCCGGACCACATCGCGTAGGCCGCGCCGGGTACCAGGATGTTGCTGAGGGCGCTCAACCCGCTCGCCAGCAACCGCAGGGTGTGCCGGCCTTCCAGCAGGGAGAGCGGGTGCAGCGCGTGTAACGCGACCCAGAAGGCGAAATACCCCGGCGAGGAATACAGCGTGGGAAGAAACCAGGCCGCCAGGTTCATGAGGCAGCCGAGGACGACCAACAGGCCGAGCCAGAATGGCGAGCGTCGCCCCACGACATGCTCCTACCCACGAAGGAAGAACGATCCCCGTGCGACGGCCCGCGCCGCGCCAACGCGGCCCGCCCGTGTTGGTTACCTCGCCTGCACCTCCAGGTGGATCGCGGACGGGAACTTCGGCGACCGGTGGACCTGCTGCCGGGCGGCCTGGAAGTCGTCGTCCTTCGCCTCGAAGATGTTGGGCACGTACTTCTGCGGGTTGCGGTCGATCAGCGGGAACCACGTGCTCGACACCTGGACCATGACCTTGTGCCCCTTGCGGAAGCAGTGGTGGCTCCAGTGCAGGTCGATCGTGTACTCGTCCACCTGGCCCGGGACGACCGGCTCCGGCTTCTCGAAGCTCTTGCGGAACCGGGCCCGGATCGGCTCGCCGATGACGAGTTGCTGGAAACCGCCCATCGCCGGGGCTTTCTCGTACTTCTCGGGATGGACGTCGATCAGGCGCACGACCCAGTCGCAGTCGGTGCCGCTCGTCGCGCCGAAGAGCTTGGCGGTGATCGAGCCGGACACCGTCACGTCCTCGGCGAGCGGCTCCGTCTCGTAGGTGAGCACGTCGGGCCGGTGCTGGGTGAAGCGCTGGTCCTCGACCATCCAGACCTGCCACTCCGGACCGGGGTACGTCGGCGTGACCGGCCGCGGGCGGTACGGCACCGGGTTGGCCGGGTCGGAGACGTACTCGTCGTATCCCTGCTTCGCGTCCGGCGGCGGCTCGAAGGCGAGCTTGCCGCCGGGGTGGAAGTAGAGCTTGCGCGTCGTCGTCCCCTTCGGCGGCCAGGTCGCGTGCCGGCCCCACTTGTTGCTGCCGGTCTGGAACATCAGCGCCTCGGGCGGCGAGTCGCCGCGGTCCTTGAGGTACTTGGCGAAGAACGGGGCCTGGATGTCGGCCCGGAACGTCTTGCCGGTGTCGCTGTCGAAGGCGACCTTGCCGAGGTTCGCCCCCGGGCCGGCCTGCCAGCCGCCGTGGTTCCACGGGCCGACGACGAGGAAGTTCTGGCCGTTCTTGTCGTGTTTCTCGAGGAACTCGTACGTCTTGAGCGGGCCGTAGAAATCCTCCTGGTCGAACCAGCCGGCGACGTGCAGGGTCGGCACGCTGACGCGCTTCAGGTACGGGGCCGACGCCTGCTTCTGCCAGAAGGCGTCGTAGTTCGGGTGGGCGACGAAGTCGTTCCAGGTCGGCATCTTGCCCTTGAAGTACTTCGGGTTGACGTTCGACAGCGCGCCGAGCTTGAGGTACCACTCGAACGTGTCGTGCTTGTCGAACTCGAACCGGGTGTTCTCCTTGTTCGTCTCCATCAGCGCGACGTACTCGAAGCCGTAGCTGAGGCGGAACGCGCCGTTGTGGTGGAAGTCGTCGCCGAGGAACATGTCGGCCGGCGACGCCTGCGGCGAGGCGGCCCTGAGGGCCGGGTGCGGCTCGAGCAGGGCCATGACGGTGAGCCAGCCCGGGTAGCTGACGCCGAGCATGCCGACCCGGCCGTTGTGGCCGGGGACGTTCTTCAGCATCCAGTCGATCGTGTCGTAGGCGTCGGTGCCCTCGTCGATCGCGGCCGGGTTGGCCGGGTCGCGCGGCGGCCGGGTCATGACGAACTGGCCGTCGGATTTGTACCGGCCGCGGATGTCCTGGAAGACGAAGATGTAGCCGTCGTCGGCGAGGTCCTTCAGGTAGTCGCGCAGGCCGCGCGGTCCGCGCGACTCGGCGCCGTACGGGGTGCGCAGCAGGATGAACGGCAGGGGTCCCTTCGCTTCCTTCGGGGCGTAGACGATCGTGTGGAGCTTGACGCCGTCGCGCATCGGCACCATCGCGGCGGTGCGGTTGAACCGGGCGGCGACGTCGTCGGGGTCTTTCGGGGCCGGCTGTCCGGAGCCGCCCGATTCGGAGGTGAGGCCGCCGAGGGCGAGGCAGAGGCCGAGGGTCAGGACCGCCAGAGAATAGCCGCGTCGCATACGTCGCCCTCCCGTGGAGAATCGGGGTATCATCGCACCCGGGGCGGCGCGTCGCCAGGTGTTTGGCCCACGATTTGCGGCGGAGGTGTCCGGTCAGCGATCCGGAAGGAGGTGTGCGATGTCCATTCCGAAAGACCCGCAAGAACCGGGCGACGCCGCGACGGCTTGGATCCCGTTGACGGTGCTCATCGTCGGCGTGTTGCTCATCCTCGGCTTCGTCTTCCGTTTCCCGTGGTGGGGAGGTTGAGCCGTCGGCCCTTCACGGGCCGACCATCGGCAGGTCGAGTCCGTTCTCGCGGGCGCACTCGACCGCCGTCTCGTACCCGGCGTCGGCGTGGCGCATGACGCCCGTGCCCGGGTCGTTGCGTAGCACGCGGCCGATCCGCCTCGCCGCCGCCGCGGTGCCGTCGCAGACGATCACCACCCCGGCGTGCTGGCTGTAGCCCATGCCGACGCCGCCGCCGTGGTGGAACGACACCCACGTCGCCCCGCTCGCCGTGTTCAACAGCGCGTTCAGCAGCGGCCAGTCGGACACGGCGTCGGAGCCGTCGCGCATCGCCTCCGTCTCGCGGTTCGGGCTGGCGACCGAGCCGCTGTCGAGGTGGTCGCGGCCGATCACGATCGGGGCTTTCACCTCGCCGCTCGCGACCAGGTCGTTGAACGCCAGGCCGACCCGGGCCCGGTCCTTCAGGCCGAGCCAGCAGATCCGCGCCGGCAGGCCCTGGAACGCGATCCGCTCCCGGGCGTGGTCGAGCCAGCGGTGCAGCGACGGGTTGTCCGGCACCAGTTCCTTGACGCAGGCGTCCGTGCGGTGGATGTCGGCCGGGTCGCCGGAGAGGGCGACCCAGCGGAACGGCCCGACCCCCTCGCAGAACAGCGGCCGGATGTACGCCGGCACGAAGCCCGGGATGGCGAACGCATCGGCGACGCCCGCGTCCTTGGCCACCTGGCGGATGTTGTTGCCGTAGTCGAACGAGACCGCGCCGCGCTGCTGCATCGTCAGCAGAGCCCGCACGTGGACCGCCATCGACGCCGTCGCCGCCGCGACGACGGCCTGCGGCTCCGTCTTCGCCCGGTCGCGCCACTGGGCCAGCGTCCAGCCCTGCGGCAGGTAGCCGTTGAGCGGGTCGTGGGCGCTCGTCTGGTCGGTGACGGCGTCCGGCGTCACCCCCCGCGCGACCAGCTCGGAGCAGACGTCGGCCGCGTTGCCGAGCAGGCCGACCGAGACGCCGCGTTCCTTCCGCACGATGGCGAGGGCCTCGTCGAGGCTGGCGGCCTTGCGGTCGAGGTAGCGCGTCCGCAGGCGGAAGTCGATCCGGCTCTCGTCGCACTCGACGGCCAGGAGCGAGAAGCCGGCCATCGTCGCGGCGAGCGGCTGGGCCCCGCCCATGCCGCCGAGGCCGGCGGTCAGGATCCACCGCCCGCCCGTTTTTTGGTGAAGACCGCCGCCGAAGTGCTGCCGGGCGACGGCGGCGAACGTCTCGTGCGTCCCCTGGACGATGCCCTGCGAGCCGATGTAGATCCAGCTGCCGGCCGTCATCTGGCCGTACATCATGAGGCCCTTGCGGTCCAGCTCGTGGAAATGCTCCCACGTCGCCCAGCGCGGCACGAGGTTCGAGTTGGCGAGCAGGACTCGCGGCGCGTCGGCATGGGTTTGAAAGACGCCGACCGGCTTGCCGGACTGGACGAGGAGCGTCTCGTCGTCGCCGAGGCGGCGGAGGACCTCGACGATCTTGTCGTAGCACTCCCAGTTCCGGGCCGCCCGGCCGATGCCGCCGTAGACGACGAGGTCCTCCGGCCGTTCGGCGACGTCGGGGTCGAGGTTGTTCATGAGCATGCGCAGGGCGGCCTCGGTGAGCCAGCTCTTGCACGAGCGGGCGGTGCCGCGCGGGGCGCGGACGATGCGCGACGGGTCGGAGCGGGTGACGGTCATGGGGCGGCCTCCGGTCACGACTTCCAGACGGTGGCGATGAGCCAGACGAGGCGGGCCGCGACACGGGCCCCCCGGCCGTCCGGGTCAAGGGACGGGTTGAACTCGACGACATCCACGGCCCGCACCAGGCCGGCCTGAAGGATCCGGACGAGCAGCGCCTCGACCACCGCCTGAGAGACGCCCCCGGCGGCCGGGGCGCTGACGGCCGGCATCGTCGCCGCCGGCAGGACGTCCAGGTCGAGGCTGAGGTGCAGCCGGCCGCTGGCGACGCAGAAGTCCTCAAGGACGGCCCGGACGTGGGGAAGGGCGTCCGGCGACAGGGCGTCGTCGCGCAGGTAGAGGACGCCGAGGTCGTCGGCCTTCGCGAACAGCGCGGCGGTGTTCGCCGGCTCGGCGACGCCGAGGCAGGCGTACTGGAACGGGCGGTACCGCGCCTGGCACCAGCGGGCGATCTGGGCGAACGGCGTGCCGGAGTTCGGTTGCTCGTCGCCGCGCAAATCGAAGTGCGCGTCGAGGTTGACGACGCCGACCGGGGCCGCGGGGTCGGCCGTGGCGACGCCCTGGAACGTGCCCCACGCCGTCTCGTGACCGCCGCCGAGGACGAGCGGCCGATGCCCGGCGACGATCAGGCTGGCGACCACCTCGCCGAGCGTGACCTGGGCCGCTTCGAGATTCTCGCCGTCACAGAAGACGTCGCCGACGTCGTAGACCGGGTGGTCCTGGTGCCAGGCGAGGTTGGCCAGCGCCGCCCGGATCGCCCGGGGCCCGTCCTTCGCGCCGACCCGGCCGCCGTTGCGGCGCACGCCCTCGTCGCAGGCGAAGCCGACGAGAGCGACGCCCGGCGGACACCCGTGCGTCAGCGGCGTCACCCTCTGGTGCCAGCGCAACGCGAGCGGCCCGTCGGCCGCGTCGATCCGGCCGGTCCAAACGGCCATGTCGGGATCGGTCATGGCTCCCCCCGCAGGACCCGCATGACGAGCGGATGGACCCCCAGGTGACACACGACCTCTGCCGGGTGGGCCACGTCCCAGACGAGGAAGGTCGCCTCCTTGCCGACTTCGAGCGTGCCGAGGCGGTCGCCACGACCGAGGGCCTTCGCCGCCTCGCGCGTCGCCCCGGCGAGGGCCTCCTCCGGCGACAGACCGTACAGGACGCACGCCTGATTCATCGCCAGCCGGATCGACGCGAACGGGCTCGTCCCCGGGTTGAGGTCCGTCGCGACGGCGAGCGGGACCCCGGCCGCCCGCAGCGCCTCGACCGGTGGCCGCTGTTTCTCGCGCAGGAAGTAGTACGCCCCGGGCAACAGCACGGCCACCGTGCCGGCCTTCGCCAGCGCCTGCACGCCCGCGTCGTCCAGGTATTCGAGGTGGTCCGCCGACCAGCCGCGATGGCGGGCGACGAGTTCCGCCCCGTGCGAGTTCGTCAGCTGCTCGACGTGGCCCTTGACCGCCAGGCCGTGCCGCGCCGCGGCGGTGAAGATCCGTTCGCACTGCGGCACGCTGAACGCGATCGCCTCGCAGAAGACGTCGACCGCCTCGGCGAGCTTCTCGGCGGCGACGGCGGGGATGATCTCTTCGCAGACGAGCGCGACGTAGTCGTCCGGGCGGTCCTTGTACTCGGGCGGGACGGCATGGGCGGCCAGGAGCGTCGTCGCTAACTCGACGCCGGAGTCGCCCACGACGCGGCGGGCCGCCCGGAGCATCTTCACCTCGTCGGCGAGCGTCAGGCCGTAGCCGGACTTGACCTCGACGCAGGTAACGCCCTCGCGGCACAGGGCCCGGAAGCGCGGCAGGACCGCCGCGACGAGTTCGTCCTCCGACGCGGCCCGGGTCGCCCGGACCGTCGAGAGGATGCCGCCGCCCTGCCGGGCGATCTCGGCGTATGGCACGCCGGCGAGGCGCTGCTCCCACTCCGCCGCCCGCGTTCCGGCCCAGACGAGGTGCGTGTGACAGTCGATCAGCCCCGGCGTGACCCACCGGCCGCCTAGATCGACCGAGCGGGCGTGCGAGCGCACGGCCTCGTCATCCGGCGGCAAGATGGCCGCGATCTTGTCCCCGCGGACGGCGATTGCCCAGCCGTCGCGCAACCCGTACGGCGCGGCGACGGCCGGGTCGAACGTCGCCAGCCGGGCGTTGGTCCAGATCGCGTCGAACGGTTCCATGCCGGCCTCCTGCCCGGATTGTATTCACTTTCGGCCGCCGCGCCCCGAAGGCGTTAGCGGCGACCGGCTGAGGCGTCTTACCCACGACATCCCCCAGAGGACGCGCGATGAGAAACTCTGCCCTGTCGGCCGTCCTCCTTGTGGGGCTCGCCTCGGTCGCGGCCGGCGAGCCGGCGGCCACGTTCCGCGTCCGCACGATCCCGGTCAAGGGCCAACCGACCCACCTCCTCGTCCACCAGGACCGTCTTTTCGTCAGTTCCTTCCCGGCCGACGAGCTGACCGTCATCGACCGCGGCACCCGGAAGCCTGTCCGCGTCCAGGGCGACACGCCAGGCGAGTCCATCGTCGCGAACGGCAAGGTGTTCGTCGGCCTGGTCTTCGACAAGGTCGCCGTCCTCGACCGGGGCACCCTGAAGGAGGTCCGGCGGCTCCCCCTGGTCGGCGACGGCTGTTTCGCCGCGTCGCCGGATGGCAAGACCGTCTACTACGCCACCAACTCACGGAACGAGTTTCACATTATCGACACCGAGACATGCCGCATCCGGACGGTGCCGTACCCGTCCGGCGGCCGCGGCATTGGCCACGGCAGCGTGGCGCTCGCCCCGGACGGCAAGCGGTTGTACCTCGGCATCCAGCGCGGCCAGGGGCCGAACGGCAATTGCTTCCTGGCCGTCTACGACCTGGCCAAGGACGACTACGTCGGCACTATCGCCCTGTTCCAGACCGACCAGGCCGGCAACAGCGACGACAGCATCCCGGCCGGGATGACGTTCTCGCCGGACGGCCGGCTGCTCTACGTCGGCATGATGCAATGCCTGGTCGGGGTCCGGGTCGTCGATACGCAGGCCCTCCGGATCGCGAACAACGTCTGGTTCCAGCCGGGGCCCCAGAACAAGCACTTCACGAACGTCGACCCGCTCGAGGTGGCGACGTTCCGCGACTGGCTGCTTTGCGTCAACCGGAACAACAGCGAACTGGTGGTCGTGGACCGCGCCACGACGAAGGCGCTGGCGCGGCTGACCTTCCCCGACGGCGGCCAGCCGATGCGGACGATCGCCGTCGAGGAGGACCGGCTCTACCTCGGCGGCAACCAGTCGGTCCACGAACTGAACGGCCGGAAGCTGGCCCGCTTGATCGAGCGGGCGGGGCGCGACGCGGTGAAGACGCCGCTGGAGATCAAGTTGAAGCCGCGGTGATGCTATGCCAGGATCGCCCGCACCACCTCGCCGTGGACGTCGGTCAGGCGGAAGTCGCGCCCGGCGTGGCAGTACGTCAGCCGGGTGTGATCGAGCCCGAGCAGGTGCAGCAGCGTCGCGTGCAGGTCGTGGACGTGGACCTTGTCCTCGGTCGCGTAATAGCCGTAGTCGTCCGTCGCGCCATGGCTATGGCCCGCCTTGACGCCGCCGCCGGCGAGCCACATCGTGAAGCCGTGCGGGCTGTGGTCGCGGCCATCCTTGCCCTGCGCCACCGGCGTCCGGCCGAACTCGCCGCCCCACAGGACGAGCGTGTCCTTGAGCAGGCCGCGTGCCTTCAGGTCGGTCAGCAGGCCGGCGATCGGCCGATCGACCTCGCGGGCGTTCTTGGCGTGGTCGCGCTTCAGGTTGTCGTGCTGGTCCCACTTGTAGCTGTGCGTCACCTGGACGAAGCGCACCCCGGCCTCGGCGAACCGCCGGGCCATGAGGCACTGCCGGCCGAAGTTCTCCGTCGCCGGGTCGTCCAGGCCGTAGAGCTTCTTCGTCGTTTCGGTCTCGCTCGACAGGTCCTGCACCGCCGGGGCGGCAGCCTGCATCCGGAACGCCATCTCGAACGACGCGATCCGGCCCTCCATCGCCGCGTCCTTCTCGCCGGGCCGGGCGCGCTCCAGGTCGCCGAGCAGGTCGATCTCGCGGCGCTGCTGGTCGCGCGGCGTCGTCCCCTGGACGAACGGCACGGCGACGGTCTTCGCCGGCGTGCCGGCGTTGCCGAGCGGCGTCGCCTGGTAGATCGCCGGCAGGAACGCCGAGGCGTAGTTGTTGACGCCGCCGTGGGTCAGCGTCGGGCAGATGGTGACGAAGCCGGGCAGGTCGCGGTTCTCGGTGCCGAGGCCATAGAC
>Ga0268299_1001371_pt1 | contig 44241 bp, 42 predicted proteins | sample NOBtaG_FD_193484 | JGI IMG/M metagenome (GOLD analysis project Ga0268299, IMG submission 193484) | Activated sludge microbial communities from bioreactor in Nijmegen, Gelderland, Netherland - NOB reactor | ecosystem: Engineered > Bioreactor > Aerobic > Activated sludge | place: Netherlands... | reverse complement strand
CGCGGGGCATCACGAACCCTCCCCCGCGCTGACATTATGTTGCGTAGAAACCGTCGATCGTCTGTAGGAGCGCGCCCAATCACGGGGGCGTAACATAATCCTCGGCGCAACATATTCGGTCTTATGTTCAACTGCACATAAGACCGACGCCGCCACCGGCGAGCATGGCGATCTGCTCGATCTCATCGCCATGAACCGGGGGCTTGACCGCTTGCGCGACGTGCTCATTGAGGCGCGCCGCTTCCTCGCGCTGCCACGACACGCACCTAATCCGGGCAGTGTTCAGCGGCACGCAACGCTCCCAACCGGATCGTCGGAATCCGCGCGCCGTCTTTTCGCAATGTCGCTTCCGGTTTCAAACACACTCGCGGAAGCGTATCTGCGCAAGCGCGGCATTACGGCTTTGCACGAAACCGGCGCCCTGCGGTTTCACCCGCGTTGCTATTACCGGCCCCATGCCGCCCTTTTCACTGAAACTTGGCCAACAGAGACCTGGCCAGCCTTGATCGCTGCTGTCACGGATTTGACCGGCGCCATCACCGGTGCGCATCGCACTTATCTTGATCCATCGGGCGCAGGCAAGGCCCCCGTCGAAACGCCAAGGCGCGCAATGGGCCAATTGCTTGGCAACGGCGTGCGGTTTGGTGTGACTGGCGATGTCCTGGCGGCCGGCGAAGGCATTGAGACCATGCTGTCGCTCAGAAGCGTCATGCCATCCCTGCCGACGGTGGCCGCGCTCTCCGCCAGTCACCTTGCCGCCCTGCTATTCCCGCCGGACCTGCGGCGTCTCTATGTCGCGCGCGATAACGATCCGGCTGGCGCCGCTGCGATGACGGCCTTGACCAAAAGGGCGCAGGCAGCCGGGATCAGGCTGCTGGCGCTGTCGCCAAGGCTCGGGGACTTAAATGACGATCTGCAACATCCTGGTTTGGATGAACTCCGGGCGGCGCTGCGTGTGCAACTCGCCCCTGAGGACGTCGCCCGCTTCATGGCGATTGAGAACGAGACCGGAATGGGGCGATGACGCCGGCGCCTGGCTCGTGGCGTATCGGATCGGGGTGATCCTGTTGGTTCGGAGGAGACCGCGCCCACGGCCTTCTGAGAGGGCGATCGGGCGGCAGCCGGCCCGGCCCGGCAACGGCGGCCGGCAACTATTTTCCGCCGGCGGCGCGCCGCCTTTGCATCGCGAGGCAAAATAGCCGCCGCCCGCCGTCCTCCGCTTTGCTACGGCCGCTTCCGCTTCGCTACGCGGTGCAGGTCCGGTCCGTCTACCGCCTCTCAACGCCTGCGAAGGCCGCGATGGGCGCGGCCGATCCAACCAAGGGAAAACCCCCATGACGACCCAATACGACGACACCAGCTTTGAGCCGCCGCATGCTTCATCCCCAACCGGTCACGTCCTCACAGAACTCCAGCTCTATGGCCACCGTCCGTTCCAGGACGAACCCGACCCGAGACCGCTGCCCGACGCCCAAACCGTTGCTGTTTCCGCCGCCGACATTTTTGACGCCCTCGTCGTGGCGCTGGGTGACACCCGCCTGGAGCCCGACCTCGAAGAGCTGCTCTGGTCAACCGTCAACATCTTCCACCGCGCCGTGAGCCGGATCGAGCGCGAGCTGGACGACAACGAGCAGGCGCAAAGGCGCGGCCAGCGCGAACAGGACGGCTCAGAGGTTCGCTCGGTCGAGCTTGAACGCCGCACCGCAGAGGGCATGACGCTCATCGAGCGGCGCAACTGCATGGAGTTCTTCCGCGATCAGGCCGCCGAACAGTTCGATCGCCACACCGGATCAACCTGGCGCCCGCGCAGCGGATCGATGGTCAATCATCGCACCCTGACCTCAGCGATGATCGACAGCCGGGATTTCCTTGCCGCCAAACGCCGGGCCGAGTCCGAAGTGCTGCTGCCCGCAGGCCCCAAAGTGGCCTTCACCGGCGGGATCAACTTCAACGATCACCAATTGATCTGGGACAGGCTCGACAGGGTTCACGCCAAGCACCCGGACATGGTGCTGCTGCATGGCGGCTCGCCGAAAGGCGCCGAGCGCATCGCCGCCCGCTGGGCCGATCACCGCAAGGTGCCGCAGATCGCCTTCAAGCCGGACTGGACCAAACACGCCAAGGCCGCGCCCTTCAAGCGCAACGACCAGATGCTTGACGTCCTGCCCGTCGGGGTCATGGTGTTCCCCGGCACCGGCATCCAGGACAATCTCGCCGATAAGGCCCGCAAGATGGGCATTCCGGTGTGGCGGTTCGGGAGCAGCGGCGCATGAGCGCCGTTCTCTCGACATCTATCGACACCAGATGTTAAGGTCGGCCCTCGCCGCAAATAGTCATTAACGGCCCTTCCAAAAGTGAAGGGATCAATCGAGATAGCCGCCACCCACGCAGTGAATTGCGCAGAAATTACTCGGCGTTGCGCGTACTTTAATACTCTGTATCCTCACACGAGAGACCGGAGCGGAACACAGATATGACTCAGGCTGGCGGACCAGCGGCGATCAATGGCTTTCTATACCAGATCATCCACCATCTGGTGTGGCTTGCTGATGTCACCTTGTCAGGCACATTGGATGGTCAGATGATTGAGGACGCCTGCCTAATTCTGGAGCCTCGCGATGGAGGAGATGCGCGCGCGGAGGCATACGGCACCTATCTCGTAGAACAGTATAAAACGCGAAAAGATGGCACATGGTCCATTTCAGACATTGTACAGGTTCTGTGCAATCTTCGGAAGGCCGTCCCATCCCCACGTCCCGTAAACGCACGCTATCGGTTTGTGACGGATGGTTACGCGGGCAGACTGGGTCATTTCTATGCCTTTCTAGCCGAGGTGAAGTCGGTCGCTAGGCCAGACGATCTAGACAACACGGAAGAGAGAGAATTCCGGAAAGGCCTTTCCGCCACCAATCGCGGGTTCTTCGAGCACGTTGTTGCTGAGGCACAGAGTGGACTTCCACAATCAAGCGAAGAAGATCGTACAGTTGTGTTTCATCTTCTATTCCGTTTCGAGATGGAATTCGGTGCCGACGCTGAATCCCGCGTGGCAGAAGTCGAACGGCTCTTTCGTCCCTATGGGCCGGACCTTGGCGATGAGCGCAAAATCCGGGAGCGTCTGGTCGGTGTGCTGTTCGAGAAGTTGAGCAAGGGCGAAGTGCATCTCGATGCTAAAAATATTGATGCCATGTTCCGCGAGGTCGGTCTCATGCCCGAACGCTTGCGCAGGATAGCAGCGCTTACTGAAACGATGAGTGCATTGACGCGCCGGCGCTTCGTGTCCCTGAAATACAAGTCAGACCAAGATGTACGTGGTATCCCTGAGTGGCCGGGAGATAAGCCTGTGCTCGTTATCGCCGGCGAAAGCGGCGCCGGCAAGACATGGCAGCTCGGGCGGCTGCTGGAAGCGTGCGGGCAAGATCGCCAAGTCGCCACCTTCGTGCATTCCGCCAAGACTGCCGAAGAGTTGAAGTCCAGCGCCGCTCGCGATGTGTGGCAAACGGGGCTTGGCGAAACATCTGATAAGACGATCATCGCTGTCAATAATTTCCTCCGGGAACTCGCACCCAATGCCCCTGTTCCCGTACTTACCGTGGCGCTTGACGACGTCCAGAGTATCGACTTGGCGCGGGACCTTGTTCGGCAGAACTGGGAAGATTGGGGCATGCGTTTGGTAATAACCGCGCCGCAGGCAGTGGCGCGCGCGCTTCAGATTACCGACAGCAAAGCCATCCATGTGCAAACCGTCGGCGATTTCTCTGTTGACGAGCTTGATACACTTATGAAGCACCGTGGAGGGCGGTGGGCATACTTGCCGCCAGACCTCAAAAAACTCCTGCGCAAACCAATTCTCGCTGGGCTTTTTCTTGAGCTACCCTATACCTCGATCCAGCATGCGCCGTGCAGCGAATATGAGATTTTCGAAAACTTTTGGCAGCGGATTGCTGCAAAGGGACACTCGGGAGACGAAGGGATCGTGATAGCTCTCGCCGCCCATATGCATCAGGGAAAGCCTTATCCCTTGCCCCGGCCCGAGTGGCACGGGATCGGGCTGGACAGCGAGGAAGCCGCTCCGCGTCTGGAGGCTGCCGGCTGGTTCCGCACCACAGAAGATGGCGAAGTCGCATTCGCGCATGATCGCCTGCTGAACTGGGCGGTTGCGAAGTCTCTTGTGCGGCAATTCCAGCGCAAGGATCTGTCGATCGAAGGCTTAGGCGCGATTCTCGTTGGCGAAGTCAGCGAGGCGGAGTGGCACATGCGTGGGCAGCTCGGCTATGTGCCGATGGATGTGCTGTGGCTGCTTGCGGCAGATGACCAGAATACTGAGACGCTTGGCAGGCTTATTGCGCGAATGGAGGGCAGCCACGAATTCGGAAGTTACGGCGAGGATCTCTATGTCCATCTCTTGCCAACACTGGGACAGCGCGCGGTACCAATCCTCCTCGAGCGGCTGAGCGCAATTACCGACGGTTCGGATGGCGGCTACCGGGCAGGGCAGATCGGCAAGGCCTTCGCCGCCCTAATACGGCAGAGAAACATCCAGTTGCAGGTGGTTATCAACTCACTTGTGCATGCACCGACCAGGATCCGGCAAGCGGTCGCCATCACCGCGCTTACGGCTGAACCCGATGTCCAGCACCTCGATCGCCTATGGGAGATTCACCAACAGCGCTTGTATGCGTTGGAGGATAGGACTGACGGATCACGGCATACCGACTGCAACGCCAGCTTTGCGGCGCTACGCGCCGGAGTTGCTATGAACCCTGGGTGGCTTCGCAACCGCATTATCTCCGCCGAAGCGGAGAAGGAGCATGTTTCTGATCTCGGATATCTGCTAAACGGGCTGGAGCACGCTGATGCGCCCGGGATATGGAAAGAGACCGGGAATATATTAATGGTGAAGGTCTCCACCAACAAGCCGCGCAGCCTGCTCTATTGTATCGCGCGCTTTGCAGATCATGAGAAGCTGGAGTTCGTGATCCAGCATTTGTCGCGATCAGAGGACTCTGCAAGCGGTGCTGCTCTCGCGGCGCTTTCGGTCCTTGATCCCCGGGCCGCAGTTGAGCGGCTCGTCGAAGTCCAGGATTCTGAGCGCTACCTTACACGCGACCAATGGCTTCCAGCACTTCTGTACGCTGAACCTGAGTTGACGCGTCGGCGTATTCGTGAGCTTGCCGAGTCCGTCCAGAAAGAACATCGCCTGATCGAACATCTCTTTTGGGAGCGACCGGACGAGATAGACGAGACAATGCTTCATTTTGTACTTAGCGCGCTTGCGCGGAACCTACGCGAGCATCTCGACGAAGCTGTCGTGGGAGATCCGTCTTGGCTCTTTCATCCGCTGGACTTTCTCGGACGCATTGCCCGTCTGGAGTTGCTAACTATCCTCCAAGCACAGGCCGGCGAGGACTTGGAACGGATGATCGCCGCCGTTGCATGCAGTCGCTTACGGACCAATAGTAATTGCCGTGATCATGTCCTCGAAAGTGCACGCCGTGTCCTGATCCTGATGGGTGGCGACGGCATCACCACACTTGTCAATCGGGAACTGGAGTCGGAACATTTCTGGGTTCGTCACGGTGGATTGAATTGGGCCTTGGTCAGTTTCGACAACGGCACAATCGAGCGGCTTGCATAGATTGCGCGCCGTCCGGTCCCCCGCGATGGAAATGGAAAACCGCAATCTGATCCGTACCAGGAGTTTTACCAAGCGACGTCCGCTCTGGCCGCACTGGGGGCCGACGAGACTCTGGTCGAAGCAGTGCAACATAGTGGCATCGCAGAGGTCCCGGTCGACCTTGCCGAGCTTCGCGCTTATCGGGGCCCGATGCCAAAGGCCCTTACCGATCAGGCGAGACGAATATTGCAGAGTACGGCGCCAAACGAGGATGCGCTGCTAACCGCTCTAATCATAGCTTTGGTCAGTTATGATCCGGACATGATCCTGCCAGTCCGTACGGTCCTTGAACGGGCCGACCCAGAAGGCAAAATTGCCGCATATGCCTGCATTGCGCTTCAAGCGCTTGGCGACTCTGCGGAGGATTTCGCACAACTCGCCCTGCGCCTTGTTCACACGGAAGCAAACGGCGTCTGGGGCCTGAATGCTTTGTTTTGCCTGGGGGAGCACGGGCTGAAACTCCTCGGGAAATGGCTGGAGGGCCGTAGCGCGATGAAGCGCACGGATAATGATGATCTGGTAATCCGTGCTTTCTATGACAACCCCATTACCCGGAAACTGAGCATTGAAGCCGCGGTGGACAGGTGTCTGCGGGGGCAGTTTCTGCTTGACGCCCCCTATGACATCGCCGCAGAAGCGAATGAACCGGCCTTACGGGAGCAAATCCTCGACAAGGCTTTCGCCATCCGTTCCGTCGTAACGACGCAACCTTTCCGCGCTATCGAGGGGCTGGCAAAATTCGACGTGGAGCGGGCCGTGGAGGCAATTGAGCTTGGGCTCCAATTGCATGTCAGGATTGAGAGACAGCTCTGTCGGCTCTTGGTGCGCATCGCGCCCGACATGGCGGCTGCGAAACTCATCGATGCTGCTGTCTCTGGAGAGCGGGGGTCTTTAAGACGGGCCGCAGGACAGGCGTTGCGGAGGCTTGATCCGGGGGTTGTTTCGTGCCTCATCATCGAACGTATGAGCGGCTCAGCGTCAGGACGGAAAGTCGCTGCTGAATTGGCTGGATGGCTCCCCATCCCGGCGATCAAGGACGCGCTCGGCCGTCTCGCCGATAATGACAACGTCGTGGAGGTTAGACGCGCGGCGCTGGCAGCGCTCAAGCTGCACCGTCAGGATAGTAGTGTCCAATCGCTTCTAGCAGCTTTTCCGTCCGCAGCCTGCAAGCGGCAATGGAGCTTGCTAATCGCGATCTTGGATGCCGCCGATCCTTACTTGCTTACCGAACGAGAAGACCCGCTCTGGCTTGGCAACATTCTATCGGACGTTCCGGCAGCGTTCGCGCATCATGCCAAATCGGTGCTGAGGACGCGCATGCAGAAAGACGGGTAACGGATAGTGCCGCCGCAAAGCGCGATATCGGCGGCTTTCAGGATGTGGGTGGTCAGTTAGTGGGTGCTGGCGGTGCGACCGCATATGGCCCAAATTTGACAGATGTACGCAAGTTTCGAATTCGGATCGGATCTCTGAAGCACAGAAAGAATCAAAAAATCCATATGCGATTGCCCTGCTTCACTGCTTTGAACGCTTCCGCCGCCCTACATTTCCGGCTATACTGCTTTCTGCGCCGTGGTGGTGGTGGAAGGCGCAACCGTTCGGCCATTGTTACGGAGACCACCATCATGATTATCATCGGCATTCTTCTGAGTATCGCCGGGCTGGGCTTTTTCTGCTGGCTGCTGTTCATGCTCGCCGTCTATGCGCTGCCATTCTTTGCCGCCGTATCGGTCGGAATGTTCGTCTATGACAGCGGCGCCGGTCCGGTCGGCATTATCGCCGCCGGTGCGCTCACCGGCATCCTCACGCTGATCGCTGGACAGGTGATTTTCGCTGCCGTGCGCTCGCCGTTAATCCGCATGTCGATTGCAGTGTTGTTCGCGGCGCCGGCTGCATTCGCTGGCTTTCACGCGACCCATGGCATCGCCGCGCTGACCATGCCGTCCGGGATCTGGCAGCTGATCTTCGCCGTGACCGGTTCGATTGCCGTTGGCTCGACCGCCTGGATGCGGATGGCAATGCTGACGCCCGGCCCGTCGATGCAGGCCAATCCCGGCAGACCGGTTCTGCCGTAAGTCCGGGGCGGCGGGCCTATAAGGGCAATGGGCGTCCCCTTTGTTTCTGAGGTTGGCGTAGATCGGGCGTTGCCGGACGTTCGACCATGACCTTGAAGGGAAAAGTTTGCGGCCCGGTGGGCTTGGAGTGGCAACGCCAGTAGCGCGCCAGTCGACGGCAGCAGTGGCGGCATCGTTTCCGTGGCCGTGGTTGGGTCTGTGTTATGCGCCGCTAGGTTGAAGACCGGGTAGCTTCCCGCCTGAACAATTTGGTTTCCTTGCCGGTGCTGGCAATGCATGCCGGTTCTCCTTGAGAATACTCTGTTTAATCGCACGCTATCCATACGGCCTCTTTTATGGCCTGATCTGGCCGAAGGACGGCTGCGCCTCGATCGTCTGGCCGCAACGCCGCCGGACGACTTTCTTCCCCTGGGCTACGCCCATTCCTCGCGAGACAAGAAACTCGCCCGGCTGGCGTCCTTCGCTACGCTACGGCCTGCATGCAGGTGCGGCGCCAATCGCCTCCGGCCTGTTGATCGCCATCGAGGCCGCGATGGTCGCGGGCTCGAAAAACAGCGAACAAGGAGAACTATTATGGCTAACATTGGCACATTCAAGAAATCCGGCAACGAGTTCCAGGGCGAAATCGTCACCCTCAGCGTCCAGACCAAGGGCGTGCGCATCGTCCCCGAGACCAACCGGGCCAACGATAACGCTCCCAGCCACCGCGTCTACGTCGGCCGCGCCGAGATCGGCGCCGCCTGGTCCAAGCGCTCAGCCGAAGGCCGCGATTATCTCTCGGTCAAGCTGGATGATCCGAGCTTCAACGCTCCGATCTATGCCAACCTCTTCGACGACGAGGATAATGAGGCCTTCACCCTCATCTGGTCCCGCAGCCGCAAGGCCAACGGCGACTGAGCCAGTCCCCGCGACGGCCCCGCCCGATCTACCGGGCGGGGCTTCCGCTTCGCCATATTCAGCGCTTCTTCTTTGACGTCGAACGTCCGTTCTTGATCACAGCGGGCTTTGGAATCAACGCTTCCGCGTCTGGCGTGATCAGCTCGATTGGCGTGACGCCCAGCGCCTGGCTCAACTCGAAGAGCGTTACGACAGTTGGATTGCGCCGGCCGCGTTCCAGGTCACTCAGATATTGCTGCGCAAAGCCCGACCGGTCGGCAAACTGCTCCTGCGTCAGGCTTTTTTCAAGCCTGATCCTGCGTACATTCCGCCCAACCAGTTTCCGCATATCCATGCGGAAGAATTGGCCTTATACATACTATAAGTTTATCAACTATAATATGTATTTATAGGGTATGATGAAATAATGTGCAGCAAATTACGCTGACTTCATGTAAATACGATTGGCCCGGCGGGCTAAGAAAAAACGGACAAACCATGAGCCAACAGCAAACCGAGATCGCCGATACCGCACCCAGTGAGCCGCGTCTCACAGATTATGATCGCGCGCATCTGACCACCTATATCCGGCTTCTCGACGCGGCGGCGGATAACCCTGACTGGGAGGAAGCCGCGAGCTTGATCCTTGGCATGGACGCTAAATCGCAGCCGGATCGCGCCCGCCGCGCCTATGACTCCCATCTTGCCCGGGCGCAGTGGATGACGTCGGCGGGCTATCGCGATTTGCTTCAAAACGGCAAAAACTAGAATAGCCATCCCGGCTTTGCGCGCAAACAGATTCCGGTCTATCCACAAGACACTTCAAAGTTGTCATATCCTGGAAATAAACTCCATCAATAATCTGCCTGATGGCGATCCACAATACGCACAACCGCGCATAAGCCGGGCTTTTCGTGTTCTGTGTGTCGCCCCGTACGCTTAACCCGGGATGGGGGATTGGCCGTTGTCCAAGGAGGACTGGCGAACTACTGATACTTACAATTACCTTGCCGATCTGGACATGGCGGGTGTCGCATTCGAGTTCTTGCGGCGTAACCCGGACTATCAGGCCGGCTGCAAGCACATAGTCAGTCAGGACGCCCCCGGTGCAGATGACGAGGCTAAAAGTGTTGGTCTCGCACGCCGCTGGGGGCTGGCTTTTCCTGCAGACCCACAGATTCACGCTGATGAACAGACTGTGTTCTGGCTGCCCGATGTTCTCGCCAGCACGGTCGTTCTCGTGGCGCTCAATGGCCGTTGGGATGGTCCGTCACTCGCCTATGATCCGGAAAACTGGCCCGGCCTGATCGCACTTCGCGAAGCGCCGGGCGGCGTGTTCATCCAACTGAGCGATGATGGAACTGTGCACCATCTGTGGCTGCCATCGCGTCCAGACGAAGGAGAATCCGTTGCCGCCATGCTTCCGTTAGATGACGCCGCACCGGTTCGAATAGATGCGACGGCTGCGTTCTGGCGCACTCTCGCCCGCAAACGATCAAAGCAACGGAGATCACCTCCATTGTGGAAAGCACGGCTGATCCCGGCCTTGCAGGCCCTTGACGGCAGACAATCCGGCGCAAGCTACCGCGCCATTGCAACAGCGCTCTATGGTGAGGAACGTATCGCAGCGGAGCCCTGGAAAACCTCATCGCTCAGAGACACCACCATCCGCCTGGTTCGTCGCGGCCTCTTCCTGATGCGCGGCGGTTACCGCCGCCTGTTGGGTAAATCCCCAGACGATTAATTCCTGACGGGTGGCGATTTTTCCGATCCGATCTTCGCCATCCCCATGTGCCCACTGTCTTCGCCATCGTGCCCCTGCTCGCGCCGGTTTGTCCGGCGCACACCCAACAAGAGCATGGAGGCTCGACAATGGCTGATCCAATGGCGGATTTTCCGCCACGCTTTCTGCGCACACCCGAGGCTGCGCGATTCCTTGGCCTCTCGGGGCGCACGCTTGAAAAGCACCGCACCTATGGCACCGGGCCACGCTATTCCAAGCTGGGTGGCCGCGTCGTCTACCGGCTCGACGACCTGCAGGCCTGGGTCGAACGCGGCGCCAAGTCATCGACCTCCGATCCGGGCACAGGAACTGTGCTGCCAGCCAAACGTCATGCATCCGCCTTGTTGCCCTACGCTGGCAAGCCACGCGGCTGATGCAAATGCCGCAGCCACTCAAGTCAAACCGTCGCCTCCTGCAAACAGAACGCGGACAGCTTGAACTGTTTCGCGCGCTCCCCGGCGAGATCGCCCCGCGTGATGCGCAAGACCTCATGAGTTATCCGTTCTTTAGCCTCGCCAAATCACCGCGCGTGCGGCCCATCGACTTTCGCATGGGCGACGTCGCCATCCGTGTCGAGGCAACACCCGAACATGGCATGGCGACGATTTGGGACGCCGATGTGCTGATCTGGGCCGCATCGCAGATCGTCGAAGCGCGCGATGCCGGTCTCAAAACTTCGCGCCTAATGGCGGCAAGCCCCTATGCCATTCTAACCTTCATTGGCCGGGGAACGTCAGTGCGCGATTATCACCGGCTCAAGGCCGCTCTGGACCGGCTGCAATCCACCAGCATCGCGACAACCCTGCGCCAGCATACTGAACGGCGCATGCACCGCTTCTCCTGGGTCAATGAATGGAAGGAATGCGTGGACGCTCAAGGCCGCGCCCAGGGTATCGAGATGATCCTGCCGGACTGGTTCTATTCCGCCGTTCTCAACGATGCGCTGATCCTCACCATCGACCGCGCCTACTTTGATTTGACCGGAGGACTGGAACGCTGGTTGTACCGGCTGGTGCGCAAGCATGGCGGAAGACAGGCATCAGGCTGGCGCTTTGGCGTCGCGCATCTCTACGCAAAATCGGGCAGCCTGAGTCCTTTGAGACGGTTCGCTTTTGAGCTGCGTGACATTGTCCGCCGTCAACCGTTACCCGGCTATACGCTTCGTCTTGAGCGAACAATCACCGGCGAAGACATTCTCAGCTTTCAGCCGCGCTTTCATAAGACGCCCGAACTTTGTCCGCCGTGCTGTCATTCGGCGCAACATCCTGTGGATAGTCTGTGAGACCGCTCGTGCCATCAGGAACGGACCCCCACGTGCTATCGGGAACCCAAAGCTCGTGCCATCAGGAACCGGAATCGATGTTAAGTGACTGGCGCACATATGTTCCTGACGCGCCTAACCTTCCTAACTTTCAAGAATCTAACTTTATAGTTGGGCGCACGGCTTTGGGGATAACGCGCGCAGTATTGCCATTTCGGCGGCAAGCGCCATGAGCGATCTCACTGCAGTTGAACTGACCTGGATAGAAAAGAACATCGAGCAGTGGATTCGCTTTGGCAATTTCGCCGGGGTGAAGATACTCGATCGCCGCCGCCGCATCGTCAGCTTCGCACCAGACAGCATCTTCGCGATTGTCCGATGGGCTTCCAACGGCTTCGGAACGGTCGTCTCGCGCATCGATATCGTGCGTGCGGTGGCGCCAGGTGAACCCTGTCAGACGCTGCCATTCGTCCATCCCGGCGGCGACATCCTGTTGCGTATCGACGGCTGGCCGAAGGTTGAGCGGGTGCTGCAGGCAATCGACGCGATAGAGGCCATCGGCATTGATCCGGTCGAAGTCGCGCCGGAGCATTGGCGGCATGTCCATAACCGTTTGATCGCCGGTTATGAGCCGCGGCCCTACACGAGAAAACGCCATGACGCATGGCTGTTGCGGCGGAGGGCCGAGCCATGACGCGCTTCGCATGGGTGATCATATCCTGTTTCGCCACGCTGGGCGCTACGATCCCGGCCTTCGTGGGTATGCCTAAAAAACTCATCTGGAACGCCAGCGCCAGCGTGCCGGTTGGACTCTATTCCGTGCAGCCGCCAGACGGAATCGAGATCGCCGATCTTGCCGTGGTAGCACCACCCGAACCGGTCGCGTGTTTCCTTGAGGACGGCGGTTACATCCCGCGTGGGGTGCCGCTGATGAAGCAAGTTCTGGCGCTTCCAGGGCAAAGGGTCTGCCGGAAAAACTTTCTCATCACGGTCGACGGTAACGCCATGGGCACGGCGCGCAAACACGACAGCCGTGGCCGCGATCTACCTGTCTGGCAGGGCTGCCGGATCATCGCCAGGGACGAGGTTTTTCTCATGAACTGGCAGTCCGCCGAGAGTCTCGACGGTAGATATTTCGGCCCGCTTCCGGCCAGTTCAATTGTCGGTCGAGCGACACCGCTGTGGACCGATGAGGACGGCGACGGCCACTTCGAGTGGCAAATAATCCCCCGCTGACTTCCAACCCAAACCAAACAACAGGAGAAACCCCATGACACATATCGGCAGCTTCACACGCACCACTGGCGGCTATTCGGGCCGCTTGCGCACACTCACGCTCGACGTAGAACTCACCCTTGTTACGCGCGACAAAAGTGATGCGGAGAACGCCCCGGATTACCGCATTCATCTTGGCGAAGACGCCGATGGCCCCGAGGTCGGCGCAGGCTGGAAGCACAGCGGCAAGAAGGCCGGTGCATACGTCGCTCTGCTGATCGACGATCCCGTATTCACGCAGCCGATCCGCGCCAATCTGTTTCAGGCCGACGCCAATGGATCGGCCTTCCATCTGCTGTGGAACCGCCGGTCGCGGCGCAATGGCGGGACGTGACGCCATGCGAACCGGTCAGTCTCTCGTCTTGCCTTACGCCTGCGCATACGCCGATACGCCGCCTGTTCGATTGATGAGTTTCGTTATATTCGTCGTCGCGGCTGTCATTGGACCACTCGCCATGGTTTCGGCGTCACCGGCTCATGCTCAAAGTGCCGCTGCGACCGAAGCGAACCCCGCCGATCCCTTTGCCGCCTATATCACCGAAGCCGCGCGTCGCTTCAGCGTTCCGGCGTCATGGATACGCGCCGTGATGCGCGCCGAAAGTGCGGGCAATGTGTCGGCCGTGTCGTCAGCTGGTGCGATGGGCTTGATGCAGATCATGCCGCAGACCTGGGCTGATCTGCGCGTCCGTCACCGCCTCGGGACCGATCCCTTTGACCCGCGCGACAATATTCTGGCCGGTGCGGCCTATCTCCGAGAGATGCACGACCGCTTTGGTTCGCCAGGCTTCCTTGCCGCTTACAATGCTGGTCCGGGACGATACGAGGAGCACTTGGCGACAGGCTGGGATCTGCCCGCCGAGACGCAGGCCTTCGTTGCAGCACTTGCGCCTCTAGTTGGCGGTGAACGTGCGGATGGCGCCATCGTTGCAGCCGCCGATCCGCAAGCGTGGACCCGCGCGCCGATTTTTATCGCGCGAGTCGTGAGCACGCACGGCGACCAAAAACCATCGCTCAGTATGCAGACCGATCGCAGGCCGGCAAACCATTCCTTCACCGGTCTTTCGGCTATCACGCCGCAATCGGACGGTCTGTTCATGCAGAGTACATATTCGGAGAGGCCGCAATGAACTGGATCGCACTCTTTCGCAGTTTGTCGCGGGCCTTCGCATATCAGGTGGAGGAACGAGCGGGCCAGGGAGGAGCGACCGTATGCGTCCGGTTGTTGCACGTTGGTCAGGACTTGACATGACTCTGCGGTTTCCAGGCCCACGGCAGCAGTTCGTCGAGGCGGTTGATGGGGTACCCGTCGATCATCCTTTGCAGCACGTCGCGCAGATAGGCGTGCGGCTCGACGTGGTTGAGGCGGGCGGTTTCGATCAGCGAGCAGACCGTCGCCCAGCGCGCGCCGCCGCCGTCGGAGCCAGCGAACAGATGGTTTTTGCGGCCAAGGGCGACGGGCCGGATGGCGCGTTCAACGGGATTGGTGTCAAGCTCGATGCGGCCATCATCAAGGAACCGGCTGAGCCCGTCCCAGCGCGCCAGCGCATAGCGGATGGCGTCAGCAAGACGGCTGCGGCTGGCGAGTTTGGGCAGTTGGGTCTGCAGCCAGATCCGCAACTCCAGCACCAGCGGGCGCGACAGCGCACGGCGCCAGGCCAGCCGATGCGCCGGCGGCTGGCCGCGCAGCTTGGCCTCGACCGCATAGATTCCGGCGATGCGTTGCACCGCTTCGATGGCGACAGGGGCTTTGTCAGCCTCGGCGATCTCGTAAAATTTGCGCCGTGTATGCGCCCAGCATGCAGCGAGCACAATGTCGCCGCGACCGGTCAGCCGCTCGAACCCGGCATAGCCATCGACATGCAGAACCCCCTTGAAGTTCTGCAGATGGGACGCCGGCCGTTCGGCGCGGCGATCCGGTTCATAAAAATACACCGCAGCAGGCGGCGCGGGGCCAGCCCATGCCCGCTGGTCCCGCGCGTACACCCACAGCCGTCCGGTCTTCGTGCGCCCGCGTCCCGGATCAAGCACCGGGATCGGCGTGTCGTCAGCGAACAGATGATCAGACGCAAAGATGTTTTTCCCAAGCCGTTCGTGCAGCGCATCAAGCCACCAGCATGCGCCGCCGACCCATCCGGCAAGCGTCGAGCGGTCAAGTTCCATGCCGTGCCGGGCGAAGATTCTGGATTGCCGGTAGAGCGGCAGATGATCGCAATATTTGCTGACCAGCACCTGCGCGAGCAGCGCTGGCGTCGCCAGTCCACCGGCGATTACGCGCCCGGGGGCTGGCGCCTGAACAATCGTTTCGCAGGTCCGGCAAGCATATTTGGGACGGCGGATGCGCAGCACCCGCAGGGTTGCTGGCGCCCAGTCGAGCATCTCGCTGACGCTCTCGCCAATGGGATGCAGCGCGCCGCCACAGCCCGCACAGGCCTCGCCATCCACATCGATCAGCACGTCTTCGCGCGCCAGATCATCGGGCAGCGGCTTGCGGCGCGGCGTGCTGGTTTCAGCCTTTGTGATGACCGGCTGGGGCTCGCGGATGCGCGCAATATCCGCGTCCAGGTCTTCCAGCGCGAGTGCGAACTGATCCGGATCGAGTTGCTCCGAACGGCGTCCATATTGCGCGCGCTGAAGCTGTTTGATGATCTGCTGGAGGCGTTCGATCTCGTCCTCGCGGCTCAGGGCGGCGGTCGCCATGTCGCGCACCAGGCGATGCAGAAGCGCTGTATCAGAGGGCAGATTGTCGAGATTGAACCGCATATCCGATTGTACTTCAGACAGCGCGTCAGACCAAGGTTTTTCGTTGATTTTATGCGCTTTTTTGTAGCTTTTGGTGCAGTTTCATCCTGCCCTGGCAGGTCTCCAGACACGCTCCGGCGAGCGCCAATCTATGCCCTCGATCAGCATCGCCAACTGCGCTGGCGACAGCGTTACCGTACCGCCAGGATCAACCATGCGGGGCCAGACGAAGCCGCCCCGGTCAATGCGTTTGGTGAACAGGCACAGTCCATTCCCGTCCCAGAACAGGATCTTCAATGTCGATGCGCGCTTGCCCCGGAAAGCAAAAAGGTGGCCCGAGAATGGATCCTTATTCAGCGCGTCCTGGACCAGCATCGCCAGCCCGTCCATGCCCTTCCTCATATCGGTATAACCCAACGCCAGATGCACCTTGACGCCAGCGGGCACGATCATCATGACGCCGTCTCCCATTCCACAACATACCGCCGCACCGCCTCCGGATCGGCGCCGGCTGGCGCAAAGACGCGCTGTCCGCCAGGTAGTTCGAACGCCGCCATTCCATCAGGCGCCGGCAGCAGATCATGCAGCACCAGCGCATCGGCGCTGCTTGCAGCGGAAGCTCGGACAGTCGCAAGCTTCACCTTCTCTTTGCGATATCCGAGATGGACCCGCCAGCGGAACAACATGCTGGTGACGATCCCGTGGCGGCGGCAGACCTCGGCGGCGGTACTGCCGGGAAGCTCGGACTCTTCTACAATGGCGCGCTTTTCCTGGTCAGTGAAACGGCGTCGGCCAACATGTTCGCCATGCGCCATAGATGCATCTGTCAAGCCGCTTTTGATGCCAGGCTCCTTAGCAGCGCTGCTAACACCAGTGCTTAATTTCGGGCGGGCGCCCGGATGAAGCAGCGCCCGCCAGTCAGGATCGGCCTCGCCATCCTCAATCCGGTCACGCCATTTGCGCAGGCTGTACGGCGACAGATGGAGCCCGGCCGCATATTCCTGGATACTCAATCCGCTCCAGATCATCGCTTCGATATGCATCGCCCAGAACGCCTGAACGGCCTGACTGCGCTTGTTATGCGACGGCCCTTTGCGCCTGCGCTCACGCCGCTTTCGCCGCACTTCGGCGTCCAGTTCGCGCTGGATTTGCAAGGCTTTTGCGTCCACGAGAACGGCAACCCAACGCTTGAAAGTGTGATCGGCAACACCATTCTGACGGCAATACCCACGCCGCGACAGCCCGCTCCGCTGCCATGCTTCCACATGCACCGACCAATACGCACGCCGCGCCTTGTTCTGGAAATGTTTCGATACCACCGGAGATTCTCCCATGCACGAAAGAACCCCATATGGACCGGCATTGCACCCCCTTACCGATGTGTCAGAACCGGACGCTTACGGAGCGACCATAGGATGGCTAGATAAAAGCGGCTCTCCGGTCGCCATCCAAGCCATTGACATGGCTTGTCTTTCTCCGTGCCGGATGGCCGGGTCGCGTGCCGCTCCAAGGCAGAAGGTTAATGATTCCAATGATGTTTTCGGCACTGTCCATCATATTCCACCATCGGCCTCATGCCAATGAACAAAGACGACAGTGACTTCCGGATCCGGCCAGGGCGTATCCGCAGCAACAGTGGCGGCAAGCCCAAGAGCTTCATCAATCAGGTGCTACGCGCTGCGAAGAAGGCCGGGCATACGGCATCGCCTTCGCGTGGCAGTGGCAAGCGCGCGCCCGGCTTCGGCCGCTCGACCTTCGGGCGCGGGCGGCTCGCCTTCAGCCGCAATCGCCTGTTCAGCACAAGCCGCCGCGTCGTGGTGAAGGCGCGGATCGCGCGCCATCAGGGCCGCGCCTTCCGCTCGGCGCCGCTTTCGGCGCACCTGTCCTATTTGAAGCGCGAGGGCGTCTCCCGCGACGGTGAAAAGGCGCACATGTTCGATGCTGATACGGACCGCGCCGATGACGCCGCCTTCACTGAGCGCTGCAAGGAGGACCGGCATCATTTCCGGTTCATCGTCTCACCGGAAGACGCCGGGGACATGACTGACCTCAAGGCTTTCACCCGCGACCTTGCGATACAGATGGAAGCGGACCTCGGCACCAAGCTGGATTGGGTCGCCGTCGATCACTGGAACACCGGTAATCCTCACGTCCATCTGCTGGTGCGCGGCGTCGATCAGGACGGTAAAGACCTGGTGATCTCGCGTGACTATATCAGCCGTGGCCTGCGCTCGCGCGCCGAAGAACTGGCCGCAATCGAACTCGGTCCCAAGCCGGCGCATGAAGTGCGTTCGGCCCTGGAACGGGAGGTGAGTGCCGAGCGCTGGACTCGCCTTGATGTGGAGATCCGCATTACCGCAGACGAAACCGGATATATCGACTTGCGGCCAGATAATCCCGCTACTGATGATACCGAAACGCGCCGTCTGATGATCGGCCGGTTGCAGAAACTGGAACGCATGGGGCTCGCCATCTCAGCTGGCCCCGGAGAATGGATGGTCGGCCTGGAGGCGGAGCTATCCTTGCGCGATCTCGGCATGCGCGGCGACATCATCAAAACCATGCACCGCGCCTTCACTGAGCGGGGCCATGACCGGGGCATCGGCGATTATGTGATCGAGACCGGCGCGGCGGCCTCACCGGTCATCGGCCGGCTGGTGGACAAAGGCCTGCATGACGAGCTGAGCGGCGAAGCCTATGCCGTGATCGACGGCACGGACGGGCGCGCGCACCATGTGCGCTTCCGCAGCGTTGAAGCCTTCGAGCATTCACCACCCTTCGGCGGCATCGTCGAGGTGCGCCGCTTTGGCGGCGCCGATGGTGAGCGGCCAGCGCTGGTGCTCGCCAATCGCTCGGACTTTGATCTCGACGCCCAGGTCACCGCGCCCGGCGCGACCTGGCTCGATCACCGGCTAGTGGAGCGCGAACCCATGCCGCTCTCCATGGGCGGCTTCGGGCGCGAGGTCCGCGACGCGCTGACGGCGCGCGCCGGGCATCTGGCCAATGAAGGGCTTGCGCGCAGGCAGGGACAGCGCATCATCCTGCAGCGCGACCTGCTCAACACGCTGAGGCAGCGCGAACTCAGTTCTGTGACGGCGAAGCTCTCTGCCGAGACGGGGTTGCCCCACACGCAAGCGGCAACCGGCGAGCATATCGCCGGGACGTACCGCCAACGTCTGACGCTCACCTCTGGCCGCTTCGCCATGATAGAGAGTCTTGGGACAGATGGTGGCCTCGGCTTCCAACTCGTGCCCTGGTCGCCATCGCTGGAGAAACAGCTTGGCCGACATGTAACCGGCATCGCCAAGGGCGGTGGCGGCATCGAATGGGGCTTTGGAAGGAAACGGGGACTCGGGCTATGATCCGTCTTGAATGAGACCATCACGCTATAGGGAGCACCGTCCAAGACAGAGTTCCTTGACGCTCAAGTTCAGCCACAATCCGCGCGATCGCCGTCTGATTCACACCAAAATCGACTATGAAACTGACGCCAAGAATCGTCATGCCCAGGACCAATTCCGATTTGTCAGCGTTTGACCAAGGTGGGGAAAAATGGTGCCCATTATCTTGCTCGTAGCCGAGTATTATCGATTTGAAGTCCCCTTTTCCAGTCCTTACGAACGTTCGTGCCGCTTCAAGGGTAGGTTCACGCATATAGTTCGAGCCATGCCAGTAAGCAGTTGCGCTAAGCCCGACTTTGTAGAGTGCGCGAATGAATTTAGGGTCGTTTCCAAATTCTTGCTGAAAGCTGACTTGCCCAAATGGACCAGTTCTTTCAATTGTGGGGTTCAGTATGCCATTTGATCGATTTGCGGGGTTGAGTTTTCTACCCAAAGCGTCGATTTTACCCGGGCCTGCATTCAGATATAGCTCGGGGCCGTTGGGACCGCGCTTGCCTCCCAAGGCAGCCCAGTTGTTGATTGAAGGAGGTTTTCCGCCTTTTCGCGGAATGCCGAGCATGAATGCGGGAATTTCAAACTGCCGAAGCAACGCATGATCTAGATGCCCCAGAGAGTTGTTGCACGATACGCAGACACAATCCCGAAGCACAAAATTTGGCGGGCACCCAAGTGAATCGGGCAGTATATGTTCGAGAGAAGGTTTGAATTTTGTTTTGCCGCACCAGATGCAGATCGTTGGGAGCGTTTTATCATTTGTCATCGGTTACCTCTGCTCCGACATGATTTGATTTTGTGCGAAAATTCAACCGTTTCCACGCTCGACGAATATTGGCCATTGTGAATGTATAACCTGAGTGCAGATATTGACAGCATTTGCTGTTAAGGATCTGAAGGCTTGTCCGCGACCAAAATACTCTGGGGCCAGATCATTGTCGTCTGCCTGATCGTGCTGTTCACGACCTGGGGCGCGACGCAATGGACGGCGTGGCGGCTTGGCTTTCAGCCGCAGCTTGGCGCTCCGTGGTTTGAGCTTGCAGGGATGCCTTTCTACTATCCGCCAGCCTTCTTCTGGTGGTGGTATTTTTTCGATGCCTATGCGCCGCACATCTTCGTGCAAGGCGCCTGCATCGCCGCGTCCGGCGGCTTCATTTCGATTGCCGTCGCCATCGGCATGTCGGTCTGGCGCGCGCGCGAAGCCAGGAATGTCGAGACCTATGGCTCGGCACGCTGGGCGACGATTGCTGAGGTGAAGGGCGCTGGGCTGCTCGGTCCGGACGGCGTGGTGCTCGGCAAGCTGGGACGGGACTATCTGCGTCATGACGGCCCGGAGCATGTGCTGTGCTTTGCGCCGACCCGCTCGGGCAAGGGCGTCGGGCTGGTGGTTCCGTCGCTGCTGAGTTGGCCCGGCTCAGCCATCGTGCACGATATCAAGGGTGAGAACTGGGAACTGACTTCTGGTTTTCGCGCGCGGCATGGCCGTGTGCTGCTGTTCGATCCGACCAACGCCGCGTCAACCGCCTATAATCCGCTGCTGGAGGTCCGGCGCGGTGAATGGGAAGTACGCGACGTTCAGAACGTCGCCGACGTGCTGGTCGACCCGGAAGGATCGCTGGACCGGCGCAACCATTGGGAGAAGACCAGCCACTCATTGCTGGTCGGGGCGATCCTGCATGTTCTTTATGCGGAGGAAGACAAGACGCTGGCTGGCGTTGCTGGTTTTCTCTCCGATCCCAAACGCCCGATCGAAACCACGCTGCAGGCGATGATGACAACGCCTCATCTTGGGTCGGGCGGGCCGCATCCGGTCGTGGCCTCAACCGCGCGCGAGTTGCTGAACAAGTCTGACAATGAACGCTCAGGCGTGCTCTCCACCGCCATGTCGTTTCTCGGGCTCTATCGCGATCCCGTCGTCGCCCAGGTCACGCGGCGCTGCGACTGGCGCATCACCGACCTGATCGATGGCGATCGGCCGACAACGCTCTACCTGGTGGTGCCGCCGTCCGATATCAGCCGCACCAAGCCGCTGATCCGGCTGGTGCTGAACCAGATCGGACGGCGGCTGACCGAAGACCTGCACGCCAGGAACCGGCGGCATCGCGTGCTGTTGATGCTTGATGAGTTTCCCGCACTCGGCCGGCTCGATTTTTTCGAATCCGCGCTTGCCTTCATGGCGGGCTACGGGCTTAAAGCCTTTTTGATCGCACAGTCGCTCAATCAGATCGAGAAAGCCTATGGCGCCAACAATTCGATCCTCGACAATTGCCATGTGCGGGTGAGCTTCGCCACCAACGACGAGCGCACCGCCAAACGCGTGTCGGATGCGCTGGGCACCGCGACCGAGATGCGGGCGATGAAGAATTACGCCGGCCACCGGCTGTCGCCCTGGCTCGGGCATCTGATGGTTTCCCGTTCGGAGACAGCGCGGCCGCTGCTGACGCCGGGTGAGGTGATGCAACTTCCACCCGCCGACGAGATCGTCATGATCGCGGGCGTTCCGCCGATCCGGGCCAAGAAGGCCCGCTACTTCGAGGACAAGCGATTTACCGAACGGGTTCTGCCGCCCCCAGTGCTTGTGACAAAACAGGCTGCGCCCAGGCCCGGCAGTTGGGCAACGATCATTCCACAGAAACCTTCGGTGGAGTTGCTAGCCGGGATCGAAAAGGCCGGGCAGGACGCCGCCAATAGCGGTCTGCGCCGGGAGCCTGAACTTCCCGATCATGTGGCGATCGTCAAGGAAACCACTGAGCCAAGCCCGCATGAGGAGTTCGCCATGATCGACGACGAGCCGGAGGATACTGGGCGCCAAGCGCGGGTCTTCCGGCAGCAGGCGCGCGGTATCGCCCGCCAGGTATCCATGGATCCCGGCGATGGCATTGAGATGTGAGGAACCACCATGCGTGACCGGATGAATGTCTATTTTCCGCCCGAGATGCTGAAGCAGATCGTTGATCTCGCTGACCGCAAAGGACTGTCGCGTTCGGCGATCGTCGAGGCGGCGGTGGCTTCGTTTCTGTCGCCGGATGCCGCCGACCGCCGCGAGGCGGCCTTCACCCGCCGTCTGGATCGTCTGTCGCGGCAGGTTCAGCGGCTGGAGCGTAATGTTGGCATCTCCACCGAAACACTGGCGCTATTCGTGCGCTTCTGGCTGACCATCACGCCGCCGCTGCCGAACGACGCGCAAGCAGCGGCGCAAGTGAAGGGCCGCGAGCGCTACGAAGGATTCATCGAAGCGCTTGGGCGGCGGCTGCAGAAGGGCCAGAGCCTGCTGCACGAGATACCAGACGATGTCGGGGGCAAAATGCCATGGGAAGACGAAGACGATTCGCCGAAGGAAAGCTGAAATGTGGTATTCTTCGAACATGATTGCTCTCACGCCTGGTACGGACCTTCGCTCCCGCCTGCTCGATCGGATCGATCTCGGTCCGGATGGGGTCTGGGCACCGGGCGACTTCGTCGATCCCGGCAGCCGCGCCGCTATGGACAAGACGCTACAGCGCCTTGTCGCATCATGAGAACTCCGTCGCATCGACCGGGGTCTCTACGACCGGCCCCGCACAAGCAGCTTGACCGGTCGCGTAACCGTACCCGACTATCGGGCTGTCATCAGCTTTCGTCATCTCGCTCTGATAGATGTCGCCTGACCGCTCCACTTCATTCGAATTAACGAGCGCATTCCTCAAACAAAAGAAACGAGGCGATCGGGCCGTTTGGCAAAGTATAATGTCTCTTTTTTTGGGTCGTTTTCGGGTAATTCATTTCCTGAACCGCAGCAGCCGGAGGCCGTTGAACACGACGATCAGGCTGGCGCCCATGTCAGCGAACACGGCCATCCACAGCGTCGCGAGATCGGCGAAGTTGAGCGCCAGGAACAGTGCTTTGATGCCAATGGACAGCGTGATGTTCTGCTTCAAAACGCGGCTGGTCTTGCCGCTCAAGGCAATGAATAGCGGTATGCGGCGTAAGTCGTCCTGCATCAGCGCGACATCGGCGGTTTCAAGCGCCGTATCGGTGCCCGCCGCGCCCATCGCAAAACCGATGGAGGATTGGGCCAGCGCGGGCGCGTCATTAACGCCGTCCCCCACCATGCCCACCACATCGTAGCGCTGGCGCAGATCTTCGATTGCTTTCAGTTTATCCTCCGGCAACATATCGCCATGCACTTCCCCGATGCCTACTTCTGCGGCAATGGCGTTGGCGGTATTCTGATTGTCGCCGGTCAGCAGAACGCAATGCACGCCAAGCGCCTGCAACTCCCGGACCGCCTGCACGCTGGTGTCGCGGATGGTGTCGGCCACCGCGAAGATGCAGAGCGGTTTTTGCGCGTTTGACAGCACCACCACCGTCTTGCCCTGCCTTTCGAGTTTCTCCAGCACCGTTTCAACGTCCGGGCCGCAAATGCCGAGTTCCTCAATCATCCGGTGATTGCCGATATAATACAGCGCGCCCTCGATCACGCCTTTGACGCCGCGCCCGGTGAGGGATTCAAAATCGTCGACCTGCAGCAGCCAATGTTCTCCTTGCTGCTGCTTCCAGTGCGCCACAACCGCCGATGCCACCGGGTGCCCGGAATGGAAATCCAGGCTTGCCGCCAATTGCAGGCATTTATCCTCCGGCTGGTTATTCACCGGCGTGATGTCCGTCAGCTTCGGTTTACCATGGGTGAGCGTGCCGGTTTTATCGAGAGCCAGCGCTTTAAGCTTGCGGCCCTCTTCCAGATAGACGCCGCCTTTGATGAGAATGCCGCGCCGCGCCGCCGCTGCCAGGCCGCTGACCACCGTAACCGGCGTAGAGACCACCAGCGCGCACGGACAGGCGATGACCAGCGTCACCAGCGCCTTGTAGAACCACGGTGCAAAGGCCTCGCCAAAAAAAAGCGGCGGCGCGGCGGCAATCAATATGGCCAGTACGACGATAGAGGGCGTGTAATAGCGCGCGAATTGATCGACAAAGCGCTGCGTCGGCGCACGTTCGCTTTGCGCCGCTTGCACGGCGCGGACGATGCGCGCCAGCGTCGTATTGCCTTTATTGGCGGTGACGCGGAATTCAAACTTGCCCCGCTCGTTGATCGTGCCGGCAAAGACCGCATCGCCCGGTTCTTTTTCCACCGGCATGCTCTCGCCGGTGATCGGCGCCTGGTTGACGGTGGACTGGCCGCTGATGATTTTGCCGTCCAGCGGAATTCGCTCGCCGGGCTTTACCCGCACTTCGGCTCCCATCGCCACATCACCCACCACCATCGTCCGCCAACTGCCATCGGGCTGCTTGACGCTGGCCGATTCCGGCGTCATCTCCATCAGGCCGCGGATGGCGTTGCGCGCGCGATCGAGCGAATAGGCTTCGATCAGCTCCGCCAGCGCAAACAGGAATGTCACCACGGCGGCTTCCGGCCATTCGCCGATCAGCATGGCGCCCGCAATGGCGATCATCATCAGAAAATTGATATTGAGCGTGAAAGTTTTTAAGGCGACAAAGCCTTTCTTAATCGTATCGCCGCCGCCCAGCGCAATGGCCAGGACGGAAAGCGCAATCACCAGCGGCGATTGTTCATTGCCTGTCGTCCAGCCGATGATTTCCGCGGCAATGGCCATGACGCCGGATAGTCCCACCAGCCACTTGGTGCGCGTGGAAACGGCGCTTGCGGGGGCGGCGGACGCGCCGCCCTCGCTACCCTGGCGCTCAGGTTCCATATTAAGCTCCTGCAGGGCCGCAAAGACCGGCGCATCGTCTTCCAGGCGGTGCGAGACGGTCAGTTCACGCCGCATCAGGTTAAAGCGCAATTCCTCAATGCCCGCCATGCCCTCCAGACGATTGCGGATCAGGCGCTCCTCGGCCGGACAGTCCATCTTTTGGACAATGTACGTGCTTTTCCGGGGCCCCGTGGCGTTAGCGGTCATGGCTGATCCTCTACAATTTTTTGTCCCGTCATTTCCTCGCAGATTTTTTCAATTCTCCGCGCGTGATCCGCGCCGCCCATCCTGCTTTTGCGCTTTTTTGCGGAAATTTTTTCAGCGCAAATATCCGCCAACTCCACCGGCGGTAATTTTTTCTTCGCGCCTGTATCCGCAAGCGCATCCATTTCTCGGCACAGCGCCTTCATATCACTGACTTCCGGATTATAGCTGTGTTCAAGACGCCGCCTTATTCTTACATTTCCCTGCTTGTAGGCGGGGGAGTGGTAAGTCGGCCACTCCGCTTCATTCAAACAGGCGAGCCGAAGCACTTCTTTTCTCTCCTCCGTGTTTGCGCCATGCAATTTTTGATCCAGGTTTTTTGGCGGCTGCGATGCGCAAGCACCCAGCGTCAGGACGGTAATTGCCGCCATCAAGACATTTTTCATAATGTTTCTCCATAACAAAACCTGAACATCACAAATCCTCATGCTCAATGACTTCGCGTGATAGATTAAAGAAGTTGTAGAGGGCAGGCAGTACGAACAGCGTCATGGCGGTGGCGACGATCAGCCCGCCGATCACCACCACCGCCAGCGGCTTTTGCACTTCCGCGCCCGCGCCGGTGGAGATCGCCATCGGCACATAGCCGAGCGACGGCACAAGCGTCGCCATGATCATGGCGCGCAGCCGGTTCAGCGTACCTTCGCGGATCGCCTGCAACTGCGGCAAACCCTCTTGCACCAGTTGATTGATGCTGGTGATCATCACCAGCCCGTTCAGCACCGAGATGCCGGAGAGCGCGATGAATCCCACGCCCGCCGAAATCGAAAACGGCATACCGAGCATCAGCAGCGTGAAGATACCGCCGACCACCGCCAGCGGGATGCCGGTAAACACCAGCAGCGCCTGCTTGACCGAATTCAACGCGGCGAACAGCAGCAGAAAGATAAAGAAAAAGCAGGCTGGCACCACGATCATCAGGCGGTTGCTGGCTTCCTGCAGATTCTTGAACTGCCCGCCCCATTCCAGCCAGTAACCGGAAGGAACCTTTACCTTGGCATCCATTGCCGCCTGCGCATCTTCCACGAACGAGCCGATATCGCGCCCGCGCACATTCGCCTGTATGACGACGCGCCGTTTGCCGTTCTCGCGGCTGATCTGGTTGGGGCCTTCCACCATTTCGAGCGCCGCCACTTCGCGCAGCGGCAGGTAGCGCGGGCGGCTGTGCGGCGCAGCGTTGCTTTCATCCTCATTTTCTTCTTCCGGCAGCAGAATGGGCAGATTCTCAATGACAGAGAGATCCTGGCGCAATCCATCCGGCAAGCGCACCAGAATATCGAAGCGGCGGTCACCCTGAAACACCAGCCCGGCTTCACGCCCGCCCACGGCGATGGTGATAACGTCAAGCACATCGCTGACATTGAGGCCGTAACGCGCGATGGCGGGACGATCCAGTTTGATTTCCAGAAACGGCAGGCCACTGGTTTGTTCAACCTTGGTATCCGCGGCGCCGCTGATGCCCTGCAATACCTCCATAATCTCAGCGCCGGTCTTTTCCATAACGGCGAAATCGTCGCCATAGAGCTTTACCGCCACGTCCGAGCGCACGCCGGAAATCAGTTCGTTAAAGCGCATCTGGATCGGCTGAGTGAATTCGTAATTATTGCCCGGAACTTTTTCCACCGCTTCCTCGATGCGGCTGATCAGCGCAGGTTTGGAAAGCGATGGATCAGGCCATTCCTCCCGTGGCTTTAGAATAATGAACGTATCGGATACGTTCGGCGGCATGGGATCGGCAGCCATTTCCGCAGTGCCGGTTTTGGAGAAAACGAACGCCACTTCCTTGAAGCCGCTAACAACTCTCTCGACCGCGAACTGCATGTCCTGCGATTCCGACAGCGCCGTGCTGGGGATACGCATGGCATGCATGGCAATATCCTTCTCATCCAGCGTGGGGATGAATTCGCGCCCGAGAAAACTGAACACCGCCATCGAAACGCCAAACAGACCAACCGCAACGGCGCTGGTAAAGCCGGGCCGCACCAGCGCAAAATCAAGGCCCGGAAGGTAAAGGCTTTTGGCCTTTTCCATCATCCCGCCTTCACTTTCCTTTACCCGGCCCTTGACGAAAATGGCGATCATTGCGGGGACAAAAGTGATGGAGAGCAAAAAGGCGGCAACCAGCGCCAGGATGACGGTGATCGCCATCGGCTCGAACATCTTGCCCTCGACGCCGGTGAAGGTCAGCATCGGCACATAGACCAGGATGATGATAGCCTGACCGAACACGATGGGTTTGGTGATCTCGCGGCTTGCCACCATCACTTCGTGCAGCCGCTCCTTCAAATTGAGTTCGCGGCCCAAATGATGCTGTTGCAGCGCCAGCCGATGCAGACAGTTTTCGGTGATGATGATTGCGCCATCGACGATCAACCCAAAATCGAGCGCCCCCAGGCTCATCAGATTGCCGCTGATGCCAAGCCGCACCATGCCGATCGCGGTCATCAGCATCGAAACCGGGATCACCAGCGCCGTGATCATCGCCGCGCGGATATTGCCAAGCACCAGAAACAGCACCGCGATCACCAGCAGCGCCCCCTCGCTCAGGTTCGTTTGCACGGTCGCTATCGTGCGATCCACCAGTTGGGTGCGGTTCAACACCGTTTTCGCCTGTATGCCCGGCGGCAGTGATTTCACAATTTCCTTCAGTTTTGTGTCCACGGCCCCGGCAACTATGCGGCTGTTCGCGCCGATCAGCATGAGGGCTGTGCCGACCACGGCTTCCTCACCGTTCTCGCTCGCGGATCCCGTACGAAGCTCCTTGCCGATACCCACTTCCGCCATGTCGCGCAAATAGATCGGCACCCCGCCGCGCGTGGTGACGACGATATCACCGATTTCTTCTGCGGTGCTGATGCGCCCGTCGGCCCGCACCACATAGGATTCGCCGCTCTTTTCGATATAGCCGGCGCCGGCGCTCTGATTGTTTTTCTCCAGCGCCTCGACGATCTGGCTGAAGCTCAGATTGAGCGCCAGCAGTTTTTCCGGATATGGTTGCACATGGTATTGCCGCACATAGCCGCCAATGGCGTCGACGCCGGCCACGCCGGGAACGCCTTTAAGCTGCGGGCGGATAACCCAGTCCTGCACCGTGCGCAAATAGGAGGCCTGCTCCATCCTGCTGTTCAGCTTTTGCCCTTCGGGTGTGAGATAGGCGCCGTCACTCTGCCAGCCGGGTTCGCCGTCTTTGATTGTCTCGCCCTGGCCGCCGGGATTGGTATAGGAGACCGTCCACATATAGATTTCGCCAAGGCCGGTGGAAATCGCACCCATGCGCGGCTCGGCGCCATCGGGCAGCGTTTCCCTGGCTTCACCCAGACGCTCGCCGACCTGTTGGCGGGCGAAATAAATATCCACGTCATCGCGGAAAATGGCCGTCACCTGCGAAAACCCGTTGCGCGAAATGGAGCGGGTGCTTTCCAGTCCAGGAATCCCCGCCAGCGCGGTTTCGACGGGGAACGTCACCTGCTTTTCCACCTCCATCGGCGACAAAGCGGGAGCGGAGGTGTTGATCTGCACCTGATTGTTGGTGATATCCGGCACCGCGTCGATCGGCAGGTTTGTCAGGCTGTAAAATCCGAACGCCGCAATCGCCGCCGTGACCAGCGCGACCATGTAACGGTGCAGCAGAGAAAATCCTAGAATACGTTCGATCATAATGTTGTCCCTTTAGTCCTCGTGCGCTGCGCCAGCCTTGCCGATATCCGCCTTGATCTGAAAACTCTTCTCGCTGACGTAACGCTCGCCCGCTTTCAGACCTTCCAGCACTTCCGCCCATTCGCCATCGCTTGCGCCGGTGCGGACGGGGCGGGTCTCATAACGCTGCCCCTCCTGCACGAACACCACGCTCCTGCCTTCCATGCGCTGAATAGCGGCGATCTTCACCGCGACCGGAACCTGACGTTCGGTAATCACCACATCGCCGCGCACCGTCATGCCGGCCCGCCATACCCCTTCCGGGTTCGGCAGCGTGACGCGCGCCACCACTGTTTGGCTGGAAGCCTCGGCGACCGGCAGCAGCGTGGTGATTGACGCTGCGCCGCTGTGCCCGCCTTCAAAGCTGGTGATTAGAACTTTCTGGCCGGGCTGGATACGGTCGACATCGCGCGGAAAAATATGGAACTCCACCCATAATTCCGAGATATCGGTAATGGTGAACATGGGTGCGTCCCCCGCCACATCGCCGATATTGGTGTTGCGCTGAAGAATGACGCCGCTGATCGGGGATTTGACCGGGTAAACTTGCAGGCTCTCATTGCTTTCGACCGTCGCCAGCACGTCGCCGCTGTTAACACTTTCGCCGGGACCTTTCTTCACCTCGCGCACAATGCCGGGAAAGCGCGCCCGTACCTGCGCCGTTATGTTCTGGTTGAATGTCGTGCGTCCCGTCAATCGGATCGTTTCACGGATGCGCGCACTTGCCGCTTCCTCTGTTTTAATGCCAGCGGCCGCCACGGATTCCACGGAAAGCTCAACGCCTTCATCATGGCCTTCAGCTTTGTCGCCGCCATGTTGTTTTTTGTCTTGCGCTTCATCGCGGCCCTCCCCGGCGGGGTTTTCAGCCGCCGCATCGCCGATGTCTAGTCCGCGCCAGGCAAAGATGCCGCCAGCCAGCGCCAGCGCGAGAACGAATATGATTGGCAAGCGCCTATTCATTTTTTTTCCTCATATGATTGAATATTCCCGCTATGCGCCGCCGTCAGCCGCTCCACTTCGGCACGCCTTGTGTGATAGTTTTTAAGCGCCGCATTGCGTTGACTGCGCGCCTCGAACAGCGTACGCTGGGCGTCCAGCACTTCCAGGTAGGGGAATCTGCCCGCCTGATAACCCTGACGCGACAGCGCGAAGGCTTTTTCAGCGGCAGGCAGGATAGTGGTTTTCAAACTCTCGGCTTCACCATAGGCGGTCTGCATTTCCTGTGCGGCGCGGGTCAGCGCGTTGCCTAAATCCAGCATCAAGGCCTGCTTGTCGTGTTCACTCCTGCGCGCTTCATGCAGGGCTCTGGCGATATTTCCCTGGTTCTTGTTCCAGACGGGAATTGGCAGCGAGACGCCGAACATTAAGGCCTGATCGCTGGTTTCACGAAAATCCCGCACGCCGACACTGACAGTGGGATCGGGAATGGCATTCGCCCGTTCCAGATCCAGAATGGCCCGGGCGCGCGCCGTCACGGCGTCCTGGCGCGCAATGTCGGGAGTTGCGCTCAGCCGTGCGGCTGCATCCATGAGCGCCGCAGGAGACCGGATAGCAAGGAAATCGGCAACGTCAAGACTATAGGAACCCTCCTCCTGGCCCCAAAATGACGCCAGATTTCTCTTGGTTATTTCCAGTTCCCGCACCGCCCTGCTGAAGGCAATTTCACTGGTGGCCAACGCCACCTCGGCTTTGCTTTTCTGAATGAGAGGTTCGGCAGCGGCAGAGACGCGCCTTGAGACGCTTTCCAGCACTTCACCTGCCAGCTTCTTTTGATCCTCGGCCAGCTTCACTTCTTCCTGTGCGGCAACCGCGTCAGCATAAGCGATGGTGACGTCCCGGATCAGATCAAGCTGTACGGCTTCATACTCAAGGCTGCTGATTTCATAGCCCCGGTCGGCTGCGGCCTGACGCGCCGGGCGCTTGCCGCCGAATTCCAGCTGTTGTGAAACACCGAAAGTTATTTCGGCAGAATCCACACCCTTATACGGCCCCCGGCCGGCTAAATTTTCTGCTTCAACGCCAACTTCAGGGTTAGGCCGAACCCCGGCCTGGAGGCGCTCGCCCTTACTTGCCAGCACTACGGAACCTGCCGACTTAAGCCGCGGTGAATAGGACAGCGCGTTTTCAATCACGGCATTCAGGGTAATGACGCCGCCAGTGACCGGCGCTTGCGCCCAACTGGCCTGATAGCCCAACAGCGTGGCGCATATCAGCCACACAAAAGATTTTTGCAACATGAATTTTCCTCGCGGTATCCATCGGTAAAACAGAGGGCGCAAGCATGCGCGAAGTGCCAAGTAGCACCCTGCGCACGGCGTTTGCCGTGGGTCAGTGGATTAAGCGCGAGAGGGTGGTTCGAGGAGCGGGCCTACACTAATAGAGGCCAGATTGGTCTGCTCAGTGATGGTGAAGACTGACAAGGTTTCTTGTACAATCTCTGTTGTTTCAACCGGAGCGTGATCAGCTATACGATGGCCACAACAATGATGCTCCGCCCCAGCGGGCATGCCATCATTCTGATTCTTGGAAGATTGGCCTGCAATGCTGCACCCTGAATCAGAAGAATCCAAACCTGCCGCATGCGCCATGGGCGCAAGCAGCAGAGAGAAAACAACACACAGGAATACAAAAAAGCGGTTCATGGCCACCCTTATAATATAATGCGCGACGCTACGCAAAAGTTTTTAAGGAAGCATGAATTCCTGCCAGCGCCCTGGTAAACACGCGGCAGCTCCAGATGGCTGCGGTCAGAATTTCTATTCTTTCAGTTGGCGGCTAAATGTTACCAGTGACGACTGGCAACCCGGCGGCGCGCCATTCCGGCAGCCCGTCTTCCAGGCGGCGGATGTTGTAGCCTCGAGCTCTCAACAGAGCGACTGCTTCGTAGGACATAACGCAATAGGGGCCGCGGCAGTACGCGACGATTTCATGATCAGGGTTAAGATCGGCTAGCCGCCGTTTGAGTTCTCCCAGCGGGATGTTGACTGCGCCGGGAAGATGGCCAAGGGCGAACTCGTCCTCGGGCCTCACATCGAGCACCGTCACGATGCCTGCTTTGAGACGGTCCAGAAGTTCCATGCGGGAGACGGCGTCCAGGCTGTCACGGTCATTGAAGTAGCTGCGCACGATGCGCTCGACCTCCGCCGACTGGTGTTCGGCTATGCGCCGGAGCGATGCCAGTAAGTCGAGAACGGGGACGTCCGTCAGACAGTAAAAAATGAACTTGCCTTCACGGCGTGCTGTGACAAGACCGGCGCGGCGCAACTGCTGAAGATGCTGGGACGTATTGACGATCGACGCCCGGATGCGATCTGCCAGAACCTCGACACTCCGCTCGCCTTGGGCGAGCTGCTCCAGAAGTTCGAGGCGATGCGGATGCGCCACTGCTTTCGCCACGACAGCGAATTGGGCAAACAGGATTTGTTTAGGATTTTCGTTTGACATTCTTTTCCGGCAGTCATTATATTATTCAAGATATTGATTGAATTATGGCCCGGCGGCGTCGATTCGTCAAGCCCTTGGACTGGAGTTACGAACTTGCCCGAGATCCTGCTCCATTACGAACCCGCCATCCGTCTGGGCGTTTTCATCAGTATTTTTGCCGCAATGGCTCTCTGGGAACTGCTGGCGCCACGGCGACCCCAAGCCATCGGGCGCTTTCGGCGCTGGCCCAGTAACCTCGGCATCGTTGCACTCAACACGCTGCTTGTCCGGCTTGTATTCCCGACCGCCGCCGTCGGCGTAGCGCTTTTTGCCGAATTGCATGGTTGGGGATTGCTTCACGCCTTAAAGGTACCGGCCTGGCTGGCGATCACTGCCTCGGTAATTTTTCTCGACCTCGCCATCTATCTGCAGCACGTGCTGTTCCACGCCGTGCCGGTGCTGTGGCGTTTGCATCGCATGCACCATGCCGATCTTGAGTTCGACGTCACCACTGGCGCACGCTTCCATCCCATTGAGATCCTGCTGTCGATGGCCATCAAGCTGGGCGTTGTCGCGGCGCTCGGCGCGCCAGCGTTGGCGGTGCTGATCTTCGAGGTGCTGCTCAACGCCACATCAATGTTCAATCATGGCAATGTTCGTCTCTCTGAACGGCTTGATGGTGTGCTGCGCAGGATTGTCGTCACCCCTGACATGCATCGTGTCCATCATTCGGTTGTGCCACGCGAGACCAACAGTAATTTCGGCTTCAATGCCCCTTGGTGGGATCGGCTGTTCGGAACCTATCGTGCACAACCCGCAGCCGGGCATCAGGAGATGACGATCGGCATTGAGCAGTTCCGTGAGCCGGGTGAGCTCCGCCTTGACCGCATGCTAGTGCAGCCGTTCCGTGACGATGTCCGCCTTTATCCATTTGGCCAGAGGGAGAGTACCGAATGACGATGCGAACACTCCTGCCGCGCATCCTGCTCGCACTCGCCATCGCGGGCGCGGCGGTCTGGCTGGCGCTTAATCGAGACAGTCTCGATCCGGCGCTGGTCGAGAGTTCAATACGCAATCTCGGCCCATGGGCGCCGTTCGCCCATATCGCCGCCTTTGCCATTGGAACGGTCCTCTTCCTTCCTGGCGCGATCTTTGGCCTGGCTGGCGGCATGCTGTTTGGCCCGCTGTGGGGAACGGTTATCAACCTCGCTGGCGCAACGCTGGGCGCGACCGCTTCCTTCCTCACTGCCCGCTACCTCGCTATGGATTGGGTCAGACGCAGGGCTGGCGGACGGCTTGAGCAGTTGATTGCTGGTGTCGAGGCCGAAGGCTGGCGATTTGTCGCCTTTACACGCCTTGTGCCCGTATTCCCGTTCAACCTGCTCAACTATGCCCTGGGCCTGACACGCATACCTCTGCCGCAATACGTTCTTGCATCGCTCATCTGCATGATCCCTGGCACACTCGCCTACAGTTGGCTGGGTCATGCCGGCCGGGAGGCCCTTGCTGGCAACGAGGCGGCCATCCGCTATGGCCTGCTTGCACTGGCGCTGCTCGCAGCGATCGCTTTTTTGCCCCGGCTGATACGCCGTTTGCGTGGCGGCGAGCCGTTTCGGTGGATCGAGGTGGATGGGCTTGCGAGCCAACTCAAAGAACGCAGCGGCATTGCCTTAATCGACGTGCGCGGGCCGGACGAGTTTACGGGGCCCCTTGGCCACATTGGCGCTGCGCGCAATATACCGGTCGCTGAATTGCCTGGCCGATTGATTGAGATCAACGCGCTCAAAGACAAGCCTGTCATTCTGATATGCCGCACGGACAAACGCTCGGCCAATGCTGCAAAGTTGCTCAGCAAAGTCGGCTTCCGTGATGTCCATGTGCTGCGCGGCGGCATGGAGCGATGGAACCAGAACGGTTTGCCGGTCGAAGGCCGCGTGCCAGGCAAATGAATACCTCCGGCCAGAACCAGAGATGATGCCAATGAATATCCTGTTCATCCTCAATGACCCGCCTTACGGTACCGAGCGCTGCTACAATGCGCTGCGTCTCGCCAATGCTCTACTCAAGAAAAACCCAGCGGCTGAGATCACCGTCTTCCTGATGGCGGACGCCGTGACCGCTTCAAAGGCAGACCAGAAGACGCCAGACGGTTACTACAACATTGAGCACATGTTGAAGCGGGTGCTCAGTGGCAAGGGACAGGTTCTGTTGTGTGGCGCTTGCATGGATGCGCGAGGCCTCGGCGACGGCGACATAGTGGCGGGTTCGCGCCGTAGCACCATGGACGAACTCGCTGTCAGCACGCTCGCCGCTGACAAGGTGCTGGTATATTAGGCAGGCGCAAGGCGGCCATCCATGAGACCAGAACTATTTCATTCAGCGCGAAGAAAAAAAACCGGCCATTTCGGCGAGCCGGTATGACGGCCAAGCCCACTGTGCGCCACCATGCTTGATTTATCGGGCTTATGCATTTATGTTCTGCGTCATGCTGAAACGCGCCACGATATATTTTCTGGCCTTTGCCATCACCCTGGGAGTGACGCTGCAAATTTCTGGGTCGGCGTTGGTCGCGGCTGGGCAGCCCGCTATGTCTTCTACGATGGATATGGGCGGCGATTGCGATCAACCGGCCCCGCCCTGCAACGGCATGACGCCGGATTGCATGGACAGCATGGGTTGTTTTGTTAACGCCGCCGCGCCGGTCGCACCCCTTGCGGCATCAGTGCCGTTCAAATGGGGCGCTGTCAGCTATTTCTCCCTTAATGCCACGCCAACCGGCGTTAGCATCAAGCCGGAACATTCCCCTCCCATCCCGCACGCCTAAAACGAATATTGAGCTGATTGCTGTTCGATCAACAGCCGTCTGACCTTTAGGCACGCCTCCGTTTGCTCTGTACACGGAGGGATATGAGGGATATCACATGTCCAGGTTCCGTAACTCCGCTAAAATAGCGGCGCTAACCGCTTTGTTCTTAACCGCTCCGCTCGCAAGCCGGGCCGCCCCCGCAGACTATCGTTTCGAATTGGCCGGACAGCCCGAGAAATCCGGAACGGGAACTCTGGTGAAGGTGCGTCTGGTGTATGTGGCTGACGGAAAACCTGTTCCCGGCGTAGAAATTGTTGAGATGCGCCTCGATATGGGGCCAGACGGGATGGCGGCGATGACAGCAAAGGTAAAGCCGCTGCCGTCGAGTGAGCCAGATGTCTATCTGTTCGAAGCGCAGCCGACGATGGCGGGAAACTGGGGGCTGACCCTATCGGCAAAGGCGCCAGGCGAACCAGAGGCGATCACCGGCTCTGTCACTATCCCGGTTGTGAAATAACATGCGCCCGCATATAGGTGGCGCTTTTCGCCACATCACTGCCGTCACGGGTATCGCCCTGACGGCTGTGTTCGCAGCCGGATTAACTGCCAACGCCAGTGACGCCATTCCGGGTGCCACTGTCGATGAATTGCTTGTCATGGCGCGGCAGCTTAATCCCGAACTTGCCGCACGGGCGCTGGAAAGCGAGGCCGCACTTGCGATGGCGTCAGGGGCAGGCGCTCTTGACGATCCGATGTTCCGGATCACTTCCGATGAAGTGGACCGGACCGGCGGCAATCGCATCAACAAGATGATCTATTCCATAGAGCAGGAGTTTCCGCTCTGGGGCAAGCGGCAACTCCGCCGTCAAATCGCTCAAGCCGAGGCAGCGGGTGTCCGCAGCCAGCAGCGGCTAGCGGCCATTGAACTTGATGCGCGGATTAAAACCGTGTTTGCGCAGTACTGGCGTACGGCGCGTGAGGTTGAGGTGACGCATGATGTGCAGGCGCTGCTGCACAGTGTCGCGCAAAGCGCGCAAAGCCGTTATGCCCTGGGCATTGGGCGGCAATCCGATGCCATCCGCAGCGCGCTTGAACGCAGCCGTCTTGATCTCGCGCTCGCGGCGATTGAGCGCGACAAGCGCACCGCGCACGGTCAATTGAACGCCTTGCTTGCGCGCGCACCCAACGCGCCGCTTGCCGAGCCTATAGCCTTATCGCCGCTTCCGTCAGCAAACAGACTTAACATTGATAGTCTGCTTGATCGGGCGCGGCAGAATAATCCGATGCTAGCGTCAGCAGGCTATGAGATCGCGGCAGCCGAGGATAGAAGCCGCCTTATCGAAAAAAACCGCTATCCCGACATATTGTTAGGCGTCAGTGCGATTGATCGCGAGGATGGGCCAGCCGGCGTCATGGCGTCGGCCGGTATCAAGGTTCCGCTGCAATGGGGCCTTCGCAAGGCGCAGATCCGCGAAGCCTCTTTGCTGTCGGGTGCGGCGCAATCGCGGCGTGATGCGGCGCGGCTGCAACTACAAGGCGGTTTGGAAGAAGCGCTGGCAGGGCTGCAGGCGGCGCGGCAAACCGAAGCGTTGCTGACCACCAGCCTGAAACCGCAAACCGAAGCAGCGTACCGCTCAGCGTTGAGCGGCTATCAATTCGGACGAGGCGATATGACGGCAGTGCTGGAAGGAGCGCATCGCACGCAGGAGATTCGGCTGGAACTGCTCAAGGCGCAAGCGGAACAGCAAGCGTTGCTTGCCGAGATAGAACGCATCATCGGAGGCAGCCTGTGAGCCGGAAAGTTTTAGCTGTGCTCGCTGTGTTGTTTGCAGGTAGCGCCGCCATTGGCGGTTATTGGCTTGGGCAGCACACACTGACGCCGATGACGGTAGCAGCACCTGTTGCGGCAACGCAGGAGCCAAAAATTCTTTTTTACCGGAATCCGATGGGGCTGCCGGATACGTCGCCTGTTCCAAAGAAAGATTCCATGGGGATGGATTATCTCCCCGTCTACGAAGGCGAGACGCAAGACGATAGTGGCAGCGTCAAAGTCAGCCTGGCAAAGGTGCAGCGTTTAGGCGTCCGCACCGAACTGGTCAAACTTCGCGAACTGACCCGCACCATTCGCGCAGCAGGGACCGTGCAGCCGGATGAACGCCGCCTGAGTATTGTCACCACAAAATTCGACGGGTTTATCGAAAATCTGCTGGTCAACGCCACCGGCCAATCGGTTCAAAGCGGGCAACCACTAATGCATATCTATGCCCCGGAACTTGTCGCCGCCCAACAGGAATATCTGCTCGCATGGCGTTCCATGCAGGACATGAAAGACGCCACTAGTGACGTTCGCGCTGCCGCCGGGCAACTCGCGAACGCGGCGCTGCAACGGTTAAAAAACTGGGATATATCCCAGGATCAGATCAGGCGTCTGGAGCGGGATGCGAGCTTTGCCCGGACATTAACGCTGTTTGCGCCGACAAAGGGCGTCGTGATGCAGAAAATGGCTGTCGAAGGAATGCGCTTCATGGCCGGTGATCCTCTGTTCAAGATTGCCGATCTGTCGACGGTCTGGCTAATCGCCAATGTCTTTGAGCAGGACCTTGCCGCGATCCGCGAAGGCGCAAAAACCAGTATCAGCATCGCCGCCTATCCGGGCGAAGCATTCACCGGCACGGTTGCCTTCATCTATCCAGATGTCGACAGGGATACACGCACGGCCAAAGTGCGCATCGAAGTCCCTAACCCGGATGGCCGCCTGAAGATCGATATGTACGCGACTATTGAACTGATGGCGCCGGTTAGCGCTGGCGCTGTTGTTAGCGTCCCCTCATCTGCGGTACTGAACAGCGGAACGCGCCAGGCGGTTCTTGTGGCTCACGGCGAAGCGCAGTTCGAGCCGCGCGAAGTCACACTAGGCGCGCAGGCCGACGGCTTTTATGAAATCCGTAGCGGCTTGCAGGCTGACGAAATGGTGGTGACCGGCGCCAATTTTCTGATCGACGCCGAAAGCAATCTGAAGGCGGCGCTTAGCGCCTTTACGAATCCCCCAACAGAGAATACGGGGGAACCCAAATGATCGCGCGGATCATCGCGCTTTCAGCGCGCAATATGCTGCTGGTGTTATTCGCCACGGCTTTCATTGTGGCGGCGGGTATCTATGCCGTCGCACAGATGCCGCTTGATGCGATTCCAGATCTGTCAGACACCCAGGTCATTGTGTACACGGAGTATCCCGGACAAGCCCCGCAAGTGGTGGAGGATCAGGTCACCTATCCGCTGACAACGGCATTGCTGGCGGTGCCCCGCTCGCAGGTGGTGCGCGGTTTTTCGAATTTCGGCGTATCATTTGTCTATGTGATCTTTGAGGAAGGCACGGATATCTATTGGGCGCGCTCGCGCGTACTGGAATATCTGAACTTTACTGCGGCGCGTCTGCCACCGGGCCTTACGCCCGCGCTGGGGCCTGACGCCACCGGGGTTGGCTGGGTCTATCAGTATGCCGTACTCGGAAGCCAGCGCACCCTGGCCGAACTGCGCGCTTTGCAGGACTGGGTGATCCGCTATGCGCTCGCCACAGCCGATGGTGTGGCCGAGGTCGCCAGCGTCGGCGGCTTCGTCAAGCAATATCAGGTGATTGTCGATCCGCAAAAACTGCAAACCTACGGCATCGCGCTCGCAAATGTTTCGCAAGCCATCCGCAGCAGCAATCAGGATGTGGGCGGCCGCACTGTGGAAATGACCGAGACGGAATATGTGGTGCGCGGTCATGGCTATTTGCGCGGCGCATCGGACATTGAGCAGATCATGCTCAAATCTGAAAACGGAACGCCGGTATTGCTGCGCGACGTGGCGCGGGTTGAGATCGGCCCGGATGAGCGGCGCGGTCTCGCCGAATTGAATGGCGAGGGCGAAGTGGTCAGTGGCATCACCCTGCAACGCCAGGGGCAGAATGCGCTAGATGTTATTCGAAATGTAAAGCAGAAGATTGCGGAGATCGCGCCAAGCTTGCCGCCGGGGGTCTCGATCATGCCGGTCTATGACCGGTCAGAGTTGATCAACCGCGCCATTGCCACATTGCAGCGGACACTGCTTGAAGAAAGCCTAATCGTCGCTCTGGTCTGCTTCGTCTTTCTGCTACATGTGCGCAGCGCCCTCGTTGCCATTCTGATGCTGCCGGTTGGCGTGCTGATCGCGTTCCTTGTCATGCACGGCTTTGGCATCAGCTCCAACATTATGAGCCTCGGTGGCATCGCCATCGCCATCGGCGCTATGGTAGATGCGGCCATCGTCATGGTGGAGAATGCCCATAAACACCTCGAGCGCGCATCACCGGACACACCGCGTAGCGAGACACTGATCAAGGCGGCAATGGAGGTTGGGCCCGCACTGTTTTTCTCTCTGTTGATCATCACCGTTTCGTTCCTGCCGATCTTTACGCTGGAGGCGCAGGAAGGCCGGCTGTTCAAGCCGCTTGCTTACACCAAGACTTTCGCCATGGCGGGGGCGGCTTTACTGTCAGTGACGTTGGTGCCGGTGCTGATGCTGCTGTTTGTGCGTGGCCGGATCATGCCTGAGCAGCGCAATCCGCTGAACCAGTTTCTGATCTGGATTTACCGTCCTGTAATCGCAACTGTTTTGCGCTGGCGCTGGGCGACCATGGCGATCGCTGTATTGGCTCTTGGTATTACCGTATGGCCACTCATGCGGCTGGGCAGCGAATTCATGCCAACGCTCAATGAAGGGACGTTGCTGTATATGCCGGTGACCTTGCCGGGCTTGTCGCTCACCAAGGCGGCGGAACTGTTGCAGACCCAGGACAAGATCATCAAAAGCTTCCCTGAGGTGGCCTCCGTTTTTGGCAAGGCGGGGCGCGCCAATACCGCCACCGATCCGGCACCCGTCGAGATGACCGAGACGGTCATCACGCTGAAGCCCGAACAGGAATGGCGACCGGGCATGAGCCTCGATCAACTGATCGCCGAAATGGATCGTGCGCTGCAATTCCCCGGTGTCAGCAATGCGTGGACAATGCCAATCAGGGCCCGCATCGACATGCTGTCAACCGGTATCCGCACACCTGTGGGTGTCAAACTGTTTGGCAACGACATCAAGGAGATTGACCGGCTTGCGAAGCAGTTGGAAGCGGTTCTGCGCAGTGTGCCCGGAACCACCAGCGCCTTTGCCGAACGCATCAGCGGCGGTTATTATTTGGACATTCAGCCGGATCGTACAGCGCTGGCGCGGTATGGCCTGATGATCGGCGATGTGCAGGAAACCATCCGCACCGCGCTGGGGGGCGAGACCGTCACCACCACCGTAGAGGGGCGCGAGCGCTTCGGCGTCAATGTGCGTTATCCGCGCGACCTGCGCGCAGATCCGCAAGCCATCGGCAACGAAGTGCTGGTTGCCACGCCCGATGGCGCCATGATCCCGCTCGGTCAAATCGCGACCATTACGCTTACGCAGGGCGCATCAACTATCCGTACAGAGAACGCCCAACTGGTCGGCTATATCTATGTCGATACGCGCGATAGCGACATAGGCGGCTTTGTGGCGCGCGCACAGCGCGCGGTGGCGCAGGAATTGGAATTCCCGTCCGGCTATCGCGCCGTCTGGAGCGGCCAGTTCGAATATCTGGAGCGCGCCAAAGCCCGGCTGATGCTGGTCGTGCCGCTGACCATCGCCATCATCTTTGTGCTATTATATCTGAATTTTGGCCGTCTGACGGAAACGCTGATCGTTATGCTCTCGGTGCCGTTTTCGCTGATCGGCGGGGTGTGGCTGATCTGGTGGATGGGATTTAACCTCAGTGTCGCCGTCGCTGTCGGCTTCATCGCCTTGGCCGGCGTCGCCGCCGAAACCGGCGTGGTGATGCTGATCTATCTGGATCAGGCGCTGAATGAAACGCTGGCCCGTTGCAGGCGCGAGGGGCGCGCTCTTACCCAAACGGATTTGCAGGCAGCCATCATGACCGGCGCGGTCGAGCGGGTGCGGCCGAAAATGATGACGGTCGCCGCCATTATGGCGGGTCTGTTGCCGATCCTGTGGAGCACCGGCGCGGGATCGGAGATCATGCAGCGCATCGCCGTGCCGATGATCGGCGGGATGGTGTCCTCGACCATCCTCACCCTGATGGTCATCCCGGCGATTTATGCCGCCGTCAAGGCCCGCCGCGCAGCCAATGCATGATGCCGGCTACGCAAGCGTGTCTCGTTTGCGCACCATACAGCAACCCGGCGGCAGCTTGAGCCATGACGTGCGCTTCTTCGAAACTGATCACGGAGGTTTCAATCTTGCTGACGGCGGTACTGATACGTCCGCCCTGCATTGACCGTGACGGGTTGGCGGCTGTATCGAATTTTAGACCGCACCATTCCATTCCTCAAATAATCCGTGCACGTATATAATGGCTGGTCTGGTCGGCGCTCAGCCCGCATGTGCCATGAATAACCGGTGTGCCGCCGACCCGGGTGAAGAAGGCGCGCTACTTCGAGGACAAGCGATTTACCGAGCGGGTTCTGCCACCCCCAGCGCTTGTAACGAAACAGGCTGCGTCGAGGCCCGGCAGTTGGGTAACGATCATGCCGCTGAAAGTTTCGGCGGAGATGCATGCCGGGATTGAGAAGGCCGAACAAGATACCGCCAATAGCGGTCTGCGCCGGGAGCCGGAACTTCCCGATCATGTGGCGATCGTCAAGGAAACCACCGAGCCATGCCCGCACAAGGAGTTCGCCATGATTGACGATGAGCCCGAGGATACTGTGCGCCAGGCGCGCGCTTTCCGCCAGCAGGCGCGCGGCGTCGCCCGTCAGGTATCCATGGATCCCGGCGACGGCATTGAGATGTGAGGAACCATCATGCGTGACCGGATGAATGTCTATTTTCCGCCCGAGATGTTGAAGCAGATCGCCGATCTCGCTGACCGCAAGGGGCTGTCGCGTTCGGCAATTGTCGAGGCGGCGGTGGCTTCGTTTCTGTCGCCCGACGCCGCCGACCGTTTTGATGCCGCGTTCACCCGCCGTCTGGACCGCCTGTCCCGGCAGGTTCAGCGGTTAGAGCGCAATGTAGGCATCTCCACCGAGACCTTGGCGCTGTTCGTGCGTTTCTGGCTGACCATCACGCCGCCGCTGCCAAACGACGCGCAAGCGGCCGCCCAAGTGAAGGGCCGCGAGCGCTACGAAGGCTTCATCGAGGCCCTGGGGCGGCGGTTGCAGAAGGGCCAGAGCCTGCTGCACGAGATACCGGGTGATGTCGGGAGCAAAATGCCACTGGAAGACGGGGACGATTTGCCGGAAGGGGTTTGAGTCGTTTTAAGTCTTGAGCAAATCGGGGACATGTTACGGACAAATCCGAAGCTAGTCATGCATGCTATTTCCTGAACTAGATGCTGTTCACGTCGCCGGTGCATGCGCAGGCCGGACTAGCTGACTGGAAAGACGACGACAATACCACCCGCCCGCACAGCGCCATCGGCAATCTGGCGCCAGCCACTTACGCCATACTCAACGCTTCCGGCATGCAACGGGAGGGGGGCATGAGCTATTTGGAGGCTCCGTGCCCCGTCCCGTTGCGCCACCAGGCCAAACCGGCTTAAATAACCAAAGGACTCTACTTATAACTGGATGAAACTTGGGGCTCAGGTCACATGACTCAAAGCGCATTCGACCACGTTTCCCAGTGCACAAGACGACAAAATTTGGGATTATCCGGTGAGCTTGAAATTGGGCTTGCCAAATCCCTGAAAACGCAGGAGTTGGCAATGGGACGCATAACGAGCGTAAAAGCCTACGCGAACAATGAAGTGGCCTACATCGCTTGGGCGATCGACGAGGCCATTGCCGGTTGTTTGGGGTTCGAGGTGACGCGAGTCTACCTCGACGACAATGACCAGCCCATTGGCGAGCGTCGCAAATGCGCGGCCTGGGTCCCATTCAAAGGACAGAAGAACCCGCATTGGCTGCCGCAGGATACCGGGGTTTGGCCGGTGCAAAAGCTTTCTTGGCGCGATCTCACGTTGCGCAAGAAGCGCGACGGCATGAAGTTGCGTCCCTCCGATGTGCGCGTTCGCTATGAGGTGCGCCCTGTCGGCGATGCCGATGGACGCACGCCGATCGCACCGAATGGACAGGATCAACAATCGATCGTCGTGCGCGATGATAAAGGCAAACCGATCCTCGGTGCGGACGGTAAGCGCCAGTATAAGAGCGTCCGCGCTTTCGAAGGCAAGGCGCGTCCACTGACCTATCTGGGCCCTGCCGTCGTCAGCAATCCCATCCTAGTGACCTCTGAACGCGGTCCGTTCCACTCGACCTTCACCAACGGCATACTTGCAGCCCAATGGCTCGCCAACGTGTTGAAGGACGACGGTGAAGTCGGCAAGAACGAGCTTTACGACAAGATCGTCAATCCGAACGATCCGCACCGGAAGTACCTCGCGGGCGACACTATTGAACTGATCAAGAGTTTCTTTCAGCGTAAGGGAAGTTTTCTGGTCGGCCTTTATGAATTGGAGGACGCGGAACTCGAAGATATTCTACTCACGAATGCCGATCGCAGTCGGATCATTCTCTCCAACACCGGACTTGAGTCCGGCAAGTGGGACGGTCGCAACAAGCCGGCGCGCAAACGCTTGATCGATGCGGGTGCTGACATACAGCATCGCATGTTCAATAACTCGACTCATATCGGGCACAATAAGTTCGTCGTACATCTGTCCCCGCAGGGGGTGCCGAATGCGGTGCTGACAGGCAGCACCAATTGGACCTCCACCGGCATCGCCGGCCAAACCAACAACGCGCTCGTGATTGAGGACGCCAAAGTGGCGCGGTTCTTCGCCGACTATTGGCAGCGCATGTATGACGACAAACAGAAGCTGGCCAAGCCCTTCAGCAAGCCGATGAACGACAATCAGCAGGGCGCCGTTTTTCGCGCCAGCAATGGCGAGGCGTTTGAAACGACCTTGAGCAATGACGCCAAGCTGCGCATTTGGTTTTCGCCTAACATGCCACAGCGCAGGAAACCGACATCAAAGACAAAGCCCGCGCCGACGCCGCCGGATCTCGAAGATGTTTACCGCCGCATGCGTCAAGCAAAGAAAGCTATTCTGTTCTTGGCGTTTTATCCTGGCCAAAGCGGACGCGATTGTGTGGTCGGCTGAACCGCCCCGGGATTGCCGGAGGCTCCAACTCAAGAGTAAAACATGAGTGACAGGAGCCCCTATGAGCAAGACAACGAACAAATTTTCACCTGAGGTGCGTGCCCGGGCGGTGCGGATGGTATTG
>Ga0268299_1001370_pt1 | contig 44251 bp, 39 predicted proteins | sample NOBtaG_FD_193484 | JGI IMG/M metagenome (GOLD analysis project Ga0268299, IMG submission 193484) | Activated sludge microbial communities from bioreactor in Nijmegen, Gelderland, Netherland - NOB reactor | ecosystem: Engineered > Bioreactor > Aerobic > Activated sludge | place: Netherlands... | reverse complement strand
GCGAGGCCGGGACCGTCGACGTTGGCTCATCGAACGACGCCGCGCCGACGAAAAGCCCCGCCGTAGCGGGGCCTTCGGAGAGAGCGGGCGACCGGGGTCGAACCGGCGACGTCCAGCTTGGGAAGCTACGAAAGCGCTCGCGGCGAAGTCGTTGAAGCGGCGAAGACTTGCAGCGATTCTCTCGGCTTATCGCGATGACAGTGTTTCCCAGATCGTCCCGTCCTGACCCGTCTCGACCCCGAAAACCCGGAACGGTTCCGGGTCTGGATTCTTCTTGTAGTACGACGTTCCACAGCGACTGCGCTTCTTCTGGGATTCACGCGCCTCCAGGCTCTCCTTCAACCAGCCGGTGCTCTCAAAAAGGGACCAGGACGGCCGGCACCTGTAGGCCCATCGCCTCCGCGGGGCCCAAGCCGTGCGTCCCGGCAACCATGCCAGCATGAAGAACCGCTCGGGTGGAGCCGGACGTGCGGTGTGCGATCGAGGCAGCGACGGACATCGAGGTCTCGTTCTGCTACGCGATCGCCTCCTCCGATGCCCACGACCGAGTCGAGTCAATCGAGAGTCCTTCCTGTGTGGGCTCAGCGAGCGACCCCCCGTCTTCTGAGGCTCCTCCTTTTGACGGTTCTGTCGGCCCTCCTCTACGCGAGCACCTTCCCGCCCATTTCGGCGGCCCCACTCATGTGGATCGCCCTCGTCCCATGGCTGCGCGCGTGCATGCTCGCGCCACCGCGCCGGGCGGCAGGGTTGGGTGCGGTCTTCGGCATCCTTGCCGCGTACGGAGTCGGCTGGTGGTTTCCGGCGATGCTCGCCGAGTATTTCGAGCTCTCGGCGGTCTTCGGTTGGGTCGGCTTCTTCGCGGTGTCGCTCGGGCTCGCGGGGAGCTATTTTGCAGCGTTCGCCGCATGGGTCTCGTGGCTGGCCGCGCGCCGCCTCGCCGGACCGCTGACCATCGCTGCCGGTTGGGTCACATGCGAGTACGCGCGCGGCACCGCACTCATCGGTAACCCCTGGGCGCTGTCCGCGTACTCGCAGATTGACATGGTCGATATCGCACAGATCGCGGACGTCGCGGGCCCCTATGGTGTGTCGGCACTCGTTGGCCTGGTGAATGGCTTCTTAGCGAGCTTGTGGACGCCGGCGTCCGATCACTCCCCGCGGTGGCGGTCGGCATTGTTCGTCATCGCCGTCGTCGCTAGCGCGGTGCTGTACGGCCAGCATCGGCTGGATCAAGACTTCACCGTCCTTGAGAGTCGACCTCTCCACGTGAAGCTCATTCAAGGCGCGATCGAGCGCGAGCATAGCTGGCACCCTGAGTATCGAAGCGTCGGTCTCGAACGGTACTTGAGCCTCAGCGAGAGCTCGAACGAGTCTCGTCCAGACGTCGTCGTGTGGCCCGAGCAGGCGGTTAGCTTCTATCCTCAGGAGGCATCCGGAGAACGACGCCTCTTGTTGACGAAAGCCGGGACACTCGGCGGCGACCTCGTCTTGGGAGCGCCCCACTACGAATTCCACGACGAGCAGACGAGGTACCACAACTCGGTGTTCCTCATTCGCGATGGCACCCTGCAGGGGCGCTACGACAAGCAAGCGCTGGTGCCCCTGGCCGAGCAACCGCTGCTCGGACGGCTCGGCGATTCACGTGTGTCGTACAGCCCCGGCGATGGTCCGAGAGTGTTCGACACGCGCGCCGGTCGTATCGGGCCGTTCCTCTGCTTCGAGGCGATGTACCCGAGTCTCGTGTCGGCGTTCACCGCGGCCGGCGCCGAGGTGCTAGCGAACTTGTCGAACGACGCCTGGTTCGGGGCCGCCTCACCAGCCGCGCTGCACCTGGAAATGGCGCGCATGCGCGCGATCGAGAGCCGGCGATTTTTGTTGCGGGCGACTTCGACGGGCTATTCCGCGATCATCGACCCGTACGGTCGCATCGCAGCGAAGAGCGGATTCGGAACTGCTGAGGTTCTGAGCGGCTCCGTCCGTATAAGCCGCGCTAGGACGTTCTACGTTGCACATGGCGATGCGTTCGCATGGAGCATGATCGCATTGGCCGCGGCGTCCGCCGTGCGACGCCGGCGCGCATAGACAACCGGCGGTCGTTCACGCAAGGAGAGAGCCCGTCGCCATGCGAAGACTCGCTCTGTTCGACGCGGTCGCTCTCGCGATCCTTCTGCCACTCTGGCTGGGTGGGCTTGTGTTGCACGTGAAGCAGATTGCCCACGATCGTCTGGCACATGTCGGCATCTACGCCGCGCGCGGCGACGGACCCCATAGCCATCCGGTCGTGAACGGCATGTGGCCCGGGGAGGAGAGAGCGACGGCGGTGTTCGCGAAAGGCGACGTCCTCGAGAAGCTCGACGGCGTCGACCTCGCAGGACACGGCCCCGTCGAATTGTTTGCTCTCGCTCACGAACGTCTTACGCGGTCCGGCATGTCCGCAACGAATGCTCGGATCGACATCACCTATCGTCGCGGAGCTGAAACGCTGCACGCCCCGCTGCCGTTCGTCCCCACACCGTATCCGTGGCGCATGCTGCCACTCACCATCGCATTCGTCACTACCGGCACCCTCGTGCTCATACAGCGGTCACGCGCCGCGGTCGCGCGCGGGTTTTTTCTCTCAGCGCTGCTCTTCAGCCTGCATTGGACTTGGTGGTTCGGCGGGAATCGGAACCTGACGCTCGCCTGGTGCGCGGTCTACCTCGCGGTGTCGAGTCTTATGATGCCGCTCATGCTGCATACGGCCCTTCTGTTTCCCGAAACGGGGCGGACACAGAGGCGGTTTCCAGCATGGCCATGGTTGTTCGCGATCAACGGACCCGTGGCCCTGACAGCGTCGATCGGCTATCCGCTGCCACCCTCACTAGGTCTGCGTGGTGTCTACATCATCAACGTCGTCTTCATTGTAACGCTGGCGATGATCTTGGTGCAGAATTACCGTGCCGCAAGCGATCGGGGGAAAAAGCAGCTCAAGTGGGGTATCTTCGGAGTCTACGCCGGCGTGATGCCGATGCTGGCCTCCAACCTCGCGATCCTGGTTAAACCCGCCTGGTGGTGGACGCTCGACCTCGCAGCGGCGGCGGAAGTGGTCATCCCGATCAGCATATTCATCGCAATCGTCCGACATAATCTCTACAACGTCGACCGGTTGATCACCGCTACCGTCGCCTCGAGCCTGCTTTCGGTTGTGTTGCTGGGGGTGGTGCTGATTGCGGTGCCGCGAGTGGCCGGCACCGTCAGCGGCGTCATGGGCATCGATCCGCAACTTGGTGCAACCCTACTGTCGCTCGCTGTGGCCGTAGCACTGGTCGCCCTCTATCGCGCGCTCTCGCCTGTGATCGAGCAGCTCTTCTTTCGCGAACGCGTCGCAATCGACCGGGGCGTTAATAAGCTGCTCGTTGAGCTCGGGCAGTTCACGTCACTTGACAGGCTTTTTCCGGCGTTCGGCGCTCGGCTGGTCGAGCTGTTCCGCCCGATGACCTGCGTCATTTATGCCACGGACGGTGACCGATTGGTTCCCGTTTTTTCCGACGTGGCCACGCGGCGTGCGGTCATCGAGCCGCCCACGCTGGATCAGGGTGGCGCCCTGGCGACCGCGGTACGTGACCGCACCGGACCGATTAGGATCGAAGAGTGGCGGCTGAGCGCGGAATCACGTTTCGCAAATGGCGACGACCTCGCAGCGCTCGAGACGATCCGGCCCGCGCTCATCGCACCGGTCGGAATCGCCAACGAGCTCAGTGCGCTCGTGGCACTCGGGAGCAAACGCTCAGGCGAGGCATTCGGCCCAGCCGACCTCGCGGTGCTGACAGCGCTCTGCGACAAGGTGCAGGCCGAGATCACTCGCATCGACCGGGAGCGGCGCACCGCCAGCGCACCGGTGCTCGTACCGCGGAAGTACGAGATCCTCGGCGAGATCGGCCGCGGCGGCATGGGCCGTGTTTACAAGGTGCAGCACCAGACGCTCGGCGCCACAATGGCGATGAAATTGTTGTCGGATTCAGTGTCGAACGAGCCTGAATTGCTCGAGCGATTCCAACGCGAAGCTCGAGTGATGTCACAGCTCCAGCATCCCAACATCGTTCGCGTCTTCGATGTCGAGTCCGAAGGCGACTTGCATTACTTCGTGATGGAGTACATCGCGGGCCGCTCCCTAGCAGCGATCGTGCGCGAGGAGGGGCCGCTGCCGCTCGCGCGCGCCCTAACGATCATGCACCAAATCTGCGATGCGCTGGCGTACGCACACCGGGCGACTCCACCGGTCATCCATCGTGATATAAAGCCCGCCAACATCTTGATCGAGGATGCCACTGCGCGCGCGGTTCTCACCGATTTCGGAATAGCAAAGGTCGCCGGATCGGACATGTCGCTAACCCGGACGGGCGAGGTTTTCGGCACGCTGCGGTACTGCGCGCCGGAGCAATTGCGGGGCGCTCGTGACCTCGATGCCCGGGCCGACATTTACGCGATCGGAATGGTGTTCTACGAGATCCTCACCGGAAAGCATCTCCTGGCGAGTCTCAATGAATCGGACCTCGTAGCGCGCGTCTTGTGGGATAGCGCCGACCTCTCCGTGGAAGCAAGCGCGACCTGTCCGGAAACCTGCCGCCGCATCGTCGCTCGCGCCATCGCGAAGGACCCCGAACGGCGCCATCCGGATCTCGCGACTTTCGTCGCCGATCTCGCCGAGCTCGACGGCCGAGGACCGCTGCCAATGTCAACTGCAAGTGCGACGCTCGCCACCGCGGCGGCGTCGAAGGCCGTAGCGCCCGAGTTCGTCAGCATGCGCGAATCTACGCCGGACGGTGGCGCGGCGCCGACGATCTCCTCCGTCCCTGATAAGCGTTCGGTGGCGGACAACCCCGATGCTGCGACCATCGAATCCCGACGAGCGCTACCTGCATTCCTCCTGTTCGTGGGACTCGCGATCACATTGTTTTTCATTGTCACGATCTACCTCCGAGGATGACACCGCACGAACCACACGCCTCACTGTGTACATCTGCGCCCGGCACTGCGACGCGCGATAGGGCGGGCACTCCTGCACTTGCGCCGCGATGGCACGTCCAACGGCATGGGCGTTCTCGCACCGACAGAAATCGGCCTTTGAGGGCTGACGGACTCATGCCGGCGCGCGTTGGGGGCGGATCTGCTACTACGCTCTCGGACGACGCGCACCGACGGCGTCTCGACAATCATCAATCCAACGTCGTCGCGTCTCCCGGGTCACAGAGCCGGCCATTCTGAGTGGCGAAGTGCGGCTGCCTACGCGCCACCCCGACCAATCGCCTGCCCACGCGGCTCGCGCTCAGCTGCATGGTCGGGATCATCGTCCGCAGCAGGGTGCACAGTTCTGGCGCACCCCGCTGCGACAACGCCGGCAGGCTTGGTGGTTCAACATTTTTTTGACTTAACGATCGCTGACGCAGTAACACGAGCGGACATCCAACCGTGATTCGACGTCGTATCCAATAGCGATCACACACAGTGGCTCGCTCGAAAGCCCAGCGTCGTAAAGGACTCCTATGTTCGATTTGCCTCGTCGACCCTGCATTTGCCGCGTGATGCTGTGCCTGCTTGCACTCGCTACCCTCGCTCGACCCGGATTGTGCTCAGCAGGCGGCGCGAACCCCGAGGAGCGGTCGCAGCGAAACAGCACTTGCGTCGGGACCGACACGCATTGTCTCACCGGTAACGGCGGGCAAGGGTACTGCCCGAGTGACGTGCCGTGCGAATTGCAGTCCGACCCCGTCGTCGTTGCGGGCCATCTGCGCATCGTGCAGACGGACACCACTCCGCCGATTTTCCAGGAGCCGGCCCTTTGCGGCGGGGACGTGGGTCAGGTCGTATTGACGATGGACGGCCGCCAATCAGGCGGTCAGGCGCTGCACGTACAGAGCACCATTCCGTACTCCGATGTGCAGTTCAGTGCGTGCCGATTTTGCGCCATCAGCGGTCCCTGCGGTCCCGGGGGAAACCCTTTCTCTTGCACCTCAAGTTGTCCTTCAACGTGCTTCTCCTGTCGCGCATACGAGCAAGTATTTCCAAACACACGGTGGCTCACCAATCAGCGTCTCGGTTTCGTCGCACCATTCGCCCAAGCGCTGCAATCCGAGGTCGGCACCGCCAAGACACCCGTCATCTTGCGAGCGTATCAACTCAGCCAGGAAGACCATTCCGACGACGACGACTCGCTACCCAGCACCGCGTCGTACTGCGTCAAGATCGCTTTCGTTGACGTCCCCTCAGAGGATCCTGCGCCGTGCTCAGCGATCGATTCGGACAGCGACGGTCTTGGTGATAGGTGCGACAACTGCCCGGCAACCGCGAACGTATCGCAGCTGGACACCGACGGAGACGGAACCGGCGACGTTTGCGATAGTTGCCCTCTCCTCGATGATAGTGCGCGCGTAGACGTTGACGGGGACGGCATCGGAGACGTTTGCGACAACTGCCCTTACGACCTGAATCCCGGACAAGCCGACACTGATGGAAATGGGCTCGGCGATGCCTGCGACTGCGGGGGCAACCCATGCACAACTGACCATGACGACGACGGCACGGCGGATCAGAACGACTCATGCCCTTTGCACCTAGCTGGACCCGAGGACCGCGACCTCGACGAGATTCCCGATGCATGTGACAACTGCATCGAGAACTGCCCATTCGAGTCTAACCAACCTCGTTGCACCTTCGGTCCAAGCCAACGCGACAGCGACGGTGACGGCGTAGGGGATCTCTGCGACAACTGTCCAGGGATTCCGAATCCCGCTCAGACAGATTTGAACCTCGACGGCATCGGCGATGCTTGCGTGCCATCGTGTGGCGGTGACGACAGTGATGGCGACGGGGTGCCGGCCCTCTGCGATAACTGCCCGAATGAAGCAAATCCCGCTCAGTCCGACGACGATGGCGACGGCACCGGTGACGCGTGCGATCTTTGCCCCGACCAGCAAGGAGGTCGGTTCGACTATGACGGGGACGGGTTGGGCGACGACTGCGACAATTGCCCGGTCGTAGCAAACGCGGACCAATCCGATCAGAACGTCAATTCTGTCGGCGACGCATGCGAATCTCTGTGCCAAGCGGAGATGCTCGTCGATTGTTGCCCCAAACCATGCGGCGATGGCGAACTTGACCCCGGCGAAGGCTGCGATGACCACAATGTTCAAGGTGGAGATGGCTGCTCAGCCAACTGTGCTGTCGAGACGACGCCCACACCCATCGCAACGGTCACGCCGACACCGACCGCAACGATCCAGCCGGGTGATCCAGGGTCCGTGCCGAAGTGCCGGCGGGCGGTGATTGATGCCGCCGCTGACTTCGTCGCGGCGCGGACCAAAGCGCGCGACAAATGCGAGCTGAAGCAGATAGCCGGAAAGGCGTCGGCAGGCGACTGCAACCAAGATCCAAACGTGCAGGTATCGTATGCAAAAGCCTCGAGAGCGTTGCGTGCCTCAATCGCCAAAGCGTGTGGCGGGAAAGACAAAACCTGTGGTGCTGACGTAGATGCGGACCTGGTCGCGACGGGCTGGGCCGTCGTCTGCCCTAGTTTCGCGGGCACGGACTGTGCAGAATCAATACTTGACTGTGCAGACGTCTCGTCTTGTGTTGAGTGTATCGCAAGCGCCACATCGGATTTCGCCGCCTCGCTCGCCTACGACCACGCGAAGCCCAGTGACCCGAAAGTCGAGAAGGAATTAAACCGCTGTCAGCAGGCGATCGGTAAGGCGACGGCTGCATTTCTCCGAGCGCAATCTGCGGCGCTCGCCAAGTGCTGGCAGCAAGTGGACCGCGGCAAAGGGGTGTCCCCATGCCCGGCGCCCGGCGATGGTAAAACGACAGCGGTTATCGCCAAAGCCGCCGCTAAGAGAACGGCAGCAATCTGCAAAGCATGCGGCGGCGCCGACAAACTGTGCAACCAAATAGGTGATTTGTCGCCTTCTGCAATCGGCTTCCCGACGATCTGCCCTGGGCTGGCCCTTCCGGACGGGCCGTCGTGCAACGGCGCTGTCACGACGGTTGCCGAGCTCGACGCGTGTGTCGGCTGCGTAACAACGGTTGCAGCCACGTGTTCCGAACTCAATACTGTGCCCGCGTACGCGTTGTATCCTGATGAGTGTCGAGGCTCGACGTTGGTCTACACTCCGTTGCCCACGGCGACACGCACTGCAACACCGACGGCTAGCCGGACCCCCTCTCTCACGGAAACTCCCACGCCATCCGGTACGCCCATTCTCACCGCAACTTCCACGCGAACTGGCACGCCCTCCCTCAGCGCAACTCCGACGCCAACCGCCACGCCGGCTCAAACTACCAGTCCTTCCACGGTGATGCCGACCATCACCGGAGCGACGCCGACCCCGGTTCCCCTCCTGTTGTTCGACGGATTCGCGAGCAGTGACGGATTGTCATTGAATGGCACCGCCGAGACATTCCCTTACGACGGCGGATCCGAAACGGTTCTACGGCTTACACGCGCCGAAGCATCTCAGGCCGGGTCGGCTTTCACTAGCAATCGACTGCCGGTAGCGACGTTCTCGACGTTCTTCCAGTTTCGTATTGGCGGCGCCGGCGGGGTATCCGATGGAGTCGAGGTTGGAGGGGACGGGATGGTATTCGTCGTGCATGCCAGCGCACCGACATTCCTTGGCGAAGCCGGAGGAAACTTGGCGTATCAAGGTCTCACACCGAGCATTGGGGTTGAGCTCGATACATACATCTCCACCGAGTTTTCGGATCCCAGCACCAACCACGTCGGGATAAACATTGACGGGTCGCTCGTATCCGCGTCAATCAGCGACGTATCCGATCGATTAGACGATGGCGACAACTGGTTCGCGTGGATCGACTACAATGGCGCAGCCCTAGAGGTACGTCTGGCACGCGACACCAACCGCCCATCGCTCGCACTGGTCACCACGGCCGTCGACATCCCAACCATCCTCGGAGACGACACAGCGTTCATCGGGTTCACTGCCGCCACCGGAAGCGCCTTTGGCCAGCCTGAGATTTTGCGCTGGACGTACGATGGAACGCTGAGCGAACCGTGACCGTCAAATGCAGGCTGCCGCCGTGGCATACGGACATCCTGAGACAGTCGACTGACGTCCGGATTGGGAAGCTAGGGAAGAGGTCGCGGCGGAGGCGCTGAGGTAACAAGTATTTGCAATTCTTCCAAGTGGTTATCGCGAGTGTCCGTTCTCCCAGATTGTCCCTTCTTGACCCCTTTCGACCCCGGAAACCCGGAACGGTTCCGGGTCGTTTTTCTCGCCAAGCTCGCGTTGGGGCGGTGGGGCCACACCAACGGCTCCTTCACGACCACCTCGATTCGAGGCCTCACGCCCGCGCGGGGCGGCGCCGACCACTTCGAGCACTGAACCCAATGACCGCTGTCGATCGATTCGTACGCGTGGGACTTCGGTCGAGGTGTCACCACCTGGGTCTTCTTCAGTCGTCTCGTGAAAAAATGGGGATGTGCCGACGGGTAGACGGAGCAGCCTTGGAAGTGGCCGTCGGTATCCGACATGGGGATTCGCGAATCCCCTCCTCCCCATTCCTGTGTACCTACCAGGGAGCGACGCCGCCAGGAAGGTGAAGATGGTAGATCACGCGCTTGTACATCAGCGTGTACTTCTCCGTCTTGAGATCCAGCACCTCGGGTCCAGCCACAAACTTGAAGCCGAACTTCCTGTAAACGGGGATGGCGTGTTCGATCGCCCAGAGCTGAATTTCCTCTGCACCAATCTGCCGCGCCATGGTCTCAGCCCACCGTAGCATCGTTCCGCAGTGGCCGAGATTCTGGTGGTCCTTCTCTACTGCGATCTCATCGACCATCAGCACCATGCGACCGTGCAGCAAGGGACGGATCGAGTAGGTTAGGTAACCAACGCGCGCTCCGCCGACCTCTAAGATGTAGGTCCGTCGCTCCTGATCGCTGCAGCGCATGTCGTAGAGACGGTCTGCCCAGCTCGCATGATCCATGGAGTCCACGCCGCATTCGATCGAAGGAAGCTCAAGGTCAGTTTCCGATATCAGCCTGAGGTGGCAATCCTGGACCTTCTTGGCCTCCAGGCGGTTGTTCGGCAGGTGATCGAGTAGGAAGTACGCTCGATCATGATCTCCGATGGTGACGCCCCAGTAGGTCGGAACGAACACCGAGCCCCGCTTCAGAACTAATGTGTAGGACGTGACGGCCGCCGGCTCGTAAGACAGCAGCTTGCGCACCACCTCCAACATCGTCTGTCCAGTGTGGACAGAACTGTCGATGACCATGATTCGTTGGCCCTTGATGTCTCGGACCGGGTCATCGGTATCGAGTTGAATAGTTTTCGCTTCTCGCTCGTGCAGGACGAGAACGACATTCCCGCTTAGTTCGGGTGTTATCTTGAACAGCCGATGCGCTAGGGTCGCCCCTGAGCGGCCGACCACGCACCAAACCGTCGGCGGGGTGCCGTTAGCCAGCAAGCGTCGCCCCAAGTCGCGTAGGTACGCATCGACCTCGGCCTCACCGAGATACTGCGTAATCACTGCGACGAGCTACTCGCCGTGAGATGAGGGCGGTAATTATCCGCGACGAATCCGAAAGCTACGGATCGGGTACTTTTCAACGACATCCCCCAATTCGTCGAAGTAGCAATCCGAGCACACGTACCCACCCTCAGTGTAGCGATTCCCCGTGAGGCACTCCTGCAGCTCGCATTTACAGCGGGCGCACTTCGGCGCAGGGATGACGAGAGTGTCGGCGTCCATTTGCTCGACGAACTGTTCGACGGTCATCGTCATTGGGGAACCTCCGTTGTGCATCGGCACGTATGGGTGAGGGATGGGGCAAGGAACAGCAAACCGTAGACCATGGTATGGTCTCGATTTTTCAGCGACGGCACGTCAGCATGATGACTTGATGGGTGGCAATAGCTACAACCTTCGTCACGGTTCTGACACTCCACGCTTCTCCACCTCCGCCATTCCCCTGGACGTAGGGCCGAGATGCAGCGAGCGTTTCCGTAACGAGTTGATGCGCCGTACTCAGAAGGGCCCCCAGTGTCAAGAGGGCACCTGAAAAGACACTGCCAGCGGTCTCATTACGGCGCAACTATCGGAAACCGGGCTCAATTCCCCATCAGCACCTCCGCCACGCCCTTTGGCGTCCGGCGCGTCAGGCGCTTGCCTTCCTCCTTCATGATGGCCCGATCGTGCGCGTGCCGCCGCTGACCTCATGCTCGTTGTATCGCTGTAGGGGAGGGGGTCTCCGTACTCCCGCGCGATCAGGAAGTCCCGCCTCGCTCGTCTGGATCCGTGGTGACGGCTCGCGTGGGAACGTGGATCACGACTTCAGTGATCTCTCCCGGGCCCAATTTCGGAAGCGCTGGGCGGCCCACGCGCATCCCGCGCTGCACCTTCGCCCAATACCCTCGCGGCGGGACAGGGATCCGCGCACGCGCGCAGACTTTCGCTAGGCCTCGGCCTGAGAGATTCCACTGCTTCGCGAGTTTTTCGACGGGCTCGGTCCACACCTGCTCGAACAGCGACGTGCGATCGAGTCGCACCTCTGCACCGGCGCGATAGCGTGGTCCTGCCTCGACTGTTCGCGGTAGGACCCTTTCGGCCTTGGGGAGCTCGACGCCAAATTTCGCGAGGACTTCACGCGACCGTGTTGGCCGTGGTCGAACATCGCGCCATGGGTCTTCGGCTGAGGGTGGGAAGAAGCCTACGGCCTTCATACGGACGCGCATAGCTGGCGTCCTTCCGAGAGACTCGAGGATAGCCGGAGCGCAGTTGTCGCCGATTGCGAGCAGCTTCATCACATCGACGAAAGTGTAGTCGCTCACGTCAAGGAGGGCTCTCCGCACATCCTTGATGTCGTCGGAAGTCGCGGTCTCCCAGCGGATTCCTGCGGAGAAGAGGTGCCGAAGTGCGTCGGTCGATCTGGACCGAATGAATCGTTCGTGTCGGAGCCAGAAGAGCTGCGAACGAACGATGCCGCCAACGCTCTCCTTCTTGGGAAGCGTGAAGTTCGCCAGGAAATCAACAATCGCGGAATTGGGAGCCCACCGGTACAACTCGTCGAAGTCGTCCAGCGAGGGGTCCGGGCGGAGCTTCTGCAGGATGCGAACGTCGCCGGCAGAACACGCTTCCTCAACGGCCGTGGAGCCATGCTCGCCGGCCTCGTCGTCAGTCTCCGGGTGTCGGAGACTCGGTGCCCGCGCATGAGGATTGGCACCTGCCCAGAGGCAAAGCAGGACGCCCTTCTCGGTGCCATCTCTTCCCGCATGGTGCCCGAGCGCTATGTTGAGCTCGACTTGGATCCTCGGATGGTGCTCACGATGGCGCTTCGCGAACCCGAAGAGAGGCTTGTTGCTGGAGTGCTCCGCCAGCATCGTCCCGAGTACGTGGTCCGCACAGAAGTCGATTCCTAAGTTGTGGAAGCGTTCGATGAGCTCGGTGTTGTAGCTCTCGCACAGATCTCTGGGTGACACGCGCAGTGGATCCGCGCCCCATGCGAGCAGGAGCTCGACGAAGGCCCACTGGCGATTCCGAATGGCGAAGCTGACGGGACAGGACCGCTCGAGGTTCGGGTCGTAGCCGTTGCAGAGCAGCAGGAGCGCCAGGGATTGGTCCCCGTTCTCAAGAGCGATCTCGAGCGCTGACGAAACACGACGTCCTCGTTGAGTCACGGGCCTCACCGCCTGCAGCGGCCGGCCCTCGCGGATCCACTTCTCGACCTCGTAGATAAGGGCCGCACGACAAAGCCGGTGGAAGTCCGCCAGCTCTTCCGGTGTACCCGTCGTTCGTGGTGCCGGTCGGGGATCACAGGGTCTCGGATCGTTTCGCGGATCGATGAACATCGAGTCGACGTCCAGAGCGCCGTCGAACACGTATCAGAGTGTGCGGAGCACGGCCTGCTTCGACAACTCGTCGAAAAAGTAGATTCGCTCGAAACCATGCTCTGGCAATTCAGTGAGCCTGAACTCGGAGATGTCGATCGTGGACTCCCGGCTCAGCCCCGTGACGACGAGTAACAGCCAGCAACGATCGCATCTCTTCCCGTAGTGTTCCTCTCGCTTCTTTCCTTGTCGGCAATCAGGCTCCAGGACTTCGGCGGTCAGCTCAGTCTTTCCCCAACCCACGAGCGGAGCGACGATGATCGGTTTCGCGGCGCCGGGAAGATGATGAAGCGAGACCTCCTCAAGAACGGCCTCGAGCGGCGATGTAGCGCCATCTGCTAAGACAGCCGGCGTCCCACAGGACGACGCTTTCCACCCGCGGGGAGGTCCGTAAGTGCTGTTTCGATCAACCTGACCAACTCCGCGATCGAGGCTCGCAACGTCTCCGGCCTGACGATTTCGACGTTTCGCGCCCACTGCCATCCGACGCCGATGGGAGCCTGTGACTGGCGCTTGCAAACGCATCTTTGACGCCCCGACGGAACCGCGTGAAGCCGACTCCTCTCGTCGACTGGGGCTCCTCCGACGGACTGCCGGTCGAAAGTACGCCTCCGCGATGTCCACACGTCGGCCAGTTTCGAGGTCGACGACGAATCGGGAGACTCACCTGTCCTGCGCACCCTTTGGTTCCTGACTCATAGAAAAGGAATAGAAGAATGGCGGACAAAGAGAGATAACACAAGCAATGTCAGCTATTTGCCGATGCGATCTGGGCTCCGCGCGCTCTCAGATCGGAATCGAGAACATGTACGTGTGAACTCACACGAGCATTTACTCTAGCCGATATTCGCGTTAGGCTGCGTGTGTGAGTTCACACGTACGGTCCGCACTGGCCTCACCTGATCTTCTCGCCTCGGTCCCTGGGTGGTCGCCTGCGTACTTTGTCGGACCTGCATCTATCGCCCTTCGCGGAGGTGCCGGGGGCCCCACCATCGCAGAGTTCGGGGGCCGAGTGCTCGAAGGGTGGCGCGCGAGCGAGACGCCCGGCGCACTGGCCTTTGACCCCAGGGCTTCGACCACGCCCATCTACCGCCAGTCCAATGTGGGAAGGCTTCAGCTGCACCTCTCCACGCCACATCGAGAGCCGCCCCCAATGGCGGAGAAGTGGTGCGTCCAGCCCGGCGACGTCGTGGTGAACAAGCTCTCCCCCGTTCGTGCCGCTGTCGTTTCCCACGCGGCCAAGCGTCACCCGGTCGACGGAAACTCGCTCATCGTTCGAGGCCTCGCGCGCCCAGCGGCCACCTGGCTCGCCCTGTGTCTGAACCGACCCGAGTACGAGCAGCTGCTTCTCGTCGAGTCAGGCGTGCTCCGCCGTGTCAGTGTCGGGACGCTCACGAACCTCCGCCTTCCGCCGGTCCCCGCCCAGCTCGACGCACTATCGCAAACCCTGCTCGAGTTGCTCGACGAGAGGCTTCTCGTCGGCGAGAGCATCCACCGGGTCAAGGACGAGGCCGAGCGAATAGCCATCGCCCCCTCGACCAAGCGCGACCTTCGCGAGGGAACCTTCTTCAAGCGCGAGTCGGTGTCGAACCGCAGCTGGCTGCCCTCCGCTATCGCGCTTCGAGCCGAGCAGGCGTTCCTCGCCGAAGGGCTAGCTTGGGTACCCCTCCGGTCTCTAGCGACGGCGGCAGATCGGAGCCGCCTGATGGTCGCCGGGGAAGGTGCCCGCGTTCTCCGGCTGAGCGACGTCGCGGACGACCTATTCGTGAGCCCGGCCGGAGACAACCCGGATGCGACCGAGCTCACCGCGGGGCGCATCCTCGGCAAACCCCTCATCGCCGGCGAGGTGCTCCTCTCCACGCTCGGCACGAGCTTCCGCGTTGCGTACGTAGACGACGACGTCGCTCCGAACACCTTCCCCTCCGACGGTTGGGTTCGCCTCCGGTTTCGAGAGACGCCCGCCGCCTGGGCGCTGCTCCTTTCGACTGACTCGGTCCGCTGGCAGACGGCTCGTCTAGCGATCGGTTCGGTCCAACAATTCGTTCCACCGGACGCGCTGCTCTCCCTTCACGTGCCCACACCCGAGCGCGAAGTTCGCGAGCGATGGCAGCGGGCCGTTGAACGTCACCATGCTCAGCGGCGGGCCCTCGACATCCAATGGAACATACTTCTGACCGCGCTCGCCGGCATCTTCGATGGCGCGCACGGCCTGGCTGCGAGCCGCCAGGCCCAAAGCCACGAGCTACTGCAATGACAGCGATGCAGGCAGAAGAGCTTCTCCGAGTGTTGAGGGACAAGTCGCTCGGGCTCGAGGATCTCTACGAACGAGTCCGGACAACGGGAAGCACGTGGACCCTGGCGCAGCTGCAACTATTCTTGTTCTGCGCCCCTGGCGTTCGGCATGACACGACCTCCGGACGGTTCCGCGTGGCGCCACGTGTTGGAGAACAAGAGCTGCAGGACGCCATTATCGAGGCCGTGCGCTCGTTCGCAGGAAAGCCCGTGGCGCCAGCGCAGTTACGCACTCGTCTTCCCAATCACTTCGTCACGACGGACGAACAGGTGCTCGCCATCGTCCGACGCACCGCTGGGCTCGAAATCCTCGGCCCGCAACTGATTCGCATCGCCCAATAGACAGGAGAACACCATGGCGCGCCCGAAGAAGTCGACGGAAAACGTAGTGAAAGAGCCGACGGCGGTGGCCTCTGACGAGAGCACGGTCCTCAAGCAGCTAGTGCACCCGCTCGCCAGCGCCGGCTTCGATCAGTCGCGCGACCTGAAGGCTAGCGAGCCCGGCATGTCGGCCGCCGTCGTCTGGGGCCGCCATGAGGGCGTCGAGACGCCGCGCATCCTGGCGCTCGTGCTGCCCGCCGGCGCGTGGGGCCGCGCCAACGCCGACGAGGTGCAAGTGCTCTCGTACTCGCTGCCGCCACCCGAGACGCAGGCCGACCAGTACCCGCAGTTCGCCGTCGTGAAGGACGCCGATGGCAAGCTCGAGGCCTTCTTCGACCTCGCGTACCCGCCGCACCAGATCGACAAGCTGCCGAGCCTCTCGGAGATCAACGACTACAAGCGCATCAAGGCCGACCCGACCTACCGCTGGTCGATGCGCATGTACGACCGGCTGATGAAGGGCTTCAACGCCCTTCACGAGCGCATCTACCAGACCCACAAGGACCGGGTGAACGGCAAGAACGACATCATCGAGGAGGTGGCGAAACTCCTCTTCCTCGAGTCGTTTCGCCTGCACCACGATCAGGAAGCGGGCGCGCTCACCTTCGAGCACGAGGGCAAGAAGCTGAACCTGAAGGACGTCTTCACCGCGGCGCACGTGAAGGCGAACGGCACCAAGGCGGTCGCCGAGATCCAATCGGCGTTCGAGCACTTCAAGTTGCATCCGGACTATGTCGTCACCGACGACGCCGGGGAGAAGCACGCCATCTTCGACAAGAACGCCCACCTGCGCCTGGCGCAGCCGGGCAACTATGATGCGGTGCTCTCGCTCATCCAGGACCTCGGCCCGGTCACCGACAACCAGGGCGACGTGGTGAAGAAGCAGGGCACGCTCGCCGACATCGCCGCCGACGTGCTCGGCCGCGCCTTCGACGTATTCCTGCGCGCGAACTTCGAGTCGAAGGGCGGGCTCGGCATCTACCTCACGCCGGCGCCCGTGAAGCAGGCGATGCTGGCGCTCGCCTTCCATGACATCAAGGAGAGTACCGAGGACGCCGCGCGCCTCGTCGCTCGCGACGGCAAGGGCCGGCCCGCCTTCCGCTTCTGCGATCCCGCCTGCGGGAGCGGCGGTTTCCTCTCCGTGGCGCTGAGCCACCTCCGGCGCACGCTCGACGAGCTCGGCGGCAAGGCCACGGCCACGGACGAGGCGAAGAAGAAGCTATTCGCGGAGATGTGCGAGCACAGCTTCGTAGGCGCTGATTCGTCGCCCCAGATGGTGATGCTCGCCCGCGTGAACATGGCGCTGCTCGGCGCCCCCAAGGCCCGTATCTTCTACACGCAGAACTCGCTCGTTAGCCCGCAGCTCGAGCCCGGCACCTTCGATCTGATCTGCACCAACCCGCCCTTCGGCACGCCCAAGTTCAACAAGGGGCAGGAGGAGGCGAAGAAGGCGCACGAGGAGGCGATGGAGAAGATCCTCGCGACCTTCCGCTCGGACCTCACGGAGCGGACCGGGCGAGGCGGCGGATTCGACTACTCGCCCACCGTCACGGGCCTGGCGATGGGCGGCTCGCCCAACAAGAAGGGCGTCTGGAACGAGGCGTCAACCAATACCGATCCGGCGGTGCTCTTCATCGACCGCTGCCTGCAGCTGCTCAAGCCGGGCGGGCGCCTGCTGATCGTGTTGCCCGACGGAGTGCTCTGCAATTCCGGCGACCGCTACGTGCGCGAGTACCTCATGGGCACGAAGGACGAGGCGACCGGCGAGTTCCACGGCGGCAAGGCCATCGTGAAGGGCGTCATCAGCCTGCCCGCCGACGCCTTCAAGCTCTCGGGTACGGGCGCCAAGACCAGCGTGCTCTACGTGCAGAAGCGTCACGCGCGCAAGGACGACCCCGAGAAGTTCCAGGACGAGCCGCAGACCGACGTGTTCATGGCCGTCGCAGACGCCCTTGGCTACGTCGTCAAGAACAACATCGAGGACTACAGCCCGGGCGTTCCCAACGATCTGGCCGCTATCGTCGGCTCCTACGTGCGGGGGGAGTGATGGGTTCGTCCATCCGCCTGCCACCGCGCACGCTCGACGGCCGAATCGACGCCACGTACTACCGGCCGGAATACGTCGCGAACGCACAGCGGCTTGCCTTATCGGCCGTTGGTTGTTCCGAGTTGGACAGCCTCGTGTCAGATGGACGACGGACGCTCTACTTCGGCACCACGACGCTGGAGGGTGACGAGGCTCCTTCCGACTGGGTTCCGTTCCTGACCTCCGATGACCTCGGTGATGAAGGGTTCTTCATCGAGACCCGCGCGCGTCGCCGCGTAGCGCCGTCGTTTCTCGATGACTATCCGGGTGGCCGTCTGCGATCGAACGAGTTGCTCGTCAAGGTGAAGGGGCCAAACCAGACCACCGCGTACGTCGACACCGCGCCCGAATACCCGGTGCTGGTCAGCGGCACGATCTGGGGAGGCTTGGTGCGCAAGGACGTCGTCGACCCGTACTACCTGGTCGCGGCGCTCTCGTGTCCATATGCGGCGATGGCGCGGACGAGACTTCGCACGAACCTGAACGTCGAGTTCTTGAGCGCCGAGGATCTTCTTTCGCTGTCCCTGCCCACGCCGGACAAGTTGGCGCAGCGCTACATCGGCGACACTGTCCGGCAGGCCGAGCGGCTGCGTGCGCGCGCGCGCCGGCTCGAAGCCGAGTTCCGAAACGCCGTGACTATCACCATTCCGTGGTCGTCTTCGATGGCAGGCAAGACGAGTCGCGTTGGAATAGGCGAACTGGGACGCAACCTGAATCCCGGCGCCTACACCCCGGACCGACGCGCCGTCCGCGCAGCGATTCGAGGTGCAGGCGGCCGGTCGCTCGACACGCTGGCCAATGTCGAGAGCCCCACGACCGACAGCTATCTCGCCACCGCGCCGTACCTGGGGCTCGACGCCATCGACTCGGCAACGTGCGGATTGAAGCCCTCGACCGCCGCTGGCGAGGCAATCGCAGGAACTGCGCGACTACTACGTGAAGGTCCAGCGCTCTCACGCCTGCGCCCGTACCTCAACAAGGTTACGTACATCCCGCCCACGCTCGCAGGTGGCATCGGCTCGACCGAGTTGCTCCTCGTTCGCCCGAAGCTTGGCGTCGATGGCTGGTTCCTGTACGGCGTGTTGAAACTCGAATCGAGCATCCGCCAGCTCAGTCCCGTGGCGACGGGCTCGACGCACCCGCGCGTTGATCGCGAGGACGTTCTCGATCTCCTCGTGCCGTGGCGCGATGAGCACGAAACTCTCGGAGCAAAGCTGCGGACTGCGCAGGCCTGCTACTTCGGTAGCGCCATGCTCACGTTGACCGCGACGACCCTGGTCGAGCACCTGATCGACGGCCGCCTCAACGAAGCCAACCTCGTCGCCGCGCAGAAGGCGCTCGAGGCGGGCGACCGCAGCGCCGATCGCGAGATCCTGCAGGCCCTTCGACAGACTGACGCGCCGGACGCTAAGCCGCTGATCGCCGACGTCGACGCGCTGTACGCGCTCATCGATGAGCCGGAGGGGCAGGACGCATGACGCTCTCGGCTCTCCAGGGCCGGACGCTCACGCGCCTCGTCGAAGACGTGCGCACTCTGCTCGTGCAGGGCGAGGCGCCGTCTTCGTCCTTGCGCGCCCTGGAGGCCGTGCGAGCGACTAGGCTGTGGAGCGAGCATGGCGATGTCGCCGTCGCGAGCCCCGCCGTGGTCACCCTCATCGACCGGCTCCCGAACCCGGGAGAGGCGCTGCCCGCTGTGCTGTCACTCGTACCCGAGGTGCGCGACGCGTGGCTGCGCGTCGTGCGCGGACGCCTCGCCGAGATGGGCGAGCGCGGCGACGTCGCGGCGCTGACCGAATCCATCACCCAGGCTGGCGCGTTGGCCAGCGAGCTGGTGGGCGCGCAGGCACCGTCGCTGGCGGTGACCCCATTCGGCGAGCTGGAGCGCGCGGTGCTGAAGACGCTCGCGCACGAGGCCGCCGCCTTCCCGGTGCTGCTCCGCGTGCTGGCCGCCACCGCCGCGTTCCCGACCGACCCGACCATGGCGACGCTGCCGACTGCGCTGCCCGAGGTGGCGTTCGACGATCCGCAGGCGACGTGGCGACCCGGTCGCCTGTTGCGTCCGCCCGCGCCGACCGAAGCCGCGACCACGACGGTGGTCCTGAGCGGCGCGCTCGACGGCGAGAGCGGGGACGCCGACCCAATGCGCTGGGCGTTGCACCACCCGTGGGCGTTCTTGCTGGCGCAGATGACCTTCACCAAGGAGGCGTGGGAGGCCGAGCGCGTGTCGGGCGGTATCGCGTTCGAGCTGGAGCCCGCGCACGCCTCGCTGTTTCAGAGCCCGCCGCGCGTCGAGGTCGTGGTGACCTTGCCGAGCGGCGAGGAGATCCGCTGCGGCTCGCTCGGAGAGCTCTGCCAGCGCACCCTTGCCCAGCTCGGCGTGACGGTGCTTGGCCACCGCGTCACCGCGAGCACCCTCGACGACAGGCTCGCCCTCGTCATCGAGGCCGTGCAGCGCCGGGATGTGTGGCGCTTCGAGCACGGCTCCGGCGCGCGACGTCCCGCCTACACGATTCACCCGTCGTTCTCTGACGCCTGCTACCGCGCGCTGGGCAGCCGTGCGTTCTACCGGCTCGGCTCGCCCGTGACCGCCGCCATCCGCCGCGCCTCCGAGGGCTGGGCCAGGGAGCGCATCGCGCGCGCCGCTCCAGCAGAGGGAGGCAACGCATGACGCGCACGCTCCATCTCGACCGCCCGGCGTTCTGGACCGAGACCAGCGATCCCGAAGCGTGGTTCCGCGCTCTCGACGTGCTCGCCGCCAAGCCCCGCGAAGCGGGGTCGCCGCGTGCCGTAGCCGACCGCGCGCTCGTGGGCGTCATCTCGCGGCGGGGCGCCCTGGGCCTGTTCGGCCTGGTCGAGGATCTTCTGCCCGGCGTCGGGCTCGTCACGCGTGACACCGAGGGGCGCTGGACCGTGAGCGATGAAGCGCAGGTACTCCTGCGCCGCTGGAAGGAAGCGCCGGCACGCGGGACCGAGCTCCTCGCGGCGTTTCTCGTACGCGAGAGCGTGTGGCTGCGCCTTTTGCTCCTGCGCCTCGACCGCCACGACTGGGAGCTTCACGGCTGGTCCGAGGTACGCAGCAGCCGCGCGGGCCTCAAGGCGGGCACGTCGCTGCTGCTGCGCGACCACGCCGAGCCCGCGCGCTGGTTCTCGGGGCTCGAACAGCAGGCGGCGGCCCGCTGGCTCGCGCGCGCACACTGCGACGCGCTCGAATACGCGCCCGACGTGCTCTCGCGCAAGCCCAGCAAGGACAACCTCTCGCTCACGCCGCTCACTGCGCCCCTGCTCTTGCTGGAGTCGGTAGGGTGGCTATCGCGCACCGGCGCCCTGATACTGCCCAACGAGCTCCTGGCGGACCTCACCGGCACGGCGACGCCGGCGCAGGCGCTCACCGACCTCACCAGCGGCCACGCCGACGTGCGTGGCTTCGTCGCCGCCGAGCCGGTGCTGCGCGAGCTGCTCGCCACCTTTGGCGTGAGCCCCGGTGACGAGGCCTTCGCCCGCTGGATGGACGCGCTCGTCGACCAGGCCTCGAAGCGCGGCGCGCTGGAGTTGCTCGCCGTCGAGCCGGGCCAGGCCCGGCACGGCCGCGGCCTCTTCGCCGACCCGACGAAAAAGCTCGTGCGGTGGGTGGTCCACACCGAGTTCAACGAGACCTTCCAGAACGCCTGGCGCGCGCTCGAGACACGACGGGAGCTGACACGATGACGACGACCAACAAAGCGAAGCACCAGTGGGCGGCGACTGGCGTCTCTTCGTACCCGCTCACGCACCCCATCGTGGGCCAAGGGCGCTTCTTCGAGGCGTTCAAGCACTTCATCCACCTAGTCGACGACGAGGCCGAGAAGTTCGCGCACGTCTTTGCGGTCATCGCGCAGTGGGGCGTCGGTAAGTCTCGCCTCGGTTACGAGCTGGTGGCGCAGATCAACGACACCTCGCGCGGCTGGTGGGTGCGCGGCGACGATGGTTCGCTCGCCAAGGCGAGACTCTTTCACGACGACAAGGACCGCGACCAGTACCTCGGCCTCTACATCCGCTACAGCCAAGTCGCGAACGACTACAACAACGTCGACAACTGGTTCGCTTACGGCCTCTACAAGGCGCTCCTGCCGCTGGCGCGCGGCACCTTCGATGGCTCGATCCAGGGGCAGATCGCCAAGGAGGCGAGCGATCGGCTGACGGTAGCGGGCTTCGACCCGAAGAAGCTCGCCGACGCGCTGGAGGCGTCGAAGAACCACTCCGACGAAACGCTCTACGAAGATCCGGAGCTGGCGACGCGCCTGTGTCAGGCGGCCTACGCGTACCTCCAGTCGTTCGGCATCAAGTACGTGCTGGTGGTGCTCGACGAGCTCGAAACCGCCGCCGAGGCTGCGACCTACGGCCTCGACGCGACCGACATCAAGCACCTCGATGGCCGCGCCATCAAGCTGATGGGCAAGGCCATCAAGGAGGAGGATCCGCGCCGCAAGCTCCCGTGGCTGCGCTACGTCGCGCTCTGCTCGCCGGCCATCGGCGACGAGCTTCGCGAGATCCAGTCGACCGCGCGCCGCTTCGAGCTGGCCGAGCTCTCGTCGAACGCCTTTTCCGACGTGAGCGACTTCGTGCAGACGCTGTCGACCGACGGGCGGCTCGCGGAGGCCTACCCCCAGGGTTTGGTCGAGGCGGCGTACGCCATGAGTGCTGGCAACTTCGGCTGGTTCAACGTCGTCATGGCCAGCATCGACGAGCGGCTGCGCGACAAGCGCGCGCGCGGCGAGAAGGACGCGCCGGCGGTGGGCGCGCTCTTCGACGAGCTGGTGCGCGTGTCGGGTCGCGTGCAGCAGCACGTGCTCGACCATCACGCACTCGAGATGCTGAAGGTCGACAAGACGCAGCTTCCGGTGGCGCGCGACCTGCTCTACGGCCAGCTGCCGGTCGCGCTCGACAGCTACGCGCCCGAGACGCGCACCGCGGTGCTCTCGGCGAAGAACGAGTACGATGAGCCCATCGCCACGCTGTTCCGCCGCGTCGAGTGGGACGAGCTGGAGGCGGCAGAGGCGCTGCGGGCCTCGAAGTTCACGCGCGACAAGGGCGTCTGGCGGCTGGGCGGCGTCGATCAACCGCTCGATCTACGCCAGCTCCTGTCGAACCTTGGCACCTACGCCATCCACGAAACCAAAGGGCAGCGCCGCACCGATGGCAAGCACACGCTCGTGGTGCCGCTGCGTCAGAGCGATTTCGTCCACCTCGTGTCGCTCCTCTATCCGCACGCCGCTGCCGAGGACGCCGCCCGCGCGTTGTGGCGTCGCTTCCTAGGCGCCGACGACCTGACCGCCGACACCGCGACCCACGTCGGCCCCAGCGTCGAGATGATCGCGCGGCTCGACCTGCGCCACAGGAAGCAAGGCCAGACCTCGCTCATCTTCCGCGACCCGGACCAGAACAGCGCTCACGAGAAGGCCCTCTCGTCCCTGCGTACCCAGGCCGAGCGGCAGCGTGCCCAGCAGGTGCTGGTCGGCGCGATGCGCGTCATCGACCAGCACTGGGCCTACGACGCGGCGCCCTCGGGCATCCGCGACGACTCGCTGACCGTCGTCGCCACCTCGCCGGTCGCCAAGGGCAAGCAGCCCGGGGGGCTCGTCACCTTCGACGGCCTCAAGCTGCACCCCAAGGGTCGCGTGCTCTTCGCCTGGGTGAAAAACGACGAGGAGCTGGAGCGCCTGTGCAAGGCCGCGAGCGCGCAGTGGGTCTCGGGAGACGAGACACGCACGCCCGTCGTAGCCTTCACGTCGTCGCGTGCGCTGATCGACCGCACGGCCAACCCGTCGAGCAGCACGCTCAAAGAAGCCAAAAGTTATCTGTTGCTTTATCAGCTGACCTCGACGGAGGAGCACATCCTCCATCAAGTCGGCGTTCCGACGCAGGTGAGCATGGGCTTCCGGCTCGACGGACACGGCTTCACAACGGCATTCAACAATCGGCTTCAGAGCCTCGTTCGCCCGTTCTCCGAAGAGGTCGGCCGGTTCCGTCAGCAACTGAACGACCTCGGCCGCGTCGCGTGGCCTCTCCGTTCGTCGGGAAAGCTGAAAGAGACCGAGCAGGAGCTGCTTATTCACGCCTGGCGCATCCTCGCCATCGACAAGCCCGCACCGGCCACGCTCGCAGACCTCGACGACAAGTCCGGCGTCGACGTGGAAGCGCTGAAGACGCTTCTCGCCAAGCTCGGCGTCACGCCGAAGGCTCGCGCGGCGGGCTACGTGGACAGCGAGCGCGCAGGCCTGTTCTCGCGGGTCGATGACGCAGCCGAGGCCCAGTTCCCGCCCTTCCTCGTCGAGGCCATCTCGCGCCTGCTCAGTGGCGACTGGACCTTCGCCCGCGCCGAGCGCGAGTGGTTCTGGGGCTACGCCTGGGAGGGCATCAAGCCGAAGGACACCTACTTCGAGTGGATGTCGATCTTGCGCGAGCTGGGCTTTGCCAAGCCGAAGCCAGGCGCTAAGAGCGCCGACGTCTACACCGCGACCACGCGCGGCGAGCTGCGCGGGGCCGTGCAGGAGGCCGACAACTGGCTCAAGAACGACTACATAGCGCTGGTCGGGGAAATGGAGGCGGTGTTCGGCGTCGGCCGCGTGAAGGAACTGTTCGCGCCCGAAGGAGGCGCGCCGGGAACCAAAACCCTCACGGCACGCAGTAAGCTCACTGACAGTGCGACCGACCTCGACGCGCTCGACAAGTCCGAGACGCAGGTGGCGACCGCCGAGAGCTTCCGTGCCTCCGCACAGCGGCGACGCCGCGTCATCGCCAACGTCGACTGGGTCTACCGCCGCGAGGAGTTCAACGCGATCCAGCAGGACCAGAACGTCAAGACGCTCGACTTCGAGTCCGATACCGTGCCGCTCTGGCAGCGCATCCGACGGGCCTCGTTGTTCGTCGACTTTGTGCGCCGCGCCGAGGGCCGAATCCGCTCGCGAACGTTGTCGCTCGCCGACGAGATGCGCTTCGACATAGCCACGCTGCATGGCTTTCCTATTGCGCTGTTCACGCTCTCCCTCGAGAAGATCGCTCATATCCTCGACGGCGCGCTCGCACCGGCCGCTACGCCCGGAGCAACCGAGATAGTGCAGGCCAATGAGCCGGGCACGCTGCGACAGAATCTGCGTGACCTGAAGGTTGCCGACGCCACAGCGCAGCTCGAGAATCTCGCACGCGAGGTGGGCATCGACCTGACAACGTGGGTTGAGCTGCCCCTAGCGCAGTGTCAGGGCCAGATTGTGAGCGCGTTTCTCGAGCTCAAGTCGGTGTACGAGATGTTGCGAACCGAACTCGTCAACGCCAGCGCGCGCATCTCGGCCCTGGAAACGGCCCTCACCGCAGCGCCTTCCGACTTTCAGTATCCGAAAAGCACGCTCGCGCTCGATAGGCTCCAAGGGCGTCCGGCACTCATCGACAGCACGCTGAGCGACGTCAAGAACGAGGATGTTGACCGGCTCCGATCGGAGTTCGACGGCCCCGCTCGGCTCGGGAACTTCCATCCCCTCATGTCGCGTGCGCGAGATTTGCTTGAAGAACCCCGCAGCGCGCTCACGCAGACGCTCGGTCATATCCTCTCCGTCGAGAACGCTATCGCCGAGTACAGAAAGAAGCTCCTTGAGAACGCTGAGCTGCAGAAGGTGCATCGCGGTCTCGAAGCACTGGCACGAGCGACGGGAGCATTGGCTCCGCACGCCGTCACGCTCATGGAGGTCGAAGACACCGGTGCGCTCTCCGAGGCACAGAAGCTGGTCGACGCTCGAGTACAGGAGCACGCCCTCGCGGGTAGCAAGCTGCTCGCTGATACGGGCATCAGCTTCGCGCGCTGGTGCACCATCGTGGCCGCGCTCGACGCTGGACACGACCCGATGCTTGAACCGCAGGAGGCAGACGCGCTCGTGAAGCGGAACCTGGTACAGCGCACCTACCGGCTCCGGGTGAAGTCGTGACGGTCCCGGTGTTTCTACACGGCGCGCTCGCAGCGCACCGGCGCGGGAAGATCCTGCGCGAGGCGCTTTCCGCCGAGTCGGCGACGACGCTGCCCGAGAGCGCCGGCGTGGTCATGGCCTTCGCCGATACGTTCCAAGGAGCCGACGAAGACGAGCAGACGCGTCTCGTCGAATGGACGCGTGCACCCGGCCATGTACTCTTGCTTGTGCCTCCGTTTGCCGCGACGGCCTGTGAGCTCCCGGTCCCGTGGCGAACTGAGCGCATGGAGGGCGGACCGCGAGGTGGCGAGGGGCTCGCCAAGATGCTCGCCGGTGAGGTCACGCACCGCCTCGAGGGGAAGCTGCAAATCCCATCTCTGCCGGGCGCGACGTGGAGCGATCTCAGCGTATGCGTGGGAACGTACCGGCCGCACCCCGCCGCCGGGCTGTTCGCCGTCACGTGCCTGCCAGTCTGGTCTCTTGCCGTGCTTGATGCTCCCGAGGAGACGCGGCTCTGGCTCGAGAGCCTCGCGGCGCTCGCGGGTGAAGCGAAGCCCGTCGCCGCGCCCGCAGAGATGCCGCTCTCGCCCGACCACTTCGGGCTCCTGGTGTTCCTGCTCAGCAGGAGTCTCGACGATGACGAGCAGGCCATCGCGGCGCTGCGCGCGTCGTCGATCTTCCGCATCGCTCCCGAGCGCGCGCGAGCGCTCTTGAGCGATCTGCGCACTCGCGGCCTGCTCATGGACGCTGTGCCGACGACCGAAGCCACCGAGCTCGTGATGCAGAGCCCCTACGCACCGTACGTTAGCGCGCTCCGAGAGGTGACCACGCCATGACCTCCGATCGAACCCTGGCTCAGACGCTCGCGGTGCAGTCGCAGATCCACCTGCCGGGCACTGTCGGGAGACTCCTCAAGCAGATCCGCGACCTCGAGCGCGTCGCGCCGCTCTTCGTGAAGGCGGGCCTTGTGCGCCCGGTCGAGCGGCCGAATCCGATCGACACGCGGACCTCGGGCATCGCCACGCACTCGTCGACAACAAAGACGATCGGCGGCTTCCTCTACGGCGCGGCGGCGGCACGCTGCGACCTGCTCGTCGAGCACAACGCCGTCTCGACAGCAGGCCAGGACAGCGCCTGCGAGATCGACGACATCAACTACGAGAATCAGTCGATGCGCCTTGCGCTGACCGCGATGAGGCAGGCCTACGAGCTGGCCGATCGTGCTGTCGTCGAGGAGCGCTCGCGGCTCATCTTCCTCGACACGGCGCTGGTGATGGACCGGAGCATGGTACCGCCTGCCAGCCGCGCTGGAGAGGCGGGCTATCCAGCCGCCTACGCCGCCACGCGCGAGACAATCGAGTCGTTCTGGGCGCGCCACCACGAGCGGCTTTTTCCGTGGAACCCGAGCGGACCTGTCATCGTCGGACTCGCTTCGCAGCGCTTCGGCGCGATCATCCAGTCGGCGCAGCAAGACCTTCGGCTTCAGGACGGGCGCAGCCAGATCTTGCCGACGGAGACGGTCAACCGCGAGGTGCTTGCCGCCCTCGACGGTGTGCGTGACGCGATCCTCGGCGTAGGCGAGCGGCGCTTCGTCCACGGCATCCTCGGCAGCTTCACGAGGACCGCCGCTTTTCGCATGAATGTGCACGCCCCGCGCATGGAACCGGGCAACGTTGTCGACCTGGGCGTGATTGGTCTGCACTTTCGCGCTGGCCAGACGACGGAGCCGCGGCTGATGCAGCTCGTGGGCGACGCGCCGGCGTGGACCACCAAGGCCCTCGACGAGATCGTTGGGCTGACGATGGCCCTGACGGCAGTGGGCGGCGCTGCAGCGACTCCGCTGCCCGTGCAGCTCGCCGAGCGCGAACTGACCGCGCTCGGACCCTTCCTCGAGCACTACAGCCGAAGCGTCGCCGGTGAGCTGAAGCGGCGCGAGATCGAGAGCATCTGGCTCTCGGACTTCGACCTCGCGACGTAAAGGAGACGATCGACGATGCCCCCCCATGTCCTTGGCCGACTCGTCGGCAACACCGGCGACCCGACGAACCTCTCGATGGTGCTGAGCTCCTCCTTTGCAGGCAGGCGCGGCGAGTTCGTGCGCGTGCGGCACCGCGAGGAAGAAGGCGCGCCGCAGACCGACGTGCTCGCGCGCATCGTCAGTATCAGCCGCAGCAACGTGCTCTACAACTCCGGCCTGGGGCAGGCCGTGACCGAGCTCGAGCTGCTGCCCGGCGCGCACGTCACCGGCGAGCAGATCCTCGGCAAGCTGGAAGCCATCGGCTACCGCGACCCGGAGAGCGGGCAGATCAAGATGCCACGCCGCGCGCTCGATCCGGGCTCACTGGTCGAGCCGGTCGATTTCCAGTTCCTCAGCGCCTTCTACGAGTTCCAGGAGCACTCAAGCCTACACATCGGCAATCTCGTCGGCTACGAGCGCGGCGCGTCGGCGGTTCCAGTGTATCTCGAGGTGAACCGTCTGGTGACCGAGCACCTCGCGGTCCTGGCGATGACCGGCTCGGGCAAGTCGTACACGGTAGGCCGCATCATCGAGCGGCTCGTCGCCATCAACAACGGAACCGTCGTCGTCTTCGATCCGCACGGCGAGTACGGGCGCGCGCTAGCGAGCGGGCAGATGCGCTTCAACGAGCGGCCCGACGAGCTGGACGATCATCGCGATCGCGCAGCGCTGCCAGCGATCCGGGATGCATTTACGAGGCTGCGCGAGGCGGGTGCTGGCATCACCGTGTACAGCCCGCAGAACCCGTCGTTCCGCCAGAAGTACGCCGGCGCGAACCAGGAACTCGCCCTGCAGTTCGACCACTTCGAGATGGACGACCTGAGCGAGATCCTACCAGGTCTCACCGAGCCGCAGCAGCGCGTGCTCGACGTCGCAATCCGCTACTGGATCGCACATGAGCACACGACGCCGCGCGACATTAACCGCTTGAGGCACTACCTCGGCGACGGCATCGACGACGTTCGTGAGTGGGATGAACTCAGCCAGGCTGAAGCGACTGCGCTGAATGGACGAAGCGCCGCAGTCGCCTCGATGAAGCTCTCCCGGGTTCTCCAAGAGGCCCAGAGTTTCTACCACTCAGGTCTTCCTGGTGCGACAGACGTCTATGAGATGGTAGGAAGACCGACGGACCGCCGCGGCCGCCTCGTCATCGTCGATTTGCAGGGCCTCAGCGACACCGCGAAGCAGGTCATCACAGCCTTGATCTCGAGCGAGATTCTCCGCGCCGCGTCGAGCAAGTCTGACCGGATTCGCCCGTGCTTCCTCGTCTACGAAGAAGCGCACAACTTCGCGCCGGCTGGCGAACCCGCGGTGAGTCACCGGATCATCAAGAAGATCGCTGGCGAGGGCCGCAAGTTCGGCGTTGGCTTCGCGGTCGTGAGCCAGCGCCCGTCGAAGCTCGACCCCGACGTCACCTCGCAGTGCAACACGCTGATCGCGATGCGACTCCGAAACCCGGATGATCAGCGTTTCATCGCAAAGACGTCAGACATGATGAGCGCTGCCGACCTCGACCAGCTTCCCGGGCTCTCGACCGGCGAGGCGCTGATTTGCGGTAGATCCATCCCGGCTCCGCTCTTGGTCCGTGTCGGAACGAAGGCGCTGGTTCACGGTGGCGAGTCGCCGGAGGTACTCAACCTATGGGGAAGGTTCGGTGGTTAACGCTAGCGGCCCGCAGAACCTACTCACCATCGAAGCCGCGGCGTCCCATCTCCCGATGTGGACGGAGTGGGGTGTGCGCGACGTCGGGCATCTGGTGCACAGCCTCGGCTGCACCCTTCTGACCGCCGCCGGCCGGAACCTCGGGTTCGCATCTGTCTCCGAAGTACCCGCTCCTCGGGAAGGACCTCTCGCACACGTCGAAGAGGATGTACGTTCGGATTCTGTGTGGTTCGACCGATCCACGCGGCGCGTGGCGCTCCTGGCTGAGTTCGAGCGGTACGCGGGCAAGCAGAAGGACCTGAGCCCGAAGGTCGGGACCCTCCTTCTCGCGCAGCACCGCTGGGGATGCGAGGACGCGACCCTGATGCTGGCGTACTGGACCGTTGGCTTGGTGAACGTGCCTGACCACGACAACCTTCGCGGCATCGTACGCGGAGGTTTCAGCGCGATGGGTGGCGTACGCGTTCCTGGCAATCAGCGGGCCAAGCTCATCTTCTACCAGTTCGTTGTTCGCGCGGGGCAGGATGGCCTGCTCCGACTCGAGAACATTATCCGGCGAGGCGAGTCATGACGACCAAGTTCTTCGTCCCACGTGCCGATCGACGCCTCGGTGATCGTTACGAGCTCGTCGAGTGTCTTGGCGACGGCTCCTACGGATGGGTCTGGAAAGCACAGCGGATGGCAGACGGTGCCATCGTCGCGGTGAAGATCCCGAAGGCGCAGGGCAAGCGGAACGAAGAGCTGGCGGAGGGCTCGCCACTCGTCGGACAGACTCCCCACCCGTGCGTGGTGGACGTCTACTGGATGGGCCGCGTTCCGCCCGAGCGTGAGTGGTACGCGATCGAGATGGAATACTTCCCTTCCGTGACGCTGGCCAAGATGCTGGACCAGGGCGAGGATGGCTTCGTCGCGAGCTACGCGAGGTTGCTGGGAGTGTTCGAGCAGGTCCTCGAAGGCTGCGCACATCTCCATCGCGTCGGGATGTCCCATGGAGACATCAAGCCGCAGAACATCCTGGTGTCTGCCGAGCGCGTGAAGCTGACCGACTTCGGATCGAGCGTGCTGCCCGAGGACATGTACGCACGGACGCGCGAGAATGGCGGAACGATCCTCTACTCGGCGCCGGAGATTGTGGGAGCAACCCTCACGATACGCGATACCTCGGCGCGCTACCTCAGCGACATCTACAGCCTCGGCGTTCTGCTCTATCACCTGGTCACGGCGCGCCTTCCGCACGATACGCTGAGCCAGGTCGCGCGGCATGTTCCGTTTGCACGTGCTCGGGAGTTGAACTCGTCGGTGTCACCTTCGCTCGACGACTTCATCGACGGCTGCCTCAAGTTAGCCCCCGAGGATCGCTGGCCGAGCATAGATGCAATGCTTGAGGCGTTCCCGTCCATGCGCCGGGCGCAACTTGAGTTCACGCCGACCCGAGCCATCGCGCGGCAGAGCACCGCGCAGGAGGATTGGTCAACTCAGGCAGTTCAGCTCGTCGAGCAAGGCAACTACGGCGACGCCGAACTCGTCGCACGAGCGGAATTCGAGTCGTCAGGGGACGAGCAGGCTTTCCTCATGATGGTCCAGGCAGCGTACCGTGAGGGGCGTTTCTTCGATTGCCTCCGCGACCTCGAGGCACGACCCGATATGGTGAACGCCGCGACAGCTGCAGGATCAGAGCTGCGTCGCCTCGCGCTCGCGACCTATCTGGAGGTGCGCCACGTAGATCAGGCCCAACGGTTGGTCGAACACTGTCTAGCCGAGACTCCCGATGCAGCTGATCTACTGCTCAAGCAGGCGTCCATCCTCGCTCTCAATGCACACTACGAGCAAGCTGCCGACCAGTTGTTGGCATTGCATCGACGTCTTCCCGGCAAGCCTGCGATCCTTCGGCGCCTTGTCGCTGTTTTCGAGCAGATGCGTGACACGGGTAAGGCCGCCGCGTTCCTGCGAGCGTACCAGAGAGCAGTGCCGGACGACCCTTGGGCCTTGTCCAAGGCAGAGCATTTCCGTGCGCTCGGTCTGGCCTGAGATGCACCGGAGGGCGACGCAGCAGCCCTCGTTGAGAACTCCCCGTCTCTCATGCGGGACCGACGTTCTTTAATACCCGAACAGTAAGCGGCTTCCGCAGTTTACTCCCTCCGACCCCAAGGCCATTCGTGCGCTTGTTCGGACCTCTTCGGAAGAGGCAGTCGGATCAGCATGCGCCCTCAGTAAAGAAAAGCTGAACGCAAGCGACAGACGGCGTCATAACTCATGTGTACGAAGGCCATCCGTGCGCGCAATTCGGCGCGCCTGGGTGGCCTTCTTTTTTTGCCCGATGGGCACGAAGGAGACCCTCATGTCGTTCACCGAAACCCTGAAGCACGTCCTCGCCACGGCGTTCCTCGCAGGATCCGCCGCGGTGTTCACCGTCCTTGCGCAGCGGTCGGCCATGGAGACCGTAGAATGCCTGCGGCAACCCGGAACGGCTGGAGCGTGACGGCCATGCAGGACGGCACGCTCATGAGTCGCATTGCCTGGACGCTCGCCCATGTCGGCCTCGGCGTCTTTTGGTCCGTCGTTGCGATGCAGCAGTTCGGCACCGCCTGGAGCGCGGCGCACGGGAACGTCCACCCCCTCGAGGAGAATGTCGATGTCGACGTCGGCTGATGCCCCGTTGTCCGCCGATGCCACCGCGTTGCTGGCCGAGTACTACCGCTATACCGACCTCCGGGACCACCTTCGCGCGGTTCCCGAGGCGGCGGCGTGTCTCGGCGTCCAAGACGTCTCGCAGGAGTATCGCACCATCCTGGGCCAACTCGAGGATGTCGTCCTCGAGCGTCTGACCCGCCTCGACGCGCTCGGCCTCTACCCGAGCACCACGCACGACGTCGAGATCACCGTCAACGGGGTCCCGATCGCGCTCCCGGAGATCGATCGAACCCCGCCACCGGCTGAGTCGCTCCACGAGAGCGCCACGCCAGGAAGAGAGGATTTCATGGAACCCACGATCCACGAGCTCCCCCGCGACTCGCATCCCAACGCCTTCGATCCGGCGCATGTCGAGGAGGGGGCCCCACCGACCTTCGTCGAGCACTACGTCCGCTCGTATCTCGGCTACGTCGCCGCCTTCGCGGTCGGCGCCGTGTGCGGGGTGCTCGGCACCCGCGTCATCAGCATGAGGTGACGGGGACGAACGCGTCATCACCGCTGTCATTCCACCCACTCAGAGCGGGGAGTCCTTCGGGGGCTCCCCGCTCTTTGCGTTTCTGGAGGACCTAACATGCACCACCCGTACCATCCACCCCGCCTGCGCGTGGCGCTCGTGCGCGAGCGCGAGGCGCCGGCGTTCCCGGCGAAGATCCTGCGCTCGAGCGCCGACGTGATCGAGGCGTTCGCGTTCTTGCGCGAGCGCGATCGGGAGGAGTTCTGGGTTGCCGCCCTCGACGGAAAGAATCGGATCATCGCGACCCACCAAGCGTCCGTCGGCACCCTCACGGCGTCGCTCGTCCATCCGCGGGAGATCCTGAAGTTCCTCGTGCTCACCTCGGCCGCGGCCTGCACGCTCATTCACGTCCATCCGAGCGGCGATCCGAGCCCGAGCGTCGAGGATCAGGCCATCACGTCGCGCCTCGTCGACGTCACGAGCCTCCTCGGCGTTCGCGTCCTCGATCACATCATCATCGGCGCCGAGCGATCGTTCAGCTTCTCTGATGCGGGAGTACTCCCGACCCCGAGCCAGTTCCCATGCTGACCGTACGTCGGGTTCGGGAGGCCTATCGGCATCTCGGCTTCGCGCCCGCGGCGGACACGTACCTCGACGAAGGCCGCCAACGCTGCTGTCCCGCAGCCGCCGTCTGCCTGGCCGAGGGTCGCTTGGAACGACGCGAGCTCACTCCGCCCGTGGCGTGGCGGAACGTCATCGCCGCGCTGGACGAGGCGTCCCCGTATGTGATCGCGTTCATCGACTCTGTGAACCGGTGGAACGCGCCCCGCTGGAGCAGCGGCGGCGCTCCGATTGCGACTCGCCTCGCCCGGGATGACGATCCGGCGCTCCGCCAAGGGCAGCGGGGCTGGGACGACGGCGAACGGGTGGGACTGGCACTCCTGGGGCCACCCCCGGGCTTCACCCACCGCATGCGGGTGGCGCGATGACCACCCCGCAGGCGCAACGGTCCTCCGACCGATCCCGGCACTGGCTCTGGGAGGACGCCTGGCCGGTCATCCGTCGCGAAGTCTGTATCGCCGCCACCGTCGCGGGCTCGCTCACGGTCGTCCTGCTCGCCCGCCGGTGGGCGACGACGTTTCTCGGCCACGGGCTCTTGAACGCCGAGATCTTCGCCGGCTCCACCGTCGTTAACGAGCTCATCGGCCAGGTCGAGCAACGCGTCCGCTCACGGGAGGAAATCCATGATCGACATCCACGAAGCGCGGGGCGGCGTGCCCGCGCTCAGACCAAGCGAGGTTCCGCGCATGGCACCGACAACGGCACCGGCAACACCTGAACCCGAGTTCGGCACGCTCGACCCGATCCGTCACACGACGCTCGCCACCGCCTGGAACTGGTCGGTCTGCGAGGTCGCGTGGGCGGTCGACGTCTGCGCTCGGATGTTTGCGACGATCCTCGTGCTGCGAACGGTCTCGCAGCTCGTGACGACGTGGTGGTTCCCGCGGACGATCTGGGACGCGAGTCCTACGCTCGTCCGAGGATTCGGCGGCACACCGTCGCCTGGTCCGCAGACCACGAACGGAACCGGCATCCATTCCCACGAGGAGGACGAGGAGAACGACGAGCCCGAGCTTGTCCTGGTGAGCGACGGCGAGCGGTTCTATCGCCATCACACCCGGCATCCGTCGCAGTACTGGCCGTGTCCCCTGCTCCTTCGGGATCGCTGCCGGGACTGTCGGTGGTTCGCGGAGGACGCGACGGGCCAACCCCGGTGTGCCGCGATCGCGAAGGTGATGGCACGCCATCACGTCCAGTTTCGTCACTTCGGCCTCGAGGAGCTCCGCGATCTCCTCGAGCGCGGACGACCGGGGGCGTTCGCGTAGCGGACACGGTCATTCCTGCATCCACAACAATCAGGCCCAGGGCGCTTCGGTGCTCTGGGCCTTCGTCTTTTCTGGAGGTGTCTTGATGGGGAAACTCACCCTTACCCTGCCCGTGCGTCCGGAGGCGACGCGCGGGCGCGATCACATCCTGACCCGGCTTCGCCGCTGCGGCGCGCGGCTCGTCGGGTCGACCGTCGCCGGTATCGGCGACGCTGCGGCCGAGGTCTTCGAGTTCGCGACGAAGGGCGCGCGGAAACGAAAGCGGCGCGCTCGGCCGACAATCGGCGCACTGGCTGATCAGCAGGCACGTCTCGCGCGCCTCGAAGCGGTCGCGCGGATGAGCATCGCCCTCTCCGACCAGCCCTTCCCATTGCATCCAACCAAGGAGGAATCTGTGAGAAAAGTATCGGCTCGCACGCTGGTCCTCGGGAAGCACGAAGCCGAGGCCCGGCAGATCTACGCGCTCGCGAAGCGTCTCGTCCGCGGGGAAGGCCCGCCGGAGGACGTCCGCATGCCCCGCCCCGCCGTCACGATCGTCCCCTGCGGCAGCGACGACGCCCGTGACGTCTGGGGCGTCGGCGGGGTCGGCGTCGCTATCGAGATGCGACGACCCTACCCGCCCATCGAGGCCATGGTCGTCGCCGGCTACATCCTGCTCGGCCTCGACTGGCCGGAGCGCTATCGGACGCTGCGGCTCCCAGCGGCGCTCGACGCGGCCTATGCGGCCCTCGAGCGGCATTTCGAGGCGCCGGCAGTGCCTGAGCCTGCGGCGCTCGTCACAATTCCCAAGGCGGTTCGATCCGCGACGCCGACCACCAGGCGACCAGCGGAGCTCTTGAACGGACCGCCCGAGGCGGTCGCGTTGCCGTCACCGACGCGGCAGCAGCTTCCGCCCCCGACCGATGCCGAGCTGAGCTCGACAGAGGGAGACGCGTCATGACCACCGCGGTGCTGCTCATCCCGCTGATCCTCGTCGCCGGGTGCATCAACCCCGCCAGCACCGATTGCTCCCGGGGCGCATGGCTCGGCGGCGCCGCCGGAACGAATCGATGCCTTCCGGACCGCAGCTACGAGCCGCGCTTCCTGCCCGAGCAGGAGCTTCGTCCGTACTTCGATGCGATCCATCGCGACGCCGAGCGGCGGGCCCGCGAGATTGAACTCGAGCGGCAGAGGCGACGGCAACCGGCGCGATGATGCTGCGACGCTAGGCGACCGTCGCTTACCTCCCACCACGGCATGACCCAGGGGCAACAGACGCGCCCCTGGGTCCGCCCTTCCTCCTGAGGTTCCTATGCCCAAGGCCAGCAACACCACAGCATCGCAACAAGGGGTCGCGCTCTACACACGCGTGAGCAGTGGCGACCAGACCGTCGAGAACCAGCTCCGCGCTCTCCGCGAATACGGCGACCGAGCAGGATGGTCGATCGTCGCCGACTTCACCGATCACGCTGTGAGCGGGACCCGAGAGAAGCGGCCGGGTCTCGATGCGCTCATGGCCGAGGCGCGCCGGCGAAAGTTCGATCTCATCGCGGTCGCCGCGCTCGATCGGCTGGGCCGAAATCTCCGGCATCTCGTCACCCTCCTCGACGAGCTCCAGCATCTGGGAGTGGGACTCGTCTCCCTCCGGGAGGCACTCGATCTGACCTCGCCGATCGGTCGCGCCATGTACGCGCTCGTCGGTGTGCTCGCCGAGGTCGAGCGTGCCTGGATCGTCGAGCGCACGCACGCCGGTCTCCGGCGGGCACGCGCACAGGGGAAGCGGCTCGGCCGTCCGCCGGCCATCCTCGACACGTTACGACTTCGGCACCTGCTCGCCAGCGGGGCCAGCTATCGGGCGGCGGCGCGAGCCCTCAAGGTGTCAGACGCCACCGTTCGACGCGCCCTCGGATCCGACCCGACATTGCGACGCTCGCCTCGCGCGCGCGATCCCTCGCGGTGAACGCGCCCCGACGCGACCATCTTGCCTACCCCGCCCCCGGTGGGTCTGCGACCTTCACTGGTCCAGGCCCGCCGGGGGCGGGTTTTTTTGCTTTGGAGCGACGCCCGCGTCGAAATCGTTCCGTCAGCCGGAGCGACAACGCGCCTAGAATCCAGCAGCTCGAGCGTCAAAGCATCTCGCGTCAAAATCGGACGGTTTCGTCGCGGCGGAGACAACGTGCTTCCAGCGCGGCGACTTTGGACGTCCATTGCCGCGCGCGCTCTCTCGGCAAAGCGCCCAGGGCCTTCTGACAACCATGACACGCAGCACATGGTTCCCCGCCGCAGCGACGATAGGAGGCGGCTTCGGCGGCCCTCATTCGCGAAGGACGTCGGCTACCTCCGGCGGGCCCGAACGGCATGGGCGCGCTGGAATCGACGCCAACGAACGGGGGACGAGATTCTCGCGACGGCAGATGAGAAACGTTGCGGCGCGCGATGGCCCCAGTTGGACGAGCGCCGTCCGGACTGGGCCCGTGACGCGGAAGCTGCTACTTCACTTCGGCGCCGATGGCGTGCTGGGGGGCGGCCCGCGATCGCGCGCTGAATCTTCTGGCCCACAGCTCTTCGACCGACAGGCCGCCGAGCCGCTCCGAAAGGCCGGTCAGGAGCGCGCGGACTCGGCTGCGCTCGCCTTCTAGCTTCCGATGAGGTCGCCCACGGCTACCGACCTTACGCAGTGAGAACCACGCCGCAAGTGCTGATTGCACGATCCCTCAGCATATGGCGATGAGGCACGCGAAGCCGTACCTCGAAACCGGCCGTCGCGCTTCTGCCTACTCGGTCGACTTCGGATTCATCCAGGGAAAGAACACCCCGAGAATTAGCTGACCAGCTACTTTCAGCGCGTGTCCTTTGCCGGGCTCAGCCATCAACACGATACTGTCCGCGTCGATGCGCACGCCGGGACGCTGAAGCGCTTGCTCGAGTGTGAGACGACCCGTGTCTACTGCCACTTCTGGCGTACCCCTTTCAGCATGTGCCATCGCTCGCCCCCCCATCCTACTTCCCTCCGTTCAACTGGATCGAAAGCTTCAGCAGTGCGATGTACGGACTCAGGCCGAGAGAGATCTGGGTCTCCCGGCCACCGAAGACATGGCATCGTTCGCTGTCGATGGTCACGACGCCAAGGTGATCCGGTGTCGAGAGTAGGGGGACAGCGAGAATATCGCGGTACTTCTTTTTCTCAGAAGCAGCGCGATTGTAGTGCCGAAGATCACCGAGACTGACCGCCTCCTCCCGCTTGAGCGCGTCTTTACAGAACAGGTCGGCCATCTTGTAGGTATTCCCGAGGTGTCTTTCAACCGCTCCCGCCCTGGCGACAACCACAAACTCGTCGCCACGACGTAGCAGCAGGTTAGCAGTGAGCGTGCCAGGATACCGGTCGCGCAACTGCTGTGCTGCATGCGAGAGGACGGCTTCGAGCACAGCCTGTCGTGCTAGCAACTGTGCGTACGGGTCTTCCGCCCCCTTCGCAGGTCTTTCGCAACACACGGCTGTCAGGTCTGCGAGCACTTTGCTTGTCGTCACCTTGCGTTTCTCGATGGATCGGCGCCGCTCCCGATCCGGGAGCAGTTTCCGAGCTCCATTTGCCGCTACGCGCACGATAAACGCCCCGATCATGAACGTCGTAACTGGGTATCCCAGAAAGGGATCACTCGGCACGGTCTGCATGCGCACGTAGAGCGGTATGTATGCGATGCTGAGCGTCGTAATAGTGACGAAACCGCCGAGGATAGCCTCAAGAAAGTTCGCGTAGAGCGGCCCGATCGCGGCGCGTCCGAGCCGATACAGACGACCGATAAGTTGCTGTTGCCCCGACATGCGGGGCGCGCGTAACACGCCCGACTTCGACCGGTCAACTTATCAATTTGGGGCACCTTTCTATCGGGCGCCCTTCCCGGCATGCACGCACGACCGCGCGCGCGTGCGAGATCGCTTGCCGCCCACCTGGTCCGATCTGGGGCGGCTCGGGGTGGCGATCGCACGGTTTCAATTCGTAGAGCCCACTCTGTATATGGAGTCGACTCTACTTTTGGTGACGCTATCGTCACGGTTAAACGTTGCGCCCGCAGCGGCGCCGTGTCCATCGCCTTCGTCCACAGGCGGTCGATTCTGTGCGTCGAATCGATTCACGAATCTCCGAAGGGTCGCTGCGAGTGCCACCGCCGCGTTGGGTGCGGTCAGAGCGTAAGTACCCCCCTCCCCCCGCCCCGGACGCTGCAGCTGACGCCTAACTATCTGAAATGACTACTCAAGAAAATTCCCTTTTCGGTTTCCTGTATGCTGCGAACGGTGGATTTTGCGTCTTTTTGCGTAGATTTGAGGTCGTTTTCGACGTTTTGGGTGATTGTTTCGCGCGCTCGCTAGAGCGGTCGTTGACGTCTTGCTGGACACCGGTAGGGCGCGAATATGGCCGCTCAGCGCCACCTTTGGACCGTCTGATGGATGAGCACATGCTCGTCCACTGAATCGGCAGCTCGAGGGCAAGGCCGTCGGCCAGTGGGTCCTCTTTCAGATTGTGGAGGGCGAGCATTCGCGATACGCCGCCGAGCCGGCGAACGCGGGTCTCGTGAAGCTGCGCCCCGGATCGCGGGGCTCCAGCAGCGTGAGCAGTCGGACGACTTTGCGACTCGCACTGAGGGTCAGCACGAAGAGCCGAGCGCGCCGGCGGTTGGCGTACCCCGGAGCCGCCGCACGAGCCTCCCCTCGCTCGCGCGCCGTGAAGCCTGCTGCGCCACGACATCCTGCCAGATCGCGACCGCGTTCCGGCCGCGCGAGCGCCTCAGCCTCCAAGATCACCTCGCGGTAGGCTCACCCGCACTCGCCTGCCAACTCCGATCGGGGCGCGGTGCCACGGGCGGCACGCCGCCGGGATCGATCAACAAGCAAGCGCTAGGGATGGGTTCAAGTCGTCGAGATTGCTGCCTACGGCGTGGGGTCCAGGCCGCGGACGGTGTCGCAGCGAGCTCGCTGAAGCAGCACCGCGTGCTCTCGACCGTCGAGCACCCTTTCGGCGAGAGCGCCATCCTTACGACTGCGTGCACTTTTATGTCGGAGCCGCGCCTGCTCCTATCACTACCCCGATTGCGGTCCGCCACAGCAATCTCATACGGCTCAGCCGTCATGGGCACGCGCAGCCGACCAACCCCTTCGGCCGAGGGAGTACCAGCGACCAAGTCGCCTCGTCAGCGGCGTTACGAGAGACGTCGTGAAGCCTACGCCCTCTCCAAGAATTTCAGTCCGCCCCTGATTGACTTCGCGCTGTTCGAGCAACTCAGCGTCGGTGACAAGGCGAAGGCGGCAGATCTCAGGGAACTTCTGGTCGTCGCCGCCGCCCTCGTGGACCATGGCGAACCCGTCTCCCGAGTGCTGGGACGGTTCTCCGCTGTCTTCTGGAAAAGAGCGTTTCCACGACACCCGAATCCTTCGATCATACGACGTTACTTCAAGATCGTGCTCGACGCGCAAGCAGCTCTCAAGAAGGCGCACGAAAGGTTTTTGCGCGTCGAAACCAAGGAGCTGCTGAATCGGTTTTGCGGACCACTGAAGGACCTCGACCCGACTTCCAACGCGCTCCATGACACCGAGGAATTTTGGCTTCGGGGAGATGCCAACGCGATCCACAATGCAGTTCGCGAGTATGGAGTCATGGCATTCGACTTGAACCTCGTTGGGCATGTCGTGACGGCCTGGCAGACCGCGTGCAACGCCGATGATCCCAAGGTGCGATCAGCGGCGCGGCGACACCTGAAGGCGATCGGTGACGATCTCCTATTCGGAACGTCCCGGATCGGACGGCCACGACTTCTTGAGCCCCAAACCTTCAATCGTCGCCTGGCGTTGGTCGTCACACTTCACGACGAGATCAAGCTAATGAAGCGCCAATGGCAGATGGGAAACCGAACAAGCGATTCGATCACCGTGAAACACAGTCTCCGCTCAGAAGAATTCAAGCGGATGCTTCGCGGGTTCGAGAACGGACTGCAACCGAAGATGATCGCCGATCAATGTGCGGCGGGCCGCGAGAGCATCACCCCTAGCGGTCTGCGGAGATACTTCACCCTGGCTCGCAGCCGGGCAAAGAGGCGCAAAAACTCGCCCTGATATCTTACCCGGGCTGCAGATTCTGCGTTCGGAGGGCACACTCTCCGCATGCCGACTCAGCCCACACGTCTCAGACTAGAGCGGTGGCGTCGCGGCCTGACGCTGCTCGACATGCAAATTAGAACCGGAGTGCCGGCGACGAAGCTTTCACTCGCCGAGCGAAGCCTCGCGCGTCTGTCGCCCGCCGAGAGCGCGGCGGTCGCCGGAGTACTGGAGATCGCCGATGCAGATCTGGACGCGGGTCAACCATCCCCTGATGGAGCGAAATCGGAATAGGGGACCCGGCGCCGCTGCGGCGCCAGGACGGATTTCATTCCATGCACGCCAAACTCCACAGCCCAACCTATGGATCCTCAACTGCTGCGACGGGCGCTACGGCGCCGTCGACAGCAGCAGACAAAACCGTAGACTTTGGTCGTCTTCGTCTACGCTTTGCACTCGCGATCGCGAAACCAGGCGGCAAAGCGGGCTTGATCGACGAGGAGAACAAATTGCGTTGTTGGGTACCCATCGCCGATGCGATCTCGGCGAAGGTGGCGTTCACCGTGGACGTGGCGGAAGACATCTTGCCCGTCGACAGCGACCGCCCCGACAACGCCAGCGCCGTCTACGAGCTCGTTGAGGAGCTTCGGCGCCACAGGCACCCATCCGTCCTGGTCGCGTCTGGGCAGGTCGGGCACTTCCATGTCTTCGCGCGCGTCGCCGATCGCACTGTCCGTGAGCGCTTCGCACAGCGCGCTCGCGATGTTGGCCTCGACGTCCGCAAGTCCATTCGGCCGCCGCTGACACCACACCGCCTTGGTCTTCGATCCCAGCTCCTCCAACCCGCTGATCCCAATGCGGCTCTCGCCGTATTGCGCGTCCCAGGCCTCTCGGCACGCATGCGACAACTCCTTAGGCAGGGGGATCCGGAGCGAGGCTATCGCTCCCGCTCGGAAGTCGTGCAGGCACTCGCGCTCGGCGCCGTGAACGCCGGCTGGTCGCTTCAGCGCCTTCTCTGGGAGCTTTCGGATCGCCGGAACCTCGGTGGAGAAAAGGTGCAGGAGATGATGGCCCGCAACGGCCGTGCCGAGGCGGAACGGTATGTGCGGAAGAGCTTTACCAAGGCGGAGGCTCGCGCGCTGAAGGCTCCAGAGATCCGTGACCGCGACGCCGCCTGCAGGACTATAGAAGCGCTTATCGACGAAGCGGACCGTCACCCGTGGTCAGGAAGAGCTGGGGCCTCGGCTCTCGCCGTTCTGCACGCGCACTTCGACGTTTCGTCCCGCAAGGGAAGCCTCGAATACGGTCTCGCAGTTCGGGAGGCAGCCGAGCGGGCAGGACTGTCTACCCCGACGGCGAGCAAGGCGCAGCGTGGCCTCATCGCAGCGGGCTGGCTTCGTCGCATCTCAACTGGAAGCGGCTGCGTGGCTTCTGCCTGGAAGCTCAGCTTTCCGACACGTGCGCACCTTACACATTCGTTACCTCAGGGGGGCGTGTGAAGAATGTGAAAGCTACGCACGTGGATGCGTTCCGCTGGCGGGGCCTCTCGAAGACCTCGTGGCGAGTCTGGCGCGTCCTATCGTCGGCGCACGGCTTGTCGACGAAGGACATTACAGAACGCGTGCTCGGGATCCACTCAGGCACCGTTCGTCGGGCTCTCCGACGACTTGAGGCGGTGGACCTCGCTCGCGGCACCGATGGCCGCTGGTACCTGGGCGACGCCGATCTGGAGGAAATTGCTCACCGCGTTGGCACCGCTGGGACCGGCGAGCGACAGCGTCGACAGCATTTGGAAGAACGGAGAACCTATCGTGACTACCTGGCGGCGGCGCACCGACGCCGGGACCAGGCTGCGCAACCGCAATCAGGGCCGGACTCAAGTCACCTTCCTGGCGGTACGGAAGGCGGTGAATTCGCGCGCTACCGCGACGCTGAGGAACGTTGAGCAAGCATGCTCATCAGGACGCTCGTGATGGGGGCGTACTCGCGGGCAAGGTCTGGCGGTCGCCCGGGTCAAGCGGATTCTGCCGGTATGTCGTGTGGACAAGGTCGCTCGCCGGAGAGGCTCGGTAGGATGCCCTCCCGAACCACGGCAGCAGGAGAGCTCAGGCCGTTCTCGACCACAAAAACATCGGCAAGCTCGGACTACTGCACGATTGGTGAGGTTGCCGAATATCTGCGGGTGTCTGCGAAGCGGGTGCGCAACATGATGGCCGCGGGCATCTTCGTTGAGGGTCAGCACTTCTACCGCCGCGCGGGCCTCGGTCCTCGGTTCCGGTGGTCCCGGGTCGTCGAATGGCTCGAGGCGCCGGCGGTAGAAGCACAGGACGCGATCCCAATGGCTTCGCAGAAGCGCCAAGTTGTCGGTTCGGGGCCGGCCGACCTATAGGAGCCAACTGTGGGTTGTTCTGTCCGCGCCAACCGCCACGGCTACCTATGCTTCCGGCTCTACTTCGACGGCCTGGAGAGTCACGAGGGAACCGCGCTCAAAGACACGCCCGAGAGCCGGCTCAAGGTCGAGCGGCGCGCGCAGACGATTTCCGACGAGATCGAGGCAGGAACGTTCGAGTATCTCCGGTGGTTCCCCGACGGCAACCTTGCCGTCCGCTTCCGAACGAAGGCAGCTGACAGTGGGCCAACCCCGGCCCGCGTGATTACCGTTCGCGGGTTCTTCGACCGCTGGGGGTCGGACCCGGCGGGGTCGGACGACCAATCGAAGGCGGCCGAGAAGCAGATTCGACCGGTCAGCATGAAGTGGAGCCTGAACCGCGCCTCGTACCTGAAAACCCACGTCGTCCCCGTCTTCGGTGAGAAACGGCTCGATGAGCTGACGCTTGGAGATCTCGTCTGGCTGCAGCAGAGGCTGCGGCGTGGCCTGGCGCCCTCGACGGTCGATCGCGTGATCCACAGTGCTCTTCGCGGTTTCCTGCGCGACGCCGCGATGATTGGCTACGCCATTCCCGACCTGCGAACGCTCTACGACGGCCGCATGCTGCCGCGACTGACGCGGCCCGGGGAGGACGTGGAGGTCGACCCCTTCAGTGAGACCGAGCGTGACCGGATCGTCGAAGGCTTCCGGAAGCACCGGCCACACTATCTACCGTTCGTGGTCTTCCGCTTCTGGACCGGAACCCGCCCCTCCGAAGCCGTGGCACTCCGGCACGGGCAGCTCGACCTGGCTGGTCGCCGGGCCCGGATCCGCGCGAGTCGCGTCCTCGGCCAGGACGGGCAGACGAAGACCGGCCGGAGCAAGCGGGTGGTCGTGTTGCACGCGCCGGTGGTCCGCATTCTGCGCGACCGCCTGCCGACCCACCCCGCCCACGACGACTTCGTCTTCACGACGCCGAGCGGCGCGCCGATCGACCAGGCGAACTTCTATGCCCGCGAGTGGGTGCCGATGCTTCGGCGACTGAAGATGCGCCCGCGGCCCTTCTACAACACGCGCCACACGTACATCTCGTACATGCTCGCGATCGGCGCCCGGCCGCTCTGGGTGGCCCGACAGACCGGCACGAGTCTCGCGATGATCGAGGAGCACTACGGCGACGCGCGGTGTTCGAGCGGCGAGCTCGACGCCCTGATCAGCGACGCCAAACGCGGCCGGACCCGGAACCTACCCGGAACCTTCGACGACGACCCGACGAACGACGTTACCGATGACGAAGAAAGCCCCGACGAGTCGGGGCCTTCGGAAAGAGCGGGCGACCGGGGTCGAACCGGCGACGTCCAGCTTGGGAAGCTGGCATTCTGCCACTGAATTACGCCCGCGTGAGAATTGCGATAGCGGAGACGTTCCGGCGTGACAAGTCGGCGTCGTCGGCTCAGGCCGCGCCGCCGGAGCGCTTCTTCCGGTACTCTTCCTTCGCCTGTTTGCCGCGCTTCTCCATCATCGGGAGCATGA
>Ga0268299_1001369_pt1:2500-44289 | contig 44289 bp, 31 predicted proteins | sample NOBtaG_FD_193484 | JGI IMG/M metagenome (GOLD analysis project Ga0268299, IMG submission 193484) | Activated sludge microbial communities from bioreactor in Nijmegen, Gelderland, Netherland - NOB reactor | ecosystem: Engineered > Bioreactor > Aerobic > Activated sludge | place... | reverse complement strand
ATTGGTTTTGCTTACACTCCACGCTTAAACTTTGCTAAGAAGATTTTAGGCGAAAACAAGACTGTTATTCGCGGTGGTTATGGCGTTTCTTATGACCTAGCTTTCTATAATATCTTGTTAAATTCAGCTACAGCCGCTCCAGTAGTATTTGCTACTTCTATCATTGGTACAGGTGTACCAGCAGTTCCAACAGATCCAACAGGCCCTGGAATTCGCGCTGCTATAACTTCAAGAATTCCAACAGGAACTTCTGACCCACGTTTATTAACCCAAACCGGCGTTGCTAATGATTTCCATAATCCTTACACCCAACAATTTTCTTTAGGTGTTCAACGTCAATTAGGAAATAACACAATTATTGAAGTTCGCTATGTTGGAACACGTGGTGTTGGTTTATTCCAATCAGTAAATGGTAATCCACAAATCAATACACTTGCTCGTGATTTTGGAACCCAATTCTTACCTAATGGTGTTCAACCTTCTCCAAATGGTCGTTTGGTTGCTAACCAAGGATTGTTCCGTAACCGTATTAATGGTGCAAATTCTATCTATCACAGTATGCAAGTACGTTTTGATACTAGAATTAAGAACCTAATCTTTGGAACTTCTTATTCTTTCTCTAAACAAATTGATAATGCTTCTGAGATCTTTGGCACATTTGGTGGTGGCAGTACAACCGCATTTGCACAAGATCCTTTTGATACTGGCGCAGGCGAACGCGCTTTAGGTGCTTATGACTTCCGTCATGTATTTTCAACCAACTTTATTTACTCTATTCCTCTAATCCCAGGTTTACGTGGCAATAAATTGGCTGAAAAACTTTTGGGTGGTTATGAAGTTTCTGGTACTTTCCGTACTAACAACGGACAAGCTTTTACCCCAACCCAATTCTTCTTTGGTTCTCCATATGTTGACCGTAACTTTGCTAATGCCTTTAACAGTGGTGTAGAGTTTGTTCGCCCATTCTTAGGCAACCCAAATGCTCCTGCTAGTTCAGTAGCTATTGACAATGATACTGCAATCAATGTCTTTGGACTTACAAATACCCCATCACCAACAGGATTTTATCTATTAAATTCCTTTAATGCTTCTCCAAATTCTCCTGGTACTCCTGTTACATTAGATCAAGTTAGATTTATTGCTAACACTGCGTTTACTTCAAGATTATTTGGAACTCCTTATGGTAATGTTGCTCGTAACTCTTCAAGAGGCGATGAGCTTTTCTTAGGTAACTTTGCATTCTTCAAGAATACTAAGATTAGTGAAAGAATGAACATACAGTTCCGTGCTGAAATGTTCAATGTCTTTAATCATCCTAATTTTGGTGTACCAGATCCATTTATTGATAATGCTGGTACAAGTTTTTCCAATGTTGACTTTAATGATGCTCCTCGTCGTACAGTCCAATTTGGATTAAAACTCACCTTCTAATATTTCTTAACATCTTTTTGTTAAATAACCCAGCTTAATCGGCTGGGTTATTTTTTTATATTTACCATTGCATATCTTTGCTAAGAATGCCAAAATAAGCAAACCGCAAAACAATCCCAACAAAATTTAGGAGCTAGTTATGAGATTAAGTAAATACTCTATATTACTGGCTGTATGTTTATTATGTGTGTTGGCATTACCAACAAATGCCCAACGTCGTCCAAGAGGAAGTTCCCCTACACCTGCTGAAGTAGAAAGACAAAATATTAGTTCGCAACAAAGAGAACTACGTAATTTAGAAATGGTTGGTAATAACCCACACAAGGATATTGACCCAATAATACTACGACAAATGCAGCTTAAAAAGGAACTCAACGAACTTAATACAGCTACTTTAGCTTTTCTAAATATGGCAAAAGAAGATTGTGCAACACAAGTTGCAAAGCAGGATATGAAAGAAATGGCTAAATTAGCAGACAAAGTAGCTAAATGCTCTAAAAAATTACGAGACGATTTAATTTTAAGTAATTTTGAAGTTAAAGTACCACCAATGCAGATTTCCGCTACAGAAGATCGCACAGCGCAAATGTTGAAAATTGTAAAAAATATGGATGAATTAATTGAGCAAATTAATGTTTCAAGTGTGACTGCTACTACAAGCGAAATAAAGTCTAAAATTTTAGCAAGACATTTAACAGCACTAGAAAATCAAGCAAAAGGTGTTAAGGAATTAGCAAAAGGTAAAGATTAAATTTCAACTTTTTGTTTGATTATAAATATTAACTTTTCTGACTATTTTCCTAATTTTTGGGGGTGGGCAATGAAACTATTTCTAAGACTATCTTTAATGACTGTAGTTTTTAGTTTATCTGCTAATTTAAGTTTTGCCCAAGCAGAAAAATTTAAGAATGCTAAAACTAAAGAGGAAAGAGCTTTTAATAATGCAATGCTTAATGAGCAAAGCCTTCAACAGCGGCAACAAGCATTAAATGACTTACAAGAGAATAGATTTAATTACATTAAACCTGATCCTAGCATAGTTAAGCGACAAGAATTTGTTCGTAATTTGGCAGAACTAAATGCTAAAAGTAAAGAATTACTATTAGCTACACGAGCAGAAAACTTAAATGAAAAAGGCTTAAAAGAAATAGCTGATTTAGCTAATAAGCTAGGAAAAGCTGCTAAGGAGCTTCGTAAAAATTTAGACTTAAAAGGCAGAAAAGAACAAGAAGACAATACAGAACTTTCTTTTGATAAATCCCCAGGACACCTACTTTATTTATCTGCAAAAGTAAGTGGACTAGTTAGGGCTGTAAATCAAACACAACAAGCCAACTCTGTTGATGCTAGTGAAATTGAACAAACAGAACAAAAGCTCCAAGATATAGAAAAATTTTCTAAAACAATGAAATTACTAGCTAGTAAAAAGTAGCTAGTAAGCTATCGGCGTTTTTTATCTACTTCAGCCATATGAAGGTTTAGAGAATAAAAAATAGCTCGACCATCAATATTACCTAAAATTTCTTCTGATGCTCGTTCTGGATGTGGCATCATACCTAAGACATTTTTTTCTTTGTTAGTGATGCCAGCAATATTTTCTAGTGAGCCATTAGGGTTAAATTTGTCTGTAACTTCGCCATTTTTACTGCAATAGCGAAATAAAATACAGTTTTTTTCCTTTAACATAGCTAAATCGTCTGGATCACAAAAATAATTACCTTCGTTATGCGCGATAGGTAGATTTAATACATCTCCAGCATTATAAGAGTTAACAAATGCTCCTTGGTTATTTTCAACTTTTACATAGCTATAATCACAAATAAATTTTAAGTCTCGGTTACGTAGTAATGTTCCTGGTAATAGTCCTGCTTCACAAAGGATTTGGAAGCCATTACAAATACCTAAAACTAAACCTCCACGACTAGCAAACTCTTTTATTGATTTCATAACCGGCGAAAGACTAGCTAATGCTCCACATCTTAAGTAATCACCATAGGAAAATCCACCTGGTAAAATAACCACATCGCAATCATCTAGTGTAGTGGCTTGATGCCAAATAAACTGGACTGGTTGACCAACAACTTTGCTAATCACATGATAAGTATCGTGATCACAATTAGAGCCTGGGAAAATAACTACCCCAAATTTCATTTTTAGAAAACTCCTTAATTAAATTAACTTTCTATTTCTATTTTGTAATCTTCAATTACAGGGTTGGCTAAAATTGAGTGTGCTAGTTGGTTAACTTCTTGTTGAGCGTCTATAAGGGAAATATCATCTCTTAAAGCTACTTCAAAATATTTTCCTTGCCTGATGTCGGCAACAGACCCATAACCTATGGTTTTTATTGCTTGATGGATTGCTTTGCCTTGGGGGTCTAAAACTCCATTTTTTAATGTAACATATACTTTTGCTTTCATTGATTTTAAGTAAAACCTCCAAATATAAATAGCCTAAATTAATTTGCAAAAACACGATTAAATATTTTTTCTACATTACGTAGTTGTACTTTTAAGTCAAAAATAGCATTAATTTCGCTTGTAGAGAGAATTTTATTAATTTCCGTGTCTGCAAGTATTAAGTCATGGAAATTGACTTTTTCATCCCAAACCCGCATAGCATTATTTTGGACTAATTTATAAGCATCTTCTCTAGTGAGTCCATGACGAGTTAATTCTAAAAGTAGTTGACCAGAAAAAATCACACCTTGCATTAAGTGTAAGTTTTTTTGCATTTGTTTTGGATGAACAATAAGTTTATTTATTAGCTTATTAGTGCGATGTAATAAATAATCAGTCAAAATATGGCTATCAGCTAGAATGATTCTTTCAACGGAGGAGTGGGAGATATCTCTTTCATGCCAAAGAGCAATATTTTCAAATGCTGCTTGAGCATTGGCTCTAACAACACGAGCTAGGCCGCAAATTTGTTCAGAAACAATAGGGTTGCGCTTATGAGGCATTGCTGAAGAGCCTTTTTGCCCACTACCAAAAAATTCTTGTGCCTCGCCTACTTCGCTACGTTGAAGATGACGAATTTCTAAAGCAATTTTTTCTAAACTAGCAGTAGTAATAGCAAGTGTGGATAAAACTTCTGCATAGCGGTCTCGTTGGATTACTTGGGTTGAAATAGGTGCTGCTTTTAAGCCTAAACGTTGACAAACTTTCTCTTCAACTTCTGGATCAAGATGCGCAAAAGTACCTACTGCACCAGAGATTTTGCCAACGCTAATAGCTTCTTTTGCTCGCTCAAGTCTTTGTAAATTACGTTGGTTTTCAGCATAGTAAAGAGCTAAAACCAGTCCAAATGTAGTTGGTTCAGCATGTATTCCATGAGTACGGCCAATCATTACAGTATCTTTAAATTCAAAAGCCCGCTTACGTAAAGTGTTACTTAATTTGTTAGCAGTATCAATTATTAAATTTAAGGCTTCTATTAAAACTAATGCGTTGGCAGTGTCTACAACATCTGAGGAAGTTAACCCAAAATGAACATAGCGCGACTCTGGGCCAATAAATTCTGCTAAGCAGGTAGTAAAAGCAATTACATCATGGCGAGTAGTTTCTTCAATTTCAGCAATACGTTTTACATCAAATTTAGCTTTTTCTTTGATAACAGCAAGCGCGGAAGTAGGAATTGTTCCCATTTCTGCATGTACTTCACAAACTGCTATTTCTACATCTAACCACTTTTGAAATTTATTTTCTTCTGTCCAAATCCTTCCCATTTCTGGTAGGGTATAGCGCGGAATCATAAATACTTACAGTCCTTTTAATAAATATAAGTACATAGTACATAGAATTTACTTTATAACTTATTGCAAGTAAATAATTCTTAATGCCCTTCTAGGGCATTTGATAATAGCCCTGTCCTTTAGGGCAGAGCGAATTTATAAATCTATCCAGCCTAATGGACGATCAGGAAAAGCTGTTAAAACCCGATTTTCTGCTAGTGATGCAAATAAAGGAGTTTTATCATTTAATGCTGTCATTGCTGCTAACTTAGCTAACTCTGGATGGTTATTTTGCTCGCTTAAATGGGCGAGGATTAAATATTGTGCTTTCTGATCAAAATCTTCTCGCAAAAATCTAGCCATCTCATTATTAGAAAGATGCCCATTTTGGCCTAAAATTCTTTGCTTAGTTGCCCAAGGATATGAGCTTATACGTAACATTTCTACTTCATGATTAGCTTCTAATACTAAAGCATCACAACCTATTAAATATTTTGCTACTTGTTTAGGGATATAACCTAGATCAGTAACAATTGCCATTTTAGAGCCTTTACTTTCAATAGTAAAAACTAATGGATCTACGCTATCGTGTGGGACGGGAACAGACCAAAACTGTAGGTCTCCAATTTCAAAAGGTTGGTTAGGTATTAGTTTTTCTGCTAATTTTATTGATGGTTCAGAAGTTAACTTTAAGTAGTCAAAAGCTACAGGAGAAATATAAACATAAATATTAAGTTTTTTAGCTAAGGTTTTTAATGCACGAACATGATCGCTATGTTCATGAGTGATTATTATCGCGCTAATGTCTTGAATTCTGCTTCCAACCATTTCAACACGTTTTACCAGTTCACGAGCCGACAACCCACAATCGACTAACACAGAAGTTTTTCCTGTGCTAATTAAAGTGGCGTTACCACTGCTACCGCTAGCTAAAACGTTAAAGCGCATAAATTAAAAATACCAATAAATTAAAATAGTTAATAGCCTAAATGAGCTAAATCTAACTTAACTTTATCATTGGCTCCCAAGATAGTAATTGCTAGTTTATTTTTTTGAAAAGTATTTTGTGCAATTTCTTGGATTTCTTCTTGGCTAACCTTATCAATTTCTGTAATTACTTCATTAATAGTAATATTTCTAGTAAATAGCATATGATTATTTGCTAAGCTAGTCATTTTGCTAGAAATAGAGTCATTGCTTATAAGTAATGCGGTTTTAATTTGTTCTTTAGTTGTATTAAGCTCTTCTAAGGAAACTATATTTTCTTTTAGCTTAATAATTTCCTGTAAAACATACTCAATAGCTTTATTTACTTGTTTATTTGCAACAGCTAAATAAATGGATAAACAACCAATGTCAGTAAAAGAGTCTATAGAAGAAAATACTGAATAAGCTAAACCATGTTCTTCTCTAATTGTTTGAAATAACCTAGAACTTAGTCCGCCCCCTAAAATACTATTAAAAACATTGCAAGCATAACGTTTAGGTGAATGTATGACAGGAAAGTCACTAGCTAAAACAATATGAGTTTGTTCTAAATTTCTTTTTTTATGGACAGATATTTTATATTCAGTTTTAGGAGTAGATATTAATAATTTTTCTGTTTCTGGTTTTAGATGTCCAAAATATTTTTGGGCAAGTTCTACTAGCTCTTGATGGCAAAGATTTCCTGTAGCACAAATCAAAATATTTTCAGGATAGTAAGTTTTTTGATAATAATTAATTATTTCGTTTCTAGTAAAATTGCCGACGCTTTCGGCTGTACCTTGGATGGGTCGGCCCAAAGGATGATTGGGCCAAAATGAACTAGCAAAAAGGTCATAAACTAGCTCATCAGGTGTATCATCCACCATTTTAATTTCTTCTAGGATTACACCACGCTCTTTTTCTAACTCAACAGGGGAGAATGTTGGATTAGTAATAATATCAGCTAATAGGTCAAAGCCTTCTGATAAATGACAATCCAAAACTCTTATATAAAAATTAGTAACATCTTGACTAGTAAAAGCGTCTAGTCCGCCACCTAAAATATCAGCTTGTGTAGCAATTTGTCTGCTTGTGCGTTTAGAAGTACCTTTAAAAACAGCATGCTCAATAAAATGGGAAATCCCATTTTCTAATGCTGATTCATGACGTGAGCCAGCACAAACCCAAATTCCTAGGCTCACCGAACGAACATAACTTATTGATTCGCTGATGATTACTAGACCATTATCTAAAGTTGTTTTATTTACTTGATTTTCTATCATGAAAGGAAAGACATCCTAGCATAGCCCTTTTTGCCTTTCAAGTTACTAAAGCATATGCGAAAAATAAGTGCAAAATATTTGATAGTGGTAAATATAATATTTGCAGCTAGATAAAAGAATTTACACTTTAAAAATAATGTAAAATTTGAGTTAAACAGCAACATTTGACTAGGCTTATTGCATCTTTGTAGTAAAATACAGAATCACCAGGGCCAGGAATGTTTGGGGGAAACATGTTACGAGAAAGAATTAAACGCTATATTGCAAAGCAATTTCGTCGTATTTTTGCTGAACGAGTAGCGGTAGATTTAGGAACAGTAAACACCTTAATTTATACAGAAAAACGTGGAATTGTATTAAATGAACCTTCTGCAATTGCTGTAAATAAATATACTGGTCAAATAATTACAGTTGGTCATGAAGCCTTAAATATGTTAGGACGTGAGCCAATAGATACTGTAGTTCATAGACCTATGAGAGATGGAACGATTGCTGATTTTGACCTAGCAGAAAAAATGCTACATGAATTTTTCCGACGTGCTAATGTTGGCAAAATTGGTAAAAGCGGCAAATTGCTACATATTGTTACTGCAACACCTAGTATGTCTACTAGCGTTGAGCGTAGAGCATTAAAGGCTGCTGCACGTGGTGCAGGTGGGCGATGGGTCTCAATGATTGAAGAGGGACTAGCGGCGGCTGTAGGTGCTAATGCAATTTTAGGTAATTCTAATGCTCATATGGTAGTTGATATTGGTGGTGGTACAAGTAATATAATTATTGCTTCTGCTTCTGGTATTATTAAATCTTCTTCTATTCCTGTAGCAGGTAATGAGCTAAATCAAGCAATTATTGAACTTCTAGCACGTAAACATCGCTTACAAATTGGAGAACAAGCCGCAGAATCTATAAAAATGAAACTTGCCACCGCCCTAGAACCTACAGAGCCAGAAGAATTAAAAGTTATTGGTAAAGCTGTCCCAGGTCATGCAGTTAAAGAAATCAGCATTGATAGCGAAGAACTTTTTCAAGCACTAGATAAATTCTTGCAAACTATTATTAGTGAAATTCGCACAATACTAGAGCAAGTACCTCCTAATGTAGCAGTAGATATTTATAGTTATGGAATTGTCTTAAGTGGTGGAGGGGCATTGTTACGCAATTTGGATAAGCGTTTAAGCAATGAATTTGAGCTACCTGTTCATGTAGCAGAACGTCCCCTGGAAGCGGTAGTAAAAGGCGCAGGAAAGCTAATGGCTTATGATAATTTACTAGAACGCTATAGAATACATGATGAAACTCTAGAATGGGAAACAGCTAATACTCCTAGTTATGGGATTGTAAATTAAAGTTTTTCTACAGGATTTTGTAACTTAAGCCACTGTTAGTTGTTCTCTAATGGTGGCTTAATTTATTATTATCAGCAATAACAACTATTGCTTAACATTTTTTGGTGTGATTAAATCTTAACACAGTGTAAAATAGATAAATTCTTTGGCAAATTCTCTTTATAATTAAACTATAAAACCTTACTTATCTTTTTTTACTAAAAATTAGTGTGTTTAAGACACAACGCAAACCTAAAAGCAGCAATAATAATTTTTTTGTGGAGGCAAAAAAATGAGGAAATGTCTTAACCTGTTGTTGATACTTATAGTTGCCACCTTTTTTGGACTTGTAACAAAACAAGCTCAAGCTGGCAGTCTAGTAAAAATCAGTGACAAAAATTTAGTTCTTAGTTCAGACGCAATTATTACTGGTAAAGTGCTTTCTATAGAAAGCCGTTGGGATGCTAGTAAAACTAATATTTATACAGATATTACAATAGCCTTAAATCAAACTATTAAAGGCGATCTTGGATCAAACACAATTGTTATTGAACAAGTTGGCGGAAAAATAGGTGATAAACAAGTTTGGTTAACTGGCTCACCAGAATTTTCTGTTGGCGAAGAAGTCCTGCTTTTCTTAAAGGCTAATAGCGAGGGTGTTTTGCATACTGCTCATATGGGTATGGGCAAGTTTTCAATCTCCCAAACATCTGAAAATAAAACTGTTTTCCGCCCAAGTTTAGATAAATCCAAAGTTTATAATGCCCAAGAATATTTGCAAAATATAAAAGAATTAGTTGCTGCTAATCCTCAAAATACTACTAATAACTTAAAACTTGTTCCTACAGAATATATTCCTGGTCAAGGAGAACGCTTAGATAACTTTACTTTGACCAATACTCGCTTTTTCCAGCCTGACAACAAGGGCATGGTAACGTTTTCTCTTAATTCTACGGCTGCTCCTGTTTCTGGCGGGGCCGTAACTGAGCTTAATAATGCTATTACAGCTTGGAATAATTCTGGTTCTCAACTTCGCTTAGTTAATGGCGGAGTTACAAGTATTTGTGGAATCGCGGCTGATAATCAGTCGGTGGTTTCTTTTAGTCGCTGTGATAGGGATATGATGGATCCACCAATGGGTGGTGAGGGAATGATTTCTACGGTTATGCTAGTAGTTAACACTAGTAATTTTCGTATTATCAATAGCACAAGATTTAATCAAATCATGGAAGCAGATATTCTTTATAATAATGCGTTTAACAGTGTGCTAAGTGCTTCAAAAGATTTAGAAGAATTAATAACGCATGATTTAGGGATTGCTTTTGGATTGGACAATTCTTCAACAGATCCAAATGAGCCTAATGCCACTTTACGCGAAGCCATTATGTATTTTATTCCTCATTTAGATAAACGTGGCGCACGCCTTAACACAGATGATCAGTCAGGAGTTAACCGGCTTTATCCATTTGTTGATCCTGTTAGATTAGATGCGGCTACTTTACCAGTGCCTACTGTAAATGTAGCTTATCTTGCTCAGGTAACTGCTGCGGCTGGCACGCCTCCTTATACCTATGCTGTTACTAATGGACGGCTTCCATTTGGTTTAGATCTAAATATGTTTGGAGTAATTGCAGGTATTCCAACAAATGTAGAGTCTCAAACTTTTGATGTAACTGTAACGGATCAAGCTAATTTTAAGGCTACACAAACTTTCCAACTTGCTACTACTTCTTTAGCACCAAGAATTACAACTGTTTCACCTAGTAGAGTCTCTTATAATAGCAATTCTATGATAACTCTCACAGGGTTTAACTTCAGCACAGTAACACAGGTAAGATTAAGTAATGGTAGATTATTAGCCTTTCAAGCTACTAACAACAATACAATTGTTTTTGGTGTTGCTGGGCCAGGTATGACAGGAACTTTAAGCGATATAACATTAATTAGCCCTGGTGGTAATGTTACTTTGCCAAGTGCTATTTTCTTTGATGGGCCATCTTTAAAAAGTGCTAGAGCAGATGCTGTAAAAGTTCGTAATATGAAAGGCAAGTTTGTTAACCAAAAAGCTATAATTATTAAGGGTGATGGGCTTACACTAAACCAACAAATTAGAATTAATGGGACAGCCGCAAACTTAACACCTGCTCGTAGTATGGATGGCGATATAGTTTATTTTGGTGTTGTAAGAGATGCCATTGGTACAAAAGGAGATTTTACTGTAACAATTTTTGATGCGGATCTAAATAGCGAATCTAATGAAGTTGCAGGTCAACGCCGTAATCCGCAATAAGTAAATTACTTATAAGTTTATAAATACAAAAGGCACTAAATTTAAATCTTAAATTTAGTGCCTTTTGTATTTATTTAGTTTAACTATCCCATTCAACTTCAATTTTATTAGGAAATATTTCTGTCCAACGAGTATAACAACGAACCCAAGCAAGCTTTTTATTTCCAGATTTATCGATAACTTCAACATAAAAAACACGTTGACCTAGTTTTGGAGAAGAAGAAAACGGCCCCATAGAGAAACTTTTAACTTGTTTGCTTACTATCTTATAACCGTTTTCTTTTGCCCATTTATCTATTAAAAAGTTAATCTTTGAAGAGTAGAAAAGCACGCCAAAAATCCCTATTACTGTAGCTAGAAAAACCATTAAAAGAAGCGTGTCTTGCGGCATATCGCTTTCCTCAAAATAAAATATAAAGCTAATTATAGATAGGTTTCCTATCTTTTTTCCAAAGTTAATTTATTTACTTCTTTTGTTTAGAAAATTGAATTACAGGATGGTTTGGATTTAATTCTAGAGCTTTACTAAACATTTCTTCTGCTTGACGAGCCATGTTTATTTTTTGATAAAAAAGTCCTAATTCAGCAAAATAATCTGGATTTTTAGGTGCCAGTTCAATAGCTTTGTAAAATTCTTGTTCTGCATCCATATAAAAATCTTTCATTTGTGCCAAACTACGAGCTAAATAAATATGATATTCGGCTTGTTGGGGATCAGCCGTTACAGCAGCTTGAAAAGCACGGCAAGCTTGTCCAATTAAACTAGAATTATAATAGTCTAAACCTTTTTGGAACCAACTTTTAGCTGATGCTGTAGCTGTGCTGCGTGGCCCATCGGCTGCCATAGGTGTAGGTGGTAGACTAGGTGTTCCTAATCGGCTAGGTGTTGGTTTAGCTTCTTCTTTTGGCGTTGTTCTAAAAGAACTACCTAAAGAATCTATCCTAGGAGCTACTTTTTCTGTTTTACTGGGCTGTTCTACTTTAGTTGGATTGATTGCAGGTTTTGTTTCTGCTTGTAAATTTTGTAAATTAAGTGGCGCGGCTGGACTAGATTTTGCAGGTGCATTAGTTGACTTATTTGTTATTGCCTGGTTTATAGAGGGGTTAGAAAGACTGTTTTGAGGAGTAGATGGTTTTACTGCATCAATTTTAGGGAAAGGAAGTGGTGTACGAATACTTGAATTAGTGCTTGAATTTGGTATTGAAGGTCTTTCTGCTTCTGTGCGAGCTTTTTCTAGTTTGCTAGAGTTAGTTGATTTAATTATAGTTTTACGTAAGGATAAATCATATTCTTCACGCAATTTAGGGTTACTTAAAGTATGGCAAGCTTCTGTCAAACGTCCAAAAACTTTTTCTAATTCATTCTTTATACTAAGGTTATATTTAGATAGTTTTATATGATGATCTGGGTGGAATTTCTGTGAAAGTCTTGCATAAGCAGTTTGGATTTGCAAAAGGCTAGCGTCTTTATCTACTTCTAAAACACTATAATAATTAGCATCTTCAAAATGTCTTAAAGTATTTTCTACTTCATAACAAAAGGCAGCAGCACTTTGAATATCAAATTCTGCTTGACTAGGGCTAGCAGGTTTTGTCTTTGTATCTAGTGGTTTAATAGAAAGCTCTTGCTTAGGTATTTCTTTAGGAGTTTCTTTTTCTAATGACCATTCTAATACACCAATAGAAATTAAACCATAAATAGTCTTAAGTATTTCTGTTTCAGGTAGTCCTCCCATAGTTAGAATCTCTTCTATAGACATAGGTCGGTCAATACGTGAAACCACAAAGGCTTGTTTTGGGTCTAATTTAACAGATTTATAAAGCTTTTCTTGGTTATTAGTGATAGCTAATTTACGGGAAAGATCCCCTAACCAGGATTTTAATAAAATAGTATTTTCTAGCCTTTGTAAGCCTTGTAAAATTATTTCACTACTAGAAATAGATATTTTAATATCTTCTTTTGGTGGAATTGTCCTCCAAAATTGATATTGGCCGCTTGTCCAATTAAATAGTGAATAAACTATATTAGAAACTTGTTCAATTACTAATGATTTTAATTCTTCTGCTTGCAAGACTCCAATTCTTACTAATGCTGTACCAAAACGAATATTAGATAATTTCATTAACTCAGAAGCTTCTAAAAAATCTTTTTGAGTTATTCTTCTAATAGAAAGCAACCATTCTCCTAAACGCTCGGTTTTGATGCTACTACTAGCAAAAACGACTAAACCATTGTCAAGGTAGACAGTTTTATTAACATGCTCATGTGTATTTGTAAAAACTAACAAACCGCTTGCTTTTTCTTGATGGAATTTTTTAAGTAGAAAAATAATGGAATTTTGCTGTAAATCTCCTGACTCGTCTGATCTTTCGCTAAGTAGTTGATTAGATTGTTGTGCTTCTATGTCTGATAATTCTATTTCTATAGCTGAAGTTTCTTGGCTTTCTGAAACCGTTTTAACTTCAACAGGGAAAAGCGTTGAAGGAGTATTTAAGTTAGAAAACGATTCTTGGGGAAAAGGTAAAGTATCACTACTTTTAGAAAAATTAACATTACTTGAAACATTAGAAATATCTATAGAGCTTTCTTTTATAATATTTGGGTTTTTGTTGCTAATTAGTTTTTCTAGCCTGGCTTTAAGCTCTGAGGCACTGCTTAAACGCTTTTTAGCGTCTCTAACCAATAAATCGCTTAGAATGGCTGTAAATTCTGGGCTAATATTAATCTTATTTTGCCACTCCATTTGTTGAGTACGGTTATTAAAAAATTGGCTAGGATGTACTCCAGTAAGTAAACGTAGGGCTGTTGCTCCAGCAGCATAGAGATCACTTTGTGGAACAGGATGACCAAAAATTTGCTCTGGGGGAGCATAGCCAGGTGAGCCAATTAATGTTTGTGAGCCTGTATTAGATCCGACTGCGGCTAAACATACAGCCCCAAAATCTATTAACTGAAGCCTTCCATTGCTATGACGCATTAGATTTTGGGGCTTTATATCTCGATGTACAATAGGAGGTGTGCGCGAGTGAAGATACTCTAAAATATCAGCAACCTCTAAAAGTACTGCTTGAACTTCTGCTTCGGAGAATATATGTTTATGTTTATCAACGTCTTCGGCTAAAGTATGGCCCGGTATAAAATCTTGTACTAAGTATGAATAATTATTGTCATTAAAGTAAGCATAAAGCTTAGGTATGCCAGGGTGTTGTAGGTTTAATAGGACTTGTGCTTCACGGCGAAAAAGTCTTTCGGCTGTAATACCTAAATCATCTTCATCATCAGCTTCATTTGAACGAGGAGAAAGTTCTTTTAAGATACGTAGCTCATTAAAACAGTCTTGATCTTCAATTAAATAAGTAGTGCCAAATCCACCTTTTCCAACAATTTTTTTTATTTCATAACGATGTCTAACTAATGTATTAATATAAAGTGATTGACAAGTAAGACAACGACCCGTTTCACTTGGCTTAGGTTCAGCACAACGTGGATTAGCACAGGTCGACATTTTACAAGCCTCCAACGAAAGTAACTACTAAGAATTATTAGATAAATATTTTAACTAAACACCCCATTATAATTGCAAATATTTTTCAAGGCCAACTAAATATTGCTCGTTTATGGGAAAGTAGTTAGTTTTTCCTTAAGATTGTTTGGCACGTAGGGCAACAAAATGGCTAGGACAAATCATTAATGCTTTATCAAACATTTTTTCTGATTCTTTTAGTAAATTAATTTTTTGATAAAAAAGTCCTAGTTGCACATAATAATCTGCATTATTTGGATTAAGTTCTATTGCTTTAGTAAATTCTTTTTCTGCTTCATCTGCACAACCTGAAAGCATTGCTAAACAACGGGCTAAATAGCTATGAAATTCTGAATTATTTGGTTCAACCATAGTTGCAGCCCAAAAAGCACGTGATGCATGCTCATATTGACCATCATTATAATAGCTTAAACCTTTCTTTAGCCAGGTTTGTCCTGCTGAATCATCTTTAGTATTAACTATTAAAGCAGATGCCGGCGTAGCTTCTAAAGTTGGAAGTTCTGCAATTGATTGCACTGTAGGTTTTGGAGCATCCTCAACAAGCTTATTTATTTCTTTAGTGGGTGGAGAGGGCTTTTGTAAAGTCTTATTATTTGCAAGAGACTTATTTAAGTCTTCTGAGCTAGCAACACTTTTCCTAAGTAAAGAATTATTATATTTTGTTCGACTTCGCCGATTACTTAATGTTAAATATGCTTCGCTAATATATTGAAATAGCTTTTCTAACTCTTTATTTAAGTTTAAGTTATAGTTAACTAGTTGAATATTGCGGTCAGGATGAAATTTCTTAGCAAGCAAAATATAGCGTTCTCTAATTTCTTCTTCATTTGCATCAGGAGACAACGATAGCATTTCATAGTAGTTACTTGTATTTATTAATTTAAGTAGATTTTCTACTTCATAACAAAACTGTGTCGCGCTATGTATATCAAATGTGTTTGGAAATACAGCCGGGCCAATTAAAACATTAGCTATAGTAATATCTCTATAAGAAGGTTTATTTTCATCTGCCCACTGTAAAATCCCTATAGCTAGCAGACCACAAAGGGTTTTTAAGGTTTCTGTTTCTAGTAATCCTCCTATAGATAGAATTTCCTCTATAGACATAACACTATCAAGGCGTGAAACAATAAAAGCTTCTTTAGGTTGGAGCTTTACTACTCTATAAAGCATCCAAGGGTCATCAGTTGAAATAACTTTACGAGTAAAATCACCTAACCAAGTTTTTATCATATCCGTATTTTCCATACGGCGTAGCCCTTCAAAAATAATATCTGCTGTAGAAACAGGAATTTTTATTGCTTCTGCTTGAGGTTGTGTTGCTTTAATTCCATACTGACCAGAATTCCACTCAAAAAGTGAATAAATAATATTAGCTATTTGAGTAACAATAAATGGGCGAAGTTCTGCTGGAGTAATACAATCTATTTCCATTAAAGCAGACCCAAAACGAAGCTTTTTGATTCTCATCAAATTTGCAGCTTGCTCATATTCAGAAATGCTAATTCTACCAATACGAATTAACATTTCGCCTAAACGCTCACTTGATAAAGAACTATTAGCAAAAATTATTGAGCCATCTTCAAAATAAATGGTTTTTGAAATTAACCCTTTGCTACAAATTAATTCACCTGTAAAACGCTCTGTATAAAAGCGTTGTAACAGATGTAGTATAGACATTGGTTCTAAATTTCCTACCTCGTCTGCTAATCGGGCGGTATTAAATTGCTGTGGATCTTTTAGTAGCGGGTTACTTTCCATTGTAACTTGAAAATCCTGAGTATCTCGTTCTTGATGTAATGCTGTAAGCAGTTCATAAGGTTCAAGATTTATAGCTTTTACTTCCTTATTAGGTTTTTCATCGCTGATTTCTAAAAGTTGGTGTTTTAATTCTGTTGCAGATGGAGTTCTTTGCAAAAAGTCTTGAGCAACCAATTGTTTTAATAAAACTGAAAATCTAGGGCTAATTTGCGTGCTATTTTCCCATTCAAATTTACGCATCTTGCTATTAAATAATTGACTAGGATGTAGTCCTGTTAAGAGCCGTAAAATAGTAGCACCAGCAGCATAAAGATCACTTTGTGGTACAGGATGGCCTGCAATTTGTTCTGGTGGAGAGTAGCCTGGAGAGCCTATCAAAGTCCTTTTACTAGGAGTTGCTGCCTGACAAACTGCACCAAAGTCTATTAAAAGTAACTTCCCTCTAGCATGTCTCATTAAATTTTGAGGTTTAATATCTCGGTGAATAATAGAGGGTGTTTGATTATGCAGATATTCTAAAATATCAGCTAATTCCATAAGTAATGTACGGGCTTCTTGTTCGTCAAAGGTTCGCTTATTGTTTTCTACCTCTTCTGCTAAAGTAAAACCCGGAATAAAATCTTGTACTAGGTAAGAGTAGTTTTTCTCATGAAAATAAGCGTGTAATTTTGGAATGCCTGGATGTTGTAAATTAAGTAATACCTGAGCTTCTCGCTTAAATAACCGTTCTGCTGTGTCTAAGTCGTTGTCAAATTCTGAGTCAAATAAATCTTTAGATGGTAGGTTTAATTCTTTTAAGACACAAGACTCATTAAAACGATCTCTATCTTTGGTTAAATACGTTGTGCCAAAACCGCCTCGGCCAATGGTCTGTTTAATCTCATAACGTTGCTTGACCAGCGTATTAGTTACTAGGCTATTACAAGTTAGACAACGCCCTAGATCACTAGGTTTAGGACGAAAACAACGGGCATTAGAGCAGACAGCCATAAGTGTTTTCCTAAAGATTTTTAAGGTTAATTCCTAATCTGTGCTAGCACTAGCCACCAGATCTAAAGAAGGAGAAGAATTTTGCTGTTCCAGGGTTTCTAGTAACTTTTCTGACTTTTCACCTGCTAAAGTAAGACGCTTCATTTCTAAAATTAAATTAGCTAAATTATTTGCCCGCTCTCTATAAAGGGGGTTTTGAGCAACCAAATCTTTTAATACTTGTAATTCTCTTTCTGCTTTTGGTGTTCCACTACCTAGATTTGCTGCTACAGCATATTCATTAGGTATAGTTTCATTGCGAAAGATGATTTCTAAAACATTTGTTGTTTCTTTAACTTGAGACTTGATTTCTTCTAATTTCATTAAAGAACTCTTAAAAGCTAGTCGCCCTGTTAAGGTTAATTCAATGATGGGCTGTTTTTCTTTTTCTAGTTCAATAGATTTGCTAGGACATTTTTTAATTAAAAATTCTGTTAGAGCTTTTGCTGCTTCATCAGGACTTGGAAATTCTGATAAATCAAAGTCAGAAAAATCAAAAGGTCTTTTTTGATAATCCTGTACCAGTCGCGCTTGTATTTTCCCATCCTTTAATTCTACTAGGTAAGCTCCCCGAGTTTCTTTATATTCATCAATTGTTGCTGCTTCAAGTGAACCAGGATTAAATGCCCAATTATCTATAGTAAAACTCTTATGAATATGTCCTAAAGCTAAATAGTCTATACCATTTTTTAATTGTAGCAACTTATTTGTTGATAAAGCTGGAATTGGACGGTTTAATTGTCCTTCTACTTCAGTATGGAGCATCATAACGTTATATGCTCCTTCACGTAAATTTGGCCGGATCGCTTCGTGTAACTGAGGTAAAACGTTACCTGTTGTTACACCATACCAACGTGAACCAAAAATTCTAACGTCTTTACAATCAATAAATCCGCCTTCATGTTTTTCTTCATTCCAAGGCTTATAAACAATTTGACCATTATCTTGATCTGGTTCAACTAAATGGAAAAAACGCCATTTTGATAAGCTACGCAACCAACTAAATTTTGAACCTGTTTCGCGTTGGTCATGATTTCCTTCTATAGCAAAAACAGGTATTGCTGCTAACTTTAATTGCTCAAGCATTGCTATTGCATGGTTTGCTGCTTGTGGATCTATTTGGCGGCGGTCAAATAAATCCCCTCCTATTAAAACAAAATCTACATTTTCTTCTATTGCATATTTTTGCAGACAAGTTTGCCAGGCTTTGAAAAAATCTACAGTGCGATCTTCTAGACCATAACGCTTAATTCCTAAATGTATATCAGAAATATGTAAGAATTTTGTCATAAGTTTTTACGAAAAATGAATAGCTATTTCTGTACCTCGATTTGCTCCTAATAAATGAGCCGCAGAGCCTTTTGGAACAGCAATTTCTAGTAGTCCATTACTACCAAATAAAGCGCAAGCCTCACCATCAGGGCATTCTGCATAGTAGGTACAGAAAAGATGGATTTGATGATTATTAATAACTAAAACTTTTTGTTGCTCCATTCTTTCATAAGTAAGTTCTTCCTCAGAAATATTAGTAATACAATTACCGAAGTTATCAACATGCAAGACATGTCCTTTAATTAAATTTGGGCCAAATTCTTTTGGTGTAGGAATATTAAATCTTACATAATCTGTAATTTCTTCACCTATTCTGGTAGGGTCAACGCCTTTAGTCATCCACCCAACGACAGGAGCAAAAATATCTCGTGCATGAAAAGTTGCACTAAGTGGAATACGATAATAATGTTCAGCATTAATATGTATTACTCTATTAACCTGTTCTGTTTGATAAATATAGCTAAAAATGCCGTTGTCCGGGCCAACAAAGTTATAATTGTCTGTCATTACAATAATTGGACGGCGTGAACTACCTACACCAGGATCCACAACAGCCATATGAATAGAAAATCTAGGAAATACACTATAAGCATTACGTAGCATAAATGCCCCAGCAAAGATATCTTGTGGGGGTATAGAGTGGGTAACATCAATGATTTCTATATGTGGATTAACAGAAAGCATTGCTCCTTTTACAGAGGAAACAAAATGATCCGAGGTGCCAAAATCAGTAAGTAATGTAACAATTTGTCTTTTATCAGCCATAGCAATCCCATTTCTAGCACTCATTAGAAATAGTGTTAAATATTATAAAAAAACACTTTAATAAGTGGAAAAATTTAAATGAGTGCTTAGGCAAAATTAACTTGATTTTTGTCTTGAGTGGCTATCATAGCATAATGTTTATCTAATGAAAAAGTAGCTAAAGGGATTAACTCAAACAATAATAATTGCTCAATTAATTTTCCTTAAATTTCTGCAAGCTAGTTTCACAAATGATAGCTTTTTTGGCTATAATCGTTTGTTTTAGATAAACATCATTTTTTTTCAATTTAAAACTATTAAGGGGAATTTGTGGTTGCTGCGGCATTTTATGATTTAGAAGGAACTTTGATTAGTACAAACTTAGTACATGCTTTGTACTTTGTTTCTAAAAACCAACAAGGCGTTTGGCAAAGTATTACTAAAACAGCTACAACGTTGCTAAATGTGCCAGCCTTTTTTATTGCTGATCAATATAATCGTAGAGTTTTTAATGATATGCTTTTTAAGCATTATAAAGGCGAGTCTGAAGATAGGCTTCGTTATTTAGCCGATGAACTTTTTGAAGATGTGCTAAAACCTAATATTTTTCCTGGAGCGCATGAATTAATTGCTAAGTCTCGAAGTCTTGGACTCAGGCAAGTAGTAATTACAGGTGCTTTAGATATAATGGTTAAGCAATTAATGGATTATTTTGGGGTGGATGATTTTGTTGCTAATCGCTTAGAATTTGTTAATGGTCGTGCTACAGGTCGATTACTCCCACCGATTTTAGCTAGTGCTACAAAAGCTTCTTGGATTAGAACTTATGCAGAGCGCGAAGCGATAAACCTAAATGATAGTTATGCTTATACAGATAGTATGAGCGATTTGCCAATGCTTTCCGTAGTCGGTCATCCAGCCGTAGTAAATCCTGACCGACGATTACGGGTGACAGCTTTGCATCATGACTGGCCGATTTTAGACTTAAAATAAGGCTACCAAAATTTACTAAATTTTATCAAACGAGAAAAAATTTATGAGTCCTACATTACGTCGCAAGCTAGATGAATCTATAGTTTATATTGATAATGATTCTGCTCCTCGCATTGTTCCTTATGCTGAAGATTTTTTGCTAGAAGATCTTCCAGTAGGAACACGAGTAATTTATCCTAAGCCTCCAATTAAGGGACTACCTAACCGAGAAGCAGCTATTCGTTACGCACTAAATCATCCTCATGATTGTCCGCCGCTTTATGCTCAATTAAAACCCGGCATGAAAATTACCATAGCTGTAGATGACATAAGCTTGCCACTTCCGCCAATGGTGACACCAGACATTCGCCAAACTATTTTAGAAATTCTTTTAGAAATGCTTGCAGCTAATCATATTGATGATATTCATATTATTATTGCTAATTCACTCCATCGGCGAATGACCGAAAGCGAAATGAAAAGAATGGTAGGGTCAAAGATCCATAAAGAGTTTTATCCAGACCGCTACTATAACCATGATGCAGAATGGGCCGAGGGTATGATTAATCTTGGCAAAACTGATCATGGCGAAGTGCTAAATATTAATCGTCGGGCGGCTGAAAGCGACCTGTTAATTTACGTCAATATTAATCTTGTGCCGATGGATGGCGGACATAAGTCGGTTGCTGTTGGACTATGTGATTATGAAAGCTTACGCGCTCACCATGAACCGCAAACCATCCGAGATAGCCATAGCTATATGGATCCACCAGCTTCAGCCCTAAATACTAAGTGTGTCCGTTTAGGTAAACTAGTTGATAAAAATGTCAATGTTTTTCATATTGAAACCGCACTTAACAATAAAATGTATGACGGACAAATGAGCTTTTTAGGGAAAAAGGAAGATGATTTTACTGCTACAGACCGCTTAAAATTTGAAAGCATTCGTTGGACACTAAAGAAACTTCCTTGGGCAGCTAAACGCAAGATTTTTCACTCTATAGCTTCACATTATGAGTTAATCGCCTGTCATGCTGGTAGAACTGAACCTGTACACGCAAGAATTTTAGAAAAATGCTTTGAACAATATGCTGTAGAAGTCAAAGGACAAGCAGATATTTTAATTTGTGGTATTCCGCATATTTCTCCCTACAATGTTAATGCTGTGCTAAACCCTCTTTTAGTGCAAGTAATGGCTTTAGGCTATTTCTTTAATATGTTTCGCGGTAAACCACTTATTAAAAAAGGTGGGACAATGATCATCACACATCCTTGTTATGATGATTTTGACCATGAGTTCCACCCTAGCTATATTGAATTTTTCCATCGTTTATTGCCTGAAACTAGGGATGCAATGAAACTGCGTCATAAATATGAATTAGAGTTTGCACATAATCCTAGTTACATTGAAATGTACCGACGTGGACATGCTTATCACGGAGTACATCCTTTCTTTATGTGGTATTGGGGCGAAAATGGTCGTCAACACGTTGGCAGGGTAATAGTTGCAGGTGCGGAAAATGCACACGTTCCAGCAATTTTAGGCTGGGATCGTGCAGATTCACTTAGTGAGGCAATTGCAATGGCAAAAGGTGAACATGGGCGAGGTGCGGAAATTACTATGTTTCATCAACCTTCTATTATTATGGCTGATGTAGATGCTCAACCTGCAAAACAACAATTGCAAAAAACTCAAACAGAAGTAATTACCATTGCTGGAGATTAATTTTTTTAGCTAGTAACTCTAAAAATTTTAATAGGAAAGTGTTATGTCAAAGAAACGTCAAAGTTTAGACGAATTAAAAAACCTAGAAAGGTCAAAAGATCTATTTGACGAAGGGATTTTTTACCCTTGTAGTGATGGTAAACCTATGGCAGACGACACATTACAATATCAATGGATGGTGACAATTAAAGAAGGACTAGAAACATTGCTGCCAAATGATTTTATTGCCGCAGATGTTTTTTGGTATCCAGTAAAAGGAAACCCTAAAATAGTTTATGCTCCTGATGTGATGGTAGCTTTAGGTCGTCCAAAGGGTTATCGCTCTTCTTATCGGCAATGGCAGGAAGGTAATATTGCTCCACAAATAGTTTTTGAAGTCCTTTCAAATAGCAATAGTGTCAAGGAAATAGCTAAAAAGCTAGACTTTTATAGCACTTACCAAGTACAAGAATATTATGTTTATGATCCACACAATAATAAACTTTCTATTTGGTGTAGAAATGAAAGCGGGCTAACACTAGTAAATTTTGTTGGAGGTTGGACTAGCCCATTATTAGGGATTCGGTTTCAACTGTCGGAAAAAGAATTAAAAATATTCCACCCTACAGGAGAAGTCTTTCACACTTTCCAAGAAGTAGTTGGAATATTGAATCAGGAACGTAAAGAAAAAGAGCTAGCTATAGCCAAAGTCGAGCAAGAACGAATAGAAAAAGAACAAGCTATAGCTAAAGTTGAGCAAGAACGAATAGAAAAAGAACGCTTAAAAGAAAAATTGCGGCAATTAGGTATTGATCCAGATTCAATTTAGATTTACAAAATCACAAAGCTTTATAAACAAAGGTTTTAATTATAGATATGCAACTTTCTCCCACAGAAATTTTTAATGGTAAAAAAATTTTCCTCTTAGGTGGCACAGGCTTTTTAGGTAAAGTTTGCTTGTGTATGCTACTTTCTCGCTTTCCTAATGTTAGCCGTATTTATATGATGGTTCGGGCTGGCTCTGATTCTGATAGCGCGGCAAGGTTTTGGGATATTATTAATTCCTCGCCTGTTTTTGACCTACTGCGAGAACGCTATGGAAATGCTTTTGAAGGCTTTTTGCGGGAAAAAGTTATTATTGTTGGTGGGGATATTAGCGAAAATAATATGGGTTATTCAGAAGATTTTGCCCAAATGCTAGCTAATGATGTTGACGTAATTATTAATAGTTCAGGTAATGTTACTTTTAATCCTGCCCTAGATGCAGCACTAAGAACAAATGTCGTTGGAGCGCAAAATGTAGTAGCTTTTGCTAAACGAATGAAAAGACCTGCCTTAGTGCATGTGTCAACTTGTTTTGTTGCTGGAAATCGTTCTGGCTCAGTTTGGGAAAGTGACCCAGTAATTGGCTATTTCCCACGTCGCCAAGAATTAACAGCCGATTTTTCTGTTGAAAAAGAATTGCGCGACTGTGAAGCCATCAAACGCCGTGTTCAAGACGAGTCTAATGATGTAGTAATTAACGCTAAGTTTAAAGAAGAAGCCCGACTTCGGCTAATTGAAGAAAAGCGAGATCCTGACGACGAACGCACTTTGCAAACAGCAATTGCACGTGAACGCAAGGTTTGGATCCGTGAACGATTGACAGATTTAGGCGTTGAAAGGGCTAAATGGTGGGGCTGGCCCAATATTTATACTTATACTAAAAGCTTAGGTGAACAAGTTGTTGCTGTAGAAAATGATATTGCTTGGGCGATTGTGCGACCATCAATTGTTGAAAGCTCAGAATCCTTTCCTTTTCCAGGTTGGAATGAAGGTTTTACAACAACTGCACCCCTAATTTTTCTTGCTCTTAAAGGGCAAACCAAGTTTCCAGCAGAAAATAAACTAATACTAGATATTATTCCTGTAGATTATATTGCTGAAGGTGTGCTAGCCACTGCTGCACAGGTTTGTGTAGAAAAATCACATGAAGTTTTTCAACTTGCTAGCGGTGATAGCAATGCTAATAGGATGGAGCGAATTGTTACGCTGCTAGGGCTTTATAAACGCAAATATTTCCAAGAAAAAGAAACTGGCAATAAATGGTTTAATGAACTGATTGCTAGATTAGAAGCCCGTACAGTTACCACAAGTCATTTTGAAAATACCTCGCTTCCAATGTATAACAAAGCGGCTAAAAAAGTCTCTAGCTGGCTAGATAAAGTTAGGCCAAGTTGGGGCGGCGGCAAAGTTACAGAATTTATTGACCAAGTAAAAGAAAGCGTCGATAAAATAGAGAAATTTACTAGCGAAACCAAAGAAGCTTTTGACCTTTTCCGACCCTTTACCAATGAAAATCAATATGTTTTTCGCGCTGATAACATCAGAAAATTAACAGCGCGTATTTTTCCAGATGAAAAACACCTGCTTTCCTGGCAACCTGAAAAAATAGATTGGTATAAATACTGGTTAGAGATTCATATCCCAGGGTTAGAAAAATGGGTGTTTCCTACTTTTGAGGAAGATTTAGAGGAAAAACCTAAACGAGTTTACACCTACCGCGATTTAATAGAGCTTTTTGAGACTACAACTAAGCGTAATGCTCGCCGTGTTGCAATGCGAATTGAGCGCGACGGCGTAGAAGAACGCTACACTTATGCAGATTTACGAGAGATTGCAATCAGAGGAGCAGCATTTTTAGTTAGTAAAGGTGTTAATTCTGGCGAAAGAATAATGTTGCTGGCGGAAAACTGTCCTGAATGGGGAATGAGCTATTTTTCTATTCTAAAAGCTGGCGCAGTTTGTATTCCAGTAGACTCTAAATCAACCATAGAGGAAGTTGTTAATATCTCTCGCTCTGGAACTCCTACAGCAATTATCACTAGTGAAAATCTATTAATCGATAAGTTTTTAGATTTACAGGAAAAATTAGAGCATGCAGGTCTAAACACCAAGATTTGGACGTTCAACGAAGTCTTTAGAATCGAAGCTGAAGAGGTAGAAGAGAAAAATATTGCCAAATTGCCTACAAAAATTTCTACAAATGCAATGGCATCGCTTATTTTTACCTCTGGCACAACAGGCGTGCCAAAAGGCGTAATGCTCTCACACCGTAATTTTACTAGTTTAGTGTCAAAACTTTCTAGCGTTTTTGACCTAAATGAGCATGACGGCTTGTTAAGTGTTTTACCTTTGCATCATACCTTTGAATTTTCAGCCGGATTTCTTACCCCACTTAGCACAGGATCACAAATTACTTACCTAACAGAGCTAACAGGGGACGCACTTTCAGACGCACTAAAAGAGCAGCATGTTACTGCAATTGTTGGAGTTCCAGCACTTTGGGAGTTGCTACATCGTCGCATTATGAATAAGTTTTCAGACCGTTCTATTTGGCTAGAGCGAATAGTTAAAACCATGATGGATTTTAACAGCAAACTCAGAGATAAGACCCCAATAAACTTAGGCCCAGTAATGTTTTATCCTGTTCATAAAGGCTTGGGCGGCAATATTCGTTATCTAATTAGCGGCGGCTCTGCACTATCTGAAAATGTGCTAAAAGGCTTTCATGGACTAGGTTTTACTATGCTTGAAGGCTATGGACTCACTGAAGCCTCGCCAGTTTTAACCGTGACACGTCGTAGCAATAAAATGTTAGCTGGTAGCGTTGGAAAAGCTTTGCCTGGAATTGATATAAATATTATTAATGTTGATGATCGCGGAGTTGGTGAAGTTGTTGCCAGGGGGCCAAATGTAATGCTTGGCTATTATCAAAATGAGGCAGCAACAAAAGCTGTACTAATTGATAAATGGCTACATACAGGCGACTTAGGGCGAATTGATGAAGATGGAAATCTCTATTTAATGGGACGTTCTAAGGATGTGATTGTTGATAACAATGGCAAAAATATTTATCCAGATGAAATTGAAGAACTTTATGGAGATTTTGAGTTTATTAAAGAATTAAGCGTTGTTGGTCTGCCAGATGGATCAGCAGAACGGGTTGCTTGTCTAGTTGTTCCTGATTATGAGCGAGATAGCGATTTAACACGCGATCACGTCCGAGCCAAGATTGAGGAACATTTCCGCCAAATTTCTGTTGCTCAACCGTTTCATAAAAGAGTTAAAGTACTGCAATTTACAGACATAGAACTACCTCGCACCGCTACACGCAAAGTTAAACGACGTGAAGTAATAGACATGCTAATCCGGCTGCAAAAAATGGTTAAAGTCGCCTCAGCAGCACGCGAAACGGGCGCAGATGATGAATTAGGCTGGCTCTTTGATGTCGTTGCTTCTGTATCAGGCAAGCCGCGAGCAGCGATTGATATTCATAGTAAACTTGCTGAAATAGGCTTTGATAGCTTGATGTATACAGAATTAGGCGTTGCAATTGAAGCTGCTGGAGGTTCTTTCCCATCGGCAGACGCTTTAACCGGAGTTACAGATATGCGCGAACTAGCGCACCTAGTTAAACGCACTCAACTTGCACGACGCGAACAAAGCGAATCCAAAAAAGATAAGGCTGATGACCAAGACGACGAAATTTATATCCCACCTGTTGTAGCAGAATGGGGTAGCAAGCTAATTGACCTAGGCCAAAACTTAATTTATGAAAAGCTTTTTGATACAGAAATTAGGGGTGAAGTAAATATCCCTACACATACTAACTTTATTGTCACCCCAAACCATGCTTCACATTTGGATATGGGACTAACAAAAATAGCTCTAGGCGAAGCAGGAAAAGAGCTTGTTTCCCTAGCAGCAGCAGATTATTTCTTTGATAACAAATATAAACGCGCTTATTTTGAGAATTTTACAAATGTTGTCCCGTTAGATCGTAGCGGATCGCTTCGCAAATCCTTGCGGTGGGCTGGCAATTACCTATCACAAGGCTATAATATGCTGATTTTCCCAGAAGGCACTCGCTCAGTGTCTGGCGAAATCCAAGATTTTAAGCCTACTCTAGGTTATTTAGCTCTACATCATAAAGTAGGAATATTACCTATTTACTTAGGTGGGACTTTTGAAGCCCTGCCAAAAGGAACTGTAATTCCTAAAAAACGTGATTTAGAAGTAGCAATTGGCCCGTTTATTTCTTATGAAATTGTAGAAAAACTTGCTCAAGGAATGCCTAAATCAGACTCTTACCGTCTAATTGCTTATGTCATAAAACGTATTGTTGAAGATATGCGTGATGGAGGCGATGGACGATTAAATATAGAAAAATTAAAGCAAGAATGGAAGCTAGAGTCTGATAAAGTCGAATTTGCAGAGCATATTATGTAGAAATTAGAGTTATTTGAGAGCTTTATAACAACATAATTTTTGGATTAAATAAAGTAATGGGAAGATATCCTAATTTTTTAATTATTGGTGCGGCTAAAAGTGGGACTACATCGCTTTATCAATACTTAAAACAACATCCAGAAATATATATGAGTTCATCTAAAGAACCTCATTTTTTTGTTGCTCAATGTATTCCAAGAGACAAAATTCCACTAAGAGAAGTTGTTACAGATTTGGCAGAATACAAAAAGCTTTTTGATGGAGTGACTAAAGAAAAAGTTTTTGGTGAAGCGACTTCAACTTATTTAACTTATCCTCAAGTTGCAGAAAAAATTTATCAGCATATTCCTAATATCAAGTTAATAGCTATTTTACGTAATCCTGCTGAAAGGGCTTATTCAGCTTTTACTTATGCTTTACAACTTGGAACAGAAACTTGTCAGAATTTTGAGGAAGCTTTAGCAAAAGATCAGGAAAGAAAAAAGCAAAATCAAGCGTGTAAAGAGTATAGAGAAAGAGGTTATTATTTTGCTCATTTGCAAAATTACTACAAGTTATTTCCTAGGGAGCAAATTAAAGTTTGCTTGTACGATGACTTAAGACAAAATCCTAGAGAGTTATTAAAAAGTATTTTCCAATTTTTAGAAGTAGATGGTTCTTTTACTGTTAATTTTGAGCAAATATATAACCCTACACGCAAAGTTCGCAGCAATTTGTTATATAGATTTTTAACTCAACCAAATCCGCTACATAGGTTTTTACTTAAAGTTATACCCTTAAAAGTGCGGAAGATGTTTAGAGTTTATGAGCGTACTTTAGGAGAAAAATTTCCTCCCATCCCAGAAAATATAAAAATGCAGTTATTAAAAGAATACCGCGAAGATATTTTGAAACTACAAGATTTAATTGGACGAGATCTTTCAATGTGGCTTGTACCTCATTTATAAGCGGATTTTACGCGCGATTGAAAGATACGAAACTTGCCGCTTTTTTCTAAAGTTAGCTCATCAACAAAATTAATGTCTATTTGAAGTTTTGCTTTTAATGCAAGGCAAATTTTTTCTTTTAAGCTTTCTAACTCTAAGTTGCTAGGAGTCTTGCTTATTATGACATTTAATATTAAATAATCCGTTTTTTCCTGGATTAGCCGATAACCCTTGATCCAAGAAGCACTTCGGATAATAGGCAGTAAAATTAGTGGATGTGTTTCTTGTCCATCAGGCAAAACTAAATAATCGTTCATTCTACCAATCACTTGTTTAATTGTTGGAAAGGGCTGTCCACAACTACATTGAGGATCGCCTTTAGTAACAAGGTCTGCTAAACGATAGCGAATAAACGGCATAGAAAAAGAATTTAATCCAGTAACAACAATTTCCCCGCTTTCGCCGCTTTTTATTTCCTGACCGTTTTTAAGAATTTCAACTATTACATTATCTTGGCAAAGATGCAGATCCCTAGAAACCGGACATTCCCAAGCAATTAAATTAAATTCATTGCTTCCATAAGTGTTAAAAACAGGTGCTTGAAAAGCCTGGCTAATAGTGGCCTTCATTTCTTGGGTTAGGACTTCTCCCCCAATAGCAATAAATTTAGGTGATGCAATCGTCTTGCCTTCATCCAACATCATTTGAGCAACTCTTTGCATCACGACAGGAAAACAAACTATTACATCTGCTTTAGATTTAGCTAGCAAATCAATAATTTTACTTATAGGTTGTAGGCAGTCAATTACGCTTGTTTGGTAGTAGCCTATTTTTTTTATAACTTGTTGTAGAGATTGGTTTTCTCCCGGCGTATTATAAGCAAATCTTACATAGCAAATCTTATCACGCGCCTTTAGCCCATAAGAATGTAAAGCACGCCAGCGAAATTGATTTAGCAATCTTTCTTCTACCCAAGAGCGATAAACGGTTAGCGGTATTCCAGATGATCCGCCCGTAGTAATACTAAGTAAATTTTTAGATTGCAAACTATTAGCAATAATTTCTTCTGCTTTACAAGCTTGTATTGTTGGTCTATCGGTTATTGGAATTAAAGGCAAATCAGAAAGAGTTTTAATTTTTTGAGGTGTGATGTTGTGCTGCTGGAAAAGTTTTTGATAATAAGGCACATTTTCGTAAGCGTGACGGACTATTTTTTGTAATTGCTTTTCTTGGTAAATAGCCAATTCTGAAGGAGATTTAGATTTTAATAAAGAATAGAGTGATGTTAATCGGCTAAATGCTTTGTTTAACATAAATTATTGTCTAATCAACTCTGGTAGAGGTTCTGATATCCAACTTTCGGCTTTGTATAAGCTTTTTATACCTAATCGCCAATAATGATAAACGCCTATTGCGTCTTTACCAAATTTGTCTGCTGCTTGTAGTGCCTCGGAATTTTCCCATGCGACGACGCTAAAACTATGTCGAAATCCTAATTCCTGATAATAATACTGCGTTGCTAAAACTCGTTGGAAATGAAAACCAGATTTTCGGTAATCAGGAAAAGTATAATGGTTATAGAAATAAGCTGTTTTATCATCAAGTTTTACAAAGCAATTTAAGTAATCAATAAATGGATTTTTAGTAGCTACCCAACCAAAAGAGACTATTTTTTCTTGAGCATTTTCACTTAATATTAAAGCAAAGCAGTCATGACCACGTTCCCAACTTTTTTTAGTGTTTGCTATTTCTTTGGCAGACAAACAATTTTCTAACAATGGTAAATGTTCTTTAGTCAAAAGAGTAAATTTTATTGATAGATCAAATTTTATTGGTTGGGAAACCGCAAAAGACCGACGATAGCAAAGAACACGTCGATAAAAAGTTGTCATCAACTTCATTTTTAATGTTTTTAACGACATGTTTTTATCTGTAACTAATTAGACCTAGGTTTGATTACCTTGATAGCTAAATAATAGCCAGTAAAATAACGAGTTGGCAAAGAGTTTAATTTTTCAAAATACAGAAAAATTTTTCTAAGTTGTGTATCTAGGGATTTTACACCTAATTTTTCTAAAAGGCTAACTAAGAATATTGCTAGAACGCGAGGAACATGGCTAATAGCAGTAATTTCTTTTATTTCCAAATCTAGGTTTTCTAAAGATTTGCATAACTCTTGCCGAGTTAAAGTAGCACCAACATAATAAGGCACTAACCCTAACTTATTTAATAACTTAAATGGTAATTTATTTCTTAGCCAAATAACTGGATTATGAGGATTATCTAAAGTTAAAACTAGCGTTCCATCTAAACTTAAGATTCTAGCTAGTTCTTTTAAGCTAGCGTCAAGTTCATGTTTGTGTTGAAAATGATCAAGCGATGAACCAGAAAAAATATGTTTTATGCTTTTGTTTGCTAAAGGAATATTTCGTAAATCAGCATTAATTATAAATACTTCTTTTTGAGTCTGTTTTAGTCTTTTATAAGCTGCCTTAGTTATTGATAATGAACAATCTAGCCCAACACTACCATTAGGAAAAAAAGATAAAAGGTTATGTTCTGTGATAGCTTCCTCAAAAAGGTCTGTTTTTAGGCAAGGTGATTGTTCAAAATTATTTATCCATTTTGTAACTAATTCTAAATAAAGCTCTTGCATATAGGCTCGCCAAATATTAAGCCGAGGCGAGATTGTAGTTTCTTGATAAATTTGATCCCAATAATCAAATTTATTTTTGCTGTCCAATTTAGGCATAGATTGATAGATAAGAAGTTAGCTACTAGATTATTTAGCAAGTATAAAGTGGTTTTTAATAAAGAATCCACTTATTAAGCTCTTTTGTATTTGTTTAAGTAGCCTATAGTAGGTAAATTATAAAGGAATTGCTAGACAAATAGTTTAACTTTTCTAGCCTTTTATGGGAAAGAAGGAAAAACTTTAAATTTTCTCCTTCTTTAGCCCCATATTAATATGGATTTTAGGCTATTTTGTAGCTTTACCAATATAATAAATCCATATTTTTCCGTAAGGGGATTCTGGTAATTCGACTAGAAGATGAACAGGTCTTACCACATCATTTCCTAATTTTTTAGTAAGTTCAAATAGTTTCTTTTGTTGTCTTTTATCACAAATAAAAGCGTATTGCTCATTAGGATATTCTCCCTTTAGTACTTTCTTCATTAAATAGCGGGAAAAAACCCGATAGTCATTTTTGTTTACACGCGCAAAGAGATGCCAATAAGTTGGTACACCAATAGGTATTAAATTAGGCGTAACTGTTTTGTGTAAAACAGTTGCTAGCTGTTTATTTTGCTTACAGGTAAGAGTTGTTAAGTATCTTTGATATTTATAAGTTAATATCGCTACACCAGCTGTATAAGTAAATACCATTACCATCAATGCTACTAATATTACTCGTGCTGCTAGGCGTTTTTCTTTGGAGATAGGTTCTTTTGGTTGTTCTTCTAGTAAAAATTTGCTTAATTCAGGTGTCAAGGCTATTAGTTTCCAAACTAGATCATTTAAGGTAATGCCAATTGCTAGGGCGAACCAAACAGTTAAATGTGGTAGGTAGGAATGAGTTTTATTACTTACTTCAGTAGCAAAGAACACTACTATACAAATAATTGCCGTAAGGGAATAAATATAAGGGGATGTAGAAAGAGATTCTTTTTTTATTATTTGCCGGATAATTCTAATAAATAAGTAAATTACAGCTATTATGGTTAGAATTTTAAAAAACAGAACAGCGTAATTTGTAGTCATAAACATTACGCCATCATCCCAGTTTGCATAGCGTTTAGGTTCAGCTAAAATGTTTGTCCCTAAGCCTGTTAAAGTCAGACCTTTAGCTCGTCCTTTTGCAAGAATATTAAATTGTGCTAGATAAACCTCTCGGTTGCTCCAGCAATAAAGTGCATAGGGCAAGGCAAACAAATTAATACTAATTGCTACTATCCAAGGCTCAAGCTTTATTAGCATTCGCCAACCATAATCAATAAAAAGCCAAATGCCTAATAGTATAACTACATATAAACCATTAAGATGGGAAAATACAGAAAGCGTGGCTAAAACCCCTGCCATTATTAACCAACCTCTGCCAGATTTTAAAGTTTGCGCCAATAGGAATTTGGCTTTTAAGTAGGAAAATGCAGCAGTGATAGCAAAAAATACCGAGATAAAATCATTGCGTAGGAAACGACTACCAGTAAAATAATTGTTGTCACAAGCTAGTAAAGTAATAGCAACTATTCCCGTTACACGTCCTCCCCACGAACGTCCAATTAAATAAACTATTAGTAAAACTCCGATACTTAAAGTTAAGTTAAACATCCTAGCTTGCAAAATTCCAAAACCAAAACAACTAAACCAGCCTGCTAATAAGTAAGTAAAAACTGGATTGGTAAAAATTCTTTCTCCTATCTCATTATTAAAATGCCTAAACATTGGTAGAGACATTTTTCCTGTTTTTAGCACCTGGTAAGCTGGTTGCATCAACCAAGGTTCATCTTTCCATGGTGCAGGGTGAAACTGTATTTTTTGTGATGCTAGCACAAAAAAGCTTCCTATTATTATTCCTACTAAAACTATCTCAATAAGCACATCCCAACGAAAAGACTTCATTAATTCCTCCAATAAATAAAAATAGTGAATCCTGTAAAAAGGATAGATTTAATATTGAAAGGGGAGTGTATAAATATGCTCAAAAATTTGTATGATGTTTAGGGTTTATTTTTAGTAAAAAAGTTTGTTTATTTAGCAAGAAATACTGCTAAATTTTCCTTGTCTTGATTTGCCCTCTAACCCGCTAGGTTGTGGGACTTGGGCTAGATCTAAGATTATAGGGAATATGTCATAAGAACTATAGTAATTTAGCAGGGAAAATCTACTGCACTTTCCCTGCTAAGTTTCTCTTATTTCTTGCTAGATAGTTCTACAACAACCTATTTAACCCATACAATCTTTATAAAATATATACGATAAAATTGACATACGATAAAATTGACGTACAATGTTTTTAACATACGTTAATTTTATCGTATGTCAATTTTAACTGATTTTGAGGTGTAAATATGAAAGCCAATCCTGGAGGATACATAGAACCCACAAATGTTGTAGGGCGAGATGATTTTATTAAAACAATTTGGAATATTTTAGAACAACAAAGCTTAGTTTTAACCGCAGAACGAAGAATTGGAAAGACTTCTATTTTGAATAAGATGGAAGCAGAAAATAAAGCTCTACAAAATAACAGCTTCCTGAAAAAACACTTGATTTTCAAAGGTGATTTAGAAGGATTTCGCTCTCCATTAGAATTTGTTGAATGGTTGTATAAAGAGATACAGCCATATCTAAGCCCATTACAAAAAAACACCACCAGGATAAGCAAATTTTTAAGCAAGTTTGGTGAAATAGAAATTGCAGGTATATTAAAACTACCTAAGATTATAGGGGATTCTTGGAAAATTTTATTAAATGAACTCATTAGCGATTTAATGGAAAATCAAACAGATACACCGATTTTTTTCTTTGATGAGTTCCCAATGATGCTTGATAACATAGTTATCGATCATGGCGAAAAAGCAGCAATGGAAATGCTGGATGTTCTAAGGGCATTACGCCAGACATATCCAAAGCTAAGAATGATTTACACCGGATCAATAGGGCTACATCACGTAATCAGGAAGCTTAAAAAAGCAGGTTATGCTAATGATCCTACAAATGATATGCAGATAATAGATGTTTCACCTTTAGCAATTGATGATGCACAGGATTTAGCACTTAAGCTATTAAAAGGTGAAAATATAAGCACTCAAAACCTAGAAGAAGTTGCTAAAGCTATTGCAGAAAACGTTGATGGATTTCCATTTTACATACATGGAATTGTTAGCGAACTTAAGCAACACAAAGATGTTGATGTTAAAAATGTTAATGAGTTAGTAAATGAAAAGCTTGTGGAAGGAAATGATAGTTGGCACTTAGGCCATTATGAAAGCCGCATACATAAATATTATTCTAGTGATGAGTCCAAAATTAGCTTAATTATTTTAGATATTCTTGCTTCAACAGATAAACCCTTGCCCCTTGATGAGATATTTAATTTACTTAAATCTAAAATGCCAATAGAAGATAAAGAAATAGTTCGCAAGATACTAAAATTACTTCAACAAGATCACTATATTACTAGGCAAACAGACGGATGTTTTCATTTCCGCCTATCCATAATTAAAAGATTTTGGAAAATTAATAGAGGTTAAGAAACTAATATGAAAAATGATTTTCGTTCTTACTTTAGCCCTAATTTAATGTCTAAAGAAACTTTGGAAATGTTATTTGTTCAACGCCAAGAATTAGCTAAAGAAGTCACCGAATCAATAGTTGATAGCATTTCAACAAGTTCTAAACACTATATTTTGCTCATTGGGCCAAGAGGTATTGGAAAAACACATTTCACTTCATTAATTTACCACCGCTTAAAAGACATAGCTGCTTTTCAAGAAAAAGCCGTTATTGCTTGGTTAAGAGAAGAAGAATGGGGTGTAAGTTCATTTTTAGATTTACTAATTCGCCTTTTACGTGCAACTTTGTCTGAAGAATCCAGCCCAACCATAGCCGAACAAATCAATAAGCTTTATGAAATACCAATTAAAAACGCTGAAGCTCTAGCTAAAAATTTGTTAGAAGAATTAGTTGGAAATCGAACTTTAGTAATTTTAATGGAAAATCTAAACCAAATATTTAAAGGTTTAGGTGATAAGGAACAAAGAAAATTAAGAGCTTATTTGCAAAACAATCCCTTTTGTACCATTTTAGCTACTTCACAAAGCCTATTTGATGGCGTTTCTTTGCGAGATTCCCCGTTTTATGGGTTTTTTCAGATAAAGTATTTGAAGCCTTTGAATTTAGAAGAGTCAACAGAGCTATTAAAAAATATTGCTAACCATAAAAAAGATAACGAGTTAGCTAGATTAATTTCTAGCCCAATGGGAACGGCTAGAATTAGAGCTATACACCATCTCACAGGTGGAAATCATCGGGTCTATATAATTTTTTCAGAATTTCTTAATGCTAAAGCCCTAGATGATTTAGTAGAACCTTTTATGCGAACTCTTGACGACCTTACGCCATATTACCAATCAAGATTAAATGAAATATCTGCACAACAGCAAAAAATAATTGAATATCTATGCGAAGAACGTCGCGCAGTTGTCGTCAAAGAAATAGCACAACGCTGTTTTATGACACATCAGACTGCATCTAGCCATCTTAAAACCTTAAAAGAAAAAGGTTATGTTATTTCTCATAATATTGGGCGAGAATCCTATTATGAGCTTCAAGAACCTTTAATGCGTCTTTGCATAGAGGTCAAAATGCACCATGACAAGCCTATTCGCTTATTTGTTGATTTTTTACGTTTTTGGTATTCATCAAATGATTTAGAAACCCGTTTAGCGGCTACTTCAGAAGATTCTTTTGAAAGGGGTTATTTAAAGCAAGCTATTGAACTAACAAAAAAAGAACCTAACCCTGTTATTTCTATATGTAGAGAAGAACGTAATAAGTATATTAGTGAAGAGAATTGGAATAAAGCATTAGAAGTAGTAGAAGAAATGTTTGCTATTTTGGGTCAAGAAAAAGAAACGGAAAAAAATAAAAAAGATAAACTAGATTGTTTTATGGATAAAGGAAAAATATTATTAAAATTAGAAAGAAACAAAGAAGCTTTGAATATTTTTGAAGAAATTATAAAAATAGATCTTAATAATATTGATGCTAAACTTTTTAAAGGAATGACTTTGCTGAAATTAAATCGTTTTAAAGAAGCCCTAGTATTATTTGAAGAAGTTAGAGAAATTAATCCTAATAAAATAGATGTACGGTTAAATGAAGGAGCAACACTTTTTCATTTGAAACGATACGAAGAGGCATTAAACATATTTGAAACAATTATTGAAATTGACCCTGACTACTTTCCTGCCTGGGGTAATAAAGGTTTAATGTTATCTGAATTAAAACGGCATAAAGAGGCTTTAACCGCCTTTGAAAAAGCTATAGAGCTTGATAGTAAAGACGCTCTTGCTTGGTTCCATAAGGGAGTTGAACTAGGAGAATTACAACGCTATGAAGAAGCTTTGAAGGCTTTTGAAAAAGCAATAGAACTTGATTCTAAAGATACAGATTTTTGGGGCAATAAAGGCGTAACACTGTCTTATTTGAAACGACCTGAAGAAGCAATAGAGGCATTTGACAAGGCGATAGAACTTGCTCCTAGCAGTGTGGATGCTTGGTTTAATAAAGGTATAGAACTATTTGAGCTAAAACGGTATAGGGAAGCGATAGAAACATTTGAGAAATTGATAGAACTTGCTCCTAATAATGTGGATGCTTGGTTTAATAAAGGTGTAGGGTTATTTAATATAAATGAATATGAAGAAGCCTTAAAAATATTTGAGAAAGTCTTAATACTAGATCCTAAGAACTCTAAAGCGTTAGGTAATAAGGGCATAGCCTTATCAAATTTAAATCAATTTAGTAAGGCATTGGAAGCATTTGAAACAGTTACAGAAATAAATCCTACTGATGCAATTGCCTGGTTTAATAAAGGCACACTGTTATTTAAGTTAAATAATGCTAAAGAAGCATTAAATGCTTTTGAAAGAGCCACCACTCTAAACAATACAACTTTATTGGCTGGGCTTTTATTTGGAAAAGGGGAATGTTTACTAGCACTAGACCAATGGAACGAAGGGTATATTTCATTAGATAAAGCTTTATCACAAATGGATGAGTTACAAAAAAACTATGTTTTAGATACTACAGATGTTATTTCTATTTTATTTAATAGCACACGAGATGCCAACATTTGGCAAGATCGCATAAAAAAACTTGTTGAAATATTTGATAAACATAATGCTCTTGCTTCATTAGAAAAAGGATTGGTGGAAATTATTAAGTTGCTAGATTCATCTGTTACGGATCTCAAAACAGCAAAAATTTGGCGGGATTTGTGGAGAATCATTGTTAGTGAAGAAAAATTACCGGTTGCTTTTCGATTTATGAATGTTGCTATTAAATATTATGAAAATGATAAAGATCCGCGTGTGCTGTTAGAGTTACCTATAGAGGAACGCGAGATATTGCAAGAAGTGTTAAAGAGTAACACTTAGTTTTTATACCAAGTTTCTATATCTTGAAGTTGTTGATAAATTGTTTCTGATACAGGTTTTTGCATAAGTTGACTTTTATATAGAAATTGTACTCTATAACCTATAGGAAGTGATTTCCAATATGTTGCTTGCCAGGGTGATAAAATATCCCAGGTTTCGCTGCCTGAGATTATAAATTTGTCACGGTATGGATGTAGGTTTAAATATTTCTCTACAAGGGTTTTATCTGCCGAAATAATTTCACCATCATTTACACCATAACTAGCATATACATAACGATCCCAATTTGGGAAAGAATATTCTTCCCATAAAGCACCCCCTTTTTCAGTTAAACCATAAGGTGGAGCTATCAATTTTTTTTTAGGGCTATATAAGTATTTTTTAATCTCTTTATCTGTAGGAATAAATTTATCTCCATTTTTCTTATAAGCAACTATATAACCACAATCAAATAAATTCTTTAAGTGAATAAACAATTGTTTTTGAGAAAGATTTGGCGTAGTTCTATTAAGGTAAAGTTCAATATCTGGTTTTGTCAATATATTTATAAAGTGTTTTCCTTCAATAACAATGTCTAACAAGAAATATTCGTTTTTATTCATAGATAGTTTACTTTAGGTTATATACTAGATTAGTTATAAAAGTTGAACCAAAATAAAAGGGAAAAGCTATTAACTTTTCCCTTTAGTTTAACAGTGTTCTTAGCTTTAATTTAAGCTAAATAGACTCGTTTAGCAGAAATGATATCTTTTAGTTCGGTTAATGAAGCTAAAAGCTCATCGCTTGGAGAATTATCAATTTGGCAAAGTAAAATTGCTGTGCCGCCGATTTCTTTGCGTCCTAAATAAAGCCGGCCAATATTAATTTCATTGTCCCCAAGCAGTGAACAGAATTTACCCAAAACACCTGGGACATCTTTATTAGAACAAAGCAACATATGGCCTGTAGGGATTGCTTCTAAATGAAATCCATTTATCCTAACGATACGTAGATCTTTTTCGCCAAACAAAGCACCAGCAACGCGGCTTTGTTGTTCATCAGTTTCCATTGTTACTTCAATAAGGCTGGCAAAGTCTGTTGCACGGCGGGAACGCGCTTCACTAATGCGGATTCCGCGCTCTTCTGCTACAAGTGCAGCATTAACAAAATTAACTCTTTCGCTTGTTGGGGAAAGTAAACCTACTAGGATTGCTTGAGTAATTAACTTAACGTCATATTCCACTACATCGCCAGAATAGTCAATGTGGACTTTTTTAACATTGTGACCAAAGGCTTGACCTTGGAATGAGCCGATTTTTTCACCTAATTCAATATAGGGTTTTACTTGTGCTAAAACTTCTGGATTGACGGATGAAGCGTTAACAGCACCGCGAATTGTGCCAGTAGAAAAGAAATCTCTAAGTTGTTCGGCAATGGCAACTGCTACATTGACTTGTGCTTCAGCAGTGGACGCGCCTAAGTGAGGTGTGCAAATTACTTGATCTAAACTTAGCAACGGGTGATCGGTTGGGATTGGCTCTTGTACAAACACATCTAAAGCAGCACCAGCGACTTTTCCACTTTTAATTGCATCATAAAGATCTGTTTCGTTGACTAAGCCACCACGCGCACAGTTAATAATGCGGACTCCATTTTTCATTTTTGCAAAAGCATCTTTATTGATGATATTTTTGGTTTCTGGAGTCATTGGAGTATGTACGGTAATAAAATCAGCTAAAGAAAGTAGCTCATCTAAAGTAACTAGCTCAATTTTCATTTTTGCAGCGGCTTCACGGGTTAAATAAGGGTCAAAAGCGACTACACGCATACCAAAACCTTGAGCGCGAGAGGCTACAACACTGCCAATTTTACCTGTTCCAACTATACCAAGAACTTTGTCTAATAGTTCAACACCGCTAAATTTTTTCTTTTCCCATTTACCGGCCTTCATTGAAGCGGTTGCTTGAGGAACATTGCGGGCTAGAGAAACCATCAAAGCTAAGGTATGCTCGGCTGTAGTAACTGTGTTACCACCAGGAGTATTCATTACTACAATTCCTCGTTGTGTTGCTGCTGAGACATCTATATTGTCAACGCCTGTTCCGGCACGACCAACAACTTTTAATTTTTCTCCTGCTGCAATAACAGGAGCAGTAATCTTAGTATCACTTCTTACTACAACACCATCATAGCTAGCAATAATTTCTAACAATTGATCTTGGCTTAATTCACCTTTACGATCTACTTCAATGCCTTCTGCTTGCTCTAAAATCTTCAATCCGGCTTCCGACAGATTGCCGCAAACAAGAACTTTATAACTCATAATACTTTTTCCTTATTTTTGATTTGGTAGGTTAAGATTTTTGCTTAAAATAAAACTGGTCATTCTAGCAGGATTGATATTAGCTACCAATAGATCAAAGCGGCTCTTTTCCTGATAAAAATTTCTACAACTTGATATCCAAAAATATACTATTAAAAAGTTCTCCATTTATTGATAACCCTCTAAATAAAAGGTTTAAAAAGAATGGGTTGTCTTGTAGGTTGACACATATTTAATAAAGTCGTAACATATTGAGTTACTGAATCTTAAGCGAAACTCTATTAAACAAGTTTTTTATATTAATTGGCAATTGTATCAATAACTAAAAGGAATTAGTTACTAGTAGGTGGTGTTTATGGTTGAGAAAGCCAAAATTTATCCAGTTAAATCAATACCCGATAAGCTATTTTTTAAGATTGGTGAAGTATGTGACCTTATTGACGTACAACCACACGTTCTACGTTATTGGGAATCTGAATTTCCTATGTTAACACCACAAAAAAATCGTGCTGGTCAGCGTACTTACCGCCGTAAAGATGTGGAGGTTGTTGTACGTATAAAACAACTTCTTTATGATGAAGGTTTTACCATTGCAGGAGCAAAAAAGAAATTAGCTTCTGAACTTCGTGGTAATAGCACTAAGTTAAAAGTTGTAAGTCCTGAAATCGTTGAATTAATTCCAGAAGTAAGAATAGTTGAACCAACACCTATAGAAATACATAAAGAGGAAATACATAAAGAAGATATAGTAGAAGTTGTTGCGCAGTTGCATTCATTAAGAGAAGTAATAAGTGAGCCTACTAGTAAAACTACAAAGCCAATAGTCTTAAGTCCAGAGCAAAAACAGGCGTTGCAACAGATAAAACGGGATCTGCATGGTTTATTGACAATGCTTTCTCGTGATGCGATAATCCCCGGCAAATAAACGGAAGCGGGATGTAGCTCAGTCTGGATTAGAGTGCACGCTTGGGGTGCGTGAGGTCGCTGGTTCGAATCCAGTCATCCCGATACTGAAAAAAACGAGGGGTGCAAAGCAAGGCTAAACTTTGCTTTCGCACCTCATTTTAATTTCTAGTTAATTTTTATCCTAATTTTATCCTAAAAATTTTTATGCCAAGAATTTTAGTAACAAATGATGATGGAATAGATTCTGAAGGAATTAAAGCACTAGCTACAAGTTTAACAGCTTTGGGAGATGTAATTGTAGTTGCTCCTAGTACAGATATGACAGCCGTGTCCCACTCCTTAACCTTGCATTCACCTTTAAGAATAGAGCAGCGAAGCGATAATTCTTATGCTGTTAATGGAACACCTACCGATTGCGTAGTTTTAGCTATTAACATTTTAATGAAAGATAATTTACCAAACCTAGTAGTTTCTGGGATTAATCGCGGTGCTAATTTAGGCGATGATATACATTATTCTGGAACGGTTGCAGGCGCAATGGAAGGGACGCTTTATGGTATTTCGTCAATAGCGGTTTCTTTAACTGGACGAGATCGTTATGATTTTCAATATGCAGCCGAAGTAGCAAAAGAGATTGCAGATAAAGTCTTAAAAACAGGTCTTCCGCGAGGAACTTTGCTTAATGTTAATGTTCCACGTGGCCCAATTAAAGGTATTGCAATAACTCGCCAAGCTTCACGAATTGCAGGAACAGAAATAGCTGAAGGTCGAGATCCTCGCAACCGCCCTTATTATTGGGTTGGTTATGGCAAGCTTAATTGGGAGCAAGCTGCTGGGACAGATTTTGCAGCAATTAAACAAGGGTTAGTTTCTATTACGCCTATAAAAAATGATATGACTAACCACAGTTATTTGACAGAGTTAGAAAAGTGCTACCCTGACTCAAAAACTGAAAGTCAAAATAATCAAAAAAGTGATGTCCAAAAAGATTTAGCAAATTTGGAAAATCCAGAGTATTTATATTAAATTTTATGAGTAGTTTTGCCCCACCAAATACAGATCCTTATCATTTTGCTCGTCAAAGAATGATTAATTCTTTGCAA